>Ga0114996_10008183_pt1 | contig 11683 bp, 11 predicted proteins | sample ArcticOcean_MG_C_4_FD_87039 | JGI IMG/M metagenome (GOLD analysis project Ga0114996, IMG submission 87039) | Marine microbial communities from western Arctic Ocean - ArcticOcean_MG_CB4_134 | ecosystem: Environmental > Aquatic > Marine > Oceanic | place: Arctic Ocean: Canada Basin | collected... | reverse complement strand
TAAACAGTACTCACTCTGGCTGTTCCTTCGCCCGACAAAGCAGTAGCCGGAGTAACAGAATCTGTGTTTTCATACCACCTGTAGTTTTTCTGAATGTAGGAAACTTGAGGGGAAGTTCTTAAAGTTGCATATCTCATGTAGCGATCTAGGTGTGTTCCGTTAATTAAAACCATCCTAAAAAAATATACTGTATCTGGATTTGCTCCATTTTCTTTAATTACCCAATCCCATTCTCCAATTTCTCCAGCATCTATTTGTTCTACAATTGAAACAGAAGGGTTTTGTTCTTCATAAGACTGGGCAATATTGTTTCCATCTAAAAGAACTGTTATAGCCTCTCCGTCTTCTATTGAAAAATTATTGGAACCTATCCATACTTTTGAAACAGAACCAAGGTCCCCAACCTGAATCCAGCCTTCTTCTGTGTTAGTGGAATATTCTAATTTAAATTGCTGGCTCCCTTTGCTAAAGATCTCACCGGCTTGAATCGCAATCCTTAACCTTATAACTTTACCAGGACTTACTTGATTTAAAATGTCATTTTTCTCGGACAGAACTGTTATTAGCGTCCTCGAATCAACATTCTCATACCATCTGTAGCTATGCTGAGACAACGCAAAAGCTTCCGGAGAAGGCTTAAATTTCTTATTAATCAAATAAGTTGTGACAGAAACTTGTTCGTTATTTGATGAATTAACATCAGATGTTATTTTTTGCAACAATCCTTTTTTAATTACCAGGCTAGAAAGACCAACTTCCCATCCTTCATCTGTATCAATTTCAACGCTTTGGGGAGGCTCTTTGTACTCCTGGTTAATAGTAGTATCTATCTTAGATATAGCAACATCCAGAACATTTTGGTGGTCTTTTATCGAGTTGTTCAAGTTTAATCCAACAACCATGACTTCAAGAAGCGCAACAACGGCAATTCCCAAAATCAATACTGCAATAATTACTTCAATTAAAGTAAATCCACTTTCTTGAGTTTTATTAAATTTGGTCGTTTTTATGTTTTTATTTGTGGGCACTTCTATGACGCTTATTGAGAATGCAATTATTGATTGTTTTCTTATATTTCATTAGAAACAAATTCTACGTAAAGATCATTAGATAGTCATTAATACACACCAATGATATTAAATCAACCAAAAAATAACAAACCGCCAACTATCAAAATTTATTGAATCAACATAAGCGTAAATGTTAAAATGTTTATTAGTCCTACTTTCTGCTGATTAGGAGATTTGATTGCCTGAAAGATTTATAACAGACTGGATGATAATTGTTATCGTTGCCGGAGTTGGTTTGGCAGCAGTCCTTGGTTTGTTTTTGGCATCATACATCCTAGCGCCTAAAAGAAAATCTGCTGACAAAGGCCTACCTTATGAATGTGGAATTCGTCCTTCTAAATACAATTGGTCACAAGTAAACATTCGTTATTATATCTTCGCAATGCTTTTTTTGATTTTTGACGTTGAAGCTGTCTTTCTATTTCCTTGGGCAATAATATTTGTTGATTCAATTGCTGCGGTCTTTTATGAAATGATGATATTTATAGGGATTTTATTGTTTGGATTATTGTATGCATGGAAAAAGGGAGCTCTTCAATGGGACTAGAAAATTTAGGAAAAGGATATTCTCCAAAATCTGGTAACACGCCAGCTGATAATATCTTTAATAAAATACTGCCAAACGCTGTGACGGCAAAATCAGATCAATTGTTTGCTTTAGCTAGAAAATCTTCTTTGTGGACTCTAAGCTTTGGCTTAGCTTGTTGTGCGATAGAAATGATGAGCACTCATATGTCTCACCATGACTTAGATAGATTTGGGGTGGTCACATGGCCTTCTCCGAGACAAGCAGACGTGATGATCGTAGCCGGAACTGTAGTAAAAAAAATGGCAGACCCTATCAAATTATTGTACGAACAAATGCCTGATCCCAAGTGGGTTATCGCAATGGGCGCCTGCGCAACAAATGGCGGCCCTTATTATAAATCATACTCTGTGGTCATGGGCGTCGACCACATTGTTCCTGTTGACGTTTATGTGCCCGGTTGCCCCCCAAGGCCTGAGGCTTTAATGCATGGAATATTACAGCTACAAGAAAAAATAAAAAACGACGCTCTCCAAAACTGAAAAGATTAGAATGAACGTTGAATCCAAAAATTCAAAAACCGAACTCCTAGCAAAAAATGTATCGTCACATCTAGATCAATTCACACCAATAATCTCTATTAACAAAGATGAAGTTGAAGTTTTGTCAAATTCGAAAAATTTTTTAAATCTGTGTAAATATTTAAAAACAAATAAAGAATTTCTTTTTGATTATTTAAGATGTATTTCAGTTGTTGATTACATTAATTACCTAGAGATCAATTATCATATATTTTCAATTAATTACAGATTCAAATCTGTTGTTAAACTTCAAATAAATGAATCCAGCCCTTCCGCGCCTAGTGTAACTAGTATTTGGCCAGCAGCTAATTGGCACGAAAGAGAGGGATATGATTTGTTTGGAGTACTTTTTATCAACCATCCAAACCTTTCTACTTTATTGCTCCCCGAAAATTTTGAAGGTTTTCCTGGAAGAAAAAATTTTCCCTTTAACGATTATGATGAATGGTAAAAAATAATTTAAATATTTTTAGGTTATAAAAATGCAATTTTCAAATACCTCTACAAACACAAATTTATCATTTGAAAGCCTTGGAAATAAAGATTCTCTAGATATTATTGTTAATATGGGCCCTCAACACCCTAGTACGCATGGGGTGTTCAGGCTGGTTTTATGGATTGACGGAGAAATCATTACAAAGGCTGAACCACATATCGGTTATTTACATAGAGGCTCTGAAAAACTTTGTGAATCTGAACTGTATTCTCAAGTAATTTCTTTATTTGACAGAATTGACTATGTGTCAAACTTAAATATGGAACTAGGATTTTGTACTACAGTAGAAAAATTAATGGAAATAGATATTCCTGATAGAGCTTGGTATATAAGAACAATCCTTTGTGAATTAAATCGAATTGCAAGTCATCTTTTGTTTTATGGAGTTTTCGGATTAGATGCCGGCGCAATGACTCCCGTCCTCTACGGCTTCAGGGATAGAGAAAAAATCCAATCACTCTTTGAATCGGTAACGGGAGCCCGAATGATGCACAATTTTATCCGAATTGGAGGAATCAAAGAGGACGTGGGTCCTGATTTCAATAAAGATGTAGAAAAATTACTATCAACCCTCAAAACAAACATTGATGAATGCGATGAATTTTTATCTGGCAATGAAGTTTTTCTTGCTCGCACAAAAGGAGTTGGCATTATAGAAAAACAAGATGCTTTAGACTTTGGGCTTTCAGGCCCTACGCTAAGAGGAAGCGGAATTGCTGAAGATATTAGAATATCAGATCCTTATGGAATTTATGACCGTTTCAATTTTGGAATCCCAGTCGGAACTACTGGAGACTCTTGGGACAGATATTACGTTCGAATTGAAGAAATGCGTCAATCAATAAAAATCATTGAACAAGCATTAATCCAAATGCCAGAAGGGCCAATATTAGGAAATGTAAGAAGATTAATAAAGCCTCCTAAAGGCGAAACATACATGCGTACTGAAAGCCCCAGAGGTGATTTTGGGGTATTCTTAGTTAGTGACGGTAGCGATAAGCCATATAGAGTTAAAATCCGGGCACCTTCCTTTTCAAACTTACTTTCATTAACCAAGATGCTTGAGAATTCGTACGTGGCTGATTCCGTTGTCATATTAGGTTCTTTAGATATAGTTATGGGAGAAGTAGATCGTTGACTATAGATATTTTTAATAATTTTTCATATCTTCTGAGGCCTTCTTTTTTATTGTTATTTTTGACAATTACAGTACTCTTTCTCACTTGGCTTGAAAGAAAAACCCTTGCCAAAATCCAAATGAGAATGGGCCCAATGTTTGTAGGCTTCCATGGCGCCTTACAACCTATTGCCGATGCAGTTAAATTGGCACTTAAAGAAGACATTATTCCTCAGTGGTCTAACAAACAAATTTATTGGTTTGCTCCAATTGCAGTATTTGTGCCAGCATTCATGATTTGGGTAACTTTGCCAATTTCTCACGGTTTCGTCGTTCGCAATCTTGAACTAGGTTTGTTTTATATTGTCTCTATTTCAGTCTTGTCAGTTCTAGGAATGGTTTTAGCCGGATGGAGTTCTGCAAACAAATATGCTTTCCTGGGCGGAGTAAGAGCTGCGGGCCAGCTAATAAGCTATGAAATTCCCTTCATTATGGCTGTTTTAAGCATTGCAATGATTTCTAAATCACTAAATTTAGTAACAATAGTTGAAAACCAATCTGCATTTCCAAACATTATTGTTCAACCACTTGGGGCTTTTTTATTTTTCTTATCAGGGTTGGCTGAAATTGGCAGAACTCCTTTTGATATACATCATGCAGAATCAGAGATTGCTGGTGGTCCTTTCATAGAATATAGCGGTGCACACTGGTCGGTTTTTTTCTTAGCCGAATATATCAACACGTTTACAATTGCAGCATTAGTTGTCCTTTTATACTTTGGGGGATGGAATTGGCCAAAAATGCCATTTGAAGGCAACGTTCATTCTTTTTTGTCTATTTTATGGTTTTTGTTTAAATGTTATTTAGTTGTTTTATTAATTTTCTGGATTAGGGGCACTTCTCCTCGTTTAAGAATAGATCAATTAATGTCTTTCTGCTGGAAACTTTTGACCCCTCTATCATTTGTCAACATAATCGTAACTGGATTTATAATGTACTATAAACTTCCATGGATAATTTTAAGTATTTCGTCGGTTTTATTGTTAATAATTGCTTTCTACATTATTAAAAAAACAACAAACGCAGGCCCTCAGAATACAATTAAATTGTATTCTGCCAAAGAGCTGCGAGAATCAGTAAAGGGGTCAATCAATTATAAATGATTAAATTGCTTAAAGGATTAATTATAACTTTATCCACCGCCTTTCGTGCCCCGGTTACGGGCGAGTATCCAATTCCTGAAAAAAGAATTCCTGTAAAAAATAAATTCATGGGGTTCCCTGCGTTAACTTATGACTTTGAGATAAATGAGCCGTATTGTACAGGCTGTATGGTGTGTGTAAGAGATTGCCCAACTGCGTGTATGTCGGCAAATATGAAAGACAACGAAAAATTTGCAGAAAACAAAAGTTCAAGGAAAAAAATAATTGATACATTTGAAATTAACCTGGGCAGGTGTATTTTGTGCGGCATATGCGTTGATGTTTGTAATTTCGATGCAATCGAAATGAGCCACGAACATGAACGTAGTAACTTCGAAAGAAACGCCAACCGCGTACAGCTTCCTGAATTAATAAAAATGGGGACTAAATATCAACAAGAAAATAACTGGTCTCCGAAACAAGAAAAAAATAATGGAAAACCTAAAGCCCCTAAGGGCACTTCTAAAAAATAATGGATATTGGATTTGATAGAAAATTCTAACTTAATTTCAATGATGCTTTTTTATCTACTTGCTATAACAATTATTGCAAGTGCAATAGGCGTTGCTATCTCAAAAAACGTTATGCTAGCATGCCTTTCGCTACTAGCAGCCCTGTTAGGAGTAGCAGGATTATTCATTTTTTTGGCAGCTGAGTTCATGGCGCTTGTTCAAATACTGATATACGGAGGAACAGTTGTTACTGTCATTGTATTCGCAATTATATTAACCAACTTAAACGATTTTTCTAATTTGAAATCTACCAAACAGGCTCCATTTGCAATACTTGCATGTGCTGGGGCTTTAGCTTGTTTAATTATTGGAATTCTGGGCTCCTCAACATCTTGGCCAAAACTAGAATTAAATTATATTTCAATAACTTACTTAGGTCGATATCTTTTTACAGACTGGGCTATCCCTTTCGAACTAGCATCTTTAGTCCTTTTAATCGCATTAATAGGTGCTGTTTTAATGGTCAAGCCAAGCAACGAGGATGACAAATGACCGGTCTCGTACATTATCAAATTTTGAGTGCTATTTTATTTTGTATAGGTCTATATGGTGCCTTAAGTAGAAAAAGCGCTATATTGATTCTATTATCCATCGAAATAATGTTTAATGCGGTTAATCTAAACTTAATTTCTTTGGCTGCATTCTCTCAGTTCTCACAAGAACAAGTCGCGCTTGGCCAATCTATAGTAGTGTTTGTGATCACTATTGCTGCCGCCGAATTGGCATTAGGCGTAGCAATCATTCTAAGAATTTACAAAAACAAATCTTCAATCGATACGGATAATCTTAATCTATTAAAATGGTAACAGAAAATAAATTCTACAGTTTAAATAATAAGGCTGGCAAATCATGACAGGCTTGTTGCAATACAACAACTTGATATGGTTGATACCTTTAATTAGTTTAATTTCTTTTGTCCTGTCCATCCTTAATAAAAATTCTAATTCAAGAACGTATTTATTAAACCTTATTGCTGGCTTAGTCAACATTATTTTATTTTTGGTTGTGTTAATTAATTACATTGATATCGGAAAAACGTCGTCTCAAATTGTTTGGGCAAAAATCGGTGACACTACCCTAATGATTGGCGCAACAGTTGATGCTCTGTCAATTTCTATGATTGGATTAGTCTCAATAGTAACCTTCTTAATAAAATTATATTCCCTCCAATACATGAAGGATGATCCAAAATTTGGATGGTATTTTGCGTGTATTTCTTTGTTTAGCGCCGCAATGTATGGAGTAGTTCTTTCTGACAACTTGTTATTTCTATACGGGGCCTGGGAACTTGTTGGGCTAGGTTCATATTTGCTTATAGGCTTTTGGTATGAAAAAAGAGCTGCAGCTGAAGCTGCTAAAAAAGCATTTATCACAACTAGGATAGGAGATGTCGGATTATTGGTTGGGTCATTAATTTTATTTAAAATATCTGGCACATTTAATATTTCAGAAATTTTCCATGTCGTAACAAACGGAATTGAAACAGAAATGATTTCACAATCTACCGTAAGTATAGCCGCTATCCTGATAGCGTTAGGTGCAATTGGAAAATCTGCTCAATTCCCTTTACACGTTTGGCTACCTGATGCAATGGAAGGCCCCACCCCAGCTAGTGCGTTAATTCACGCAGCCACTATGGTGGCTGCAGGCGTTTTTCTGATTGCTAGGCTGTTTCCAATATTCGAAGTTTCGAATTTTGCTTTAACTTTCATTGCCACAATTGGAATTATAACATTCTTGTTTGCAGGAACCTTGGCATTAGTAATGAATGACCTTAAACGAATTCTCGCATATTCGACAATAAGCCATCTAGGATTAATGTTTTTGTCTTTGGGTTGCGGAAACGTCCCTGGGGCGATATTTCATTTATTAATTCATGGAGCCTCAAAGGCTTTGCTTTTCTTATGCGCAGGTAATTTTACAAATTTAACATCTAAATCAACTATTTTTGAAATGTCAGGACTCATTAAAAAATCCACATTAAGCTCTTTTTCGTTTTTTATTGGGGCTGCAACTTTGGCTGGCATACCACCTTTCGGTGGATTTTGGAGCAAAGACGCTATACTAGCGTCTTCGTATTCTGCATTTGGACTTCCTATGTTCGCAGCGGCGTTGACGGGAACTTTTCTTAGTGCTTTTTATATTACCAGGATAGTAGTTATTATTTTCTCAAATAAAAAAAATCTAACTGATAAGCTCGGTCAAACATCAATCCTAATGTCTCTACCCCCGTTAATTCTTTCGGTCTTATCAATTTTATTAATAGGATTATTGATTAGCTGGGGAGATCGATACCTCGGGTTTTCTACCTTTATCAATCCATCAGAAGGTGGTGAAAATCATCACGCCGGCATATGGATTCCAGTCATTTCAGGCTTAGTGACTATTTCCGCCATTATCTTTAGCTGGCTGAAGTATACAAATAGAATTTCTTTACCACCAAATCAAAAAATTCTCCGTTTATTGGAGAACAAATACCATGTTGACAACTTGTATAATTACCTTGTTTCTAAAATCGTTTTACGTACAAGCAAAATTATATCTGCCTTTGATAGGATAGTAATCAATGACACAGGGGTAGACGGGTTGGCTTCATTAATACCGTTTTCATCCTTGCGGCTTAAGCAAATTCAAACTGGTAAAGTTTCAACTTATTTAATGTCTATGACGATTGGTTTAGTCGCCGTATTATTGTACATGGTGTTTTTTCATTAAACCTCTATACAGGATCATGTTCGTGATTTATTTAAAATCGAAACTGAAAAATGAAAAATGCTAGATCCTTTTCTAAGCTATTCAAGCATTCTTCTTATTACTATTCCTGCAACCGGGGCATTAATATTAATATTCACGCCAAACAACAGCACTAAATTGATTAATTCTATAGCTCAATTTATTTCTTTTATAACTATGATTTTAGCTGTCATGTCATTTATATTTTTTGACCCAGAAAATTCCAGCTATCAATTTAGACAAACTTTCGAATGGCTAAATGTTACTTCTATTAACAAAGTAATTTCATTAGATTTAGGAGTTGATGGAATTTCGTCATTCATGGTCATGTTAACTGGAATTGTAATGTTTACGGGTGTTCTGGGTTCAAGCTCAATTACCAATAAAACAAAAGATTTTTTTATTCTTTATTTTGTTTTGATTTCAGGTGTATTTGGTGTATTTGTATCAATAGATTTGTTTTTTCTGTTTTTCTTTTATGAGCTCGCAGTAGTCCCAATGTATTTGTTAATATCGGTTTGGGGAACCTCATCAGTTTTTGAAAATTTCTCTCGAACTAAAGATTATGGAGCGCTCAAATTAACTTTATTCCTTGTTGCCGGAAGTGTTTTGATTTGGATTGGGCTTTTATCTATATTTATTGAGTCAAACGCCACAAATTTTAATTTAATAGATATCAAAAACAATGGAGATTTAAGCACAAAGTTTCAAATTTTTATATTTCCATTTATCCTCTTTGGCTTTGGCGTCCTCGGAGGATTATGGCCTTTTCATATTTGGTCGCCTGATGGCCATGTAGCTGCACCTACATCTGTAAGCATGGTTCATGCAGGTGTTTTAATGAAACTAGGTGCTTACGGATTCCTAAAAATCGGAATATTTTTACTGCCAGAAGGCGCGCAAGAATGGATGCCTGTTTTGTTGACTCTAGGTACGGTGAATGTTTTATATGGAGCTTTTTCAGCTATGGCTCAACAAGATCTCAAATACGTGATCGGATATTCCAGCGTAAGTCATATGGGATATGTATTTATGGGAATTGGCACATTACATTATCTTGGCGTTACAGGATCTATAATGCAAATGTTTTCTCACGGCATCATGACAGCTTTATTTTTCTCAACCGTTGGTATGATTTACGAAAAAACTAGTAGCCGAGACATCAACGCCCTTGAAGGCCTTGCACAAAAAATGCCCTTAATTACCGTTTTCTTTGTAATCGCAGGATTTGCCTCTCTGGGATTGCCTAGCCTTAGTGGTTTTGTTTCTGAATTACTAGTATTCTTAGGCCTTTTTAAAACATATCCAATATTTGGCGTTTTAGGGGTAATTGGAGCTGCAGTCACAGCAGTTTACATTCTTAGGCTTATAGCTAAAGTGTTTTTTGGGTCCTTTGAAAACAATCCAGCTATTGAAACCTCCGTTAGAATAAAAGACAAAATTTCTTCAGCCATTTTAATATTTCTTGTGATTGCGATTGGCTCTGTTCCTTTTCCATTCATTGCCAAAATAGAAAATAGTGTTCATAACCTACTTTTGTCAGGACTTGGACCATGATTTCAGAAAACCTTTTCCTTTTAATTCCTGATTTCTCTGTAATCCTTCTCGCGTTTATCGTTATTGCAACAGACCTTTTTGCTTCTAAAAGAAATGACTTCACGCTCGTATCAATATCCGTCGGCGGGTTAATTTTAGTAGGTCTTTATATAATCATTTTTAGCTTTAATCAAACTGGATATTTGTACCAAAACACTTTAATTATAGACCAATATTCAACTTCTCTAAAACTGCTATTTGTTTTTTTGGGGATTGTTGCAATTTTCTCAAGCAAAAATTATATGAAATTGAATCTTAAAAACCCAGGTGAATTTTACTCAATTATACTTTTCACAATTTCTGGTATTATGTTACTCCTTTCTTCTAACGATTTGTTAACAGGTTTTATTTGTCTCGAATTACTATCTTTTGGGTTGTACGTATTAGTAGGTTTTGACAGATTTAATCCACAATCTAACGAAGGCTCTCTAAAGTATATTTTACTGGGAGCGCTATCTTCAGCCATTTTAATTTACGGAATCAGCAATATATATGGCTTAACTGGAAGTACAAATTTTAATATTATCCAAACATTTTTTCTAAATCCTGAAAAACAATTCAGCTTAAATAGTGCAATCGGAATAGGGCTAATAATTGTTGGGATTGCCTTCAAGGTAGCGGCTGTGCCTTTCCACATGTGGGCGCCCGACACTTACGAAGGGGCCCCTTTGCCCATCACTGCCTATATTTCTATCGTGTCAAAATTAGCAATTTTTTGTTTTTTGTTGCGTTTTGCAATTGTTACAGGATTGCCTTCAATTGAATTTTGGAAACCAATAATTATTTCGCTCTCTGTAATGTCGATGGTTCTTGGTAATTTCATGGCGACTATTCAATCAAATCTAAAGCGTTTATTCGCTTATTCTAGTATAGGGCAAACTGGATATTTGTTAGCAGGTGTTTCTTTAATCTACACCCATGACGGCCTTTCCAACTTTGTGTTCAGTGCAGTGATTTTTCATTTAATTAGCTATGCTATATCTAGTTACACCGCCTTTTATTCATTAATTTTAATCAATGACAATATAAAGTCAACAAAGATATCAGATTTTGTTGGAATTTCAACTCAGTCCCCTTTATTGGCAATGATTTTTACCTGCTCATTGTTCTCGTTAGCCGGCTTGCCGATATTTTCAGGATTCATTAGTAAGTTTTATTTGTTCAGTTCTATTACACAGCAAGGTTTTATTTGGCTAGCATCTTTGGCTGTCTTAACTAGCCTTGTTTCACTTTACTACTATCTTTTGGTAATAAGACAAATCTACACTCCGAAAGTAGAAAATTCGACTAATAATTTCGATGTCTCAGTGCTGTCATTTATTATTCTGAGTATTTTATTCATTTTAATGATTCTTCTAGGAATTTTCCCTTCATTTCTAGTAGATTTTTTTCAATCGACACAATTTATGCCCGGACACATATTATGATTTACTTAAAAATACTAGCTTTATAACTTTTGTCTCTGTTAAAATCGAACATTGAATCTATCCTACAAATTATATCTATTATCTATCGTGGTGTTTATGATGTAATTTATGGGTGCTCTACAAAGGAATTTATTTTTATGAATACATCTAAAACGAATAAATCGGCAATGGTCGTGGTAGCTCATGCTGATGACGCAGAGTATGGCTGTTCAGGTTCTGTTGCAAAATTATGTGCTGAGGGGTACCAAGTTGTATATGTTTTATGCACAGACGGAAGCAAAGGATCCAACGATCTTACAATCAGCCCAAAAGAACTGTCAACAATCCGTAAACAAGAACAAATAGAGGCTGGCAAGGTTTTAGGTTTAAAAGATGTTGTTTTTTTAAATTTTGAAGATAGTATTTTAGAGCCGACTTTAGAGT
>Ga0114996_10008180_pt1 | contig 11686 bp, 11 predicted proteins | sample ArcticOcean_MG_C_4_FD_87039 | JGI IMG/M metagenome (GOLD analysis project Ga0114996, IMG submission 87039) | Marine microbial communities from western Arctic Ocean - ArcticOcean_MG_CB4_134 | ecosystem: Environmental > Aquatic > Marine > Oceanic | place: Arctic Ocean: Canada Basin | collected... | reverse complement strand
GATCCATGTCCTTGTCACTTGCTTTTCTTGGTGGGCTCTTGGCCCTCGACGCGACGTCGGTTGGGCAGTTCATGGTTTCGCGCCCGCTCGTTGCGGGCACGTTGACCGGTTGGTGGCTTGGAGATCCTGCGTTGGGTTTGGAAATCGGTGCGATTCTCGAACTCTTCCATCTCGCAGGAGTCCCGGCCGGGGGCTCCCGCGTTCCGGAGACGGGACCGGCTTCGGTGGTCGCCGTGGCGGTTGCTATGTCCGCTGGGGGGCTGGCCGGATTGGCATTGGGCTTGGTGGCTGGACTGGCGGTCTCCGAGCTCGGTGGGATGACCGTGGGTCTCCAGCGGCAAGTGGTCGGCCGTGTTTTCGGTCGGATCTATGCGGGGTCCGTGACCGCGCCAAAGATCACGGCCGCGCATCTTACGTCGGTTCTCTTCGATTTCGTGCGTGGAGCGGTGCTTACGGCGGTGGCTGTGGTCATGGGAGGTTGGTCGTCTGGGGTACTCGTATCGCGATGGCCTTTGCCCTATGAAACCACCGTGGCGCTCGTTCTGGTAGGCGCGTCAGTCCATCTCGGGGCGTTACTCAGGGGGTTTGGGGGGTGGAAGAGCCGCCGCGCGGTCTTTCTGCTCGGGCTCGTAGCCGGTATCGTCGGAGCATACCTGTGACGAACGCGGAAACAGAGAGACCACCGGGCTGGATGTCTAGCTTTCTCAGACAATTCATCATCCAGGGATCCTGGAACTATCGTTCAATGTTGGGCTCGGGCTTCGCCTACTGCATGATACCATTGCTCCGTAGGCGTGGGCTTTCGGGGCACGAGCTGGACGATGCCGTGCGGAGCCACGCGGGGCCCTTCAACACCCACCCCTATCTCGCCGGGCTCGCGCTCGGAGCTGTAGCGCGGATGGAGGATAGTGGGATGGACACCGAGACGATCGAGAGGTTCAAGCGGGCGATCCAGGGGTCGCTCGGGGGGCTCGGGGATCTCCTGATCTGGGGAGCGTGGCGTCCCGCGACCCTGTTGCTGGCTCTCGTGCTCGCTTGGGCTGGAGCCCCGCCCTGGGTTCCGGTATTCGTATTCCTGATCGTATACAACCTAGGACACTTGGCGCTACGCTGGTGGGGGTACAGCCGGGGTCTTCAGTACGGCAAGGATGTGGGTGTTAAACTTCGGGAAGCTGAACTTTCGCGGCTTGGCGAGCGCGTCTTTACGGGAGGTGCGCTGCTTCTCGGGATTTTGGTCGGCGCATTCCTGGTGAGCCGTCTTGCGGCTGAGAATGCCGGTGCGCTCTGGTCGTTCGCGGGGATTGTAGCGTTCGGACTGGGGCTCAAATTTGGACACCGTGCCCTGCGGGGGACCACGCTCGTCGTGGTCCTCGTCATCACGTTGCTCACGGCGCTGGGGAACCCATGACCAACGAACGGATCGAACGCAGGGTCGAGATCGTCAACCCGCTGGGATTTCATGCCCGGCCGGCGGCGGAGTTCGTGAAATTGGCTGGATCGTTTCAATCCGATCTCTGGTTGGAAAAGGACGGTGTGGAGGTGAACGCCAAGAGCATCATGGGTGTGCTCATGTTGGCCGCGGAAGTGGGATCGCAGTTGGTGATCCGCGGAGAGGGCGACGATGCGGAAGACGCACTTGCCGCTCTGGCGAGTTTGATCGGCAGGGATTTCGAGGAGATACACGGTGTCTAAGGTTCTTGACGGTATTGGCGCTTCTGAGGGGATCGGTGCGGGCCGGGTCCATATCCTGAATTGGGGTGTGCCGGAGGTCCCGCACCGGTCGATCGATTCCGATGAGGTGCAGGCGGAGGTAGAGCATCTCCAGGAGGTCTTCGAGTGGGCGAAAAAACGGCTCCTCGACATCGAGGATTCGACCGAAGAGCGCCTGGGAGCGGTTGAGGCGAGAATCTTCGAGCCGCAGCTTCTCATGTTGGAGGACCCGGAGTTGTTCGAGGGCGCTGCACTCTACATTCGCGAGAATCGACTCTCCGCCGCACGTGCATTGGACTGGCGCTTGCTCGAAATCCAGGCGAGGTGGAGCCGGACCGCCCATCCTATGGTGCTCGACCGGCTCAATGACCTCCAGGATCTCCAGGTTAGACTGCTGCATAAGCTTCTGGGCCTCCCGGACCCGACCGACGTTTCCAGCATGGGGGAGAATGTCATTGTCGTCACTCGCAACCTGACGCCCAGCCTGACCGTCCAGTTCGATCCCAAGTTGGTCCTCGGCATCGCGGCGGACCATGGAACTCGAACGGCGCACTGGGTGATGCTCGCGCGCTCCCTCGGGATTCCGACCGTATGCGGCATGGGCGTCGTGTCAGAGCAGGCTCGGGCGGGGCAGGAGGCCATCGTGGACGGTCGGATCGGGCGGGTGGTCTTGGATCCCGACGTTCACGATCGCAGCGTCTTCCGGGAGCGGGAGACCCAGATTCTCGCCTGGGAAGAGGAACTTGAGAGCATCGCCCAACTCCCTTCCATCACCGCTGACGAGCAACCTGTAGCGCTCCGCGCGAACCTGGACCTCCCGGCAGAGGCAGAGAGGGCTCGCCTCCACGGCGCACAAGGCGTTGGCCTGTTCCGAACGGAATTTCTGGTGGTCGGCCGGAATCAGATGCCGGGTGAAGAGGACCAATACTTGGCCTATCGTAGCGTCGTCGAGGCGTTCCCCAAACAGGTGGTCACGGTGCGCACGTTCGATCTCGGAGGCGACAAGTTCCCGATGTTTCTGCACATGCCGGCGGAGGAGAATCCGTTCCTCGGCTGGCGCGCGATCCGTGTTTGCCTGGATGAACCGGAGTTGTTCCGCACCCAGCTCCGAGCCATCCTCCGAGCCTCCGCGCATGGCGACATCCGGATCATGGTGCCGCTGGTCAACGACGTCGAAGAGATCAGGCAGGTCCGGGAGCTCGTCGAGGAGGAGGAGGAGCGCCTCCGCCGAGACGGCATACCTTTCAATTCCGGCTACAAACTCGGCATCCTTGTGGAAACCCCGGCGGCGGCTCTGGAGGCGGTGGAGCTGGCTCGGCATAGCGATTTCTTTTCGATCGGCACGAACGACCTCACGCAATACACGCTGGCAGTGGATCGCACGAGCGCGAGGCTGGCCAAGCTGTTCAATCCCTTCCATCCCGCGGTCGTCCATCAACTGAACACCGTCTCCCGGGTGGCGAAGAGTGCTGGCATCGAGGTGAGCGTATGTGGCGAGATGGCCGCGAATCCTTTGGGAGCGTTCCTGTTGCTGGGGCTCGACATCACGACCTTGTCGGTCGCTTGGCCGTCGCTCCCGGAGGTGAAAAAGATGGTGCGTTGTTTCCGCATGGAAGACGCGCGGCGGGCAGCAAGAGCCGCAGTCGCCGCGCCAACGAGCCGTGAGGTTGTGGAATGTCTCGTGGAGGGGATTGGCGGGACTGTGGACCTGTCGGCGTTCTCCGGTCGTTGGAACCTCCCTACGTTGGATTGAGGAACCTCGCTGGTGCCCGCACGGGGAAGGTTCCGGATCCGGAGAGACCGGAACTTGTCCCCCTGGAAGGGACGGAATAGGTTTTTCGTTCAGCGGGCGGCCATCGCTACCCGGTCCTTGATTCAATCCTAATAAGAAGGTCTCAACTCAGCCGTGAGCCACACTCTCTTTACATCTGAATCCGTCACAGAAGGCCATCCGGATAAGGTCGCCGATCAGATTTCCGATGCCGTGGTGGACGCCATGCTGATGGGCGATCCGCACTCGCGGGTGGCGTGTGAGACGCTCGTGACTACCGGTATGGCCGTCGTCGTTGGGGAGATCACATCCACCAGCCAGGTCGACGTCCCGGGCCTGGTGCGGAAAACGCTCCTTGAGATCGGCTACGACGATGCCGAGTACGGAATCGATGGAGCCAACTGTGCCGTGATCACGACCCTCGACAAGCAGTCCCCGCACATCGCCATGGGTGTGGATGGGGGCGGGGCGGGCGATCAGGGCATGATGTTCGGCTACGCCACCGACGAAACCGCGGAGTTTTTGCCCGCTCCCATTTTTTACGCCCATGCCCTCGTTCAGCGGTTGGCGGAGGTGAGGCGGAACGGCACCTTGCCCTGGGTCCGGCCGGACGGCAAATCGCAGGTGAGCGTCGCGTATGAGAACGGCCGGCCCCGGTCCGTCGACACGGTTGTGGTCAGCACGCAGCACGCACCGGACGTGGACATCGATACGATTCGAGAGGGTATCATTCGCGAAGTGATCGTTCCCGTCATCCCCTCGGATCTTCTCGATCCCGACACCTGCACGTTTCACATCAATCCGACTGGCCGTTTCGTTATCGGTGGCCCTCACGGGGATGCCGGATTAACCGGGCGGAAGATCATCGTCGACACGTACGGCGGCATGGGCCGGCACGGTGGCGGCGCGTTCAGCGGAAAGGATCCGACCAAGGTCGACCGGTCGGCAGCATACGCAGCTCGGTGGGCGGCGCGAAACCTTGTGGACGCCGGTGTGGCCTCACGCTGCGAGATTCAGCTCGCCTACGCGATCGGCGTCGCCCAGCCGGTGTCGATTCTTGTCGACACCCTCGGGACCGGGAAACTGCCTGACGAGCAGTTGGCGAGTGCCCTCGAGAACGTGTTCGATTTTCAGCCTCAGTCAATCATCGACCGACTAAACCTACGGACGCCGATCTTCCGTCCGACGGCTGCCTACGGGCATTTCGGCCGTACGCCGGAATCACGGTGTCTCGACGATGGACGCACCGTCGAACTGTTTCCGTGGGAAAGGTCCGATCGCGTGGATGATATTCGAACCGAGCTGAAACTTTAATGTCCTTTCCCAGCCTCTGGCCGTGCGGAGAACTCCCGCCGGACTCCGGAGTATTGGTAATATCGAAACGGTGGGCGTCTGAAATTGAAGAGGGCGGAGTCGTTGCTAGTTCAGGTTTCCGTGCAGAGTCTCAGGTTGGACCGTGCGTCCCATACTCCGGTAGTCATCCTTCAGGAGAATGACGGCGAGCGCGTGCTCCCGATATGGATCGGACCCTCGGAGGCCGGCGCAATCGCCTCGGAACTAGCCGACATGAAGTACCCGCGGCCGCTCACCCATGACCTTCTTGCCTCGATTGTGGGTGGTCTCGGGGGTGCCCTCCAGAAGGTCATTATCAGCCGGGTCGAAGAGAGCACGTATTTCGCTGAGATGATCATTCGGAGAAATGGAGAAGTGATCTCGGTCGACGCCCGTCCTTCGGACTCAATTGCGGTCGCGCTGCGGCTCCAAGCCAACATCTTCGCTGATGAAGCGCTCCTGGAGCGCGGGATCCTTGAAGTGCCAGGGGAGCAAACGATCGGTGAGTCGCCCGTATCCGAGGAGGAGCCCGACCAGGAGATGGCTGGCGAACAGCTCAAGGAGTACCTGCGCCAGCTTGCCCCCGAGGACTTTGGCCGCTTCACTCCGTAGTTCTGTCGCATTCGCGGCGGTGCTTGTGTGTGTCGTCGTGGGCGGGGCGTCTGCCCTCCTGGGGCAGGGGAGTCCCTCACCCTCTTCGGCGCAACAGGACCCCCCTGTTTTCGAAGGGCTCGTACTCGAAGGGGATTCGGCCGTCGATGCTGCGACGGTCATTCTCCACCGTGTGAGGCCTGAGGCATCAGGCCTAGCACCGGGGCTTGGGTCAGGAGAGGTGGGTTCGACCACGGTAGGGCCGGGGGGTGAATTCCGATTTCTGCTTCCGTCCGTGCCAGATGCCGACATCGAGGGCGACGTCTACTTCGTCTCGGTCGAATATGAGGGGGTCTTATATTTCGGACCCGGGATCACGGCGCTAGAGCAGTTGGACAGCTTGTATGTGGTCCAGGTATTCAAGTCGGAGGAGGTGCCACCAGAGGGTCTGCCTCTTCCGCTGGAGCAACGAGTCGTGATTGTCGAATTCGCTGGCGACGACTGGTTCGCCACCGACCTCTTCGTGATCCAGAACCAGGGTACGCGAACCCTCCTGGCCCAGGAGAACGGGATCGTTTGGAGTTACCCTCTCCCTCCAGGGGCCGCCGAACCGGTACTGGGGGACGTGGGTGACCTGCCTCCGGGTGCGGTCACGTTCGAAGGTGGGCGGGTCCGTGTCAACGCTCCGATTCCTCCGGGAAGTTCGGGATTCATGATCCGGTATCGTTTGGAAGAGCTAGCATCGACGATTCCCGCTCCCGGCAGAACCGCACGCTTCGAAATCCTGATCGAGGAGCCCTCTCCACCGCTGCGTGTGGACGGCTTGGAATCTTTGGACGTAGTGGCTTTCGAGGGCTCCACCTTTCGCCTCTATGGGGGGAACGAACTGGTGGACATGAATCTCACCCTGGTCGAGACAGGGGACCAGGGTCCTCCTCCGCTCGAATGGCTCGCGCTACTGGCGACGGTGATGTTGGCGGTAGGGGGATTCTTGGCGTACGTGCGTCCTCGTAGACGAGTGGTGGCGGGCCAGGGTCCAGGGTTGGGCCGTGAGGCGCTGATCCTGGAAGTGGCCCGAATCGACGATGCGCTTTCTGAGGCAGCGGAGCCCGACACGCGATCGGAGATCCTCGAGCGGCGTGCAGCACTTCTGTCCCTGCTCCGGACCAGCGACTAGGGAAGGCTGTTGGCGAAATGTCAGTTGTGAGCACCCCGGCGGTTCTCCTTAGGTCCTTCAATTACAGTGAAACGAGTCGAGTTCTCAGACTCTATACCAAGGACCTGGGACTCGTCAGCGTCATGGCGAAGGGCGTCCGCAGGGGTGGAGCACGCGGACAGGGTGGCCTAGACACGTTCTCCCGAGGCGAACTCACCGCATATGTGCGGCCGACTCGCGACCTCCAGACCTTCAAGGAGTTCGCAGTCGAAGAAGCGGGTGGGTCCCTCGGGAGAGACGTCCTTCGGTTCGCCGGGGCCTCTGTACTCGCGGAAATCGTACTCCTAAACGCCGGGCCCGACCCGAGCCCCCAGGTATTCGAGCGCCTCATAAATGCACTGCGGCGGATCGACGCGGTGCCCCGGGCACGGATCATCGGAGCCGTGCTCGCCGAGGGGTGGATGCTTGTGACCACGCTCGGCTACGAACCGCAGATCGACCTGTGTGTCCATTGCGGCAGGGCGCTTGGCGCCACGGAGGTCCTGCGCTTCGACTTCTCCGCGGGTGGCGTGAACTGCTCCGACTGTGCCTCCGATCATTCGGGACCCCGTGTGGGTCCGGGTGCCCGCCAACAGCTAGCTGCGTTGCTCCAAGGGACGGTGCCCGAGGCGCTCGGGAAGCCCAAGGCGCATCTGCGGCTGCTCCATGACTTCGTGACCTATCACATTTCAAGCTCGAAGCCTCTCAAGACTTTCAGGATTTTCGGCTCCGTGGCGGGCTTGGACGAGTGACCGAGAAGCGCCTGATTCTCGGGACTGCAGGCCATATCGATCACGGAAAAACCGCGCTCGTGAAGGTGTTGACCGGCGTAGATACGGATCGCCTGCAGGAGGAGAAAGCCCGCGGCATCACGATCGAACTCGGATTCGCAGACTTCGTTCCCAGGGATGACCTTCGGATGGGCGTGGTGGACGTCCCGGGCCACGAGGGCTTCATCCGTAACATGCTCGCCGGCGCCACCGGCATGGACCTGGTCCTGATGGTGGTGGCGGCCGATGAGGGAATGATGCCGCAGACGCGAGAGCACCTGGAGATCGTCCGCCTGCTCGGCGTCGAACAAATGGTCGTGGCGTTGACCAAGTCCGACCTCGTGGAAGAGGAGTGGATCCCACTGGTCGAGGAGGAGGTGCGAGAGGCCCTTCGGGGGTCGCCCTATAGCGAGGCGCCCGTCGTGGTCACGTCAACGGTTACCGCCGCCGGAATCGAGACACTCAAGGACCGCTTGGTAGAAGTGGCCGAGGGGCTGGCGAAACGTTCGAGCGAGGACCTTCCACGGTTGCCGATCGACCGTGCCTTCACAGTCAGGGGGACGGGCACGGTGGTCACAGGGACGCTCTGGAGCGGGCGCCTCTCCATCGGTGATGCAGTCGTGTTACTGCCGGCGGGCGTCCGTGGGCGCGTGCGGGGCCTCCAGGTGCACGGGGTTCAAGTCGACCATGCTGGAGCGGGGGAGCGTACGGCGGTGGCGATCACCGGCGGGGAAATTGACCTCGATAGTGCCGAGCGGGGTCAGGTCCTTGTGGCGGAGGGCGCTTGGGAGGCAACCGGAATGCTCACGGCACAGTTGCGCGTAGTTCAAGGGACGGGCTGGACGGTCAAGCATGGTCAGCGCGTCCGTGTACACCTCGGCACTACGGAGGTCATGGCCCGCGTGGTCACGCTGGAGGGGAGCGAGGTCCCGCCGGGAGATGTCGGGTGGGTCCAGCTTCGGCTGGAGCGGCCTCTTTTGGCACGAACGGGGGACCGCTTCGTGATCCGGTCGTACTCCCCCATGACCACGATTGGGGGGGGGGTCGTGGCAGAGGCTCACCCACCCAAGCGAAAGAAGCTACGTACCGGTGAGGCCTCGGAGTTGAAGACGATCATCGACGGGGATGCCGAGGCGGCTCTCGGCGCCGCCCTTCGGTTGGCTTCGTGGAGGGGGATCGCTGTGGACGAAGTGCCGATACGCACGGGCTGTCCCCCCGAAGAAGGCCGGTTGGCGAAGAAAGCCCTCGTCGAGGAAGGGGCCCGCGAGGCCGGAGGTCGGGTATTCGACGGGTCGATCGTCGAGGCAGCCCGGACGCTTATGGAAGAGGCCGTCGACGCGTTCCACCGAGACGAACCCCTTCGTGCCGGCATCACAGTGGAGTTGTTGCGCCAGACAGTGCCAACCCACGATGAAGGGCGACTCGCCGACCTGCTCTTGAGTGAAGCGGTCACTTCCGGATCCCTGGAGGTCCGGGACGGCGCTGTATCGCGGCCGGGATATGAACCCATCGTTACCGAAGGGCAGCGAGAAGTCATGGACGAGTTGCTTGATCTCTACCGGAATGCCGGGTTGGCGGCACCATTGGTCTCGGAATTGCCGGAGAAATTGCGGGGCCGTGACGACCTTTGGCCCCTTTTGAAGCTGTTAGAGCGTAGAGGCCATTTGGTGGCGTTGGAAAACGAGCTGTTTCTGGACGCCGAGGAGTTTTCCGCCGCAGCCAAGCGGGTTGCCACGGAGTTCGCCGGTGCGACCGGACTGGGCCCCTCCGACTTTCGTGCTCTTCTCCCCGTGACCCGCAAGCACCTGATCCCAATCCTGAGTCACTTCGACCAGACCGGCCTCACGATACGGGGGCCGGATGGGAGAGATGTGGCCAGGATGGAACCAAATTAGGTCAAGACGAGTCCTAAGAAAACAAGAGCATTGTGGGGGGTACCGTGTCGGTGCGAGTGACAATCACCGTGGAGGGCGATTAGCCCAATAGCTACAGCAACCAGGTGGGTATAGAATGAGACGCATACGGAGCGTCTTCATGTTTTCTGTGCTCTTCGCCCTTTCGCCGGGAATTTCGGCCCAGGTGTTGCCGGGTGATCCAGCACCGGCCGGGGAGCCAGAACGCGGGTTTACGCTGGGGCAGAATTACCCCAACCCGTTCAACCCAGAGACCAGGATTCCCTTCGATCTCAGCGAAATCCTGTTCACTGATGGGGGAACGGCCGTTGTATCCGTTCGCATCTACAACGTCCTCCAGCAGTTCATCGCCTCCCCGACAGCGCTCAGTCATCCAAGCGGACAAGCTCCCCTCGTCGATCTCGAATACACAACCGCGGGCCGGTACGAGGCGTATTGGAATGGGCTCGACCAGTCCGGTCGGGAGGTGGCGTCCGGGATCTACTTCGTGCAGCTAACCGTGAACGGCGTTACGGCTGTGATGCGGATGTACGTGGCGAAGTAGCCCGTAGCCACCTTAGGTGGCTTTTTCCTCCAACAACTTCAGGAAATCTTCGGGACCCTCCAGACCAGCCAGTAGGTCCGGCACGTCCTCCTCCTTTGCGAACTGAGCGATTTTGCCGAGGACCGGAAGGTACTGATTGGATACCTCGAGCGGGGGCGCCACGATGAGGAAGAAGTTGTATACCGGGTTGTCGTCGATGGCCTTGAATTCGACCCCTCCTGGCCTTCTTCCATAGGCGAGGCGGAGTTGGCTCACCACAAGTGACCGACAATGGGGAATCGCTATGCCACGCCCGATTCCCGTCGATCCGAGGCGCTCTCGGCGTTTGAGCGTCTTGTAGAGGATAGCCTCTGACTTTTCGTCGAGTTGGAGAAGAGAGACCAATTGGTCGATCGTCTCGTCTTTCGACTCCGACGTGAGGTTGAGGTCCACGACATCGGCCGTGAACAACTCTCTGAGTTTCATATAGGTACCTCGGAAGGGGCGACCCTTCGTGAGTTCAAGTGTGGAGAAAACAACGGTCCAATATCTCCGGTGTGCGAAGGACTGTCAAAGCCCCGGGTCAAAGCCCTGGCCCTTCACCTCTGTTGCGCAGGATCCTACCTTTCTCGGCATGGCAATTGATGTCTTCGAATTGATGGCGAGCGGTCGAACGCCGCTCTTCCTCGCGCCCCAGGCGGGTGTGAGCGAAGCTCCGTTTCGCAGGCTTTGCCGTCGGTTCGGTGCCGACGTGGTATCTACGGAGTTCGTGAGCGCCGATGGCATCATGCAGGGAAACCGGCAGACTCGTGAGCACCTCCGGTTCAGCGAGGACGAACGGCCGATCGGGATCCAGATTTTCGGGTCGGACCCCAAGACGATGGGTGATGCTTCTGCGCTGGTGACGGATCTCTTCGGTCCAGATTTTATCGATATCAATTTCGGATGTCCGGTTAAGAAGATCGTGAAGCGGAACGGCGGATCGGGCTGCCTTCGCGATATGGACCTTGTGGAGCGCATCATCCGGTCCGTGGTGCAGAATACACATTTGCCAGTCACCACCAAGATCCGGAGTGGCTACGACGAGCCTTCACGTGATCCAGTTGGTATCGCACTACGGTGTCGAGATGCGGGGTCGCTTATGGTGACGCTTCACGCTCGGACCCGCACGGACATGTACGGAGGGCAAGCTCGCTGGGACGAAATTGCTGCTCTGGTCGAAGTGCTCGACGTTCCCGTGGTCGGAAACGGTGACGTGCAAAGTGGAGCAGACGCTCGACGTATGAGAGATGAGACGGGCTGCGCCGGTGTGATGATCGCGAGGGGGTCGCATGGCTCGCCTTGGGTGTTCGCTCAGGCACGGGCTGAGTTGGACGGGGATCCCAAGCCAGCGGAGCCGAGCGTCCAGGAACGCTTTGAGATTTGCCTGGAACACGCAAGGAACGGAATCCGCTTCGAAGAGAATCCCCAGAAATCGTTGATGGACTTCAGGAAACATCTGGGGTGGTATACGAAAGGCCTCCCAGGTGGGCGGGTGCTGCGTACGCAGTTGTTCCAGATTACGTCTCTCGACGAGATTGAGACCCTGCTCGAAGCGTATCTGGCGCGGCACCTCGCGGGAGCGGATGAGGCTGCCTGACCGGTGGAGTTGTACCTTACATTATAGAGTTCCCCCGGATCTTGGACTTCATGCAGGGGGTATATTTATTTCCTAAGGCGTAGGTACACGTAAGACGGCCAATAGGCCGGTAGGACATCGGGGGCGTCACGGCTTCGACGCGCTTGGTGAATATGGAGTAGCGTGCCGAGGTTCCTGGGTCCTCGTAAAACCCCTTGGAAAACCTTAATTGCCAACAATGAACTGGCATTGGCTGCGTAACT
>Ga0114996_10008179_pt1 | contig 11687 bp, 9 predicted proteins | sample ArcticOcean_MG_C_4_FD_87039 | JGI IMG/M metagenome (GOLD analysis project Ga0114996, IMG submission 87039) | Marine microbial communities from western Arctic Ocean - ArcticOcean_MG_CB4_134 | ecosystem: Environmental > Aquatic > Marine > Oceanic | place: Arctic Ocean: Canada Basin | collected... | reverse complement strand
CGCGCCCAAATACCACGAGAGCACTGTGCACGTCGCCGACGCGTCCCGAGTCGCCGGCGTGGTATCCAAGCTTCTCGATGGAGAGAAGAAGACCGTGTTCGATGTCGAGAATCACAAGCTGCAGGAAGAGCTACGCGACCTTCACCAGCAGCGAGTCAAGTTTCCCCTGATCCCGTACGAACGCGCAAAGCAACGGCGCTACCACGTCGATTGGGCGGCACGAGAAATCGCGAAACCTGAGTTCCTGGGTGCGCGTGTCGTGGAAGACATTTCGCTTCGCGACATCATTCCCTACATCGACTGGACGTTCTTCTTCGTCGCGTGGGAGCTGAAGGGTCGATACCCCGATATTCTCGACCATCCGAAGTATGGTGCCGCCGCGCGCGAACTGTTTGCGAACGGTCAGGAACTGCTGGAGAAGATCGTCACCGAGAACTTGCTCACTGCACGCGCTGTGCGCGGCTATTGGCCGGCGAACAGCGTCGGCGACGACGTGGTTCTCTACACGGACGAGACCCGAAGCGAAGAGCTCATGCGGTTCAACATGCTGCGTCAGCAGCGGACGTCGACCGAATCGACGCCGGCGCGGTGCCTCGCGGACTTCGTTGCGCCGATCGACAGCGGCAAGAGGGACTACCTAGGCGCGTTCGCCGTGACCGCAGGCATCGGCGCGGACAAGCTCGCCGCGCACTACGAAGCAGATGGCGATGACTACAACTCGATCCTGGTCAAAGCGCTCGCCGACAGGCTCGCCGAGGCGTTGGCTGAGATGCTGCACAAGCGCTCCCGTGCCGAGTGGGGATACGGCGAAGCTGGCGACATCTCGAACGAAGACCTCATCCGCGAGCGCTACGATGGCATTCGCCCGGCGTTCGGTTACCCGGCTTGTCCGGACCACACCGAGAAGTGGAAGTTGTTCGAGCTCCTGCAACCGAGCGAAATCGGCATCACCCTCACGGAGAGCTGCGCGATGATGCCGGCGGCGAGTGTTAGTGGGATCTACTTCGCCCACCCGGATTCGCGCTACTTCAGCGTCGGTCGAGTGGATCGTGACCAGGTCGAGAACTACGGGAAGCGCAAGGGCATGGACTTGAGAGAGGTCGAGCGCTGGCTGGGACCAAACCTCGCCTACGACCCGGACTAGACGGGGTGTAGAGAAACCCATCACCGACGATCGGCTTCGGGCATGGACATGGTTGGAGTTCACCCGTGGCAAGAGCCGATGAAGGTCCCATGCGAGGTTTTCGATTTCGGGTAGTCGGTTGTCTGATTGGGTTGGTTGTCCTGGCAGCGTGTACGCCGGAGCTTCCCAAGTTCGCGCGAGAACACCAGCTGCCGCCGTCGGTCAAGTCCGCCGCGATCCCGCTGGAGCGCGCGCTGAAGGAGGGGATGGTCGAAGCCACGCCCCTCGCCACGCACAGCACTCGCACCGAAATGGCGATCTTGCTCAAGCCCCTCGTCACGTCGCAGCCTTGGATTCGGATCGACCCGGGCTGGGTGGCGGCGAACAAGCAGTTCAGCCAGGTCTCGTTTGTTGTCTGTCACACGGTCTACGCGCGTTTGCCGCAACGAAAGAACTACACGATTCGGGTCCGGCATGCGCGGTTGAAGTGTACGCGTTCGACAGGCATGCCGAGCGACTCGCGCCTCGAGCAGGTGGATGACGAGAGGCTCGTCTCCTTCCTCGAGACGACCGATGATGGGGACAAGGACCCCGATTGGAAGATTCTCCAGATCGCGGTGTGGGCGTTGACCGACGACATCTCATACACGGAAAGAACGGTCAAGCCACCGACGTCCGGAGACCACATTGGTTTCAAGGGCAATCACCAATACGCGACAGCTGGACAGATCGGCGAGGTCATGGAGTTGCTCGCGAGCGCGGGTCACGACCGAGAGGACTTCAATCTTTGGAAGACCATCAATGAGCAACTCGACCACGAGGTTGTCGCATACGAGAACCATTGGGATAACGATGCGGCGAAGGCGTTCGTGTCGTTCAAGAAGATCTGCAACTTCTATCCACTCGAAGTTGCGGCAGACATCATGTTCAGCGCGTTCGACCGGCACGAGGGCGTCAAGGGGCGGGACTTTCGCTTCGAGGTCGTGAACATTCTCGGCAGGCACGGTGGCGACAGGGAGATCAAACTCCTGAGGGAACGCTCGAGCTTCGAGGCCGACCAGAAGATCCTGAAGACGATGCACACCATCATCGACGGTTACGCGGCACCGGGCAGGTAGTCGTGGCGGGTTAGCGACGCGAATCCGGGTGGCGCAGCTGGCCGACGACGGACACATCGTCGTAGCTGTTGCCGATCAGGTGCAGTCGATCGTGCCCCGCACTGAGTTCCTTGATGCGGCGGACCAAGGTGCTGTGTCCGCGGACGTACTGCGGAATCGCGTTCCGCGCCTTGTACACGCGCTTGAAGACCAGCGCGCTTTTGAGTCCGGTGTATCGCCGCAGCATGAGTTCCGCCTCGTTGACCAGGTCTTCCTCGTCGCGGTCGAGGGCTTCCGGATGCAACACTCCGCCGGCCATGACGCGGACGAGGAACTTCCCCTTCGGCGCGCTCTGCGGGAATACAGAAGAGCAGTAGATCGCACCGAGCATTGGCGATTGTTCGCGGCGGTCGAGTAGGAATCCGAATCCCCGCATCGCATCCGCCGCGTCGGTGCCCTGGAATCCGAGATAGATGTTCGCGACCGAGGCGAACGGGATCTGTGCCAGCGCGTCGCTGAGTTCGCGATCGAGCGATTGGAGCAGCCGCGATGCGTGACGTGCCGGGACGGCGAGCACGAGTCTTCGCGCGTGGATCTCGGAGGTGACATCGCCGCCGAGCACGATGGACCACGCGTCTTGTTGTTTGGAGATGCCGACGACCTCCCGACCGAGCAGAAGCCGACCGCCCACCGTGGAGCGCAGGTGTTGCACGAGTGTTCCCATGCCGCCCGCGAACGAGCAGAGCACGGGTCGTGGAGTCGCCTGCTTCGTGGTCTTTCTTCGACGCAGCATCCCGCGCGTCAGGCTGCCGTGTTCTTGTTCGATCCTCGCGATTCCCGGGAACGCCGCGGCCATCTCGATCTCGTGGGCATCTCCTCCGCACACGCCGCTCGCCATCGCTTCCGCCAGAGGTACGGTTTGCTTGCCGAGGCGACGATTGGCGAACTCGGCGAGGCTCTCCTCTGCGTCCGCCCCACGGGAACGGAACGGCTCGAGGAACAGGCTCAGTTTTCCGCCCAGGCTGAAGATGTCCGTCGACAGCAGCGTGCCGGGTCCGGATGGAAGTGGATGAAGCTCGCCATCGCGTGCGAGGTAGCGCAGCTTCGCCTGGGGATCAGCGGGAATCTGGGATTGCTCGATACCGAGCGCAGCAAAAAACTCGTCGCTCACGACGCTTGGGCGGATGCCCTGAGGTCCGGACTCGCACAGGTAGCCTTCGATGCGCCGGGTTCGTACCCAGCCACCGGGTTCCGGGGCGGAGTCCACGATGCGGTAGTCCAGACCTGGCTCGGCTCGCGAGCGCCAGAACGCATGGGCGAGACCGGCGGGCCCCGCGCCTACTATCAGGAGGTCCGTCTCCATCGCCATCGTTCACACCGTCCGGGAGAACATCGGTTTCTCTTTGTCGCGGTGTCTCAGGTACGCGTCGAACGTCATGCAGATGTTCCTGACGAAGAGCCGACCCAACTCGGTTACTTCGATTCCCGTGTCGTCGACTCGAATCAGTTTGTCGTCGATGAACGGTTGCAGTTCTTTGAGCTCGAGAGGGTACCGGCGCGAGAATTCGTCTGCTCCACCATGGTCGGAGAAGTCGACCTGGAAATGGCACATGAGGTCTAGGATCACGCGGCGACGGCGTTCGTCGTCGTCCGACCGCACGAGGCCGCGATCGACGGGCAAGCGATTCGAATCCACTGCTGCCTCCCAGTCGGTCACGACCTTCAGGTTCTGCGAGAACGCACCGTCGATCTCGCTGATCGAACTCATTCCGAACGCCACCATGTCCTCTGCCGGATGAGTCGAGTACCCCATGAAGTTACGGTGGAGGGTTCCGTTGCCGACCGCGACCGAGAGTTCATCCTCCTCCTTCGCAAAGTGGTCCATCCCGATCGCGGAGTAGCCCCGACCCAGAAAGCTCTCGAGCGCCATCTGAAACAAAGCGAGCTTGTCGCTGCCAGTGGGGAGCGCGTCCTCGGGGATCACCTGCTGGTGCTTCTTCAGCCAAGGCACATGCGCATAGCCGTAGCATGCGATGCGGTCGGGGTCGAGATCGTGAAAGAGTTCGAGCGTCCGCGCAAAGCTCTTCTTCGTTTGGTGAGGCAGACCGTAGATGAGATCGAGGTTTGCGGAAACGAAACCGAGTTCGCGCGCGGTGTTCACGACGGCTTCGGTCTGCGCGAAGCTCTGCACACGGTTGATCGTCGTCTGGACCTTTTCGTCGAAGTCCTGGACGCCCATGCTGATGCGGTTGAACCCGAGAGATCTGAGCATCTCGAGTTGCTCGCGTGTCGTCACCCGGGGGTCTACTTCGATGCTGACTTCGGCGTCGTCCGCGACGGGAAACAACTCGTTGAGGCCGCTGAAGAGCTTCTCGATCATCTGCGGTGCGAGGAACGTCGGCGTACCACCGCCCCAGTGATGTTGCGCGACCGGTCGAGCATTGCCCATGGTCTCGCGAACGAGCCGTGCTTCGGCGAGAACCCGATCCACGTAGGGCGTTTCTTTTTCGTGGCGCTGCGTGATCACTGTCGAACAGCCGCAGAAGAAACAGAGCGCGTCGCAGTAGGGAACGTGCACGTAGAGCGACATAGGCTCGTCGCGTTTCTGTGCCGCGACGCGAAGCCTCTCCGCGTAGTCCTCGTCGGTGAAATCGTCTCGCCACACGGGTGCAGTCGGATAGCTTGTGTAGCGTGGTCCGGCCCGGTCGTACTTCGCAAGCAGTTCGCCGTAGTCGTTCATGACCTTCGCACCTCATCGACCACGATGGACAGAGCGTTGGGATCCACGTCCGGCAGGATACCGTGGCCGAGGTTGAAGATGTGCCGATCGGAGCCCGCAGCCTCGCACACCTCGCGGACCTTGCGTCGCAGCTCGACTTCACTCGAGTACAGCGCCGTCGGATCCATGTTTCCTTGCAGGGTCTGGTCCGAGCGGGCTGTCAAGCGTGCCTGTGCCATCGGTATGCGCCAGTCGAAACCGAGGACGTGAGCGCAGCTCTGTGCCATCGTGGCCATATGCTGCGCCGCGCCATTGACGTAGTTGATCGCGACGCCACCCGCGTCCCGCGCTGTTTGCAACAGGCGCTCGGTTCGCGGTGCACAAAAACGGGCATAGTCGTCTGGTGTCAACACGCTGGCCCACGAGTCAAACGTCTGGACGGCGTCGCATCCCCGCTCGATCAGTGCTGTGACGAGTGGTTGGAGGCACACCGTCAGTCGCTCGAGGAGCGATTCGAACAGCTCGGGCTCGGCGTGCATCGTTTTGCGCGTCCGATCCCAGTTCTTGGAACCACGACCCTCGATCATGTAGCAAGCGAGAGTGAATGGGGCGCCGACGAAACCGATGAGTGCTTTCTCTTCCGCCAATCGCTGGCGGACGAGGCTCACCGTGTCGAGCATCGGCGAAAGGTCGGCTTCCGGTTGCAGCACGGCCAACGATTCGATGTCTTCCATTCCGGTGACGGTGTTCGCCAAGACCGGACCGGGTTCGTAGGTGAGTCCGACGCCCATCGCCTCGATTGGCACGAGCAGATCCGTGAACAGGATTGCCGCGTCCAGATCGAATCGGTCCACCGGTTGCATCGTGACTTCCGCCGCAGCTTCCGGTGTCTTGCACAGTTCGAGGAACGAGAGCTTCTCGCGCACGGCCCGATACTCCGGGAGGTACCGGCCCGCCTGGCGCATGATCCAGAGCGGGCGTTGCGGCGACTCGAGGCCTAGCGCTGTAGCAAGAAAGGGCCCATCAGGGCTTCCACGTCTCATGATTCGGCCTCCGTGGTGAACCGCAGCCCGACGCCGCGCACCGTGTGGATGTGTTTCGGTTTCTTGCTGTCCCGCTCGAGCGTGCGACGAAGGTTGAGAACCATGTTGTCGAGACTTCGCGTCGCCGGGGAAGTGGTCGGGCCGAAGAGCTGGCCGACGATTTCACGACGCGTCACGACCTCGCCCGGTCGTCCGGAGAGTAGCCGCAGGATCTTGATCTCGTTTGGCGACAAGCGCGAGTCCGCGCCTTCGAAGTTCGTGGCGCGAAGCCCGCGGAAGTCGACGCGGTTGCCGCCAAACTCCAGGATGTCCGGACCCGAGGTCGCGGACTGGCCTCGGCGCAACAGGGCACCGACTCGTAGCAGGAGTTCCTTCAAGTTGAAGGGCTTCGTCAAGTAGTCGTCCGCGCGGAGCGAGAGGCCGCGGATCCGGTCGGCATCGCTGATCAGGGCAGACACGATCAGGACGGGCGTGTCGTCTCCGCGCTTCCGCATCTTCTCGAGGATGCTGAACCCGTCGATTCCGGGCAACATGATGTCGAGGATCACGAGGTCGACTCCGCCCTTGGCGATCCGCTCGTCGGCTGCAGTTCCCGTGCGGATGAGTTCCGCTCCGTAGCCTTCCCCACGCAGGTTGTCGCAAATCATCTCTCCGAGAGCGGACTCGTCTTCGACTACCAGGATCCAGCGACTCAAGACGCACCTCTCGTCGACTTTCCGCCGTTCATGGGGAGTCGGATCGTGAAGACGGATCCGGCGTCGACGCCTCCACTGTGGACGTCCACGGTCCCGTGGTGCGAATGGACGAGTTCGCGAACGAGGAACAGGCCTATGCCGGAACCGCCCTTGTGGCCCTTGACCGTTCCGGAGTAGAAGCGGTCGAAGATCCTCGAAATCTCGTCTTCGAGGATGCCGCGACCGGAATCACTCACGGTGATCCGGGCTTCTCCCGACGCTTCCGACAGCTGTACTGTCACTGTCGATCCGGAAGACGAGTACTTGACCGCGTTGTCGAGGAGGTTGTGCAGGACGAGGCGAATCGCGCTGCCGTCCCTCCGCACCCGAACGACGTCTGGGGCGTCGACGCGGAGCTCTATATCGGTGGCCTCGAACCGGTCGCGCATCGAGTTGGTGGCTTCGCGCACGTCGTCCGCGAGATTGCCCGACGTCAATTGCAGGCCCTTGCCCGATGCTTCGAGGCCGCCGGCGGTCAGCAGGTTCGTGACATCGTTCTCCAGTCGGTCGATCTCCCGCACCATCGCCTGGAGGTATGCCTCGCGTTTTTCTTCGGGCATCGTACCGGCGAGCAGCGACTCGACGCCGAGCCGCACCGTGGCGAGGGGCGTCTTCAAGCGATGGGTCGCGCCGGTCAGGAATCGTTCTTGATCCGTGCGCAGCCGGTTCTCGCGAAGCGTCGCGCGATAGAGCATGAACACGCCGGTGAGGACCAGCAGGCCCATGACGATTCCCTCGGCGGTGAACATCACCCGGAACTGCCGGGCCTTCGCGGAGAAGTCGGTGCCCTCCGTTGCGCCCAGGACGCGCAAGGCTTCTGTGGTTCGGCCTTCCGTCGCCAGCTTCGTCGCCTGGTCGAGGTAGAAGCTCTCGCGCACGAGAAAGAAGATCCACCACCCGACCAGGACCAGCAAGAACGTCACCACGCCGAAGAACAGCAGGCCAGTGTTTTGCGGTGATTTTGCTATTTTAACGGGTCAGAACGCTCGCGACAGTGCTCTTGCGAAGACCTCGACTGCCCGGTCGACGTCCGATTCGGAGTGTGCGTGAGAGAGAAAGCCGACCTCGTAGCTCGACGGCGCGAGGTAGACGCCCTCGTCGAGGCAGGCTCGAAAGAACGTGCTGTAGGGCCCAGCGGCGTCGGAGGCAACCGACTCCGCATTTCGCGGTGCCTCGCCATCGAAAAAGTAGAACCAGAAGATCGATCCCTGGCGGACGAACCCGGCGGGCCAGGAGCCGGCATCGAGGATGCCCCGCACGCCGTCTTCGAGCCTCTGGCCGAGAGCCTCGAGTCTGGTGTGCACGTCGTTCTTCGTGAGAACATCGATGGTCGCCAGTCCAGCTGCCATCGCGACAGGGTTGCCGGAGAGCGTTCCAGCCTGGTAGATACCGCCGTCGGGGGCGAGGTTCTCGAAGTGCTCAGCCGCGCCGCCGAACGCACCGACTGGCATGCCACCGCCGATGATCTTCCCGAACGTGGCGAGGTCGGGCTGGATGTCGTAGAGGCTCGCGGCGCCGCCGAGGTGGACTCGAAACCCGCTGATCACCTCGTCGAAGATCAGGAGCGCGCCGTGTTTCGTGGTCTCCCGCCGCAACGACTCGAGAAACTCGGATCGTTGCAACAACAGGCCGTTGTTCGCGGGTATCGGTTCGATGATGACCGCGGCAACTTCCTTCCCAGCCTCGCTCATGAAAGTCTCGAACGCAGCGATGTCGTCCAGGGGGAGCACGGTCGTAAGCGCGGCCACTTCTGCCGGGACGCCGTCGGAAGACGGTTGTCCGAACGTTACGGCTCCGGAGCCGGCGGCGACGAGCAGGCCGTCGCTGTGTCCGTGGTAGCACCCGGAGAATTTCACGAGCCGGGAACGGGAAGTGACACCTCGCGCCAGACGGATCGCCGACATGGTCGCTTCCGTGCCGGAGGAGGTGAAGCGTACGCGCTCAACTCCGGGATAATGCCGCGTGACCTGTTCGGCGAGGTCGAGCTCAGCTTCGTGGGGTGCGCCGTAGGTGAGACCGCGCTTGGCTGCCGCGTTCACGGCGGCGACGACTTCCGGGTGGGCGTGGCCGAGAATCAACGGTCCCCACGAACCCACGAAGTCGAGGAACCGATTGCCGTCGACGTCTGTGAAGTACGCGCCCTCAGCTTCGGCGATGAAGATCGGCGAACCACCCACCGCGCGGAATGCTCGGACGGGTGACGAGACCCCTCCGGGTAGCAGGCCGAGTGCACGGTCGAAAAGTTCATTCGAACGCGACGTGTTCACAGCCATCGTTCCTCCAGGGCCTGCCTGCCGTGGTAGGTGATCAGGATCTGCGCGCCGGCGCGGCGCACGGCGTAAAGGTGCTCGCGGACGAGGTCGGCTTCGTTGGCCAGGCCTTCGCGCGCCATCAACTTGATCATCGAGTACTCGCCGCTGACGAGATAGGCTGCCACGGGCAGGTCGGTCTGGTCCGCGACGCGTGCGATCACGTCCAGATACGCGAGTGCGGGCTTGACCATGATGATGTCGGCGCCCTCGTCTTCGTCGAGTGCAGCCTCGCTCAACGCCTCGCGCCAGTTGCGGAGGTCCATCTGGTAGGACTTGCGATCCTTGGGGCCTGCATCCTTCGGTGCTGAGTCCGCTGCTTCACGGAAGGGCCCGTAGAAGTTCGACGCGTACTTGACCGCGTAGCTCATGATCATCCGCTCTTCGAATCCGTTTTCGTCGAGCGCTCCACGGATCGCGGCGACGCGACCGTCCATCATGTCCGAAGGCGCGATCACATCGGCGCCGGCCTGAGCGAGCGACGTGGCCTGCGCAGCGAGCAGCGGCAGACTCTGGTCGTTGTGCACCTGTCCATCCACGAGCACGCCGCAGTGTCCATGATCGGTGTAGGTGCACAGGCACACGTCCGCCATCACGGTGAGGTCGTCGCCGAATTCGGATTTCAGCCGGGCCACGGCGCGATGTGCCGGCGACTGCATATCTTCGCCGCTGCTGCCCTTCTCGTCTTTCGCTGTGGGAATGCCGAACAGCAGCACGTTCCGGATCCCGAGCTCCAGATCCGATTCTGCGCGCCGGACCAACGCATCTTGGCCCATGCGGTCGATACCGGGCATCGCGTCGATCGGTCGCACTTCATCGTCCTGCGGCAGCACGAAGTGTGGTTGCACCAGGTTTTGCGCCGAGACGTGGGTCTCCGCGAGGAGATCACGAATCGCCGCCGTGCGGCGTAGTCGTCTTGGGCGTTTGATCATGAGAGGCTTCGGATGAGTTGGACCAGGGCCTTCGCTGTCGGCGCTTTTGCGACGGCGCGGGGGGGCATGCCGACGGAAGCCATCGTATCCGCCGTTGTCTGTCCGAGCGCGATCAGGCTCGCGGGCTCGATCGCGTGTTGACCGGATTCATAGGCGCGCACGGCTGAAGGGCTCGTGAACACGACGTGGTCAGCTTCTGGAATCTCGACACCAGAGAGGACCACGGTGCGATACACGGGCAGTGCTTCGACGGTGAACGCCGCGTCCTGCATCGCCGTTTCAAAATCGCCGTGGCGGCTCTCCGCGCAGGGAAACAGCACCTTGGAAGCGCATTCGGTGGGGTCGAGTTTTTCTACGATCAGCTGACTGAGTGCACGGCCCCCGGCGTTGTCTTTGGGTTCGAAACACTCCCGACCGCGGCGACGCAGCGCTTCGGCGGTCGCCGGCCCCCCAGCGAAGAACGTGGGCGACACGAGGTCGAGACCGAAAGCCGCGGCCTGCTCGAAGAACCGGTCGACGGCTCTTGCGGATGTGAAGGCGATGACGCGCAAGTCCTCGGCGACGAGCTCCGCGGTGCGGTTGTGCATCGGCAGGATCTCGCTGACGGCGACGGTCTCGACTTCGGCTCCGGCGAGTCCGAGCGCGCGGCCTAGACTGCCGCCGGAGCCACCGGGGCGGAGAAGCGCGATCCGCTGTCCCTGGAGAGGTTCGCCGAGGAACGGGGCGAATTTCGCCGCGGCGATTGCGGGAAGGGCGAGCGACTCCTTGGCGTGCACATCGAGGGTGATGCCACAGCCCGGGCGCGTTTCGGAGAACAGGCTGGCGATCATTCGGAATCCGTCACCGTCGGATGCCGGGGTGACGAGTGCACCGAGGGGCATCGAACAACCGCCGCCCAACTTGAACAGCAGGTTGCGTTCGGCCAAGACGCATGCGGTCGTCGTCTCGTCGTGGATTGTCGAGAGCGCCTCGCGGACGCGTTCGTCCTCGTCGCGACATTGCACGCCGAGCGCACCCTGACCTGGCGCCGGCGTGAACGTCTCGACCGGGAGGGCCACGCGTTCGAGGTCGGGTGTATCGAGGCCGAGGCGTGACAGTCCGGCGGCCGCCAGAATTGTTGCGTGGTATTCGCCCTCGATGACTTTGCGGACGCGGGTGCCGACGTTGCCGCGAATGTCTTTGACGTGCAGGTCTGGACGAAGCGACATGAGTGACGAGCTGCGACGCGGTGAACTCGTGCCGACGACGCGATCCGCGAGGAGCGGGACCGTGCCCCCCTCGGGGTCGCGGGCGTCCTGCGCGAAGACGAGCACATCGTGGGGAGCCTCGCGGGTGGGAATCGCGCCGATGGTCAGGCCCTCAGGGTCTTCGACGGGTAGGTCCTTCAGGCTGTGCACTGCGACATCGATCCGACCTTCGCGCAGGGCGTGCTCGAGCTCGGCGGTGAACAGACCCTTGCCCCCGATCTCCGCGATCGGTTTGGCCAGGAACTTGTCGCCCTTCGTCTCGATGACCTCGATCTCGAACGCCTCGCCGGTGCGTCGCTGAAGTTCCTCGGCGACCGTCCGCGTCTGGGTGAGCGCGAGGTCGCTGCCGCGGCTCCCGAACCGGATCATGCCCCCGAGAGCTCCCGGACGTCTTGCACGTGGAGGTGCGCGTTGCGCTTGGTCGCGCGGAGCAACGCCTGCCGAACCTGGTCGCGGTCGCTGTCCGAAAGGTGGCGCAGCTTG
>Ga0114996_10008173_pt1 | contig 11693 bp, 7 predicted proteins | sample ArcticOcean_MG_C_4_FD_87039 | JGI IMG/M metagenome (GOLD analysis project Ga0114996, IMG submission 87039) | Marine microbial communities from western Arctic Ocean - ArcticOcean_MG_CB4_134 | ecosystem: Environmental > Aquatic > Marine > Oceanic | place: Arctic Ocean: Canada Basin | collected... | reverse complement strand
GGGGAAATTTCCCCCAACCCTTTGAAACGCGTGATCTCTGTTCTTCCCTTTAGCCTGGAGGTGGCTTTTTGACGTTCTTGTGCATCGTAGCAATAGATGGTTTCCTTCTGATTCCGCACACGAAATAGGGGAGTCTGCAGGATGTAGAGGTGGCCTGTTTTCACTAACTCTGGGAAGAACTGGAGAAAGAAAGTTAGAAGGAGGAGACGGATGTGCATGCCATCTACGTCGGCATCAGTAGAAATTACAACCTTATTGTAGCGGAGGTCTTCTATGCTGTCTTCGATCCCCAAGGCATGTTGCAGGAGATTTAATTCCTCATTTTGGTAAACAATTTTTCGAGATAGTCCGAAACAATTCAGAGGCTTACCTCTTAGTGAAAATACAGCCTGTGTGCTGACATCCCGGACTTTAGTCAAACTCCCCGAGGCGCTGTCACCTTCGGTAATAAAGAGCTGAGTCTTTGAGAATCCTTTTTTGTCAGGCTGATTGAAATGTACTCGGCAATCACGTAATTTTTTGTTGTGGACTGACGCCTTTTTTGTGCGTTCACGGGATAATTTTCTAATTCCGGCGAGATCCTTTCTTTCACGTTCGTTTTTTTGGATCTTCTTTAGTATTTCCTTGGATATCGAACTGTTCTTGTGGAGATAAGTAACAAGGCGATCCCGAATGAACTCAACCACCCAAGAACGTACAGTTTTCCCGTCTTGTGAGACTTGGGTGCTGCCCAATTTGGTCTTGGTTTGAGATTCAAAAATAGGCTCGTGGATACGGACTAAGATAGCCCCTACGATCCCAGTACGAGCATCTGCTGGCTCTATTGATTTCTGAAAAAATTCCCGAATCCCTTTTAAAATCCCCTCTCGGAAGGCGGCTTGATGTGTTCCTCCATCTGGTGTGTATTGACCGTTGACAAAAGAGAGATAAGATTCCCCGTAGTTCCCAGTGTGTGTGAGCGTGAATTCTATTGATTCCGTGATTTCGTGTATGGGGTCATAGAGTGCGGAGTCTCCCACTTCGCGTTGGAGTAGGTCGAGGAGTCCCTTCTTACTACTGATTACTTCACCGTTGAATCGGAGACCTAATCCCCGATTTAGGTAGGCATAGTTCCAAAGCCGATCCTCTAAGAATTGGTTATTGAAGTGGTATCGAGGGAAAACTTCAGGGTCTGGTGAGAAGCATACAATCGTACCTGAGACCTCTTCGGTTGGAAGGATGGGGTGTTCCTGAACGAGCTCGCCACGACAGAATTCGGCTCTCTTGGCCTGACCTTCACGAAAGGACTCGATGACGAATCGTTCCGAGAGAGCATTGACCGCTTTTGTGCCGACCCCGTTTAGCCCTACGGTTCGGAAAAAAGCCTCGGTATCATATTTAGCACCAGTGTTAATTTTGGCCACGCATTCCACCAGCTTTCCATGGGGAACCCCGCGACCATAATCCCTAATAGAGACAGTCCCGTTGTCTATGAGAATATCGATCTCCCGGCCAGCTCCCATCAGGAATTCATCAATTGAGTTGTCCAGGATTTCCTTGAAAAGGAGATAGATACCATCGTCTTCTTGAGATCCATCTCCCAGCTTTCCGATATACATGCCCGGCCTGGTTCGAATATGCTCCCGCCAGTCCAAACTGCGGACATGTTCCTCTGTGTAGCTGGTGTTTTTGGTTACACGTTCACTTGATGGCAATCTTACCCCTTCACTTAATTTTTTCTGGTTGAGCGGAAGTAGAACTCCCTTACCCAGAATTACTACAACATCATTCTACTCAAAGGGGCTGAATGTAGATTTTCGAAGCCACAGGGAGGAGAGAGGTGATTGGAACGAAGTTGGTGTTTCCCGGAGAGGTTGAGGTTTAGGGGGAACACTATGCTGTGTTAACCTCCCGACAGATGTCTGTTGGAAGATTGGGGCTTCTGTGAATAGACTACTCCAGATTATATTTGCCATTTTTTTAGGGGTAGTTTCTATATACGTAGTATCTCGTTATGATTTACAGGGGCCACTGAAGGAAGCACTTATCTGGACTCGAGACGCAGGTTCTCTGGGCACTCTTATATTTGTCGGGGTATATGTTTTGGCGGCCGTATTGCTAGTCCCTGTCTCCTTATTGTCATCAGGGGCGGGCGCTATTTATGGCCTCGGCCCAGGTTTTCTAATCGTGATCTTGGCAGCTACCCTCGGAGCTGCCTGTGCATTCTTGTTGGGCCGCTATCTAGTTCGTGACTGGGTCAGAGTTAAGGTCAGAGATAATCCGAATTTCAGAGCTATAGATGACGCAGTGGCCAGGGAAGGGTGGAAAATCGTTGGGTTGACTAGGCTTTCTCCCGTTTTTCCCTACAATCTTCTCAACTATGTGTTTGGTTTAACCAAGATTACTTTAGGGGACTTTGTTAGCGCCTCCCTTATAGGCATGTTGCCAGGTACCCTGATGTATGTATATTTAGGGGCCTTAGTCGGTGATTTGGCTGGGCTTAATGATAGTGTGCAGCCCCATTCTAGGTTGGAATTTTCCTTGTATTGTCTCGGTTTGATATCCACAGTTACCGTGACAATTTTCGTTGCCCGGATAGCGCGCAAAGCTCTCAGCAAGCGGATAGATTTATAAGGGGAGTCGTCGGTCTGTGTCAGAAAAGGTTACGTTCCTGCCACGACCGCATGATAGCCACGATGAGCGGTTGATAAGAAACGTTCATCCATCCGATTGGGTGAATCCTAGACCCCGCAGTTCATACAACCTTGTTGTGGTTGGAGCTGGTACTGCAGGCCTGATTAGTGCCCTAGGAGCAGCTGGGTTGGGTGCGACAGTAGCAGTCCTGGAGGAAAAGCTGATCGGGGGAGATTGCCTTAATTTTGGATGTGTACCCTCCAAAGCTTTACTGAGTTCGGCTAGAGTCATGGCCGCGGTTCGAAACGCTACCGCTTTTGGGGTCCAGCTTCCTCCAGGTGACATCAATATTGACTTTTCAGCTGTGATGGAGAGAATGCGGCGTCTTCGGGCAGGCATTAGTGATCGGGATTCGGTGACCCGATTATCCGAAGCAGGGATTGATGTATTTTTAGGTCGTGGAGAGTTCATCGGTCCGGATAAAATACGAGTAGAGGATGAGGAGTTAAGATTCAAGCGGGCAGTTATTGCAGTTGGAGCTACATCGGATCCGGTTCTAATCCCAGACTTGAAAGGATCTGATTATCTGACCAATGAAACTCTCTTTTCGCTTACCCACCTCCCTCCTCGCCTCGGAATCATCGGAGCAGGCCGGATGGGTTGCGAGATAGCTCAGGCATTCAGGAGATTTGGTTCCGAAGTATATCTTTTCGAATCCTCGCCTAGGATCCTAGGTCAAGAAGATACAGACGCAGCCCAGATAGTCCAAGACCGCCTAATCAAGGAGGGGGTATTCTTGTTCCTGAATGCCATGGTTGAACGGGTGTCAAGCCAGAGATCTGAGAAAATCTTGGAAGTCGGAAAGGGATCTCATCAACAAGAAGTTGTTGTTGATGAGATCTTAGTTGCAGTGGGGAGATCTCCTTTGGTTGATGGGTTGGGGCTCGAGAGAGCTGGAGTCGAATACTGCCGGATCGGGGGTGTTGAGGTGAATGAATATTTACAGACCTCTAATTCCCGTATTTATGCAGCCGGAGATATATGTAGTCGCTATAAGTTCACCCATATGGCTGAGGCAGCTGCTCGTATTGTGCTTCGGAATGCCCTCTTCAAGGGCAGGAAAAAAGCTGACACGCTCACTGTGCCTTGGTGTGTCTATACAGATCCTGAAATTGCTCAGGTAGGGTTGACCGAGGGCGAGGCGCGGAGTAGGGGTGTTGAAGTCGAAACATTCTTGAGTAAACTATCTGAGGTTGATCGGGCTATTTTGGATGATGAGACCGATGGATTTGTAAAGGTTCATGTTAAGAAGGGTTCCGATAAAATCCTAGGGGCAACAATTGTAGCGAGAAATGCTGGCAATATGATATCCGAAATAACTTTGGCCATAACTGAAGGCATAGGCCTAGGCAAGCTGGCCAATGTTATACGTCCTTATCCAACGGAATCTGAGGCCATTAAAAGAGTTGGAGATACCTACAACAGGAAACGACTTACTCCCTCTATCCGTGGCCTTTTCAAGCGTTGGCTGGACTGGACCCTCTAAGTTCTAATCTGTATACCAGGTAGCCAAGCGGATAGGATTTACTCCTAGGCTCCAGGCCCCGACGATAATCCAGTTCCAGGCAGTTGTTTTAAGAACCCCATGTTTACTCCATCGCCTGTTTGACGTGCACACGGATTCCTTTGCGGTCTTCACATTCCCGTGTTGGCGTAGGCGCCGAATTAGGTCGAAATCCTCCATGATTGGGATGTCTGTGTAGCCTCCAATTTCTAAGAAAAGATCTCGTTTGATAAATATAGCCTGATCTCCATAGGGGGTAGAGAAAAGAACGGACCGAATGTTGGCCCCGATCTCGATAAGTCGAAGTCCCAATCCGTCCCCATTTATGCCAAGTCGAAAGTCCCCGCCCACTACTTTTGGTCTGGAAAGGATGTCAGTGATTGCCCGGCTATATCCTGAGGGGAGTTTGGTGTCCCCATGAAGGAATAAAAGTATATCGCCTTGAGCTGAAGAAGCTGCGGTGTTCATCTGTGTTGCTTTCCCAGCTCTTCCTTGAAGTGTTTTCGCTCCCCACTTACCTGCTACCTCAGTGGTTTTGTCATGACTTCCCCCGTCCGAAACGATGACTTCTAGAGCATCGGAACCGATGGAATTCAGCGTTGTTTCCAAATTCCAGGCTTCATTTAAAGTGGGAATGATTACCGAGATTGAATGTTCCAAGATGGGTGGTTGCTCCTTGGACTTAGGTCATTAAAGTCTAGATGACTCTCATTCTGGTACGTGGATACCCCTATTATCTTTCTGGATATTAAGGGGTTGAGTAAATTGGTTTTCGTTCAGACTCCAGTCGTATATAGAGTAGTGGATTTGGAAGTCTCCAGACTCGAGATAGAGTCTGTCTTCTGGCGAGAGGAAGGAACTGGCAAACTGTAGGACTGCGCGGGTTGAAATGGGATGTTTCTTGAAACGGTGTTGGTCTGAATTCCCGTATTTAGATATAAAATCTTTTCCATACCATTTAAAAATGGGTGAGATGATGACTTCTCTTCTGGAGCGATCTATCCGGAATTTGCTGGGATCCTCGAAAAATCTGCGAGACTGATCATTGAGTTGATCTTCTAAACGGTTACCTAGAAAGGCCTCATCCCGAAGCTGAGGACAACCGATCGCGGCACAGACTAGGGCCATATGGATACGTGGATCCTTGAAGTATTCCCTGATGATTCCATGCTCTATATTATCTAGAGTAAGGGATTGCCCTGCTACCCTGAATTCGATCTTGTTCCACGCCCCAGGAATCTGTCGAATGCTATTCTTCGGATATATTGGGTTAGAAATGAATCCGGGACGGATTGGGTAGTGGTCAATAATAACCCTGAGAGTCAATGCGTTGTAGGCGTTAATCCAGAAAGCCAATTGATCTGGGCCTCTCATTTTCTTTAATGAGATTAAAGCTATCCCGTCAACGAAACGGTCGAGTAAGCTATGCTCACTTTGCAGCTTGAAGTAGTCGACCCTCCCTTGTTTGCTGACTACACGATCTAGCTCAAGGTTATAGAATCCTAAAAGTTCAGAGTATTTAGGGCCTGTATCTGATGGAGAGCCTAGAGTTACGCTAGAAACGAATAACAGAAGACAAAGGAGCGTTTTCATTCGGAGAGGGAGTCTTCCCACGTTGAAACTCCTGATGTGGTGAAAAGGGGCGGAAAATATTTCAGTTCAGCCCTTGATCCCTAATGATGCAAGGAACAAGCAAGCCCAGCCACAAAGCAGCAAGATTCCTCCAATAGGGGTGAGAGCCCCTAGCCATCGTATTCCAGTCCAAGACAGCAGATAAAGGCTGCCCGAAAATACCAGAGAGCCGTAAAAGAAAAACCATCCCGATGAGTTGAGAAGAGGAACGGAAGCTCTTGTTAATAGTGATCCTACGAGGATTATAGCTAGAGCATGGTACATCTGATAGCGGGCTGCGATCTCGAATGTGACAAGATCATCAGGTGTCAGCCTGGAGCGTAATATGTGAGCACCAAAAGCACCAGCCGCTACAGCAAGAAATCCTAGGCAGGCTCCAATAGTGATGAATGATTTACCCATTCAAGAACTATAGCAGAGCATTTCAGCTAGGTGTAAGTCTCTAGTCATAGGTCGGGTGCATTTCGTGAGAAGCCTTTGAGCTTGACAGAGCGAAGGTGCATCCATAGCATAAAAAGATTATTTATTATCGAGAGTGGTCGAGGGAGCGGACCTTATGACACCACAGCAACCCCCAGAGGGAAGGTGCTAACTCCCGCGGGCCCAGTGAACTTCTGGTCTGGCAGATAACTGCGAAAGTGATAACCCTTCCCCTGTTGGAGGGTTTTTTTTTGGATAAGCAGCTACTTTAAGAGTGGAGAGAGAGATGTTTCTAAAAGGGCTTAAATGTAAAGAATGTAGTGCCGAATACCCTGCGGACCGCTCATACATGTGTATGAAGTGTCTGGGTCCACTGGAAGTGGACTACGATTATGATCGTATAAAGGATTCCTTGGATAAAAAAGAAATGGCAGAGCGACCCTTCAATGTATGGAGGTTTCGAGAGCTACTCCCGGTCGAAGGCGAGGGTGTTACGGGGCACCATTCTGGTTGGACTCCTCTTTTGAGAGCGAAGCGCCTTGGGGAATATTTAGGTATCTCCAAGCTTTACCTTAAGGATGATTCAACAAATCGTCCAACTCTTTCCTATAAGGATCGGGTCGTTTCTATAGCAGTAAGTCGGGGGGTAGAGCTTGGCTTCGAGACTTTTGCCTGTGCCTCTACGGGAAACCTTGGAAACGCTGTGTCTGCTCATTGTGCAGCCGCCGGAAAACCTTGTCTTATATTTGTCCCTCACGATATTGAGAAGGCCAAAATAATAGGATCTTTGATGTGCGGTCCTCAGTTGGTAGCCCTGAAAGGTAACTATGACCAGGTGAATAGATTATGTGCTCAGATCGGGGATGAGTACGGATGGGGTTTCGTTAACGTCAACCTGCGTCCCTACTACACTGAAGGTGCTAAGACCTTGGGGTATGAAATTGCAGAGCAGCTAGGATGGAAGTTGCCTGACCATATTGTGTTGCCTACCGCTGGAGGTACGTTGCTACCCAAGGTTGCAAAAGCATTCAGCGAGCTTACTCAACTTGGCTGGGTTGAAGGTGAGCCTCGAGTGCATTGTGCCCAGGCGGAAGGATGTGCCCCAATAGTAAGAGCTCTGAAGGAGGGATTGGAGGAGATTCAGCCGGTCAAGCCTTCCACGTTGGCTAAATCCATTGCTATCGGCGATCCGGCTGATGGACCTTATGTCCTGCAGGCCGTTAGAGAAAGCGGAGGTAGTGGGGTAGCAGTCTCAGACGAAGAGATCTTGTCTGCCATGGAACTCCTAGCTCGGAAAGAAGGTCTTTTATGTGAACCTGCCGGTGGAACGACTCTAGCCTCAACTATGAGGCTCATCGAGGAAGGTGTAATTAAGTCTGACCACTCGGTTGTGGTGGCCCTGACAGGTCACGCCTACAAGGCCCTCGATGCCATGGAGGGGCGTACTAAGGTCCATGCGGTTTTGCAACCTAATATACGAGTTTTTAAGGAGTGGTATGCCCAACAAGAGCGGAGTCAGGATCAGGTTAGGGTCGTTTCGGTCTGACGTCGCAATGGTAAGTCAGATCAGAATTCAGGGCTCAGTAACCGTCGATTGTGCGATTATCGATCGCCAAACCATGAAATATATAAGATAGTTGTTCGGAAAATGGGTAAACACCAGATTAAGGCAACTGACAAGAAATTGGACAAAGAATTTTTGGATCGAATCGTTGAGATTCGGCGGGATCTCCACCAGTACCCTGAACTTTCCTGGCAGGAACACAAAACGCACCAGAAGATTATTTCCTGGGTTAAGGAGCTAGGGATCAACAACTTTCGGGAAGTTGCTGGGACAGGTCTCATTGTTGATATAGAAGGAAAGAATCCGGACAAGGTGGTCGCCTTAAGGGCTGATATTGATGCCTTGCCAATAGAGGAGGCCTCAGGATTAGAATTTTCGTCACAAAACGTCGGGGTGATGCATGCCTGCGGGCATGATGGTCACACAGCCATTCTTTTAGGTGCGGCAGAATTATTGCTTAGGCAAAGCCCAATGCCATGCAATATCCGATTAATATTTCAGCCGGCAGAGGAAGTTGGTACAGGTGCTAACGCGATGATTAGAGAGGGAGCTCTCGACGATGTCCAAATGATTTTCGGAGTCCATATAGACCTTAATTATTCGGCAGGTAATGTGGTCGCTGTCGAAGGTCCGGTTAATGCCTCAGCCGATCGATTTTCGATACGCTTATTAGGTAAGGGAGGCCATGCCGCCCGTCCCCATCAGACCCGTGATGCTTTGGTTGGCGGAGCACAGCTGGTGATGGCTTTGCAGACAGTCGTGTCTCGTGAACTTGATCCTGGAAAATCTGGTGTTCTGACAGTAGGACAATTCAAGGCTGGTCAGCGCCATAATATTATCTCTGGAGAAGCGTATCTCGAAGGAACGGTGAGAACTCAGGAGGAGGCAGTTCGTGAACAGATATTTTCCTCTCTACACCGGATAGCAGCTTCTATCGGTGAACTTCATGAATTAGAGGTGCAGGTTGAGATGCACGAAGGTACCCCAGCTGTTATTAATCTGGAAGAACCTGCCAGGCTTGCTCGCCGGGCCGCTGAGATTGTAGTAGGGGAGAATGGTCTCCGGGAATTACCAAGTGCCAACATGAGCGGAGAGGATTTCGGTTTTTATTTGGAAAAAGTTGCAGGATGCTTCGTACGTTTAGGTGCTCGACCACAAGGAGAAGTGTTTCCGGCCCATTCCAGCAGATTCCACTTCGATGAAAAGGTCCTAGGGACTGGTGCCAATTTTATGGTTCAAGTAGCCAAGAGTGCAGGGGAGTTCTTGACAAGCTAACCGTCCCTGTTAGCAATACTGCTGTCGGGTTGTTCTTGAAGGTTTTTCTGGAGAGATGACTTGAGCCTATTCACCATCCCATTAGGGGCTTTGGTTTTCCGATCGCGGAGCAGAGCACTGATCAAAGGTGAAGAGAGATTGGTTTCAAAAAAATGACCGCATGGTGGGCAGGGAGCTATATGTTCTTCGATGAGCCGAGAATCTTTGGTGCTGCGTACGTTCTGAAATCCTGTGTAGGAATTGAACTCATTTTGGACATGTCAGGAAATCCCCATCTCTCATCCCTCGATATATTTCGTAAGTCTCTCTCGAACGAAAAGCCGTGAACGGTGAATTCTGGTTTTAGTTGTGGCCTCCTTAAGGTCCAATATCTTGGAAATTTCCTTGATGGAATATCCTTCGATGTCCCTTAATACCAGTGGGGATCGATACTCTGCGGGTAGAGATTGAACAGCGTCGCGCAGACGTTTAGCTAGTTCACTGTTGAGAGTGACCTTCTCTGGATCGATCGGCCAGTCGCAAAGCATGCCGTGCTGTTGTCCTTCTTGCTGAAACTGAGAAAGCTTTTCTTCCATTTGGATTTCCTTCTCTCTCGTGGATTTATGTTTTCTCAGCCACATGATGCAATTGTTGATAGCGATGCGCTTAATCCAGGGCCAGAGGTGGCTCTCGGATCGGAAAGTGTCAATTTTTCGGACGACCTTAAGAAGAGTTTCCTGTAGGACTTCTTCTGCGTCGGAAGGATCCTTGAGGTAGTTTAGGATTACCCCAAAAAGTGGGCGGGAATAACGGTTGACAAACTTATCGACAACGTCGTTGTCATTATTTTTCAGGCCTTCAATTAGCGCTAGATCGTCTGATGATGGAGCCTTCATGATATGATCGATGATGTATTATACATAAGCAGATAAAAGACTTACAGGTAATTCTGTCGGACCATGAGCCCAATATTTCTCAGTATCCGTTACTTTCGAATTGCAGCCATAATTTTACCCCTTGGCCTTTTCCTCACTGTTGAAGTTGATGCTCAATTTCGCCGTTTCAGGAAATCGGTAGAGTTGCCAGATCATTATCAACAATATCTTGAAAGAGAGACTATTGGAAGGTCGGTTAGAGGAAAACTTCGAAACGGGATGGGGGTGATGGTCGAAGAGCATTCCAAACGGCCAATTGCCGCAGTTGTTCTAAGGATTGGCAGTGGTTATGCAGATGAAGTAACAGGTAAACCCGGTGCTGCAGCAGGGCTAGAATGGTTTATACGATACCGTAGCCGGATACCATCGAGAGTAACCGCAATAGGAGGGATCTGGGAGAGCAGGACATCGGATAGGGAAACAGTTTTTATAGCAGTGGTTCCTTCTGCTGCTGTTGGTAAGACCGTTGAGATTCTAGGTGACTTGTTACGGTTTGCAGAAACAAAGGATTCACCAAATCAGATCCAGATCCCTTTGGTAACAGGGAACGGATATGAAGAGTGGATCTCGGGCTTTAGTGCTCTTCCCAAGCTCTGGATGACAGCATTTCCCGGGAAAGGACGGCAGTTAGCAGCGATGGAGATTGCCGGAGTGCCGATCGACAGCGAGGGAATTTCTCTCTCTAACATGTTGGAGTTTCACGAGCTCAACTACGTACCCAATAATGTTGTTCTGGCTGTTTCGGGGGCGGTAGTTAGGGGAAGTGTTCTATCAAAGGCAGCGGAAGTTTTTTCCGCCTTTAAAAAACAGGAATTAGTTCGGAAAAAAAAGGATCGGAATACTGATTTGGAAGGTGTGTTCGGCTATGAGCAGTTCCGCATCGAATCGGATAATCCAAAGATTTATTTCGGATTTCGAATTCCAGGTCAATCCAATCCTGATCTAGCGGTCCTCCGACTTATTGCTGTAGCAATGGATGAAGGGAATACGAGTCTCTTCGAGAAACACCTGATTGGTGCGGGGATTACAAGGGAGGCTAGAATCGAATTGTGGCCTTCGGAATTAGGGGGCCTAATGGTCTTCGAATTACAACCTTCCCCGGGGAAGGTTGATGCGGCAGAGTTGCGATTTCTGGCCCTCATAAATACATTGCACGAATTTGGGTTACAGCCAGAAGAACTGCAGAGAGCTAAAATACAGTTAGTTCGCCAAAAATTGAATGACCTCCGTAGCGTCGAGTGCCGTGCGCTAATACTATCCCGTGAGTTTGAGAGTAAGGCATGGCAAGATTTGATTCAGGGCACTCGAGATTTCCTCATGGTGGAAAATGACCATGTCAGGGAAATAGCCAAACGTTACCTAACTACTTCTAGGGCCTCCCTTCTCGAGATGATGCCTGCTTCCTCACCAGAAAGAGCGTTTTCTGTTGGTGCAATTGAGGAAACATTTAATCTCCTGCTGCCTGCTGCTATGAAAACCCTTGTCAGAGAAGAAGAGGGAACGCCTCAAATAGTAGAAATACCTCTGATAGAGATGAGAGATTTACCGATAGATAAAAGGAGTCGAAAGCTACGGAGAACCTCGGTGTTACGTGGTCCAGTAATCTTCCTGGAGGAGGAACACACGGTACCACTTGTGGATGTAGGATTTTTTTTCCCGGGGGGACGTATTGAGGAGAGTAAAGAAAAGGATGGAGTGACAGCTCTTATGC
>Ga0114996_10008172_pt1 | contig 11694 bp, 9 predicted proteins | sample ArcticOcean_MG_C_4_FD_87039 | JGI IMG/M metagenome (GOLD analysis project Ga0114996, IMG submission 87039) | Marine microbial communities from western Arctic Ocean - ArcticOcean_MG_CB4_134 | ecosystem: Environmental > Aquatic > Marine > Oceanic | place: Arctic Ocean: Canada Basin | collected... | reverse complement strand
GGGATCGGGAAAAACCCCGCTCACCACGCCGATCTTCCATCCGTTGGGCAGCTTCTCCCAACCGTGAACGGCGTGATACGGATTGTTGGCTACGGATTGGGCACGGACACCCCCTCCCCACATCGCCACCGCAGCGGCAAGGCAGACCACCCTTACTGCCACCGCTACCCATTCGACCCGACTGGAACGCGACATCTCGACCTCCGGCAAACGCCCTAGATGTTCATCCGGCAGAAGGTTATCCCTTGGATGCTCAACCTAGATGATCAAACGCTAGAAGCCCAACCGCTAGATGTTCGTACGCTAGATCCGCTCCAAGATCCAATCCGGCGTAAATGTGGTAAGGTATTGGCTTAGAAGCGTAAGCTGGCCGGTCGCGAGTAGTAGACCCAAAATGATGAGTATCACCCCGGACGCCTTCTCTACCATCGGCAAGAACCGGCGGAAGCGGGAGAACACACCCAAGAACCAGTCCAAAGCCAACGCTGCAATCAAGAAAGGAATGGCCAGCCCGAATGAGTAGGCGCTCAACAGGCTTACGCCGGCCCAGACCGTGTCCTGGGTTCCAGCCAGGGTCAGGATCGCCCCGAGGACGGGGCCGATGCAGGGTGTCCAGCCGGCTCCGAAGGCGGCCCCCACCCCAATCGTTCCTATATATCCGGCGGGCTTGTCGTTTACTTGGACCCTCCGCTCCCGCATCAGCGGCGCGATCTTGAAGACACCCGTGAGGTGCAAGCCGAGCACGATGATGACGGCGCCCCCGATTCGGGCGATCCAGACCTCGTAGTATCGTAGGAACGATCCCAGAAAAGAGGCCGAAGCGCCCAGGGTGATGAAGATGAGGCTGAAACCAGTCACGAAGAGGAGCGAGTGTATGAGCGTCGCCTTGCGGTCGACTCCTTCCTGGAGATCCTCCAGGCTCATGCCCGTGACGAACGACAGATAACTGGGCACCAGAGGCAGGACGCACGGCGACAGGAACGACAGCACCCCTGCTGTCAACGCGACCAAGAGACCAACGGACTCGTTCACCTTTTACTCAATCCCTTTCCTCCCTCGAGTCCGGCGGGTTCGAATCCTGAGCACGGAAACGGTGCCATACAGCCCTGAACCCCATCACGATGCCGAGCCAGGCAAGCACCAAAGCTAACGCCCAGCCGAACAGAAGCGGAAAAAAGCCGACGACCACCGCTGATGAGATCGCGATGATCGCGACGGTACCGAGGATGGTCCGATCCTCTCGGCCCAACGTCCGGTGGCCTGCCAAGGCGTCGCTGAATGACACACCCGCCCGTACCAACTGGGCGAGCCGCCACGGTCTCAACACGGTTTCTCGATCCATCATCGCCTCTAAACGCTCCGTGAGCTTACCCTCGGGCTCTAACGATGTTGTCGGGAGTCCTTGAAGCGTCGGGAGAGGCTCCGCCCGTACCACCCTATGCGGAGGGTGGCGTCCCGGAAGCACGATTTCTGACGAAGACGCCAGGTCGGCCAGAAAGATCCCCTCGAGCTGCCCCGCCAACGACGCATCCAAAACGCCTACGTCGATCTCCCAGTTCCCTAGAAGACTCCAGGCATTGAGGTTGCTCGAGCCCACCCTGCACCAAAGTCCGTCTGCGACCGAGCTCTTCGCGTGAATCATCTCACCCTGCCATTCGAAAAGTCGCACCCCCTGTTCAAGGAGGTAGCGGTACCCCGCTCGCGAAAGTGTCCCAACCAAAGGCCAGTTGTTGTTGGCGGGTACGAGCACCCGGACGTCGACCCCGGACTGTGCCGCCTCGGCCATCGCCTCGGCCACAGCCCCGGGTGCGACGAAGTAAGGGTCGGTGATCCACAGGCGCTCCTGGGCCATGGCCGCAATCAGCGCCACAGTCCGAAGGACGCGACTGCGCCGCGGTTCGCCCTCGATGAGCCAGACCGAGGTTTCTCCCACAGGACCCGCCTGCTCCTCCGCAAAACTTCTCGGGAGGGGCTCACCCATCACGTCCCATATCCGGCCGAAGGCCCGGCTGGCCGTCGACACGGCCGGTCCCCGAATTTCGATGCCGGTGTCCCGCCAGGGGGGGGCGTTGCTGGTGCCGGCCCACTCCTGGCCGATACAAAAACCCCCGGCGAACGCGACCTCTCCGTCCACGACCACAAGCTTCCGGTGATCGCGTTGGAACACGCCATATGGATCGCGGACGGAGGGGCGGTTGAAGGCGCGCAAATCAACCCCTGCGCGGCGGAACGGTCGCCAGTACCGCCGCGGTGTGGCCCAGCACCCCACCCAGTCATACAGGACCCGTACCTCGACCCCCTGGCGAGCCTTCTCTAGGAGAACCTCTCTGAACGCCCGCCCCACCGGATCGTTTCGAATGATGTAGTTCTCGAAGTGGACGTATCGCTTGGCCCCCGCGATCGCCTCCAGCCAGGCGTCGAACGTGACGGGCCCGTCGAACTGGAGGCGAATCGAGTTGCCCTTTATTTCCGGAGACCCGGTCGCTCGCTCGAGTGCTTCCTTCGTTAGGCCGCCGAGAGCGCCCCCGCGGGATCGAAGGAGGTCGGCGGAAGGCTCCGATTGTATGTCACCCCTTCCGGATAAGACCGATTGCTTCTCGGTGGAAGTCATCTCGGGCCTCTATACGGTCTCGATTGGGCAGGTGAGTCCCTGTGGGGTAACCTCCACCCCCGCCGCGGTGCACTTTCGGCAGAGTCCGTAGATTTCGAGCTTGTGGCGTGTGGGCCGAAAGCCATGTTGTGCCGAAACACTGGCCTCGATACGGTGCACCTCCGCACTCTGGAACTCGATGACCGCAGCACAGTTCAGGCAGATGAGATGCTCATGGATCGGCTCCGCGGAGAGGCGGTGTTCATACCGTTTGAAGCCCTCTCCGAAGTCGAGCTCAGCCACGAGCTTACTCCGTACGAGCAGATCCAGAGCGCGATAGATCGTCGCCTTGCCAATCCGGTGACCCTCAGATCTAAGCACACGCTCGATCTCGTCTACCGAGAGGTGCTCGCCCGATCCGAACACGACCTCCGCCACCGCCTCCCTCTGGTGGGTTACAGGCAGTCCCTGTTCTCTCAGGTAGCGTCCGAAGAGTCGGACGAAGGGAGCCGAGTCCGGGCTCGTCTTCACGTCGCTACGGGCTCCAACAAGTCGGCGTCAAATTCGTCCAACAACGCCCTGAGTTTCTCCGGGTCCCCGGCGATCTTCACCATCCGGGGCTCCCCGAGGTCGATGTCGCTCCTCCGAACGACCCCCTGCATCACTCGGTCGAGACGGTCCGGCGGGGCCTGGCCTTCCTCGGCGATACCGCTCTCGACCGAAAGGCTCGTTCCTGTCCGTTCGGCGACGTAGGGTGAAGTGTACAACCGGCGAGCACCATCTTCTGTGAAGCAACTTGCGGCCACCAGGCCCCGCTCCTTACGTCCAACCATTACAGGCGGGAACACCCAAAACCGATCGATCTCACTCTCGCCGAGGCAGCGCGCCATCATCTGAAGCGTTCTGGGAATGGCTTCAGGCACTCCCGGGTCCCCTCCATCCTTCACTAGCATCTCTCCATGTCTCGGCCGTCTCCAATTACGCGGAGACATTCTAATGCCCCGACCGCGATACCTCCACAGCTTCTCGGGTCGCGTGGGTCACGTCCTGGCGAACCTGATCCATTCGGCCCTCGATCAGAGCCCCCGCCGCCCGTACGTGCCCTCCACCACCGAACCGGCGAGCCAAAGCGTTGACATTCACCGCACCGTTGGAGCGAAAGGAAACCTTGATCCCCTTCCGCGGGATCTGTCGAAAAAGGAGACCGACTTCCACACCCTCGACCGAGCGGGGGTAGTCGACCATCCCCTCGAGATCGTCCGGAATCGCGCCGAGGGCGTCGTACTGATCCGCCGGGACTGTCATCCACGCGATCCCCGCTTCCTCGTCGACCTCCAAAAGGGCCAAAGAGCTTTCGAGCAGATGAAACCGGCGGCGCGGGACCGCGCCATAGATCCGGCGGTAGGTTTCATCGGGACTGACACCCCGACCAACCAACTCTGCAGCGATCCGGAGGCTGGCGGGGGTCGTGTTGCTGAAGCGAAACGATCCGGTGTCGGTCAAGATGGCCACGTACATCCCAAGGTCGGCAATCTCGGGCCATGGCCCCCCGGCGCGATGGATGACATCGAATACGAGTTCACCCGTCGCGCTCGCACTGGAGTCGCGGAGAGACACACCCTCGATCGGCCGGTCCCCTGGCGGGTGATGGTCGATTACGACAGTCGGAAGACCATCGATCAACGACCTCACCCTTCCAATCCGAGGTACCTCTCCAGTGTCCAGAACGACCGCGACATCGGCACCATCACACAGTTCCTGGGCCTCCGCCGACGTCGCGTCCACGACCCAAGATTCCTCAGGTACGAGGAAGCGGAAGGACTGTGGCACCGGCGTCGGATTCACTATGAACGCCTCCGTACCCAACGCCCGGAGCCACGCCGCCAACGCGATCTCAGACCCACACCCGTCACCGTCCGCATTGAGATGGGTGGTGAGAACCGCCGTTTCCTTGCCGCGTAATGCCGTCAGGACAGACTCGATGGCCTCGAACCTGGCCTTACCAGTTTGATACGTCATGAATCCCTTTCTTCAACAGCCCAACCTTCTACTTCCGTGCAAGCGGCAGGCGCTTCCTGACCTTGGCCCACGTCGACGCGAGATGGACCACCCAGGGCGTTGTGACCCCACGGACCTGCGCATGTTCAAGCGCGGCGAGGAGTGCGGCGGGTTCGTTAGGGTGTGGGCCAACCTCCACCCAGGCACCCGCCACTTCACCCAACATGTGGGCATCGGAGCCCGCACCCCTCGGTTTGGACCAGCGATCCGCCAATTCCTCTCCTTGATCATTGAGGCGCCCCGGATGTAACCTCGCGTTGAAGACTTCGATGATGTCCACGAGCGGCGCGAGCTCCTCAGCGTACCGGCCGGACCCTCCCTTCCCTCGCGCATAGGGGTGCGGCAAGTACACGAGTCCTCCCTGGTCCTTCACCCGACGGCATACTTCCCTGGCGGGCGTTCCCTTCGGGATCACCTCCTTGATGTAGAGGCCGATGACGTCGATACCCTCCTTCGTCTTGACCTCCTCACCGGGGATCACCGAGTCCGGAAACGCCTCCGCCATCTCCAATGCCGTGGTGACCCTGTTATGGTCCGTGATTGCAATGCGCCGGACCCCTCTGGCGGATGCGGCAGCGAGCACTTTCCGGGGATCCGAAAGACAGTCGAAGGACGCCTGTGTATGCATGTGCATGTCGATCCGGAGCCGACCCTCCTTGGGCTGGTGCCGCGCCACCGCACTCCTCCGTAGGTGGGAGAGTGCCTCCAGCGCCTGCACCTCCAGCGCCTCCATGTCTCCCTCGTTGACGATAAAGTGAGTAGCACGTTCTCGCTTGAGTCCTGGATCCATCTGGGCTTCCATAATGGTTCGGGCCTTCTCGGTACTGAGGCCCCGTGCGTCGCGAAGACGCTCGAGCCGAATTTCCTCGGATGCATCGACGACGACCGTAGCGTCGAATTCGTTTTCGAGCCCCACCTCGAAAAGTAGCGGAATTTCCGATACGCAGATCACATCGTGGCGGGCCATACGCTCGCGCATCCACCGGTCCCGGAGGACCCGGACACGAGGGTGAACAACGGCCTCCAGCCGGTGGCGGGCCTCCTCGTCCTGGAAGACGACAGACGAAAGCGCCCCTCGGTTCAACGAACCATCGGCCTCCAGAATGTCTTCGCCGAAGGCCTCCACGACCGCGAAGAGACCAGGGGAGCCCGGTTCGACCACACGGCGCGCCAGATCATCGGCACTGGCAACCGGGACGCCAACATCTTTCCAAAGAGAGGCCACGGTCGACTTACCGGCGGCGATGTTCCCGGTCAGTCCCACCGATATGGGGTCGCTCACGACGGAGGGCCTGAGGAAAAGCCCCTTGAGCACCAGAAACGCTGCGACGAGTCCCGCGCCCCCCAACGTCGCCCACCCCAGGCCCACCGAACCGACTCCGATCTCCCAGCTACGGGCACCGGCGTAGGCGATTCCCAATCCGAGGAAGGCCCACCCTCCGATCCCGAGGAGGTCGAAGGCCAGGAAGCGCCGATACGCAATCCCTGTGGACCCGGCGATGAGCGGCATGAGGGTACGTACGAACGGAACCATTCGAGCCAAACTCACCGAAAGGGCGGCATGCCTCTCGAAGAGATCGAGCGCACGATCCTGGTGCCTGCGGGCCATTCGCGCAACTCGGCCTCGGCCATTGAGTACACGGGGCCCTCCCCAGCGCCCAATCATGAATCCGGCCGAATCACCCAGCGCCGCTCCCAACACGGCCGCTCCGACAACCGAGCCGAAGCTGAAATGTCCTTGGAGGGCGAAGACAGTCGCAGAGACGAGCGTGATCTCGGTGGGGAGGACCAGCCCTATGATCAAGGCGGTTTCGAGCATGGCCATACCACCCACGAGCCACGGGCCGTATATGGCGATATTCGCCCCGATCCACTCGTTCATGACGGGCGCGCCGGCTCCCGGCTCAAACTAGAAGGGGCGGTGCTTGGTAACGTCGATGTCGTCCTCATTCCCACGCAGGCGATCTGGGCCATCCGATCGAATCGAAAAGGAGTCCGGCCACGCCTCGTAGTCATAAGTCTTGCCCCACGGATCGGTCGTGGCATTACCCGAGAAATTGACCGTCAGCCACGACGGCCACAAGCGGGTCTCAGGAAGCTGGTACGTCTCGCGGGCCTCCCTTCGCACAATTCGAGACAGTTCCTCGATCTCCCGCTCGGCGTTCCAGACGAGCATGGGCTCAATCACGGGCATCGTGCGATTCCACATCGCCTGTCGGCTGTCGGGAAAATACAGCGCGGCAACGAAGCCGAGGACGATCAACAGGATAAGCCTCGTTACCACTCCCGACTCCCCTTCATGCGCCTACGCATGTCGGATCCCCAGCGGAGGTAACGCTCCAGATCCCCAGACGGTACGACCGTGATTCCTTCTCCGTACACGGTCTCCATTCGCCATCTCATATAGGCCTCCGAGGGTATGGGAAGAAAGGGCGGCTGCCGGTACCATCGGTTCGCCCTAAACGCCCACGCCGTCGCCAACAAGGCGGGAATGAGCCAGGGCCGCCGCATGGCGACCTTCACCAGCCCTACGTACACCGATCCCATACCGCTTCTCACGGTTGGTCCCCAGACGCACCCGCCCGGAAACATTTGTATACGCCAAAGTTAGTCCCCGCCCACTGTCAATTCAATGAGGTTTGGCATGGCCCCTCGATAGATCCCCTCGATGGTCCCTCCGAGGTGCCCGAGCTATGATACCGAGACCTGATCGCAAGGGAGAGAGTAAGTGTCCAATCGCCTAGCCGAAGAATCCAGTCCATACCTTCTCCAGCATGCCGACAACCCCGTCGACTGGCGCCCCTGGGGCACGGAAGCGTTCGACGAGGCCCGGCGCAGAAAAGTCCCGGTGCTGCTCTCAATCGGTTACTCCGCCTGCCATTGGTGCCACGTCATGGAACGGGAATCCTTCGAGGACACGACGACGGCCGAGCTCATGAACGAATCCTTCGTCAACATCAAAGTGGACCGTGAGGAGCGTCCCGACATCGACTCCGTCTACATGAAAGCTGTCCAGGCCATGACCGGACAGGGGGGATGGCCACTCACGGCGTTCCTCACCTCAGATGGAGAGCCCTTTTTTGGAGGGACGTACTTCCCGCCCGAGCCCCGGCCCAATATGCCCTCCTTCCGGCAAATCCTTGAGTCAATCCGGGACGCCTATGGCGAGCGGAGGGAGGAGATCGTCCGGAACGCCTCAGAGTTGAAGGGGCTGCTGGAAAAGAGTGCGACGGAGCAAGCGGAGGGACCGGTAACGCAGGACGGTGCAGCGATCGCCGGCCCGGATCTGCTCGACCACTCGTTCCGCTTTCTTGCCTCGCGCTTCGACCCCACACATGGCGGTTTCGGTGGAGCACCGAAGTTCCCACAGCCGGTGACGCTGGAGTTCGCTCTCCGCATGCACAAGCGCACCGGCGACCCTGAGGCGTTGAAGATGGTCACGCGAACGCTCCGCGCCATGGCCCGCGGCGGGATCCACGATCACCTGGCAGGTGGCTTCCATCGATACTCCGTCGACGCCCTCTGGCTGGTTCCACACTTCGAAAAAATGCTGTATGACAATGCACTGCTCGGACGCTTGTACCTGAACGCCTATCAGGTCACCGGCGACCCCGAGTTTCGGCGGGTCGCAGAAGGCACGTTAGACCATCTCGTCACGGACATGGGCGCACCGGAGGGGGGATTCTACTCCGCGTTGGACGCGGATTCAGAGGGGGAAGAAGGGACGTTTTACGTGTGGACGCCTTCGGATGTACGCGCACTGCTCGACGGAGAAGTGGCCGATCTCTTCATGCGCTGCTACGACGTCAGTGAGGATGGCAACTTCGAGGGAAGCAACATCCTCCACCTTGCCCACGACCTCGGTCCAGTCGCCAAGCGCGAGGGCATGAACCTCGAGGCTCTTCAAGAGCTGCTTCAGGACGCGAAGCACGTCCTGTTGGAGGCCCGGAAACTCCGAGAGCCGCCTTTCCGCGACGAGAAAGTCCTCGCGAGCTGGAACGGAATGGCGATCCGAGCGCTAGCCGAGGCGGGTGGAGCCCTGAATCAGCCCCGTTTTCTTGCGGCAGCCGTGAGCGGGCTCGATTTTCTGCTCGGGAGCATGCGAGAGGGTGACCGGCTCCGTCGCTCGTACAAGGACGGCAGGGCGCAGATCGAGGCCTTCCTGGAGGACTACGCCGCGGTGGGCAACGCGATTCTCACCGTGTATGAAGCGACGCTCCAACCTCGTTGGCTAGACGAGGTCGTGTGGATTACGGAGCGCATTATCGAGCTCTTCTGGGACGACACATCAGGAATCTTCCACGACGCCCCGAAAGATGGCGAGGTGCTGGCCGTCCGGGCCCGAGACCTCATGGACAACGCCACGCCGTCCGGAAATTCGCTGGCCGTCGAGCTTTTGATTCGGAGTGCGCACCTGTTCGGAGAGGAGCGCCATCGGGACATCGCCCATCGAGTGCTCGACAGAGAGGCGGGATCCATGGCCCGCTTCCCGGCTGCGTTTGGCCGCTTGCTCGGGGTGCTCGACCAGACTGTCGCCGACCCTGTGGAGATCGCCATCGTGGGTGCGCGCAACGATGCCCGCACGTTCGCGCTGCTCCAAGCGGCATTAAAACCGTACATGCCGAACCGAACTATTGCGGGTACCGCTCCGGGTGAGGACCTCTCGCACAGGCTTCCCGTACTCGAGGGTCGCGATGGTGGAGCCGAGCCGGGCACCGAGCCCGTGGCCTACGTTTGTGAACGTTATGCGTGCAAGGCGCCCGTCTCCGACGCTGTCGCATTGGCAGCCCAACTTGGTGGAGTGCTATCTTACTGATCAACACCACCGGACCCCAACTTCACCCGGAATAGATGGCAACTAAGGAGCAGGAGATTACCGAAACCCAGGACCCCGAGGGTCCGGTCTCCGAGTGGCTCCTCGATGCCTACCGAACCATGGTCACCGCCCGGCAGTTGGATCACCGGGAAATCAGCCTGAAACGTCAGAACAAGAGCTTCTTCCAGGTCTCCGGTGCTGGGCACGAAGCAGTACAGGTGGCGATGGCCGCCCACCTGAGGAGCGGGTACGACTGGTTTTACGTGTATTACCGAGATCGGGCGTTTGCGTTGGCGATCGGGCAGATCCCTCTGGACCACCTGCTCGGCGCAGTCGGGGCCAGCGACGATCCGAACAGCGCTGGCCGGCAGATGCCCTCCCACTTCTCGGATCCGGGGCTTCACCTCGTGACGATGTCGGCCCCCACGGGTACACAGTTCCTGCAAGCCGTCGGCGCCGCGGAGGCGGGGTATCGGGTATCGCTCAACTCTGAGCTACGAGGCAGGATCGAAGATTTCGAGGAAGATGAGGTCGTCCTAGTGTGTTCGGGCGAGGGAGCCACGTCGGAGGGCGAATTCTGGGAAGCCCTCAATACCGCATGTAACCTCAAGCTTCCCGTGGTTTTTCTCATTGAGGACAACGGATACGCGATCTCGGTGCCGGTCGAGGTCAACACCGCGGGTGGAAGCATCTCCAAGCTCGTATCCGGGTTCCCCGACCTCTTCATCATCGAGTGCGACGGCACCGACGTGCTGGACAGCCACCGGGCCACAGGTAAGGCAGTCCGTCACTGCCGGCTGAGACGGGGTCCTGCCCTGGTACACGCTCACACCGTACGTCTCCATCCGCATTCGTTGTCCGATGACGACGCGGCCTATCGGCTGGCCACCGAGCGCGAAGAGGAGTTGGCCAGAGACCCGCTCCCCCGGACCCGGGCTCTCCTGATCGATCGGGGCGCGGCGACCGTCGAGGAACTCGACCGCCTCGAGGAAGAGATCGAGACCGAGATCACGGCGGCGGCCGCGGAGGCGGTCGACCACCCGCAGCCTGAGCCCGACACGGCTATGCTGCACCTCTACTCCGAGGAAGTGGATCCGACTTCAAGATCCTTCGACACCGAGGACTCACCCGAATTCGGGGACGAACGCCCCCTCACGATGGTCGATCTGATCAACGGCTGTCTTCGGGACGAGATGGAGCGGGACCACCGCATCATGATCTTTGGGCAGGATGTCGCCGACGCTTCCCGAGAGCAGGTGCTCGAGGAGGCAAAGGGTAAAGGGGGGGTGTTCAAGGTCACACACGGGCTCCAGAGTCGATTCGGTGGGCACCGAGTGTTCAATTCCCCTCTGGCCGAAGCCAGCATCGTGGGGCGGGCCATTGGCATGGCGCAGCGCGGCCTCCGGCCCGTCGTCGAAATCCAATTCTTCGATTACATCTGGCCGGCGTTCATGCAGATTCGCAACGAACTGGCCACCATCCGCTTTCGTTCCCACGGACGTTTCTCCGCACCGGTCGTGATCAGAGTCGCTTATGGTGGCTACCTGCGGGGAGGAGGACCGTACCACTCTCAGACCGGGGAGACGCTGTTCACTCATACGCCGGGACTTCGCGTCGTGCTTCCGGCAACTGCGATGGACGCCAACGGACTCCTGCGAACCGCCATCCGCTGTGAGGACCCGGTCATCTTCCTCGAGCACAAGCACCTGTACCGGCAACTTCACAACAAGGGGCGTTATCCGGGGAAGGACTTCATGATCCCCCTGGGCAAGGCAAAACGGGTGAGGGAAGGGTCTGACCTCACTCTCGTGACCTGTGGGGCCCTCGTCAAGCGCTCCATGGACGCAGCAAAGATCGCCTCTGAGTTGCATGGAATCGAGTGCGACGTCATCGACCTGAGGACGCTCTCGCCCCTCGACATGGACACCGTGGCGCACTCCGTGAAGAAAACGAACAAGGTCCTCATCACCCACGAAGACTCGCTTTCTTGGGGGATCGGCTCTGAGATCGCCGCCCGCATCGCGGATGATCTCTTCCCCTGGCTGGACGGGCCGGTTCGTCGAGTAGCGTCATTGGACACGTGGGTCGCGTATGCACCGAGTTTGGAGGACGAGACCCTCCCCCAGCCCTCCGACGTACTCGCGGCCGGCGCCTTCCTCGAACTGGACGAAGTCAAGCGAATCATCCGCCGCCTCCGAACCAAGAAGAATCTCATCCTCCAAGGCCCTCC
>Ga0114996_10008170_pt1 | contig 11695 bp, 9 predicted proteins | sample ArcticOcean_MG_C_4_FD_87039 | JGI IMG/M metagenome (GOLD analysis project Ga0114996, IMG submission 87039) | Marine microbial communities from western Arctic Ocean - ArcticOcean_MG_CB4_134 | ecosystem: Environmental > Aquatic > Marine > Oceanic | place: Arctic Ocean: Canada Basin | collected... | reverse complement strand
TCAATCCACGACGCATTGCATTCCGGCACCTTGCGCAGCGAAAGCGCTGAGGCGCGGACGACGAAATCATTGACCGACAGCTTGTAATCGTCGGAACGCTCATTCAGCTCTTTACGCGCATTGAGGAGCGCACCGATTTCACAATCGATGGTCAGGTAGAAATGAGGCACCGTCTGCTTGGCTTCCTGCAAGCGCTGAGCAATGACCTTGCGCATCTTGCTGGTCTGAATGTCCTGATAAGGGCCGATGGCAGCGAGCGGAACCGCCGCCAGTGCAGGCGCGGGTGCAGTTGCAGTTGCACCGCCGCCGGCCAGGGCTGCTTCGATATCTGCTTTGACAATCCGCCCTTTGGGGCCGCTGCCGGCAATCGCCGATAAATCCAAACTCGCCTGCGCGGCCATGCGGCGCGCCAGCGGACTGGCGAAAATGCGCCCACCAGAATTGGCAGCAGGCGCCGCTGCTTCTGCCGCCGGCGCGGGCGCGGGCGTGGGCGCCGCAACAGATGCAGGCGCTGCGGCAATAGCTGCGACAGGGGCATCAACAGCAACAACAGGTGCGGCTTCCGGGATTTCGAGATTGTCCAGCACCGAGGGGTCTTCACCCTCTTCGAGGATGACGCAAATCACCGCATTGACCGGCACATTCTCCATGCCATCGGGCGTAACGATCTTACCCAGCGTGCCGCCATCAACAGCTTCAATTTCCATTGTCGCCTTGTCGGTTTCGATCTCGCACAACAGATCTCCGGAGGAGATTTCATCACCCTCCTTCTTCATCCACGTGGCGATATTGCCTTCTGTCATTGTGGGCGACAGTGCTGGCATGAGCACGTTTATCGACATAGCGTAGGTCTCCTTGAATTATTCTTCTGCGCCTGGAGGCGCAGTGTTTTAGTTTGAACTGCAGAGTTGGCGCGCCGCATCGGCAATGGTCTCAGCTTGCGGCAGCGCCAGTTTTTCCAGATTGGCGGCATAGGGCAGCGGCACATCGCTGCCGCCGACACGCTTCACAGGTGCGTCGAGGAAATCAAACGCCCGTTCCATCACCGTCGCCGAAATCTCGGCGCCAATTCCGGCGGTCGACCAGCCCTCTTCCACCGTAATCAGGCGATTGGTCTTTTGCACCGAGGTGAGGATCGTATCCATATCGAGCGGGCGTATGGAGCGAAGATCAATCACTTCCACATCAATGCCTTCTCCGGCCAGCGCCTCCGCCGCCTCAAGCGCCTTGCCGACCATGAGCGAAAAAGTGGCGATGGTCGCATCACGTCCGGGGCGCACCACATTGGCGCTGCCGATCGGAACAATATGATCTACACTATCCGACACTTCAAAACTTTGGCCGTAGAGAATTTCGTTTTCCAGAAAGATCACCGGGTTGGGATCGCGGATGGCTGCCTTTAACAGACCCTTGGCATCGCTCGCCGAATATGGCGCGATCACTTTCAGGCCGGGAATATGCGCATACCAACTGGCATAGCATTGCGAATGCTGGGCAGCGACGCGCGACGCCGCGCCGTTTGGGCCGCGAAAAACAATCGGCACACTGACCAACCCGCCCGACATGTAATTGGTCTTGGCCGCCGAATTGACGATCTGATCAATCGCCTGCATGGCAAAATTGAAGGTCATGAATTCGACAATCGGCTTCAGGCCGGCCATCGCCGCACCAATGCCGATGCCGGCAAAACCGGCCTCGGTAATCGGCGTATCGATCACTCGCCTGGCGCCGAATTCCTCGAGCAAGCCCTGGCTCACCTTATAAGCACCCTGATACTCCGCCACTTCCTCGCCCATCAGGAAAACATCGCCGTCACGGCGCATTTCCTCAGCCATGGCATCACGCAGAGCTTCGCGAACGGTTAGTTCAGCCATTTTTTCACACCCCCCCCCGCTTAAGACGACACGGTGATATCAGTGAACAACTCATCCGCCGCGGGCGGTAAATTATTCTGTGCGAAATCGGCGGCGTCATTGATCTCGGCTTTAACCGCTTTATCGACCTCGCGCAGTGAATCATCATCGGCAAAGCCGGCCTCAACCAACAGGTCGCGCACATGCTCAATCGGGTCACGCTCCTGGCGCACCTTGGAGACTTCCTCGCGAGTGCGGTATTTGGCCAGGTCGGACATGGAATGGCCGCGGTAACGATAGGTCATCATTTCGAGCAACACCGGGCCCTCATCGGCGCGGCATTGCGCCACCGCTTTTTCGGTTGCCGCGTTAACAGCCAGAACATCCATGCCGTCAACCTGCTGGCCGCGAATGCCGAAGGCTTCACCGCGCTGGCACAGTTCCTTATTGGCGGTCGAGCGGGCAATCGAGGTGCCCATGGCGTATTGATTATTTTCGATGACGAAGATCACCGGCAGCTTCCACAGTGCCGCCATATTAAAGGCCTCGAACACCTGCCCCTGGTTGGCCGCGCCATCGCCGAAGAAGGTCACTGAGACGCGATCATTGCCGCGATATTTGTTGGCAAAGCCAAAACCGGCGCCTAGCGGCGCCTGGGCGCCGACAATGCCGTGGCCGCCGTAAAAGCCGCCCTCGGGGATAAACATATGCATGGAGCCGCCCTTGCCCTTTGAAACGCCGCCGGCGCGCCCGGCCAGTTCCGCCATGATAGCGCGTGGGTCAGCGCCTGCCGCCAGCATATGGGCGTGGCAACGATAGCCAGTAATCACGCTATCGCCCGGCTCGAGCGCGTGTTGCAGGCCGGTTACCACCGCTTCCTGGCCGATATAAAGGTGACAAAAGCCGCCGATCAGCCCCATGCCATACATCTGCCCCGCTTTTTCCTCGAAGCGGCGGATCCTCAGCATCTCACGGTAATAGGTTTCCAGGATCTCGTGCGACGCGGCGGGTTTTGCGCCGCGCTTCGCTCCTGATTTCGTAGTTTTTGATTTTTTTTTGGCGCCGGCCATGAATTCTCCCAACTGCAGCAACCCACTCATCTGGGCAGAGGATTGGAACGCCCAAGCTACCCCCAGCACGGCAGGCTGGCAAGAGCGCGAGCGCAATAATTACTTGTCATACTATGTATTTTAATCATGAAGAAAGAGTGAGCGAATTCAGCCGTCGCGCTGACGCTCCATCAGGATCAGCTCACCCGGCTGCACCAGATTAAGTACCGCCCGCGCCCGCTCATCCAACAGGTCAAGATCAAGGCTTTCCGGGCGCAACAGCGCAACCCGATGGGCCAACGCATCGCGCCGTCCGCGTTCGACTTCCAATTGCTGCTTTGCCTCGGCCACATCCTGGCCACGCTGAATCCACGTCAACAGCCCGCCATCGCCCTGCACGCCATAATAAGCGAGATACACAAGCGCCAACGAACCCAATAAGGGCGCAATCAAATAGCGCGCCCGTTTGCGGAATTCGCGAATCACATGATCCATAGAGTTAAGGAATCACAGGCGATTCTACCCTGTCAATAGTTCTTCGCGTCCTGGCCATAGGTCTCAACGCCCTTGGCGCTGATAAATCCATCAGCAAAATCATCGCGCACGGCTTGTTCCGCGCGCTCGCCCGGCGCGCCGTAACCGCCGCCACCAGGTGAGAGAAGCAGAATCAAATCGCCGCGCTTCAGCTTGATATTGACGAATTTTGTCGGGCTGACGCAGCCGAAAATTTCCGTAAAGGTGCGATAGTCGGCACAGCCGTTCTGGCGCACGAAAATGCCACCTGGCGTGCCGTCCGCGCCACCCCAGAGGCCCCACGGCCCATCCTTCATGCGGTCAAATAAGGCGCTTACCGTGACCTCATCGGATGTCACCTCGAATACCCGGCGGATACCAAGCCCACCGCGCCAGGTGCCGGCGCCGCCCGAATCGGGGCGCAGGCTGTATTCCAACGTGCGTAAGGGAAATCGGCTTTCGAATACCTCGATCGGCGTGGCGCGGATGGTGCTGGCATGGGCCGGGCATTGCGCGCTGTTGCCATCCATCGAACGGCGCCCGCCCCAGCCGCCGCCGTCGAGCTGATAGTGGGTGTAGAATTCACCGGTATCGGGATGGACGCCGCCGAGCAGTAGATTACAGGCCGAGCCGCCTTCCGCCGCGCCGACGCGCTCCGGAATCGCCTGGGCGAGCGCCCCTTGCACGGCGGTGATAACGCGCGGCTGGCCTTCCGTGTTACCGGCCACACTCGGCGCTGGAAACACCGGATTGACCACCGTTCCGGGCGGCGCGATGACCTTGATCGGCTTAAAACAGCCGCTGTTGAGCGGTACATCGCGCGCACTGATGCTCTGTAAAACGGCGGTGCAGCCGGCCGCCGAAGTGGCGACATAGGTGACATTGATCGGGCCGAGCGCCTGGGCGTCGGAGCCGGAGAGGTCGACGATGATTTCATCGTCCATGATCTCGACCTTGGAGCGGATGGTATATGGCGTGGCGACGACGCCGTCATCCTCGAAGAAATCCTCATATTCATAAGTTCCGTTCGGCAGCTTTCCGATTTCGGTGCGTGTCCATTGCTCGGCATGCTCGATCAGGGCATCGCCGATGCGGCTGAAGGCATCGACGCCGAGCCGCGCGACCAACGCCTGAAGCCTCCGCTCAGCGGTGGTGAGCGAGCCCATAATGGCGTGAAAATCGCCCCAGGTGGTATTCGGCGTGCGGTGATTGGCCATGACGATGCGCCACACATCCTTCACATATTCCCCCTCCGCCATCAGTTTGACCGGCGGCAGGCGCAGGCCTTCCTGAAACACTTCGGTCGCGGTGGTGGCGAACGAACCCGGCGCCATGCCGCCAATTTCAGCGATATGGGCGATATTAGCGGCAAAGCCGATTAATTCGCCGTCAAGAAACACCGGTTTCATCAAAAGGTGCTCCGGCATATGACATTGGCCGCGATAGGGGTCGTTATGGACAATCACGTCACCGGGCAAGAAATTCTCAAGGCCAAGCTCGTCAACGCAGTGCGGCACGGTGTGCAGACCAGCGCAGATGATTGCCGGATTCATTTCGGCCTGGCCGACCAGGCGGCGGTCCTTGTCGAAAATCATGCAGGAGAAATCGCGCGATTCGCTGAAGATCGGCGAATAGGCAGTGCGCACCATGGTGCTTGCCATCTCGTCACAGATATTCCTGAGCGCATTGTTGACGATGGTGAGCGTCACGGGATCGCGCTCAGGCGTTTGCGCCGTAGCCAGACTATCCGCCGCGCTGCGTACATTGACTAGCATGCTGCCATCGAGCTGAATTTCAACCGTACCGCCGGGATGGACGAGAGTGGTCGAATCCATCTCCTCGATCAACGCCGGACCCTCGATGCGTGCCCCTGCCGAGAGCGCTTCGCGGCGATAGATTGTCGTCTCGATGAAGCCGTCGCTGGAAAAATAAACCGGGCGCTTGCCAAATTCCGCGCTATCGCCGCCTGCCGGTGTATTAAATACCGCTTCCGCAGCCTCTTCGCCGAGCGCAACCACGCGCACCTCGGTAATCTCGACCACCTTGTCGCGCATGGAATAGCCATAAAGCTCTTCATGGCGGACATGCAGATCCTGGATCGACTGCTCAAACATCGCCGCATCAATTTCAAGGCCAGTCAGGGTAATTAGCTCGCCAAAGCTCTGGCCGAGATAACGCATGTTGAGAAGAACGCGTTTCTCGGCTTCGCCCACGAGTCCCTCGCGGCGCAGTTCTGCTTCCGCTTCGCCGGCGATCTCGCTGATCTGCCCGCCGAGCGCGGCGAAATCGATCCGGTCCGAGCGATGCAGCACGGTACGCGCGCGGTCGACGCGCTGGTTGGTCAAGAGCGTGCCGAGCGCCGAACAGAGGCCCGGGTGGGGCGGCACCACGACGCGCGCCATATTGAGCCGCGCCGCGACGTCGGAGGCGTGCAGCGAGCCGGCGCCGCCAAACGCCACCAAGCCGAATTCGCGGTGATCGAGGCCGCGCTCGACCGTCATCAGACGAATGGCATCGGCCATATTTTCCGCCGCGGTATCGAGGACGGCCACCGCTGTATCTTCGACATCCAATCCTAATTCTTTGCCCAGCGCGGCGACCGCCGCGTGGGCCAGCTCGGGCTTCAGCTTCATGCGCCCGCCGAGAAAGAATTCCGGATCAAGCCGCCCAAGCACAATATTGGCGTCGGTAATGGTCGGCTCCGTGCCACCGCGGCCATAGCAGGCAGGCCCAGGTTCAGCGCCGGCGCTTTTCGGCCCGACGCACAAAAATCCACCGCTATCAACATGGGCGATCGAACCGCCGCCGGCGCCGATGGTGGTGTAGTCAATAAAGAGCGCACTTATCGGCACGCCCCACTCGACTTCATATTCGGTGGTCGAGCCAAACTCGCCATCGAAGATCAGGCCGACATCCGCACTGGTGCCGCCCATATCGAGAGTGACACTGTTGCCGTTTAGGTGGTCCCTGGCGAAACGTCGCCCGGCAATGACGCCACCGGCGAGGCCGGAGAGGAATATCTGCACCGGCACATCAGCGGCGGAGGTGGCATCGGCGTGGCCGCCATTGGATTTCATCAACGTGAGCGGCGCCGAGACGCCCTCAGCCTGCAAATCACCGGAAAGACGATCAACGAAGCGCTTAATCAAACGCTTGATCGAGGCATCAGCGATGCATGTCGTGCCGCGCTCATATTCGCGCCAAATCGGTGAGACACGGTGCGACAACGAAATCGGTAAATTCGAAAAGCGCTTGGCAAGATACTCGCCGATACGCGCCTCATGCGCAGTATGGACATAAGAGAACAACAGATTAACCGCCACCGCCCAATCGCCGTCCGGGTCGGTGGCGAGCCAGGTATCGATCCAATCGCCGAGGCGCACCAGTTCGCTGTCTTCAAGCGCCGTCAGAACATTGCCCTTGTGATCGGCACGCTCCGCAATGCCGAACACATGCCGCCGGCGCACGCCGGAGTCGGGCTTCGGCCAGGCCGGGTTATAGGCTTCCTTGCGGTCGATACGGCCGATGATCGGCACATCCTCAACGCCCAAGGTTCCGACATATAGTACGGTCGCACCCTTCTTCTGCAGCCCGGCATTGGTGGCGATGGTAGTGCCGAGTACGATGCGGTCGATCTCGCCGGCGGGAACGCCCGATTGCCGCAGCGCTTCGAGCGGCGCCAGCGCCGGTTCGTCCGGCGTGGAGGGAACCTTAACCGTGCGTATTTCACCGCTTTCATCGTCGAGCACCACCAAATCGGTGAAGGTGCCGCCGGTATCGATGCCAATCTTGATCATGACAGCCTCCCCTACTCCACCTTGGCCAATGCACGCCGCTTCACATCGGCGCATTCTGGCTCGCAGAATTTATCCTCCGGATAATCGTCATCGGCCCAATAGTCGCACGCGATCATTTTGCCGCAATAAGAGCAATTCTCGATACGGGTCTCGTACCAGGGCAGCTCGATGGTTTGCATTTTACCAGTCATGTAATTCCCTTACATGTCTATTTCTGGCCTAATCTTAACCGAAAGAGAGGGAGCAACAATGCTTGAAGCCACTATCCGCCAACAAGCCGATCAAGACTGGGAGAGTCGGGACGATCCACAGGCTGAGACGCCGAGCGGCGTGCGCTGGAAACTGCTCGTCAGCGGTGAGCGAACGCCGCCAGAGGCGCTTACAATGAGTATCGCCGAAATCGCGCCCGGCGGCAAGCTGTTCAGCCACCGACACTCTCATGCGGAAACCTACTACATCACCAGCGGCACCGGACTCATCAATATCGACGACACAGAAAGCGACATCGGCCCTGGTGCTGCAATCTTCATCCCTGGCAACGCCCGCCACGAAACCATCTGCACCAGCGATGTACCGCTTGCCTTCATCTTCACCTTCCCGTGCGACAGCTTCGATGAGGTGATTTATCACTATGAAGAATAACGGTCGTCAGTTTGCGGACCGCCATTCCCCGACAAGCCTTTGCGCTTCGGTAAGCTGCGACGGTGTCAAGTTTTTCGCAAGACTGTCCCAATTTTGATCGCGTGTTCGACTCCTTGGCTGGACGCAATCTCGAACCAGACATACGCTTGCACTAGGTCTTGCGGAACACCTCTTACGAGAAGGTATTTTTTTGCAAGTTAATTTTGGGCTCCAGCTGATCCGTTCTCAGCAGCTTTTTGGAACCATCGGGCTGCCTCAACATAATCGCGCGATACGCCGAGACGCATATCGAACATTTTTCCAATTTGTAATTGGGCTCTGGCGTTATTCTGCTCCGCCGCCCTGAAATACCATACCAGCGCCTTGTAGAATCCTTGCCTAACTCCTTGACCCAGTTGATACATCATTTCAAGTTCGAACTAAGCATCGGCGACTCCCTGGTCCGCAGCTTTCCGAAGCCAGCCAGCTGCTTTCTTATAGTCACGCGCAACGCCATGACCGCGATGAAACAACCTGCCCAGAGCGAACTGAGAAGGAGCGAAACCTTGTTCAGCTGCCATACGATGCCACTTCCCTGCCTCGGCGAAATTCTGCACCACGCCAAGACCCTCATGATACAGAAAACCCAAGGTTGTCTGAGCAAGTTCAACTCCCTGCTCGGCTGCTAAACATGTCCACTTAGCCGTCTTTGAATAGTCGCGACGTATACCTAGATCCTGAGCGTACATATTAGCCCAAGGAGGCTTGTGCATTGACGTGACCCTGATCAGCGAGTGGCCGGATTTCTCGTAATGCTGCCACATAATCGCCTCGTTGAAGCGCTTCGACCCCTGTCTCGAAATTCTGCGCCGCCACCGGCGCAGTGATTGAGAGCGCAATAGCCACAATCGCGATTTTGATTACATACTGCATAGGTCGTCTTCTCGAATGAGACATCGTAGTTCCAACGACAATTATCTCCAATCTTTGTTGAGGCGCCTGACAGCCGCCTTATTCTGCTTCCGTCACCGTTACATGGATGTCTTTGCGTTCAAATACCTCCGGCAACAGGTCGGCGCCGAGGCCCGGTCCTTCCGGCGGGTAGACATAGCCTTCTCTAATATCCGGCAGGACAGTGACGAGTTCCTTGTACCAGCCGGTGTAAAAAGCGCGCACCGTCTCCTGGATCAGTGTGTTGGGGGCGTTCAGCGATACGTGAATGCTGGCCATCAGCGCCAACGGGCCTGAGCAATCATGCGGTGCTATCGGGCGGTGGTAGGTGTCGGCGAGGCTGGCGATTTTTTTGGCTTCTGTGATGCCGCCGCACCAGGTGAGATCGGGCATAATGATACCGGCGGCGCCGGCCTCGAGGATTTGCTTGTGTTCGTAGCGCGAGCCGAGGGTTTCACTGGCGCAGACCGGCACGTTGGTGGCACTGGCGAATTCGGCCACGGCGTCGATGCTGTCCATGCGGATTGGGTCTTCGTACCAGAACGGATCGAATTCTTCGAGTGCCTCGGCGATCTTTATTGCGGCAGGAAAACGCCAGAGGGAATGGAGCTCAACCATGATGTCCATTTTATCACCGACGGCTTTGCGGATTTTGGCGAATGGCTCGAGCGCCGCTTTAAGATCAGCGTTGGAAATGTAATAGCCGCCTGACTCTTTAGCGGCGAAATCGAACGGCCAGATTTTCATGCCAGTGATGCCCTGCTCAAGCAGGTTCAAGGCCAGTTCATCGGCGTTGTGTAGAAAGGCTTCGAGGTCTTCATAGGGGCCTTCCTCCTCGCCGCCGGTGCCCCAATCCTCGAGCGACCAGTTGGGCCGGGAGCGTACATAGCGGTAACCGGCGCAGGTATTGTAGATACGCATCTTGTCATGCGTCAGGCCGCCCAAGAGTTGATAGACCGGCTGATCGGCCACCCGGCCCCAGAGATCCCAAAGTGCCAGATCAATTGCCGAGCGCCCGCGCGTCTCGGCGCCGGTGCCGATAAAGCCGATATAGGGAATGAGATCGCGGTGAAGGCGCTCGATCTGCAAGGGATCGCGGCCGAGCAGAGTGTGTGCGGCAGTTTCATGGATATAGGCTTCCGCCGCGCGGGCGCCGAAGAAGGTTTCGCCAAGGCCGATCACGCCTTCGTCTGTGTGCAGGCGCAGCCACAGGAGATTGGAGAATTCATCCAGACGGATGGTTTCGACGCGTGTGATTTTCATGGCATGGCTCCGCAATCTTCAAATTATGAATCTATTCAATAGAATACTCACAACAGTCAGATAAGATCCAAGGAACAAAAAAAATGAAGTCACGCATTAAATGGGTAGAAAAACGCACCTTTATCGGCCAAACGGGCAGCGGCTTTACCCTCCCCTTCGGCACCGCGTATGGCGAAGACGGCATCCGCCCCGGCCCCTCGGCGATGGAATTGGTCTTGATGGGCACCGGCGGCTGCGCGGCCTGGGATGTGGTGCAAATTCTCGAAAAGGGGCGCGAAAACATCAACGATTGCGTCTGTGAACTGGATGCCGAGCGCGCCGATACGGAGCCAATGGTGTTCACCAAAATCCACATGCACTTCATCGTCACCGGGCGTGGCCTGAGTCGGAACAAAGTGGCGCGCGCCATCAGCCTCTCCGCCGATAAATATTGCTCCGCCTCAGCGATGATGGCGAAAACGGCGGATGTCACCCATGATTTCGAGGTGGTGGAGAGCGGCGCCTAACTCGGCTGCTTCAACAATACACTGCGCCCGGCATAAACCGCACTCGGCCCAAGCGCCTCTTCTATACGCATCAGCTGGTTATATTTGGCCGTGCGGTCGGAGCGTGCCAGGGAGCCGGTTTTGATTTGGCCGCAATTGGTTGCGACGGCGAGGTCAGCAATGGTGACGTCCTCGGTTTCGCCGGAACGGTGTGACATCACCGCCACATAGCCGGCACGCTGGGCCATTTCCACGGCTTCGAGGGTTTCGCTGAGGGTGCCGATCTGGTTGACCTTGACCAATATGGCGTTGGCCACGCCTTCATCTATTCCTCGCGATAGGCGCGCCACGTTTGTTACGAAGAGATCATCGCCAACCAGGCGCACGCGGTCGCCGATTGCGGTCGTGAGCGCTGCCCAGCCGTCCCAATCATCCTCATCGAGACCATCCTCGATGGAAACGATCGGGTATTTGGCGGTGAGATCGGCGTAAAGCGCGATCATTTCGTCAGAGCCGAGCTTGCGCCCCTCGCCTTGCAGATCATAGACGCCATCCTGATAGAATTCGCTCGCCGCCACATCGAGGGCCAAGACCACATCTTCGCCAACCCGGTAGCCCGCCGCCTCGACCGATTTCATGATCAAATCGAGCGCTTCGGTGGCGCTGCCGAGATTGGGCGCGAAGCCACCTTCATCGCCCACATTGGTGCTGAGGCCGGAATCCGACAGGCGTTGTTTGAGGGCGTGGAAAATTTCGGCGCCGGTGCGCACCGCGTCAGCAAAGCTCGGCGCTGAAACCGGCATGATCATGAATTCCTGGAAATCGATCGGATTATCGGCGTGCGCCCCGCCATTCAGGATGTTCATCATCGGCACCGGCAATGTGCGCGCCTGGACGCCGCCGAGATAACGATAGAGCGGCTGGCCGATATCCTCCGCCGCCGCCTTGGCAACCGCCAGGCTGACCGCCAGCATGGCATTGGCGCCAAGCCGTGCTTTGTTTGGCGTGCCGTCGAGTTCAATCAACAGGCTATCGATTAAAATCTGCTCATCCGCCGGCATGCCGCTCAGCGCCGGGAATATTTCATCATCGACCGCCGTTATGGCGCCTTGCACGCCCTTGCCGCCGTAGCGCGCCGCATCACCGTCGCGCCGCTCGACCGC
>Ga0114996_10008168_pt1 | contig 11698 bp, 9 predicted proteins | sample ArcticOcean_MG_C_4_FD_87039 | JGI IMG/M metagenome (GOLD analysis project Ga0114996, IMG submission 87039) | Marine microbial communities from western Arctic Ocean - ArcticOcean_MG_CB4_134 | ecosystem: Environmental > Aquatic > Marine > Oceanic | place: Arctic Ocean: Canada Basin | collected... | reverse complement strand
TCCATTGCCTACAAATAGCTTTTTCAACGTGGGCTCCTTTCTTACGGGTACTTGCCTTCGCAATCTCGTACCCAATGTAAGTCTGGGGCCCTCTAAGTTTCAACTACGATAGGCACTTCACCCGGAAATTCATTTCCGGATTCAACGCTAGGCCGCGTGGCATTGATTGCACAAGGATTGGTTTTCTGCGTCACCATCCTCTCCTGTCTTTCTACTCAGTTCTTCAACTACCAAGGGTACAAGTGCGAAGCGCGCTCCTTGTACGGTCAGTCCAGTCAGAGCGAGGCAAATGTCTGGTTCGTTCGCGAGGACACTGCTGTCATCTCTTCAGTTGTCGCTTTTTTGGCTGGTGTAGCGATCTCTGCCGCAACGTTCATCACTACGTTCGCGACATCTTCCTGCTGAGATTGGTTGGGACACGGACCACGAGATATGACTGTACGCTGCTACGAGCGCGTGGCGTTGTTGCATGGCTCGCACGAAGTGGATTTCCCGTTGGTCGCTGGTTGTCACGCCACTATCTTTGCTGATTCCGGCGTGCCAAGTGCCGTCATCCGGTTGATGACATTGACGGCGATCAACACCTCTGTCTTCTGAGACTCGCGATGTTGGGCTCGGAGACGATCCCCGATAATGCGTTTGTATCGGTACATCCCGTTCTCGGCGTGAGCCTGCTGGTGAGCACCCGACTCTTTGCGCCATTGGCGTCGACCGACTTTTCTGATCCTCTTGATGGCGTCATTGCGTTGGCACCAAGGTCCCTTGGCCCGCGAATCCACAATGGCCGTCTTCTTCGGCGGGATCACGACCCTGATGTTGGTAGCACCCACTGCGTCCAGCGCCTCGTATATTTGTCGCGAATCGTAGGCTCCGTCTGCGGTGAACCGCGCGATGGTGCCTTCAAATTGCTCGAGTATCGAGATGCCAACGGACGCATCGGTCACTGATCTATCGGTTAGCGCAGCGGCGATGATGTAGCCTTCTCCATCAATGGCCAGATGCAGCTTGCGCCAGCTGCGGCGATGGCTCGAGGTCCTGTGCTTGTGAGCCTGCCACTCCCCGTCGCCAAATATCTTCAAACCGGTCGAGTCGATGACGAGATGGAGTGGGCCTTCGTGACCCCGGGGCAGGTGGGGGACCTCCACACTGCGATGACGTCGTGAGAGCGTCGTGTGGTCGGGTGTCTGAAGGGCAAGGCCCATCAAGCCAATCACAGAAGCAACGAAGCCCGCGGTCTGTCGCAACGGCAGGTGGAAGACCGTTCTCAAGGTCAGTGCGGTTACGATCGCCAAGTCGGAATACCTTCGTTGGCCACCAGGACGGCCGCTCGGAGGCGCATTCCACGCGCAAATCGACTCCTCGTCGAACCAGACCGTGATGTCGCCGCGGTCTCTAAAAGCGGTATCGTACGCCGGCCAGTTCTTCACGCGGTACTTCGTCTTGTAATTCGCCGACACCTTGGTCTTCGTCCGGCCTGCCATCAGCGAATCCTCCTTGAGTATCGACCCACAATGGAAACAGGATTGCTGGGCCCTTCGGAGATGTCAAGCCAAGAATCATGCACCAACGCCAATCCACGGACGTAATTTTTCTATGCGTATGGATTTTATATCCAGGTAATGATTGGGCACAAGCACATCACTACAACATAGGGAAGCAGTGATTGTCCTCTATTGAACTTTCGTCTGCGAGCAGATAGCCATTGGGATCTTGGATGTAGGTAACATCCTTCCGGTTACTGACAACGGGAGTTTCAACTTCAATTCGCCTCTCCGTAACCTCCCCGCCTCTGGAGACCGTAGCCTGAACCAAGGCCACCCGGGTCTTGGGCCCATACCCACGTGCACCCACCAACCGGACTTCTCGCAAGGTCCACCGCGCCCTGCGTTCCTCTTCAAAAGAACAGCTCCGACCTCAGTCCAGCCGCCCTCCCGCCAGACGCCATTTCACTCCGCCCCTGCAGGCGATGTAGAGAAAGAGGAAGCAGTACAGGACAGCCGTCTCGCCCTGGTTCACTGAAGGGAGGAACTCCGGACCGAACTGGAACATCCAGTGGAACTGGATATAGGCCACGGCCATGGTGCCGCTGCTGAGGAACGCCGCTATCCGTGTCTGAATCCCGAGCATGATCGCCAGGCCGCACACCAGCTCGATGAGGCCGCCGAACCAGAGCTGTGTCCACATTTCCGGCTGAGATTCCGTCAGAACACCCAGAATCTTCTGAGCCCCATGAAACGAAAACAAGAACCCTGCCACGATTCGAAGCAGCGCATAAGCGTGATCACCGAAGGTCTCAAGCCATCTCACAAAACCACCTCCATTGTCAAAAGGAAAGCGTACCCCGATCGTCATCGCCCTTCTTGATCGCGCTTTCTTCGTCCGCCTCTGTTTATCCGCCTGTTCCTCATCCGCCCCTTCTTATCCTCCCTATCTCCTCCCCCACCACCTTCAACTCCTCCGCCGCCACGGTCCTGAGATCCAACCAGACCCGATCCTCCCTCACGTATCCGACGATCGGCACCGGCCTCTCGCGCAGTTGTCGAGCCAGTTCTCCTGCCGAGCATTTCTTCGGTGCGAGTACCAGGGCAACGCTCGGGATATCCTCTAGAGGGAGGGCGCCGCTGCCGGTCTGAGCCGTAGACGGCTCGAGACTCACATCCACCCGATCGGCTGAGCCCGAGGATTCGGCCACCTTATCGAGGAGGCGCTTCCCTCGCCGCCTCAGCGTCGCCGGTGTCACCGTAAGCATCTGCAGTGTCGGGTGCTTGTTTATCAGGTCGTCTCTGTTCAGAAACAACCGCAGGGTCGCTTCAAGCGCAGCGTAGGTCAGTTTGCCGCAGCGAAGAGCCCGCATCAACGGGTTCCTCCGGATCTGCTCGATCGGATCGCGCCGCCCCACGAGGATACCCGCCTGAGGACCTCCCAGGATCTTGTCCCCACTGAATGTAACCACGTCGACGCCCGCCGTCACACTGTCCGAAACCAGTGGCTCATAGGGCAATCCATACGCCTTCAGATCCACGAGCACCCCGCCCCCGAGATCGTGCGCCACGGCCACGCCACGTCGCCTCCCCAACGCCGCCAGATCTACAATCGGCACCTCCAACGTGAACCCCATCACGCGGTAGTTGCTCGGGTGCACCGACAGCATCAGGCCGGTATCGTCTGTGAGGGCGTGTTCGTAGTCGGCAATATGGGTTCGGTTTGTTGTGCCCACCTCCACCATTCGGGCGCCGCTGCGTTCCATAATATCCGGAATCCTGAACGACCCGCCGATTTCGACGAGCTGGCCTCTCGAGACGACGGCCCCTTTCCCTCTCGCCAGCGTGTTCAGCGTAAGCAGTACGGCGGCGGCGTTATTGTTCACCACTGCGGCCGCCTCCGCCCCGGTCAACTCACAGAGAAGCTGCTCCACGATCGATGTACGAGATCCGCGCCCACCGGAGGCCACATCGTACTCTATGTTCGTGTATCCCGACGCCGTCTGCTCGATCGCCTCGATAGCCTCCTTCGCCAGGGGCGCCCGCCCAAGGTTTGTGTGGAGGACGATACCCGTCGCATTAATGACCCGCCTAAGCCTCGGTGAAAGCGTCTCCGCCATGGCGTCGTGCACATCGTCCAGAACTCGAACCATAAGCTGATCCCGCCCGCCCGACAGGCGACCCGACAGCAGATCGTCGCGGACCCCGTCCACAGCTCGCCGAACCAGCCCGGTCACCACCTTCAGGTCGCACCGGTCAGTTAATGACTGAACCGTTGGATCACTCAGAACGGAATCGACAGAGGGGATATGCTTCAGAGAATCGCTCACAGAGAAACCTCAGAACTGGGACAGGAAGAACAGGCAGAGACAGAAGAACCGGTCTTATTCGGTACCGGACGAACCGTGAAAAGTCGCCGCCTTCGATGTACCGCACTTGATTTTCCGCATTTGATTTACCGCCCTTTCCGGCACCCATTTCCTTGCTTGCACCGCTCCTTCCTCCCCCGCCTCTTCCTACCTGTATTCGGCTATGTCGAACGCGATATCCTTCGACGCCTTCCGACCGCTCAGGGAATCGGTAACCGTCACGGTTACGCTCTGTCCGCCCGGCTCCGACGCCGACAGATCCAGCTCCACGTACATCACCTCTTCTGTCCGGCTCGTGGCCCCTTCGTAGGAGATGACGACTTCCCGGTCGTTCTCCACCAGGCGAAGGAATTGCCCGAGCCCCCGAAGAATCTTGACCGGAAGCGATGCAGAATCGGACGACCTTACCCGGTAGTCTACACCGTACTTCGCCTGCCCGAATTCATTCTTCGTGAGGTTGTAGATTTCAAAATAGAGGAACGCGTGTTGGTCTCGCCGAAACGATTTGGAGGACATCGGGATTACTTTCAACCCGGACTTCACGAAGGGGTCATCCTCGCCGTTGGCCGAATCCACATCGGAAATACTGAAAGCGAGTTCAATGTCGCTCAGACGAAGGGCACTGTCACGGGCATAATCCTCAACCTGAAGCTCTTCCCGATAGACCTGGGTCCGTCCCGTCTCGCCATCACGAATCTGCAGGGCCATCTGGTAGGTCCCGGGTGCAAGATCCACCGGCATCACACCGGGTATGAAGGCTCCTCGATGCAGTTGGTCGGGAGTCGGTGCTCGGATGAAGATCTGGTCCGTAATCCTGTGGACCTCCCTCAGGGATTCGTCGAACAGAACCAGGCCGCGATCCAGGGCCACCAGGTCGTCCGACTCGGCCCCTTGCAGCTTGAGCACCTCAGAAGCAGGAAACCCGTAGTAGATCTCCAATCGCGTCCGGGGGCCGGGGCCGCGGAAGTCTGCCGGGTAATAATAGAAATCGATCGGAAACGCCGGGAGATCAGGTTCGTACACCGAGGGATGGCTCTCCGCCAGATTCTGAACGACCATATTCCCGTGAAGAACCAGAAGGTCGGTGGCCGCCCGCCCCGTAAGCCCCGCAGGTACGGGAGCGAACACGAACCGATTGTCCGAATAGCGGCTGGTGAAAGTCAACTCGATGCCGCGTTCGATCCCCACATAGACCCAGTACTCCCATTTGTCGTTCTCGTCAACGGGGAAGGTCGGCAGCCCCGGGACGACCGAAAGGTTCAGATAGGTGCGATTGGCGAAATTGATCCTGGCATTCTGAACCATCGGATCCAGTTCCGCCTGAATGTCATTCGAGCGGCTCACGTGATCCGGCGGACCCATCCTCACGTAGACATCGCCCCGCGCATCCCAGGGGAACTTGCCGTGAGAGAAGTGCTCGCGGGCATGGGCGACTCTGGCGTAGTGCTCCAGCAGTCTCTCATTTTCCGGAGTAAGAGGCGCCGGGTCCTGGAAGACCCAGAATCGACGCGTGAGATCCTTCTTCTCATACGCCATCGAGCGGTCGAAGAGTCGCTTGGAGGAACGGTCTGCAATCAGTTCGAATTCAGTAAACGGTCGTCGCTCGCGGCTTGGAAGCGCGCTGATGTACCTGTCGAAAAAGGCCTGGGCGCTGGCGAGATCTCCCTCCTCGAACTTCACCCGAGCCAACTCCAGATACGCATCGTTCTCCATCTCGTCGCCGCCGGCGGCAAGTTCCTCGAAAACGGTAACGGCTTCCTGGCGTTCCCCACTCGCCAGCATCAGTCGCGCCAGCCGGTAAGCGGCCCCGCCGTGGGCCGGAAGCACCTTCAGCTGCCCCTGATACGCCTCAGCCGCGCCCTGAAGATTTCCGTCGTCCTCTCTCAGAAGCCCGATCTGGTAGTACGCGTCTTCATGATCCGGCTCTATGGCCAGCACCTGGCGAAACACCTCTTCCGCCTCTCGAGGCCGCAAATGGACGTACGTTTTTGCCATGTTGTAGGTCGCATCGACAAGCTCCGGTTCTTTGCGCAGGGCGCGCTGGAAATAGTCCAGTGCTGTCATTCGCCTCTTGGGCGTATTGAGGTGGATGAGGCCGATCCCATTGTAACCTTCAGCTTCTCTCCCAAGCCGGATCGCGGTCCGAAAGGCCTCCTCCGCGTCCTCCATCTGCTCCGCCTCGACCAACGCTTCCCCCAGCCAGACATAGTCGCGCGGCTCTGCCAGGCCTTCCTGGGCCAGTACGCCGAAATCGAAGGCGGCGTCCTTGGGGCGCTTCATGCGCATGTACGTGTGAGCGGCCAATCGAAGCGAGTCTGCTCTGGAAAAGGCCCCAAACATTCCTCCTGAACCAGCTGCAACAGGTTCGGCAGGGAACATCAGAAGGATCGCCGCAAGGGGTCCGGCGAGATGAGAGGCCTTCAGCATACGTTTCCGTCCAAGGAAGCATCCGGGTTTGGTGGTAGGGTTTCGAGCGACAGGTAAACAATGTACGGCACACCCCCGACCGATACAAGATGGGTAGACGGGGTGGCGGACCCTTTCCGACGAGCCTGGTCGCGTTGACAGGATCGGCGTCTCAGCCTATCTTCAGGGACCCCTTCAACAGTACCCCCTCCCTTCCTCCCGCACCCTCCGAAAACAGAGGAACCATCGTGTCTGAACCATTGTCGTCCATCCGGAAAGTGGTCATTCCGGTTGCGGGCCTCGGTACGCGCCTTCTGCCCACAACTCGAGCCCTTCCGAAAGAAATGCTTCCCGTAGGACGCTACCCGGCCATTCAACATGTCGTAGAAGAAATGGTGGCTGCGGGCCTCACCCGAATCCTGTTCATCACTTCCAGATCCAAGGCCATTCTGGAAAACCAGTTCGACAACAACACGGATATTGTGATGCACCTGCAGCAGGACGGCAGGCTGGATGACCTGGGCGACTTCGACTACGCGCAGCGGGGCGTCGAGTTCTTTTACACCCGTCAGCAGGTCCCCCCGGGGAAAACCAAGCCGCAGGGCACAGGAGCAGCCATCGCCGCCGCCGAGAGCTTTGTCGACGGCGAACCGTTTGCCGTTGCCTATGGAGATACCATCATTCGTTCCGCTGAGGGAGACAGCCTCGTCCAGCGAATGCTACACTCGCATCGCACCCATGGTTCGTCCTGCACCCTTGGCGTTCGTACGGTTCCGGAAAATCTGATCTCGCGCTACGGCATCGTTAGTCCACGGGCCGGGTCGGATCCGAAAGCCTCCGACATCGCCCTGTCGGGAATCGTTGAAAAACCGGATCCGGCCGATGCGCCCAGCCGGCTCGCCGTATCTGCCCGCTACATCTTCAATTCCGAAGTCTTCGACGAGATTCGCAATGTGAAGACTGGACCTGACGGCGAGATCCCCATTACCGATGCGATTCGGTCCCTGATTACGGGCGGCCGCCCGGTTCGAGCCGTCCAACTGGCAGACGATGAAAAACGGTACGATATCGGTAGCCACGAAAGCTATTACAAAGCGTTTATCGACTTCGCTCTGGCCGACCCTCAGTGTGGGCGACAGATTTCCGACTACCTGGGGGAAATTGGAAGATGATCGGTATCCGAAGCGCTGGCAATTGGCTCGAATCGGTACGGGAGCGAGAGTCATTCCTTGTGGAGCGCTGGCAGAGTCTCTACGGCGATTCCGAGGCTGTCATCGCCTCGCGGGCCGCCCTCTACACGGGGGCCCTGGAAACCTTCATCCAACACAACGGCAGCGAGCGCGACGTCCTGATTTCACGGGCTCCAGGACGCGTCAACCTCCTGGGGAACCATATCGAACACCGGGGCGGCACGGTCAATTACATGGCCGTCGATCGCGAGACGCTCCTGGTCGCATCTCCGCGAACCGACGACACCCTCGTACTCACGAATGCGAACCCCGAGAGATTTCCCCGAGCGGAGTTCTCTATTGGCGAGAGCCTCCCAGCCGGCAGACGCGGCAACTGGCTCGACGTCATCAAGTCCTCCACAATCACTCGCGGTAACTGGGTTAACTATGTAGCTGCCTCCGTCCTCGCACTGCAGAACCGGTTTCCCAATCAGGCGCTGAAGGGAATGGATATCGCGGTCCATGGCGACATCCCAATCGGAGCCGGACTCAGTTCTTCGTCTTCTCTCGTCGTCAGCGCGATGGAAGCCATGCTGGCATTCAACGACATCGATATTCCTGAAGAGGAAAAAGCCACTTTCTGCGGAGAAGCCGAATGGTACGTCGGCACCCGCGGAGGCGCCGGAGACCACGCGGCGATGCTCTACGCACGCCGCCAGGCCCTGGTAAGGCTCCGCTTCTTCCCTCTGACTACCGACGAGATCCCGCTGCCAGAGGGATACCGGGTGGTGGCCTGCAACTCGTTTGTGGAGCACCAATCCACCAGTGTCTTCAACGAGCGCATTGCCACCTATGAAATCGGCCTCATGCTTGTGAAGAGCGCCTTCCCCCACTACGCTCCCCGGCTGGACCATCTCCGCGACCTCACTGCCGATCATCTGGGCGTCTCAGAAGCCGACATATACCGGATATTGAAGATACTCCCAACGCGAATGAGCCGGGATGAAATCCGCTCAAGCCTGCCAGACCAGACCGAGCGCCTCAGCGGCCTCTTTGCGCCGCACGATGATCCCGAGGATGGCTATCGGGTTCGCCAGGTGGTCCTCTTCGGATTGGCAGAATGCGCTCGCGGGCACCGATGTGGAGAACTCCTGAAGGAAGGTCGCATCCAGGAGATGGGGCGACTCAAAGGCCGTTCGCACGATGGCGATCGTCGATTCAGATTTGCGAACGGAATCCGAAAGGCTGTTGAGAACGCGGTTACAGACGCCGACCTGGACGCCCTGATCGCAAGCCAGGAAAGCGGAGACGTCGATCGAGCTTCCGACAGCCGAATGTACAACCAGGCCGGAGGCTACGACTGCAGTTGTGAAGAACTCGACCTGATCGTCGATCTGGCCACCGAAATAGAGGGCGTTGCAGGTGCCGGACTGGCTGGAGGGGGCCTGGGTGGGTGCGTTCTGGCAGTTGTCCGCGAAGATGCCGTGGGGGCTCTGGAAGAGGCCCTGAACCGTGGCTTCTATACGCCCAGAGAACTCCGGAACGGTCTTCTGGTCTGTTCCAGCGCCGCCGGTTCCGGAATCGTCTGAGAAGTTGACGAAATACCGGTTTGCTGGCACATTACAGAGGCAAGGCGCAATCCAGACCGATTTCCAAACTGGCCCATCAACAATGCTTTACAGACCTACAGGAGTTCCACCAACATGGAGTGTAATGGAAGCCACAGCAGGCACCGGCATCGATCAGATCCAGGAATACCTTGGCTCTGATGCGGACGCCCTGCTTGAGTACGAAGCCCTGGTATCGAAAGATCTCATCCATCTTCCCGGCGCCGATAACGTCGATCGCCTCTTTGTACAATCCGACCGATCGATTCGAGTGCTCTCCAACCTGCAGAGGCTGTTCGGTTCAGGCCGCCTGGGCAATACGGGATATGTCTCCATTCTCCCCATCGACCAGGGAATCGAGCACACTGGAGGGGCCTCCTTCGCCCCCAACCCCATCTATTTCGATCCCGAGAACATTATCAAGCTGGCCATGGAAGGCGGATGCAACGCGGTGGCCACCACGCTGGGCGTTCTGGGTTCCGTGGCTCGGCGCTTCGCCCCAAAGATTCCATTCATCCTGAAGTTCAATCACAACGAGCTCCTCACCTATCCCAGCAAGTACGATCAGATCTGCTTTGGTCAGATCGAGCAAGCCTGGGACCTGGGTGCGGCGGGAGTGGGTGCCACCATCTACTTCGGCTCCGACGAATCGACCCGGCAGATTCAGGAAGTGAGTGAGGCCTTCCAGAGAGCCCACGAACTGGGGATGTTTACGGTTCTCTGGTGCTATCTTCGAAATGGTGCATTCAAGAAAGACGGCGTCGATTACCACGAAGCAGCCGACCTCACCGGTCAGGCGAATCACCTGGGCGTGACCATCGAAGCCGACATCATCAAACAGAAGCTCCCAACCAACAACGGCGGCTTCAAGGCCATCGACTTCGGAAAAACCCATGACAAAGTCTACACCGACCTCTCGTCCGACCACCCCATCGACCTCTGCCGCTACCAGGTCATCAACAACTATATGGGCCGGATAGGTCTCATCAACTCGGGTGGAGCCTCCTCAGGCGCCAGCGACTTCGCTGAGGCGGTTCGCACGGCCGTCGTCAACAAGCGAGCTGGCGGAATGGGCCTCATCTCCGGCCGCAAAGCCTTCCAGCGTCCCATGGAAGAAGGCATCAAGCTCTTGAACAGCATTCAGGACGTCTACCTGTGCGACGAAGTCACCATTGGCCTGCCCCCGTTGATGTGTCCACATCTAAAGTTAGGATGTCCACGAACACGAATAGACTTCTCGCAACTCACGCTATTCGCATTCGGTAGAGGAAGGAAAGCTGGATCTGAGGAGGGTTTTGTTTGACAGAGTGAAATAGTGCAGAGGGGAGGGCTGCTGTAGGTTTCGATCGAGGCTGGTGATGCCCACTTAGTGACTCTAACTTCTTAAGGAATAGAGTCTCCGGTAATGCCGGGGTGATTCATTCTCGCTCTTCGCAACGGAGAGCGAGTGCTGGCCGTTTTGCCAGCGCCATACGTTCAGACCCGTTCTCGGTCGTAGAAGAGGCAGGTCCACGTGAAAGATAGATTCATCCTGCCCACTCCATCGTCAACTCGATCCAGCTGGGCGTCCGCCATTTCCTGGATGCCGAACGCCAGGCTTGGCGCTGCCGCGTACCGTTTGGTGACGGGATCTACTATCCAGCTGGTCCCGTCAGCCTCTTCGAGGAAGAACCGGAACTCCCTCTGCTCCCGGATGATGTTGGCCGTCCTCCGTCCGGCATAGAATTCCTTGCCGTTCAGTACGATCAGCTGGACCTTGTTGGCGTCCATCGAGTCTCCTCAAGAAACGCGATTGATGGGGACGGTAGACATATGAACTATTGGATGAGTAGCGAGAGTCCCACTTTGGACGGCGGGACGGTTGGGTCCGGGAAACTCCTCATTTAGGGAGCCCCGGGCCCTTTTTCTGTACTTTCACGATTGATGCCAAGCGCCACCTCCACCGTCTCCAGCAGACCTTTCACGTGATACGGCTTCTGGAGGAACAGATCAGCCCCGCAATCCAATGTTCTTTGCTCAAGACCGTAGGTGCCGGCGCACGCGATGATCCGCAGATCTTTGTCTTTTCGTCGAAGGCGGTCGGTCACTTCAAACCCCGACATCCCTGGGAGATTGGTGTCCACCATCACCAGATCGGGCGAAGCGCTCAAGCAGTAGGTCAATCCCTCCTCCCCGGTCGTGACCACTTCGACCACATGCCCAGCGGACCCCAGCACTTCTTCGAGCAGCTTTTGGATACCGAGTTCGTCTTCAATTACCAAGATTTGGGCCATTCAGAGACCTCCGGATACTCCTGGCTACCAGCCGCTTGACGTCGATGCCGGCCTCGAGCTGAAGGTAATCCACCCACAGGTGATCGCCGTCGCCGTGGGCGATCTGGTTCAGGATCTCGTTCAGCTCGGCCAGGTCTTCGGCGATCAGGTGTCATTGGGTCATTTGGGCGAAGCTTAAAGAAGTGTCGCCCCCCTTCATCCACATAGCCCAGTCCTTGAATCGATCTGCCTTGGCCAACTCGTTAGCTTCCTTCGAGTGAAGCCTCAGTTGTGACCTGCCCCCACCTATGTATCCACACCCAGTGTATCCACACCCAGAGTTAGGATGCGGCCGCGATTGGTGGTTTAATGGTTACTTCCGGTGCGGGTGGAAGATAGCCAAGCGAGCTGTGT
>Ga0114996_10008166_pt1 | contig 11699 bp, 10 predicted proteins | sample ArcticOcean_MG_C_4_FD_87039 | JGI IMG/M metagenome (GOLD analysis project Ga0114996, IMG submission 87039) | Marine microbial communities from western Arctic Ocean - ArcticOcean_MG_CB4_134 | ecosystem: Environmental > Aquatic > Marine > Oceanic | place: Arctic Ocean: Canada Basin | collected... | reverse complement strand
GGTATAGGTGGGGCAAGACCGGTTTTGACTACAGCTACCACATTCCGTTGGACCTGACGGAGACCAACGGCTCTCATCGTTTCTCTTTGGCCTACCAATTCTAGACCACAACTAAAGATGTAATAAAAAGCGGCTCCCGAGCGGGGCCGCTTTTTTATTGCCTACTCCAGTACATCCTCTTCAACTGAATGTACCAACGTGCCCAGATCATCCCCTTGACATATGCGCAAAATGGTACCTTTTTCAGTAAAATCGAAGAGGTGGATGGGTAATTCGTGGTCCCGGGCCATAATAATAGCAGAGTGATCAATTACTCCTAAATTATTTTTCAAAATTGTATTGTAGTGCATTTTGCGGTACAATTGGGCATTGGGGTCTACCTGCGGGTCGGCAGTGTAGACACCTTGTGTTTGGTTCTTGGCAAAGAGGAGAGCCTGTGAGCGCGTCTCGAGGGCGCGCTGGGCAGCAGTGTAATCGGTGGTGACATAAGGGTTTCCTGTGCCAGCGGCAAAGATGACGATGTAGTCTTTTTCAAGGTGTTTAATTGCTCTCAAGCGAATAAAGGGTTCGGCTACGGCATTTATGGTAATGGCGCTCATAACCCTTACCTCCATTGATCCTTTGGACTTGGAGGTAAGGACACCACGCAGCATGAGGCTATTGATGGCCGTTCCCATCATGCCAATATTATCGGCTTCGGCCCGTTCAATGCCCCAGTGCGCGGCCAAATTGCCGCGAAAAATATTGCCTCCTCCAATGACAATAGAAACTTGTACACCTTGGTCGTGTAAGGTTAGTACTTCGTCGGCGATATGTTCGAGAGCATCGGGATCAAAGCCGACTTCATGTTCGCCGGATACGGCCTGGCCACTCAATTTGAGCAAAACGCGTTTATATCGCATAGGATTATCAGTATAGTTAAAGCATGGGGTTCTTTTTTATATCGCGCGCCTCGGGAAAACGCACGGCGAGTGTTTGCACGGCGCTACAGAAGGCCTCTACCTGAGCTGGGGCCTGACCGATAAATGCCTGGCTATCGGCCAGTATAGTTTGGATCTCTGCGGCTGAGAGGGGAATTCTGTCATCGTTTCCTAGGCGCGTGACAAGGTCGGTGATTATGTGGCCTTGTCGCATTTCAAGGGCGACAGCTACGGCGTGTTCCTTTATCGCTTCGTGGGCCAATTCGCGACCCGCCCCGCGCTGGACCGACTCCATTAATAAAGTCGTAGTGGCGAGAAAGGGCATGAAGCGATCTAGTTCATTGTTGATGATTGCTTCATATACACCCATATCATCGAGCACATGGAGCGTAGTTTCGAGCAAACCATCGAAGGCAAAAAAGCCATCTGGGAGGGCTACTCTGCGCACTACGGAGCAGGAAACATCGCCCTCGAACCACTGGTCTCCTGTCAGGCCGCTCAACATATGCACATACCCCCCCAGAATAGTCTGGAAGCCGTTGATGCGTTCAGTGCTGCGCGTATTCATCTTATGTGGCATAGCAGAAGAACCGACCTGACCCTGAGCAAACCCTTCAGTAGCTGATTCGCTACCAGCCATCAAGCGCCAAGTGCGGGCTAGGTTGGCAGGCCCGGCTCCCAATTGGTACAGGCAACTGAGCACGGCAAAATCGAGACTGCGAGGATATATCTGGCCCACGGCTTTGAGTTCGCGTTGAAAGCCAAGGTGGGTTCGCACTTCGTCTTGCAATTGGGCGAGTTTGTCTTCGTCACCCCCCAGCAATGTGAGCTGATCCAAAGCCGTTCCGACAGCCCCTTTGAGTCCGCGCAAGGGATAGGTTTCCACCAAATGGTCGAGGTGGCCAAAAGCCTGAAGCATCTCTTCGCCGTACATAGCCAGGCGTTTACCTAACGTCGTAGGTTGGGCTGCGGCATGATGGGTGCGACCCACGATGGTTAGATCTTTCCATTGTTCGGCGCGCTCGCTTAGGCGGTGGAGGAGATAGACGTATTTGGATCGCAAGTAGCGCAGGGAACGCAAGATCTGGAACTGTTCCACATTGTCGGTCAGATCTCGGCTGGTCATGCCTTTATGGATATGTTCGCAGCCGGCCAGGTCGCAAAATTCCTCGATGCGGGATTTGACATCGTGGCGACTAATGCGCTCGCGGCGGCGGATCGATTCTAGGTCGATGCAGTCTTTGACGCGCTCATATGCCTGGATGGCTTCAGAGGGAATGTCGAGCCCCAGTTTTTGCTGGGCTTTCATTACGGCAATCCAAAATTCGCGCTCGAGGATAATGCGGCCTTTTTCAGACCAGATCTCTTTAATAGGTGGGCTGGCGTAGCGGCTAGCCAAAACATTAGGTATGGATTCGGACATGATTGATATATGGGAGAGAGTGTTAAGTTATGGAATATATCTTAACGATTCAATCCGATGTTCGCCAGTGGGGCGGTGGCAACTATATCAAGCCAAGCGCTTGCCAATAGAGAATATTTAGGGGGGACAATAGAAGCAGTGTTAGTAGGGAAATGAGGAACATGGCCTGCACGAGTTGGAGCATGCCGATACGACGGTAACTAAAGGCAACCATGAAAGGGGCCGATTGGTACGGCAGAAAAACTTGGCAAGTAGCCTGTGCTATGCTCATAGCTATAGGGAATTCGGCCAATTGATAGTGTTGTCCCCAATCTAATAAGGCTGGTGTTAGCACTCCAGCTACTGCAGCCACATCCATGAGGAAATTAAGGGGGACGGCCATATAGGTAATAGCAAGATGTTTGCCTATGGGGCCATATTGGTTAATGTCCACTATAGAGGTCACTAGTTCGACGAAATGCCGATTAAACCCCGAGGCATTAAGCGCAGCTGCAAGCGAAAATAGGGCGGCGATATAAAAGAAAAATGGGTAGTTTATCTGACGAATCCGTTCGAACGCCAGTGGGCCAAAGAGCGGCAGAGTGTAGAGTATGACCAGGCCCAGGCCAATGTAAACAGGCGGGATATGGTGCAATGTGTCCGTAGCCCAAAGAAACATGCCGAGAAAGAGGATGTGTAGAACGCGGCGTTGTCCGTTATTCAATGAGATTTTCTCGTCGGTGGATGGGGGCAAAGCTGAGGTGAAAGAGTCTACTTTGCGACCGAATAGATACCAGATGACAGTAAAACACAGGGCTGTGCGGACTAAACCTAAAATTGGAAACATCCATATTAACCATTCGCCCCAGTATATCTCTCGTCCAGTAACCTGCTCAAATTGGCCGGCGACAACGAGATTTGGCACCCCTCCTGTCAGAATACCAAAGCCTCCATAAAGCGTGCTACAGATAAGGGAAAGTAGTATGGCGGCAGAAAGATAACGGTTGTTCTTGTCTGACAGAGCATCTGCCAGGGCGATACCTAAAGGCATGAGTAGAAGTACGCGTACTACTCCCGAAGGAATTAGAATGGCTACGACTAGGCCAAGTACGTGGAGATTGAAGAGTAGGCGGAAGGGGGTACGACCCAGATAACGCAAACTAAACTGGGCCAGTTTATCACCCAAAGCTGTTTCAGTGATACTTAAACTAATGACCATACCGGCAAAAATAAGCCAGATCGTCTTGCCGGCAAAGGGAGCAAAGCTCTGCTCAAAAGAGAGCAAATCACACAGAGGCAAGAGTAGGAGAAGTAAAAACGAACTTAGCTCAATAGGGATCGGCTCTGCACTCCAAAAAATGAGGGCGAAGAAGGTGAGGCCCAAGGCGCGTTGGATTGCGGGGTCGATAGCAAAGGGGGCGAGCAAACCCAATAATAAAAATAAGATGCCGATAGTGGCAGAGACAGCCGAGCGTCTGGGGATGCTACGCATTACAAGGTAGGTGAATAGTCAGCCATTAGCGGCTGATCTGGTCGGCCAGAGAGCTAACTGCCAGGGCAAAGTAGTGGGAGTTGTTCCACTTTAGAAGCACGCGATAATTGTCGTAAATTAAAAAAGTGCGACCGCTTGCCCGTTGAGGTCTTACCAATGAGGCCTGGAGTTGTCGCTTTGGTAAGACCTCAACGGGCAAGCGGCGGACGCCTAAGGCTTGCCATTGGTCGAGGCTCTTCTGTGTTTTTAATCCCAACAATTTCTTGTCGAAATGGGGGGGGAGGAGGATTTCGCGGCCCCAGGTCTGATCCTGATGCCAACCGCTGCTCTTGAGATAGTTGGCGATTGAGGCAAAGATATCGTCTCTGGTGTGCCATATATCGCGTTTGCCATCGCCGTCAAAGTCCACGGCTCGACGTTTGAAGCTCCAGGGCATGAACTGGCATTGCCCCATTGCTCCAGCCCATGATCCGATCATATTGGACGGGTCGACGTCGCCTGTATCGAGGATGTTCAGGGCGACCAGCAATTCTTTGCGGAAGTATGTGCTGCGACGACCGGCATAGGCCAGCGTTGCCAGAGCACCAATAACGGGAGTATTACCCGCATTGCGACCAAAGTCGCTCTCGATCGCCCAGAGGGCGATAATAAAGCGAGGTTGGACGGCATATTCGCTGCTGACCTTGTCGAGCAATTTGTCGTTCCGTTCGAGTTCGGCATGGCCTTTAGCTATGCGAACAGCAGGAACTACATTGGCCATATAACGATTCAGGGTTTGGGTTTTTTCTGGTTGCCGTCGATCCAATTGCAAAACTCGGTCAAGCGGAGCTAAGTCAGCGAGGGATTTGTCCAAAGTTGAGGAGGAAATCCCCTCCGATAATGCTTGCTGACGCAGTTCATCGAGCCAAAGGGAGAAATCCTCATTTGGCGCGGTATGTGCAGGGCAAATAGAAAATATTAAAAAGAGCAGAGAGATTGCGATGTACATAGTTGAATAGAAAGGAAATATAGGGAGGGGGCCTGGGAAAGCCCGGTGCCATAAGATAAGGCAGTTTCTCTTTGCTGACACTAATAATTTAGAGCGAGATGGACGTTCGGATGATTTTTCAGTATTAATAAAGCCACTACATATGGAAAAGTTAGCGATGTTGCGCCCGGTGCGCCTGCGATTGAAAAAGCCCCTGGAGGGGCCTTATACTCGACTTATACGCCGTCCAATTCCCGAGGTTCAAGCCTTGGGTGAGGGGCAAACGGTAGCTATTGTGCGAGCTGCCCGTATCAAAGAAGTCGTGCCGCTCTATCCTTCGCTTGCGGCATGTTATTATCCAAAAAAGAAAAAAAGTAACGGTTTGTGCGCTGAAGATTTCAGTGATGTGGTTCGGGCTCAGTTCATATTAGATGAATGGGCTGAAGATGGGGAAATAACGCTTTCTTACCTTGCCGTCCCCGTAGGCTATATTCGTTTGCCCAGCGCCAGATGGGTAAGTGCTCTGACAGCCCGAATTACGCCGTGGAACGAAGCCCCAGTTGAGCTATGGCGGCAGCATATAAGTCGCGACATTTGGCTCAATATAGTTCGCATTTACCGCTTTGAGCCCTTAGCTATTGCGGTCATACCCAAAAATGAAGTGCAAACCCAGGCATCACCGATGCGGCTTGATAAGTTAGAGCCTGTTCTCAGCGATGCAGAATTTGCGGAGAAATTGGACCAATTGCTGTGTGAAGTGGATGGAAAGCAAGAAGATCGCAAAGATATTCTGGGCGCTGCTTCTCTGAAAATGCATGGCCAGGGACGAATCAACGAGAGGCAAGAACTAGCTTCAACTTATACAGCGAGAGACTTTTATGAGGATAGTGGATTTGACGAAGATGAGATAATGGGGTGGAAGCAACAACTGATACGCAAGCAGCAACTCATTTTCTACGGTCCACCCGGTACAGGCAAGACGTTTATTGCGCAATGCCTTGCCCGTTGTATGCTATCACAAACCAGCGGATTTTCGGAGATAGTCCAGTTTCATCCATCGTATTCTTACGAGGATTTTGTTCAGGGTATTCGTCCGCAGGCTACAGGTGGAGCAATCGAATTTGAATTAGCCGAAGGGCGATTTATCTCGTTCTGCAAGCGGGCAGAGAAAGTTTCAGGTCCTTGTATCTTGATAATTGACGAGATCAATCGGGCCAATTTATCGCGAGTATTTGGCGAACTCATGTACTTGCTCGAATACCGCGAAAGTGAAGTTTCGCTATCCGGTGGAGGGGCGCCGTTTAAGATCCCGCAGAACGTCTATCTGATCGGCACTATGAATACGGCCGATCGTTCCATCGCCTTGGTCGACCAGGCGCTGCGAAGACGGTTTACTTTTGCGCGCATTGAGCCGAATTATAGTGCACTTAAACGTCAACTAGAGAAGTATAATTATCCAGCGACAGAATTGGTCGAGGTGCTCAAAGAAATCAATCATAGTATAGGCGATGCCAATCACGAATTGGGGATTTCCTTTTTTCTAGGCGACGACGATCAACTGCCAATGGTATTGCCAACCATCTGGGTTGGCGAAATCGAGCCCTACCTGGAAGAGGTTTTCTACGACCGTCCCGAACGGATGAAAGATTTTCGCTGGGAAATATTAAAGCAAGGAAAATTAAAGAAATGGGATTAAGGCGGCGTGCAGATTATTGAGCTTGAAGAAGAGGTAGCTACACAGATTCCGGAATGTGACCTCGATGATGGTTGGGCTATGGACTTGCACAGGCAATACGGCAGTCAGGTGCAAATAGAGTTTCCCAGTATCCAGAACGAGAGGCACTATATCTTGCGGCCGCGGGGGTATGTCGGACATATCCTACTGGGCGATCGCCTGCTAGATATTAAGGCAAAGGTTGGAGTCAATAATTTGTTCGGCATGTTGGAGTATGCCTACCAACTCGCAATTATAGAGAGTTCGAATCGTTTGGTCGGTTGTCGTTCTGTAGCCGAGCTGTTTGAGCGGCTCGCTGCTATTCTGGCCAATAAGGTATTGGCGCGGATACACAAGGGCGTCCGCCGCGATTATGTGGAAGTCGAGGCAGAGACCACCTATCTGCGTGGTAGGCTTTTGATAAATCGCCAAGATGGGCAGGGGGGCTATTGGCCTTTCAAGTGTAGATACCAAGATCATACAGCGGAAATACTGGATAATCACATTCTGGCATGGACGCTCTACTGTCTCGGTCGCTTGCAGTTACAAAGAGATGAAGTTCGTCGGCAGATTCGCCAGGCTTTTAGGGCCATGGCCAGCGTAGTCGAGCCTAAAGAGGTGGAGATAGAGCAATGTTTGCGACCGGTATACAATAGCCTGAATGCCGATTACCGCCCCATGCATGCGCTCTGTAGATTTTTTCTCGAGCACTGCGGGCCAGCGCTGGGAAAGGGGGGAGGGCAGTTTATGCCCGTAGTCGTTAATATGCCGCTGCTCTTCGAACGTTTTGTCGCCGAGTGGCTAAGCGAGCACTTGCCAGACGGGTTGCAGGTAAGTAGGCAGTACCATGCGCGCTTAGAAGGCGATGAACGGCTATCTTTCCAAATTGATATCGTCTTAATGGATAAGCAAACGAAACAGCCGCTAGCAGTGTTGGATACTAAATACACAAGATCAGCACAACCTAAAGAAGAAGACATCCAACAAGTCGTTGCTTATGCCGTGCGAATGGGCACCAAGCAGGCATTTATTGTCTATCCTTGGCTGGAGACTAAGCCGTTGTACATAAAGATTGGAGCAATCGAAGTTCGGTCTCTTGTTTTTGATATTAACCGAGATTTGCCAGAGGCTGGGGAGCTATTTATAGATGAGTTAATGGAAATCTGCATATAATAATTATTATGTAAATATATAATAAAACAAAACGCCAAATAGCAACCTAAAACTGATCAAATACGCATAGCACCCTAATTAGGCTGAATAAAGAAAAGGCTCAAGGAAGGGATATAGGTTATAACAATCAGCGAGATCATCAGGATGAGCAGGAAAGGCAAGGAGGCTCGATAGAGTTGGAGGACGGGTTTGTCAAAACGCATGCTGGCAATGAATAGATTAATACCAACGGGCGGTGTGGAATAACCTATCTCCAAGTTGGTGAGAAAGATGATACCCAGGTGGACCGGATGTACTCCATAAGCGTGGGCAATGGGCAAAATAAGAGGTACCACGACGATAAGGGCCGAAAACATGTCCACCATGCAGCCCACTACGAGGAGAAAGAGGTTGAGGGCGATTAAAAAGACCCATGGGCTACTAATATGGCCCTGGATAAAGGCGAGGAGTTGGGTGGGGATTTCGGCGTCGATCAGATAATTGGTGTAAGCCATGGCAGCGGCGAGAATAATGAGGATGCCTCCGACCAAAACCATACTATCGCGGATGATTTGGGGCAGTTGCCGAAAGCTAATTTCGCGGTGGATCGCCATTTCAACTATGAGCACGTAGAGCGCGCTCAGGGCGGCCGCCTCGCTCACCGCAATGATGCCGCCGAAAATACCCCCTATGATGACGACGGGTAGCAGGAGTTCCCAGATGCTTTGGCGTACGATATGCACGATGTCGGCAAAGGAAGCAGGGGGTTGTGGCTCGGAATGTATGCGGCCCTGGTACCAGCTGTACAGGGCGAGAGTTCCAATGAGTAAGGATCCCGGGATGATACCGGCCAGAAAGAGTTGGTCAATCGGGGTTTCTGATACAATGCCGTAAATAATCAGGGGGAGACTGGGCGGGAAGAGTAATCCCAAACTACCTGAAGTCGTGAGCAGGCCCAAGGAAAAACCTTCGGGATAGCGGTCCTTTATGAGTGCGGGGTAAAGCAAGCCCCCTAGGGCGACAATGGTCATGCCCGAAGCGCCGGTAAAGGCAGTAAATATGGCGCAAATGAGCAGAGCCATAATGGCCAACCCTCCTGGGAGCCAACCGAAGAGCGCTTGCGAAAAGCGCACTAGGCGGTTGGCCGCCCCGCTTTCGGCCAGCACAAAACCAGTGAAGGCAAAAAGCGGGATGGCCGAGAGTGTTGGTGTTTCGGCAATGCGGTACATCTCGATGAATACAACGGTCAGATCGAAGCCTTCGAGATAAAAACTGAGCAGGGCCATGGCGGCAATGACGATGAAGAGCGGGGTGCCCAGGAGCGCCAGGACGATGGCTAAGAGCGTCGTCAAGTTTACGTCTCGTTGTCTTGGGTTAACTTGGCAATAGTTCGCAGTGCAAAGCGCAGGCTCATCCAGGAAAATGTGAGCGGGAAGATGAGCTGCAGCTTCCACGTTTCTAAATCAAAGAAGGTGTGGGTGCCAAAGCTGATTTCGTCCTGCAGGAAACGAATGGATATCCAAGCGAGCAGGCCGCAGATACAAGCTGAAATAAATTCAGTAAACCAGCCTATCCATCGTCTCTGATGTGGGGTGAGCAAACGCAATAGAGCATCAATGCGGATATGTTTGTCCAAACGGGTGGCGATGAGGGCGCCCAGAAACCCACACCACAATACCAGGTGGCGAATAAGTGCATCTGCCCACAGCAGTGTTACTTCAAAGAAATTGCGCAAGAGTATCTGCCCACAGGCTACCAGAATGAACACGGCCATGAGTGCAACCAGCAGGGTTTCTTCCAAGAGGTGGGTGAAACGGATAAAGGAACGCAGTTTTGCAGAAATCATTTGGGTGGGGTGAACTGTCGGCGAAAATTGCGTAGGTGGCTTTTTATTTGGTCATAGGATTGTTGTGAGAGGGCTGTACCGACAAGTTCCGGCACTGATTCGTCGACCAATGTTTTAAAGGCTTGGACTTCAGTAGCGGACATAGCGACAAATTCGATCCCTTGGTCTCGCATAACCTGCAGGGCTTCTGTATTTTCCTGGCGGCTTTTGGTGATTTGTTGCAACATGTGTTTTTTGGCTATCTGCCGCAGCGCCTCCTGGTGTGGGACAGATAGGCGATAGAATGCCTTTTTTGAGACTAATAGCGTGCCCAAAGTGTAGTTGATGGGAAGCTCTGTAAGATATTTGACCCGGCTGAACCATTGTAGCACAATAGCTGCAGCAGGCGAGGCGTAGGCCACATCGATCAGATTGGTCTGCAAGCCAAGCAATACGTCGGGAATAGTGAGAGGGACGGAGGTTACATCTGCCTTGTGGAAGAGTACGGCGGTGATAGGTTCATTTTCGAGGCGCCAGACTTTGAGTCCCTTTATATCTTGGAGTCCGGCCACAGGCTGTTTGGAGAGGATGTGGATAAAACCTATATCCGCCCATCCCAATAAAACATAACCGTTTTCTTCATAACCCTGCTGGTAGAAGGGTTCCATCTGCTCGAGGATATAGTCGATTTCTTCGTATGAATTAAATAAGAAAGGTATTTCCAAGGCGCGAATGTCAGGGAAGATCTGACTGGTCCCCAAGGCACCAAAACCACCGCCATGCAATTGTCCGATGCGCATTTTGCGGAGGATAACTATTTCACCTCCTTGTACTCCGCCAGGATATATTTTAAAGCCAACTTCGCCTTCTGTTTGCGCGCGTATTTCACGGTCTATAGCGCGCATAACTGTGACCCAATTGCTGCCTTCAGGTGCTAAGGTAGCCAATTTAAAAAGGTACTTGGGATTTGCGGCTTTACTAGAGGTGATCAATCCCAATGCGAGGAGTTGACAGAGAAAGAAGATACGTATCACTTAGAAAAAGTCCTCGGTTTCGGCTAGGAGTTTGCGGGCCAATTTTTGCGCTGCTACGTTTTGCAAGGTCAATTTGGGATTGATGCCGACGGGTTTGTTGAGGGCGGTCTGGAGTAAAGAAACATAGAGCTCGCGATCAAAAATCTGGCGGGCGTAGAATTGGGCTTTTTGCACATAGACGATCAGGGCTTGGTGCTGACTTATCTCCAGCGCTTTATCGAAGTGATAGAGCGCCTTATCTGGTTTTCCACCCAGCATGGGAGGTAGCGCGGCATGATATAACCCCAAAAAGAGATGGGGGCTGCCGAAATTGAGGGTTTCGTCTTGTTGGATGACCCATTCCATCAGCAGGATGACTTTGGGAAGGTCGGCAAGGGCTTGCATCGATTCCGTATTGACGCTGATCCATGCCCCCCAACTGCTGGCCGCCCAAAAGACTGTGTCAACCTTTCGGGGGTCTAATTCGTCGACGATATGGCGAAATTCGTCATATGGAGCCTGGAGTCGGACGGCGATATTTTTTTTCTGGGATAGAGCCCGGAGTCCGTACGTCTTAGCGCGGTAGTATAACCTTCGGGCTCTCTGGCGATCTTCCGTTTCTATCAGGAAACCATACGAAGTGTAGCCTTTGGCTGCATTAGTGAGTAGGTCTTGGTTATTGGGGTCGCGCTCTAACAGGCCGTCTAGCATGAGGAGGAAGGTCGGAGAGGCCGCGGTAATGAGTTCGACATCGTTGTGTTTTTCAGCGGCGTTAGCTACGTCCTCTATGAAAGGCTCTGCTGCCCCATATACCAGCTTGGATGCACAGCCAGTAAGGGTTAGCACCATAATTGATAGAAAGGTGATTAATTTAATCACTGAATTTAGCCATAGGTTTGCTGAATGGCATAAGAGTTGTCGCATGTTATGGACAAATATCACAACGGGCTGAATTCAAGTCAAGCAAGTTCCATATTACTATTTGGCAGGACTATAATAGGCTTATTTAGCAATTTTATCTCGCAAACACTGCCAGGGATTAGCGCTATCACTACAGGACTTACACAGCGAAACGAGCTGATCCAGCCGCTGGCCGTTGCTTTCGTACACGCTCGAGAACAGCTCTAGATCCCGATTGTACCTTCGATAAGACATTAATTGGGCATTGTTTATTTCCCACTTAAGGAAATAGTCGAAATTGGTGACTATAAACT
>Ga0114996_10008162_pt1 | contig 11700 bp, 10 predicted proteins | sample ArcticOcean_MG_C_4_FD_87039 | JGI IMG/M metagenome (GOLD analysis project Ga0114996, IMG submission 87039) | Marine microbial communities from western Arctic Ocean - ArcticOcean_MG_CB4_134 | ecosystem: Environmental > Aquatic > Marine > Oceanic | place: Arctic Ocean: Canada Basin | collected... | reverse complement strand
TGAAAAGCTGAGTAAAATACAAAAATAGCTAAAGTAAAATAAATCAAATTTAGTATTAATGCTGACATGATATTGTAATAATTTACTACATTATTTAATAAAATAGATCTTACTTCTTCAAAAATATAAACCAATGGTAAAGCTTTAGCTATTATTTGTAACCAATCTGGCAAAATAGTTAAAGGATAGTAAATACATCCGAGTGGAGCTAGAAGGAATAGAGAAGACCAAGCAACATTTTCAAAAGCAGGCCCATATCTAAGTAAACCCGAAACAACAAATAAACCAAGGGTAATGCCAAAAGCATATAGGCTAAATAATAGTAAAATTAATGCAGGACCTAGATTTAACAAAGAAACTCCAAAAAAAGGTGAAGCAAGTAGTACTGCTGGAATAATTCCAATTAAAGTTCTTATTAAAGCTGTTGCTGTTAGTGCTGTTATAATTTCACTAATTTTAAATGGAGCAATAAATAAGTTTGTAAAATTTCTACTCCAAATTTCTTCAAGGAACAACATATTAAAGCTTATACTGGATCTAAATAAAAAATCATAAAGTATTGCAGCGCTTAAAATTATACCTGCCGTATTATTATAGAAATCACTATGCATTGTGAAAAATTTTGAAATAAAACCCCAAAGTATAATTTGTATAGTGGGCCAATAAATTAAGTCTAGCCATCTTGGCAAAGAACTTTTAATTAAATAAAAGTGACGAAGGTATAACGCGTAAATTCTATGAAACTTCATTATTTTCCCGTACAATTTTTAAAAAAACTTCTTCTAAATTTTTTCTTCCATGCTTACTAATTAAATCTTTACTTTTCCCCATATCAATTATTTCTCCTTTTTTCATCATCATTACCTCATCACACAATCTTTCAATCTCGATCATATTATGAGAAGCAATTAAAATAGTTTTTTTATTATTAGACGAAAAGTCTTCAATAATACTTCTCACGTAATCAGCAACATCAGGATCAAGACTAGCTGTTGGTTCGTCTAATAAAAGTATTTCAGGATCATTGATCAACGCTTTAGCTAGTGAAACTCTATTTTTTTGACCAGAAGATAGTTCGCCAGTCTTTCTTTTCTTAAATTCAGTTAAATTCAATTTTTCCATCAATTCAAAAATTTTATCTTTTAGATTTTTTACACCATACATTCTTCCATACACTTCTAAGTTTTCCTCAATAGTTAATTTTTTTGGTAACTCTATATAAGGAGATATAAAATTCATTTTTTGCAGTAAATCAGTTCTATTAGTTTCAATATCTTTATTGTTAATAAATACACTGCCCGAAGTAGGCTTTATTAAACCAAGCATCATGCCAATAGTTGTTGATTTACCACACCCGTTTGGCCCCAGAAGTCCAATTATCATACCTTTATTAATTTGAAAATTTATATTTTTAACAGCTAAAGTATTTTTGTACTTTTTATTTAAATTATTAATCTTAATTGCTATTTCATTCATTTTTTTGAAGCTTTTTTTAACTTTTCATTAATTGCAAGCCCTAAGTTTATATTAGGTATTTTACAAACTGATATTGATTTAAATTTTAATTTTTTAATAATTCTCATAGTGCTATATAAGTTACTTGCAGCTTCATTTAGACTACCTTTTTTGCTCAAATTAAAATAGTTTTTAGCATTTTTAAATCCTTTACCAAAAGATATAAATGCCCCATTTTTCTTTGGGGTTGTTTTATTAATATAAACTGGTACCCCAGGAGAATAATGTAAATTTAGCAGGCCAGGGCTTACAATATTTTTAGTCTTTTTTCTAACACTAACCTTTTTACCTAAAATTTTATAAATTTTTTTGGCAGATATGTATCCATATCTTAAGATTGTAGGTTTTCCAGTTAAATCAACTATTGTTGACTCTAATCCTATTTTTGATTGTCCTCCATCAAGTATAATTTTAATTTTATTACCAAATTCATCATAAACATCTTTTGCATTGGTGGGGCTAAGTCTAGTTGAAATATTTGCACTTGGAGCAGCCAAAGGAACTTTTAATATTTTTAATAATTTTACAGCAACAGGGTGACTTGGAAAACGCACAGCTATAGTTTTTTTTCCTGCGGTAGCTTTTTTAGAAATTTTAGATTTTAATTTTTTTTTAAGTATAAAAGTTATCGGGCCAGGACACAGCTCTTTATAAAGTTTCATAAAGTCTTCGTTAAAAACCACCTCTTTTTTAAAATGCTTCAGATTACCAAAATGTATTATAAGAGGGTTTAAAGAAGGTCTTTTTTTTAATTTATATATTTTATTTACAGATTTTTCCGAATAAGCATTTGCTGCTAACCCATAAACAGTTTCTGTTGGAATACCAATTATGTTGTTATTTTCTACACAACTTTTTGCTTTTTTTAAATTAGCTAAATTTGGTTTGAGTATATTTAAATAGATATTTTTCATAAATTAATTAGTATATGGATATAATATGAAATTTAAGAATATTCCAGCTGATATAAAATCAAAATCAATAAAAGATGCTCAAAATGAGATTAAACACATATTATCAAATTTGGAAAATACAGAAACTGACCTTAAAAAGTCAGTGGATCAGTATGACAGAATGCTTCAACTAAATAATTATATACAAGAGAAATTCAGAAAAAAACTAAGTGAAATTAGAGAAAAAAAATTAGACAAAACTAAACAAGCTTTTCATAAAAAATAACAATTATACCATGCAAGATTTTACAAAAAATTTAAATATTATTGCTAAAGATACGAATAGTTATTTAAAAAATTTATTTTTAAAATATAAGAAGTATGAGCATTTAACTAAACCAATGCAGTACGGACTTTTTTCAGGAGGAAAAAGATTTAGGTCTTCAATTATAGTTAACACAGGTAAAATTTATAATATTGATTACAAAAAACTTATTATAATTGGTGCTGCAGTTGAATGTGTTCATTCTTATTCATTAATACACGACGATTTACCAGCAATGGATAACGATGATTTAAGGAGAGGTAAAGTATCTACTCATAAAAAGTTTAATGAGTTTACGGCAATACTTGCAGGAAACTCTTTACTCACGTTAGCATTTGAAATTTTATCAAGTAATGATTTAAAATTGCCACCTAAAGTAAAAAATGAATTAGTAAAAACATTAGCAGTTTACTCAGGTTTTTCAGGTCTTGCTGGGGGTCAATATTTTGATCTTACTTTTGAAAAAAAAAAAATTACAAATAAAAAAATTATTAATATATTAAATAATAAAACTGGTAAATTATTTGCATTCTGCTGTGAGAGTGCGGGAATTATAAAGGAAGAAAGTATAAAAAAAAGAAATCAATTAAAAGACATAGGTTTAGCTATTGGTTTATTATTTCAAATTACTGACGATTTAATTGATTACAAAGGAGACTGTAAGATTGTTGGAAAACCAACAAAAAAAGATAAAAAAAAAGGCAAACCAAACCTTGTTAATGCAATAGGGTATAAAAAAACTTTAAATTTTGCGATTTTTTTAAAAAATAAAATAAATAAAAAAATTAAAAAATATGGTATTAAATCAGAAAATTTATTACAATCTGTGGAATTTATATTAAGTAGAAAGTTTTGATGACAGAAAAAAATTTTTTAGATCAAGTTAAATATCCGTCAGATTTAAGAAAATTAAAAAAAGAAAATCTTAAAAAGCTATCTGAAGAACTCAGAAGTGAACTGATAGATGTTGTTTCAACAACTGGAGGACATTTAGGTGCAGGTCTAGGTGTTGTGGAATTAACAATTGCATTGCATTATGTTTTTAATACACCTAAAGATAAACTAGTTTGGGACGTTGGTCACCAAGCTTATCCTCATAAAATAATTACTGGACGAAGAGAGGGTATTAGAACTTTAAGAAAAGGTAATGGTTTGTCTGGTTTTACAAAAAGATCAGAAAGTGAATACGACCCTTTTGGAGCCGCACATAGTTCAACATCTATTTCTTCAACATTAGGAATGGCAGTTGCAAATAGTTTATCAAATAATTCAAACCATGTTATTGCGGTGATAGGAGATGGTGCGATGAGTGCAGGCATGGCTTATGAGGCAATGAATAATGCAGGCGCAATAAAATCAAAATTAATTGTAATACTTAACGATAATGACATGTCTATAGCGCGACCCGTTGGAGCTATGAGCTCATATTTAGCCAGACTTTTATCAGGTAAAACTTATTTTAGTTTAAGAGAAACAGTAAAATTAATAACTTCAGCTTTTTCTAAAAGATTTAAAGATAAAGCAGGTAAAGCAGAGGTATTTTTAAGAGATATGGTTTCAGGAGGAACTCTTTTTAATGAATTGGGTTTTTATTATGTGGGACCAATAGACGGTCACAATTTAGATAGTTTGATTCCAGTTTTAAAAAATGTAAAAAATTCAAAACACCAAGGCCCCATACTAATTCATGTTGTTACCAAAAAAGGTAAAGGATATAAGCCAGCTGAGGATTCAAGAGATAAATATCATGGAGTTAGTAAATTTGATATTGTTACAGGCAAGCAGGCTAAATCTAAAAATAATATACCATCTTACACAAAGGTATTTGCAAACACTTTAGTAAAACATGCTGAAAATGATACTAAAATCGTAGGGATAACTGGAGCAATGCCAGCAGGAACTGGAATGGATATTTTTGGAAAAAAATTTCCAGACAGAATGTTTGATGTAGGGATAGCAGAGCAGCATGCAGTTACATTTGCTGCTGGATTAGCCGCTGAAGGTTATAAACCTTTTGCTGCTATTTATTCCACTTTTCTGCAAAGAGCCTACGATCAAGTTGTTCATGATGTTGCTATTCAAAATCTTCCTGTTCGATTTGCTATTGATAGAGCTGGATTAGTTGGCGCTGATGGCCCCACTCATGCTGGATCTTTCGACATTACTTATTTGTCTACATTACCAAATTTTGTTGTAATGGGAGCAAGCGATGAAGCTGAGCTAGTTAGGATGGTTAATACTGCAACAAATATTAATGACAGACCTTCTGCTTTTAGATATCCAAGAGGAAATGGTACAGGCATCAAACTTCCTGGAATTAACGAAGTTTTAGAAATAGGTAAAGGAAAAATTGTTAAGGAAGGCAAAAAAGTTGCAATTTTAAGTTTTGGTGGAAGATTACAGGAAAGTTTAATAGCTGCGAATAAACTGGATGCTAAAGGAATTTCCACAACGGTAGCTGATGCAAGATTTGCCAAGCCACTTGATCAAGAGTTAATCATAAATCTTTGTTTAGATCATGAAGTTCTAATTACGATCGAAGAAGGATCAATTGGAGGATTTGGCTCACACGTATTTCAAATGCTTTCTGAAAGAGGAATTTTAGACAAAGGTTTAAAAATTAGATCTATGGTTTTACCAGATCAATTTATAGATCAAGATACTCCTGAAAATATGTATAAAATTGCTGGTCTTGATGCGGATGCAATTGAACAAAAAGCAATTGATGCTTTAAAATCAAATATAATTATTTCAAAAAAGATAAACAAATTTAATTAACTCTAACCACATTGCGCTCTGTTTAGTAAATAATGGTCTAATAAAACACAGGACATCATAGCCTCACCAATTGGAACAGCTCTAATTCCGACACAAGGGTCATGTCTACCTCTAACAGAAATTTTAGTATTCTTTCCCTTTTTATCAATTGTATCTCTACTGTTTAAAATAGAAGATGTTGGTTTTACTGCAAACGAAACTATAATATCTTGTCCAGAAGATATTCCACCTAATATTCCACCAGCATTATTAGATTTAAATTTTGCTTTACCCGAAATACCTTTAATTTCATCTGAGTTTTCTTCTCCACTTAAAAAAGCCGCACTCATGCCAGCGCCTATATTTACTCCTTTAACAGCGTTGATGCTCATTAGTGCACTTGCTATATCAGAATCAAGTTTCGAATAAATAGGAGCTCCTAAGCCAGCTGGGATACCTGATGCTCTTAACTCAACTATTGCTCCACATGATGAACCAGCCTTTCTAACTGAAAGTAAATATTTTTCCCAAAGTTTAATTGATTTTTTGTCAGGACAAAAAAATGGATTTTTTCTTATAATCTTTTCATCCCAAATTTTTTTATCACACCCAATAAGACCTAATTGAGTAACACCTCCAACAACTTTAAATTTTTTACCTATGAGCTTATTTAATACGACTCTAGCAATAGTTCCAGCAGCTACTCTTGCGGCAGTTTCCCTAGCCGATTGTCTCCCGCCTCCACGATAATCTCTTACTCCGTATTTTAAAAAATAGGTGTAGTCGGCATGACCTGGCCTAAATTTATCCTTAATAGTTTCATAATCTCTAGATTTAGCATCCTCGTTATAAATAATCATAGAGATAGGAGTTCCAGTCGTTTTACCTTGAAAAATACCAGATAAAATATTCACTTTATCAGATTCTTTCCTCTGCGATGTAAATTTTGATTTACCTGGGCGTCTTCGATTCATATCAAACATTATATCTTTTTCAGATAACGTTACATTGGGAGGGCATCCATCAACCACACATCCTATTGCGGGACCATGAGATTCTCCCCATGTAGTAAAACGAAATATCTTTCCAAAAGTATTAAATGACATTAGATTGTATTATATAGAATATTTTGACAATTTTATGAATGAAAAAAATTCACTAAACTTAAACTTTTGCTTTATGGATATAGATGATCCATTGGAATTATTCAAAATATGGATGTCTGAAGCAGAGAAAAATGAGATAAATGATCCAAATGCATTATCTTTAGCCACATCAAACCAAAACAATGTGCCAAGTGTTAGAATGGTCCTTTTAAAAGGTTTAAATAATAAAGGATTCGTTTTTTATACAAATTTAGATAGTCCCAAAAGTCATGATCTTAAAAAAAACTCAAAAGCCGCTATGTGTTTTCATTGGAAAAGTTTACAAAGACAAGTAAGAATTTCAGGAAGTGTTACTCAAGTGACAAATGAGGAAGCAGATCATTATTTTGATAGCAGGCCATATGAGAGCAGGATAGGATCGTGGGCATCAGACCAATCAAAACCCATGAATGAAAGAAGTGATTTTTTAAAAAAAATTAATGAATTTAAAAAAAAATATAAAGATGAAAAAAAACTACCAAGACCAAAAAATTGGTCTGGATGGTGTTTAAATCCATCTTCAATTGAATTTTGGTTGGGAGATAAGTTTAGAATCCACGAAAGATTAAAATATAATAAAAATCTAAAAAGTTGGAAAAAAGAAATTTTATATCCTTAAAAGGATCTATTGATACTAAATTCAGTTAAATTTTGTAAAACTTTTTTTTCCTCGCTATGTTGAAATATACCAAGAGCATCATGCGAAACATTTACAAAATATTCTGCTCTTTTAAAACTTGCTTGAATTGCTTTGTATTTATTTATTAACGCTAGCGTTTCGCTAAAATCATCCTCGTTTCTTTTTTTTTTTTTAAATATTTCTTTAAGAAAATCTCTTTCTTCACTATTAGCCCTTTGAAAAATAATAATTAAAGGTAGTGTAGTTTTTCCTTCATAAAAATCTTTTCCAATTTCTTTACCAAAAATTGTTTTTGTTGAAAAATAATCTAGGGCATCGTCAGCGATTTGAAATGCTAAACCAAGATTTTTACCATAGGATTCCAAAGCATCCTTTTCTTTTTTACTTTTATTTGCAACGCAAGCTCCAACTCTTGTTGCTGCAGCAAACAAGGCAGCGGTTTTCATATTTATTATATTAAAATACGTTTCCTCCAATAAATCTACCTCTCCTTTATATTCTAGTTGTAAAACTTCGCCTTGCGCTATTCTAGATGAAGTAAATGATAATAATTTTAATATTTCTTGAGAGCCGTCTTCTACCATCATTTCAAAACAACGACTAAAAAGATAATCTCCGACTAAAATAGAGGATTGATTTCCCCAGACGGAATTCGCAGTTTTAACGCCCCTTCTAAGGTCACTACTATCAATAACATCATCATGTAACAGTGTTGCATTATGAATTAATTCAATGCAAGCAGCTAAATTTATATCTCGATTTCCATCCTCATACCCACACAACTTTGCTGAAGCTAAAGTTAATAAAGGCCTAATTCTTTTTCCTCCAGATTTTACATGGTAGTCCGTCATTTTGTGAATAAGATTTATTTCGCTGGCTAATTTATGTTTTATTTGTCGACTAACATCATCAAGTTTACTGCCCACAAGATTTTTTAGACCCAAATATGAATTATTTATTTCTTTTTTTAGCGGTATTACTGATCCCATTTAATAATTATAGCTGTTATTTTATACTAAAAAAAACTCTTTTAGATCACTAGTGACGCACCCAAAAATTACAACCCAAGGTAGCTTAATAACTTTACTTAAAATTTAAAAGAATCTAAAAACTGTGATAATTAGATTATATATCATTAAATGTTTTCAATTTTTAAAATTTTTAAAAAAGAAAAAATAATACCTCATATTAGGTTGTCGGGGATTATTGGTTCTGTTGGAAGATTTAAACAAGGAATAAATTTTGTAGGCCAACAAGAAATTATAGATAAAGCGTTTTCAATTAAAAAGTCTTTAGCAATTGCAATATCTATAAACTCGCCAGGAGGGTCTCCGGTCCAATCACATCTAATATATAGTTACATAAAAAAACTAGCAAAAAAAAACAATAAAAAAGTTTTAGTTTTTGCTGAAGATGTAGCAGCTTCTGGTGGCTATCTTATAGCTTGTGCAGGAGATGAAATTTACGCAAATTCAAGTTCAATTGTAGGTTCAATAGGTGTAATTTCTGCATCTTTTGGTTTTCAAGATGCTATAAAAAAAATTGGAGTAGAAAGAAGAGTTTACACCGCAGGTAAAAACAAAAGTTCTCTTGATCCTTTTAAAGAAGAAAAAGAAGAAGACATTCAAAGACTAAAAAAAATACAATTAGAGCTTCATTCGGATTTTATAAATGTTGTTCAAGATAGCAGAGGCTCAAAACTTATTGAAACTGAAAAAAATAATACTTTTACAGGAGAATTTTGGTCTGGATCTACTTCTTTAAAATTAGGTTTAATAGATGGAATTGGAAATGCTGACCAAATTTTAAGAGAAAAATTTGGTGAGGATATTATGATTAAAAAACTTGAAAAACCAAAAGGTTTTTTAGCTAAGAGATTATCAACATCAGTTGAAAATCAAGTTGATAATATCGCAAATGTCATAGAGGAAAGAGCTCAATGGCAAAAATTTGGTTTATAAATGCCTAAAAAAACAAGACCTCAAAAAAAAAATAACTCAATTGTAGTAAATTTTCAAGACACAATATTAAATTTACAAAAGTTTTGGGGAAATTATGGATGTGTAATATTGCAGCCATATGATATTGAAGTTGGAGCAGGAACTTTTCATCCAGCAACTACTTTACGTTCACTGGGTGTAAAACCTTGGAAAGCTGCGTACGTTCAACCATCAAGACGCCCAACTGATGGAAGGTATGGAAAAAACCCAAATCGTTTACAGCATTACTATCAATTTCAGGTTATTATAAAACCATCACCTAAAGATGTAAAAAAAGTTTTTTTAAAAAGTTTATCTACAATAGGAATTAATCATAAAGAGCATGATATTAGATTTGTAGAAGATGATTGGGAGAGTCCAACTCTAGGAGCTGCTGGACGTGGATGGGAAGTTTGGTGTGATGGTATGGAAATTACACAATTTACTTATTTTCAACAAATGACAGGCATTGAATGTAAACCAGTTTCGGTTGAGCTCACCTATGGGCTTGAAAGAATATGCATGTTTACACAAGCGAAGAATAATATATTTGATCTTGTTTGGAACAATGAGGGAATAAAATATAAAGATATCTTTCAGCGAGCTGAAAGAGAATATTCAGCTTATAACTTTGAATTTGCTAATATAGAAAACTTATTAAAAAATTTTGAAATAGCTGAATCTGAATGTAAATTTCTATTGGAAAAAAAACTTTCATTGCCTGCTTATGACCAATGTTTAAAAGCTAGCCACATTTTTAATTTATTGGATGCTAGAGGTGTTATAGGAGTTGCTCAAAGAACTGAATATATTTCTAGAATAAGAGAATTAGCCAAAGGCTCTGGACAAAGTTGGTTAGAAAGTGAAAAATAACAATGGCTGAACTGTTTATAGAATTATTTAGTGAAGAAATACCAGCAAGACTGCAAATAGACGCAAGAAATAAAATTAAAAAAAATTTAGAAGAAAAATTAAAAAAAAAAGAAATTAATTTTAAGATAAGCCAATCTTTTTCCACCCCAAAAAGACTTGTTTTTCTAATAGATGGAATTCCTAATAAGATAGAGAAAAAAACAAAGATTATAAGGGGCCCAAGAGTTGACGCGCTTGAAGTAGCATTGGAAGGTTTTATAAAATCCAACAATTTGAACAAATCTGATCTATATAAAAAAAAGGAAGAAAAAGGAGATTTCTATTTTGCCAAAAAAAAACCAAAAACAATTGATATTTTAAAAGAATTACAATCAGTTATCCCAGAATCTTTACAGTCTTATTCCTGGAAAAAATCAATGAAGTGGGCTAACTATGATTTAAAGTGGGGAAGACCGTTGAAATCTATTATAGCTATATTCAACAATCAATTAGTTAATTTTAATTTTTATCATCTTAAAAGTGGAAATATCACTTCAATAGAAGGAGTTAACGAAGAGCAAGAAAAAAAAATAAGCAATTTTAAGTATTATCTAGACGTTCTTAATTCGCAAAAAATTATTTTAGACCACGAAAAAAGAAAAAATATTATAACTAAGAAAATGAATAATATTTGCAATACAAAGGATTTAAAAAATCATTTTAATGAAAAGTTGATTGATGAAGTTGTTAATTTGGTGGAAAAACCTAATATTATTTTATGTAAATTTGATGTAATTTATTTAAAAATTCCTAAAGAAATTCTAATAGTTACAATGCAACAACATCAAAAATATTTTCCTCTTTTTGATGGAAATAAAAATTTAACAAATTTATTTTTAATAGTTGCTAATTTGCCTGATAAAAAAGGCTACATTAAAAAAGGAAATCAAAGAGTAATAGAGGCGAGACTTTCTGATGCAAGGTTTTTTTGGGAGAAAAATAAAAAACAAAATTTAGTAAAACAAGTCAGTAAGTTAAAAAATCTATCTTTTTTTAACCAATTAGGAACATATTATAATAAAACTCAAAGACTAAGAAAATTAGCAGGAATAATTTCAGATCAGCTAAATATAAATAAAGAAAAAGTAGAAATAGCTTCATCAATATGTAAAGCAGATTTAGTTTCAGATTTAGTAAGCGAGTATCCCGAGTTGCAAGGAGTTATGGGCAGATACTTTGCCAAAGAACAAGGATTTGATGAGGATGTATCTATGGCAATCAGCGACCATTATTTACCTGTAGGTCTGAGTAGTGCCGTTCCTAAAAAACCAATAAGTGTTGCTGTTTCTTTAATTGATAAAATAGATATGTTAGTAGGTTTTTTTGGAATTAACGAAAAGCCAACAAGCTCCAAAGATCCTTTTGCACTAAGAAGAAATGCTATTGGTTTGTTGAGAATTATAATTGAAAATAAATTGAACATTCAACTTAAAGATCTAATTAATTATTCTGTAGTTCTTTATGAAGAGCAAAATGTAAAATTTATAAATAAATTTATTACTAAAGAAGTGCTATTTTTTTTAAGAGAAAGATT
>Ga0114996_10008161_pt1 | contig 11702 bp, 10 predicted proteins | sample ArcticOcean_MG_C_4_FD_87039 | JGI IMG/M metagenome (GOLD analysis project Ga0114996, IMG submission 87039) | Marine microbial communities from western Arctic Ocean - ArcticOcean_MG_CB4_134 | ecosystem: Environmental > Aquatic > Marine > Oceanic | place: Arctic Ocean: Canada Basin | collected... | reverse complement strand
TCTAGAGAGGGTCTACTTGCCTCTTGGTTTCTGTACATTGGGCCTAGACCTTTCCAGAGGAGCAGGGCAAGCAATATTGCCGGGATCATCTGTAACTCCAGGAAGCGCTGCCATGTCATAGTGAGGAGCAAGAAGCCTATGGCTATTGGAGCAATTGTGTCTCCCACGCTGGCGCCTACACCATGGGCAGCAAGAGCACTTCCGCGCCTCTCTGGGAAGCGGAGGGAGAGTGAGCCTATGGCGGCAGGATGCCATAGGGCTGTGCCAACCCCTAGCAGTGCGACACCTGGGATGATCCACATAAATGTTGAGGATAAGGCTACGAGGAGATGAGAGACACCAAAGAAAACGAAGGCAGTAGCTAAAATAACTGCTGTGCGTTTCCTGAAAAAGTCTGCAAGTATTCCAGCTGGCAACATGAGAGGACTTGTTGTAAATTGCTTTACTGATGCTAGGACTCCTAACTGCATGTCGGTGAGCCCTAAGCTTGCTTTGATAGATGGGATGATCAGGGGCCAGATCTGCTGGTACCAGTGGACAGCCACATGCCCTGAAGATAATGCAACCAGAAGCGCGGCCTCATTGACCTTCTGTGATGATGCCGTATCTAGAGTTTCAGCTATCTTACTTGACCTCTACCTATCCCAATGAAGTTAGATATGTTACGAGATGTGATGGATCTAACTTCATTGGGGCTGATTACATGAGTGTCTATAAGAATTTGATTGACCGCGTAATCTCTAAAAGCAGTATGCTCCGTATTGGGATTTTCCGGATCTGGATTTTTGGGACGCCACTCGTCGATGAAAGTTTGTGTCATACTTCTGTATTGGCCATAAGTTAACTTTTGATTTGTCATATATCAGACTCCTCTCACCCTTCAAAAAATCAACCCACAGTCTGGTGAATAATAGCTCACTTATTGCTAGCAGTGAAGATACCGCTAGTGCTAGGAGTAGCATTCTCGAAACACCTTTTAAATAGTTATTTGGATGAGTGTTTTCGGTGCCAATCGACGATCTCGTTGGCAGTCGCATTCCATATTCCGTCGTGTTTGGAAATGTGGCTCAATGCTATTTCTAGATACTTGCTTCGGAAGGGAGTACCCATAATCCAGGGGTGGAAATTCAGTACCATCATTCGTCCAGTTTCCTCACTCTCGCGATATAGAACGTCAAAGGAGTCGGTGATCATTTTAGTGTAGGCATCAATTTGAATCTTGTTAATCCAGTGAGTGTATTGGTCGTCTAGGCTTAGGAGTATGGGAAGCGAGTAGATAGATCCCGTTGAAGTTTTCATGGGATATGGTTGTTCGTCGTTAGGCCAATCACATACGTATTTTATACCCTCGTCAGCAAGTATCGCGACGGTATTTTCAGACTCCCCATACTCTGCCCCGAACCACCCTTGAGGCTTCGATCCTGTAGCTTTGGTGACGGCGTTTATTGATAATCGTATATGGTTCCTTTCCTCATCTTGAGTCATTTTGCTGGATATCATCTGGTTAACTGCTATCCCGTGGGCCATTATTTCGTAGCCTCTTTGTTGGAATTGCTTGATAAGGAATGGATAGTTAGATGCTGTAGAGGCATCAATTGCAACCGTAGCTTTGATTTCGTATTTGTCCAGGATATCCATCACGCGGAAGATGCCTACTCGTTTGCCATATTCCCTTTGGCCATAACTCATGACGTCGGGGTAGGGTCTTCCGGAGCTGCTGACACCTCCAGGAAGTTCGAGGGATTTGTGTGAGTACTCGGGAAGTGTGCCGGGTAGACCACCGTCAGCAAAATTATTGGTGGCGACCCATTCGTAATGTTCGACGCTTAGTATTACGCACAAAGCTAATCTAGCTTTATTAGGCCATGTCAGTCGAGGGCGAGTTGAGATAGGTGACCAATCATAATAGGGTTGGTCATATCCGTACTTTCGTTCTCCAGACATTTTTCCTCCAGTTACTCGGCTGCCTGCCCCGCTGACAGTCCGTCAACATAACTAACCATTGTGTCGTAGTAATTATCCATGTAATAATCTGCGATTTCGTCCGCAGTTGTTTGCCATACGCCGTCATGTGACATCATGTACCCCAAAACCTCATCCAAGTACTTTATGCGGCTTGGCGTTCCCATTAAAGCAGGGTGGAGGGAGACGCACAGTTGCTTGGCTCTATCAGCGCCTTCCCGGTATAAAACATCAAACTGGTCTTTTATGGATTGGGCCCAATATTCGGGCGGGCAGCCGAATCGATTGTAGGTCCCGTCATTTAGATCAAGGTTGTATGGCATAGATATCAAACGTCCGGTTTTAACCTTCATAGGAAAGGGCTCATCGTCATGGCCCCAGTCCGCGTTGTAGATAAGGCCTGCTTCAGCCATAAGGTCCGGAGTGGCGTCAGTTGGCGAAACGGCCGGGGTGAGCATCCCCTTGAGCTGTTTGCCGGTGTGGCGCTTAAGAGTGTCGATACAGTCCTTATAGAATGCGCGCTCTTCTTCAACTGAGAGATGGTTGAGAAATCTAGAGTTGTATATACCATGGGACATGAAGTCGTAGTCCCTTTTCAGGAGGGCATCTTTGATTTCAGGGAAGTGTTCCAGTACCGCCTCATTAAGGGAAACCGTGCAACGGATTTTGTGTTGGTCAAACACCTCCAGCATACGCCAGAAACACACTCTATTTCCGTAGTCATGATTCCCAAATGCCCTTACGTCAGGGAGTGGAGCCCGGCCAGGGCCACCACGGTAATAACCGTCTGCACCATCGTTAGGTGGCTGAATAAAGTCAACGTACTCTACGTTTGGTGCTACCCACAATGCAACTCGGGCATTGTTAGGCCACTTTATAACCGGACGGTTGATTATGGGGGAGTATTCAGAGCGATCGTGCCCCAACATTAGCAATTCTCCTAGGAATTTTCATTGCAACTTGCGACATTATTACACATATAATTCATCAAAGGGAGATCATATGATAAAGACATAGAATCAAGCCGCGGGATGTCATTTTATGATACCAATCCGGCACTAAGTTGATGGGAATAGTGTTGGGTATTCCCGAGCCCACTTTAAGTAGGCTTCTAGCCCGTCCCTTAAGTTGTATTTGGGTGAAAACCCGAACTCAGTTATTGGTCGGGTTAAATCCAAGGCTCCTCTTTCGCTCTCCGGTCGGATTTCTATGTCTACGTCTTCGGTCGAATCTCGGTAACTGAAGTTAAATGTCGGCTCCAGGCCCTGAAGGGTTTCTAGTACGTTAGTAAGGGGATAAGCTACTCCCGAGGATACGTTGTAAATGTCGTGGTTCAGTTCATCAGCCAGCGCAAGATTTCTCCATATTGTGCTCGCGTCTGTTACATGCGTGTAGTCACTTACAAAATCGCCCCCCCTTACTGATATAGAACGACCTTCTAAATGTGCGTGCATAAGCTTGTATATCAGTGAAGGGTTGCCTCGAGAGGCCGTAACCCGTTCCATTGGGCCATATATTGCTGCCATTCTTCCAACTACCGTTGAAAGCCCGAATAATTGCTTATATCTATTCATAAGCAGTTCACAAGCAAGTTTGCATATGCCGTAGAGGTTTCCTGGCTGAGTATTAGCCTCTTCCTTCACGGGCTGAGAGTTGTCTTTGGGTGCCCCGTAGACACCGGATGAACTGACAAACACAAATCGTTCCGCTGAAATTTTTCGTGCAATATCCAACATGTTTACGGTGCCCATCAAATTCACATTTATGATGTGTGATGGCATCGCCAATTCAACATCTCTCGGAGGGGTGATTGCTGCCGCGTGGACGATTCTTTGAGCGCCAGTTTCCTTGGCGATTTTTAATGTACGCGTTGCGTCCAAAACGTCACCAACCACAAAATCAATCTTCTCCTCTAGATCCGTTATATAGCGGTGGCATTCGTCACTTGCTCCAACAGTGTCTAATGCAACTACTTGTTCCCCTGCTTCTGCGAGTGCCCGTACGATATTAATGCCAGCGAAGCCGGTTGCTCCCGTAACAAGTGTCGTCATTGAAGTCTCCTCATCTTTTTGTTTCTCTCTAAGGAGTAATCAGAGGGCTGGGTTAGTTTTGATCATTCCTGGCGTGGCTAAATCACTTCATGATTCGCCAGGTTAAGTCCCAGTCGCTACTCAATTGCTTGGCTCCATTTGGGGTGATTACGATGTCATCAAAGATTTTTGGAGGTCGGTCCACGGTGGGAACAGGGTCTCTGTGAGGATGATATGAGAATACCATGCCCGCTTCCACGGGAACTTCTCTGTTAGTTTCTAGCATTGGTGTGAAATAGGGCCACTCTATGCTGTCCATTCCTTGACCGTGGAAAGAGTAGTGCCACGCGGGGCCTCCCAGCTTCCATCCATCTTCAACAATGACGCTGAGGAAAGTATCTTCCATTTCACCTAGTGTAACACCAGGCTGGGCCATCTTAAGGATCTCTTGAAACGCGCGAACTTCGCTCTCTATCAGCTTTTGTTCAATGTTGGTAGGCTCACGGAATGCACAGACAACATTGATCTCTGACCAATGCCCGCTCTCCCCGCAGGTCTCCAGATGAAATTCAACCATGTCATCACATTTAAGAGCTATATCCCTAGGTAGCCCCGTGAAGTCGCCTTCATGGATAGAAGTGTAGTCATCAAAGGATCCGCCGGCCCGTATTACCTTGCCCGCCTCAGCGGCTGCTTCACGTTGTGTAACACCCGGACCTATTACCTCTACAAATCGATCCAGCGCTCTCTGAGAGAGTTTCATCAGTTCAGCAATTTGTTGTAACTCCAAAGGGCTCTTTATACACCGCACTCTATCCAATAGAGAGTCTGCGTTGACGAAGTTTACTGATTGGAAAGCATTTTTTAAAGTTTCGTGTGCGTTAAACGTGATGGCTTTGTCCCATCCGACGATACCCACTTTTCCTTTTGTGATACCTTTTGCTTTCATTACGTTGACTATCTCATCCTGTGGATAAGGAGCCTTGCGAAAATCTTCAATCCAGAGTTTGTCAGGCCTGGATGCTCCGGAATACGTCACCAAAACTTGTACCGGGTCGCCTGCTAAAGGAATAAGAACGAGGCAATCGCCTGCCCATAAATGTGTATCAGAAACATATCGTATGTATCCACGGTTAAACTGACTGCCGTGTCCCGCTACTATTATAGCGTCTAGAGAATCCCCTTCCATTGCTTCACGTATCTTTGTGAATCGCTTATTCCGCTCTGCCAAATCCGCTTTTTGAGTCACGCTTCACCTCCCCCTGCTAGCCCAGAATTTTTTATATCAACCCAGTCTACCTGAAGTCGATCTGACTGCCTATGTCGTCGTAGGGAGACCACTTTTTTAACTTACCCGGTTTGCTAAAATGAAGGGTGCATCAGAAACCATGACGTGGCGCTTTCATAAGCATGCCCCACCTTACACAATAGCGCTTCCGAGAGTGGATGCCCGACGAACTGCAGGCTTAAAGGTAAGCCTTCGCTGTTAAAGCCGCATGGCACGGATAATGTAGGATAACCATTGTAGTCATATGGAACTGTAAAGCGTTGATAGGACGGATCACGATTCTTATCTATCGGGCCATACATCTGCTCTATAGTGATTGGGTGAGCAGGCTCTATGGTAGACGGACACGCGATGACATCTATCGGCTGCATCGCTAACCGGATTAGGCCGTTGCATTCATTTCGTTGATTGTTAGCCTCGACATAATCAACCCCACTCACTCCTGATCCTATATCCAGCCACTCCCGAAAATACGGCCCATAGTCATCACGACGCGAAGGATAGAATGACTTATGCTCTGCGAGGGCCTCTGCAGTGCAAAGTGTACGCCAAAACGGCATGTACCGATCTACAGCAGGCATCTTTATATCTACAATAGTGGCGCCCAAACTTTCCAGAATTTTTACGCCATCTAGAACTGCCCGCGACAGCTCCGGATCGACCCCATCAGTAACGTACTGCTCATCTAACCCAATGCGGATACCTTTAACGCCCGAATCAATATCTGAAAGCATATCGGGCACTGGTGCAGAAAGGGCTGTAGGATCATTGAGATCTGGACCGGCAATCGCCTTTAGCATAATGGCCGCGTCAGCCGAACTTCGTGTTAGTGGGCCGACGTGATCAAGTGATTCGGCCAATGCTAATATTCCATATCGGCTTACTCTTCCCCAGGTTGGCTTTAATCCGACCGTCCCACATGCTGCCGCTGGGAATCGGATCGAACCACCAGTATCACTGCCCAGAGAGCCATAGCATAATCCAAGAGCAGTTGATACGCCGGACCCGCTCGAAGAAGCGCCGGCCCATCGATCGGTGTTCCATGGGTTCAAAGGAACATCGAATGAGGGATTATATCCTCCCATGGCCCCTTCAGTAAGATTTAATTTTCCCAGTAGCACACTCCCAGCTGCTGACAATCTGGAGACTACTGTGGAGTCAAAAGTTGGAATGTGATTTTCCATAACTTTGGCGCCACCCATCGTTCTTACACCATCAGTGAAACAAAGGTCCTTGACTGCTACTGGGACTCCATGCAATGGTCCCTTGTAGTGGCCTTTTCGGATTTCCTCCTCGGCACGCTTCGCTGCTCGCATTGCGTGGTCTGCCATCACAGTTGCGTAACTCTTGTAACGTGAATCCAAATCATCTATACGGCTAAGGATTGTTTCTGTGACCTCAACAGGAGAGACTTCCTGTTTCTTAAGTAGGATTGCCAAATCTGTGATCGTTTTATAATGAAGTTCAGTATTGGCCATGATCGACTCCTTCATTGTTAGGCGCAAAGTGCTAATGTGTCTTTTTCAGGCTTGGTTAATAATAAATTGATCTCCCTACACCGCCGCCAGCAGCTATGACGTCGCCGCTGATAGCTACTGATTTGGGTGATGCGAGAAATGCTACTATAGCAGCGATGTCGTGGGCATCTATCACCTGCTTTACCGAATTGTTTTTCGCCATCTGCTTTTCTGTTTCTGGAGCGGTACGTTCTGTTCGGGTGGCACCGGGATGAACTGCTGTTACGTTTATGCCGTGTTCACCGAGCTCGTCAGCAAGATTCTTGGTAAGTGCGACAACCGATACGTTCCTAATGCTCCCGATAGTACTGCCGCTCTGTCGCGCTGCCATTCCACTGACGTTGATGATGCGACCCCAGTTGCGCTCTATCATGTAAGGCGCTGCGGCTTGCGCGCAGCGGAGGTATCCCATTACCTTGACGTTCATGTCGGACCAGAAGTCGGCTTGAGTGACATTCTTCAGCTTAGGAGGCGTAGCTATGCCCCCTACAATTGCTGCGTTGTTGACCAAAATGTCTACCCCCCCCAGGGCTTCTACCGCAGCCGCCACCATTTTCTTTACGGATTTGTCATCGCCAGTGTCTACTACCAAAGGCACGACCTTTCGTCCGGTCTCATTAGATAATTCCTTGGCTGTTGCATTGAGTCTCTCAGGGTCGCGGGCCGCAATTGCGACGTCTACTCCTTCCCTTGATAGCAGGAGGGCGACTTGTTTCCCGATGCCCCTACTGCCTCCTGTGACGATGGCTGTCTTACCTGTAAGTTCCAAGTCCATACTTTCGTACTCCCTTAAGCTAATCCCTTTTCCGCATTATACTCGCAAGGCGTATATTCCACGTCAGAATTATGCCGCTGGGTCCCTAGGACCAAGATGAATGCTTCCCAACAAGGTAATAGGGAGTTAAGATTTGTAGCAGTAATCCCACGTACTATATGGATGTAAAATTGTTAAGCACGTTTAAATTAAGTAAATCATATGGTGACCGCGGTCTATTTAGAGATCTTACGGTAAACCTTGCGAATCACCAGCGTATAGCCCTGATTGGAGCTAACGGATCAGGCAAATCAACTCTTCTGGATATAATAGCTGGAGAAACCTCAGCGGATTCAGGGACTGTTTCAAAAGTCAAAAACAGTACGGTAGGCTACTTAAAACAAGAGATTGTTCAAGGCTCAGACGAGCTCCTTATCGCCTATGTACTAAAAGAGCCATCCGATTTATCCGATCTAAGAAATAAAATCGATCGGAATTACGAATCACTTTCATCAGAGACTGACTCAGGGAAAAGAGACCAAATACTTCAGGAAATCGAACAACTTGGGGCAATCGTAGAAGCCGGTGATCTGAGCGGAAGAGAACATGAGGCCAAAGAAATCCTTTCCGGGCTAGGCTTTAAGACAACAGATTTCTCCAGGCCGTTAAGGGAATTCAGCGGTGGCTGGATGACACGTGCTCTGCTAGGACAGTTACTGTTCTTGAACCCTGACATTTTGCTCTTGGACGAACCTACGAATCACCTAGATTTAGAAGCGAACATTTGGTTTGAAAAGTTCTTACTGTCGTTTAGTGGAGCAGTTATGTTCACCTCTCACGATAGGGCATTTTTGAACCAAGTAGCTACGATGATTCTAGCGATAGAGTTAGAAGAAGTTGTTAACTTTAGAGGTAACTACGATGATTACCTTGTGTCACGGGCCCAATCTCTTCAAGACAGACAAGCTGCGGCAAGCAGACAGGATCGTGAGATTAAAAAACAGATGCTCTTTATAAACCGGTTCCGGTCTAAAGCTAAGAAAGCGACCCAAGTGCAAAGCCGAATAAAGCAACTTGAAAAAGTGGAGCGAATTGAGTTGCCGAGAACTACTAAACGAGTCAATTACTCTTTTCCAAATCCGAAACGTAGTGGTCAAGATGTAATAACTTTACAAAATATCACAAAGGCTTACGGTGATAACATAGTATATCGCGGACTCAATTTAACGTTTCATCGGGGTGATAGAGTGGCTTTGGTGGGGCCGAACGGGGCAGGTAAATCCACGCTGTTGAAGATACTTGCCGGAGTATTGAGCCCTGATGATGGAGTAAGGAAAATTGGTCACAATGTTACATCAGGCTATTATGCACAGCATCTCCTGGATCTCCTTAAAGAAGAAAGTACCCCACTTGAAGAACTCCAAGCAGTAGCGAACGCGGAATCTGGAACTAATCTGCGCCAAATTCTGGGAGGTTTTCTATTTCATGGTGACGATGTTCGTAAACGGATTTCGGTATTGTCCGGAGGGGAAAAAGCCAGGGTGGCATTGGCCAAGTTGTTAGTCCAAGGCAGCAACCTACTGCTCATGGACGAGCCAACTAACCATCTTGATATAGCGTCACGTGAAGTGCTAGCCGATGCCCTTAACGATTATGAAGGAACCATTTGTTTTATCACGCACGACCGGACCCTGATTAGCCAGGTTGCCAATCAAGTTATTGAAATTGATAATGGAGTCGTAACTGTCTTTCCGGGGGACTATGACAGTTACTTGTATCGCAAACAACTTAGAGCTCCAAATGCCTCTTCTGACAAAGATTATCTCCTAGCGAACGCTGCTATAGGAGCCGACTTTAGTGAAAGACATTCACAGTCAATGAGAAGCTCCAAAGAAGGTTGGCGCCGTGACATGAAGAAACAGGAACGCCAAGCCCGTACTAGGGCCGACACTATCAATACCACTTTGATAGGCATAGAAGCAGAAATTAATGAAATGGAGAACCTGTTTTCTACCCCTAGTCAATTTAATAATGGGCAAGACTTGATATTACTAGGAGAGAAGTATCAAAAACTAAAAGCCAAGGCACAATCCCTTTGGGATGAGTGGGATGTCTTATCAACAGAGGCTGATGAAATTAATGCCCAACTAGACGTGCTGGAAGAGACAGCACTTTGAAGTAACTATTCCCAACATCACCGAAAATAGCCGTTGTTGGGCCAAAGTTCAGCCACGCGTATCTATAATATTGCTATCAACCAGAGCTCTTATATGCTCTGGAGTAGTTCCGCAGCAGCCGCCGATGATCGTCGCCCCACATGCAGCCCACTCACGAGCATAATCTAAGTACTTCTCGGGATCAGTGTCGGAAAGAAACTGCCCTACCTTTGATATTTTGGGCGCTTTACCGATTTCAGCCTCTATACTTCCTCCATGAGCGTAAGCGCCTATGGGCAATGAGGTGTAAGCCTTCAACTCTCGCAGGGCATCGGCAGTAACTTCAGGTGGTGAGTGCATGATGCAAAAGGCTTTTACATTGGGTGATGCGGCAGCAGCAACTGCATCAGCGATGGTTTCTCCCCCATGTCTTCCCAGTAACCCCATGTAAATTTGATCATTATGCCTTTCGCATGACAATCCGACCCAAATAGGAAGATTCGTTTCAGTTGCAGCCTCAACAGCAGCTCTTAGGTCTACAGTGCGGACAAACATTTCCAAAATTATGAGATCTACCCCTGCCCCAGCCAGAATCTCGACCTGTTCTCGGTAATCTTCCAGGGCCTCTTCATAAAGGGGGTTGATTTCCGGGTTACCCTTTGGCTCGAATGACGACATAGATCCCGCTATCACGACGGTTTTTTCAGCTTCGCAATTTTTTCTCGCTTCTATCGCCAATGCAACGGATTGTTTATTAATTTCCTCTGTTTGCTCGGATAACCCGTCGGTTGCCAATGTGGCTCGGCTAGTGGAAAAAGTATTAGCAGTGATGATCTCAGCCCCGGCAAGGATATAATCGCGGTGTATGTCACGCACTAGGTCCGGGGATGTAATGTTAGCTTTAGCTGACCAGGACAGCTTTGGATCTATGGTGACACCACGGCGTGCTACCTCAGTTCCGGTAGCACCGTCCATAATGACCATTCTCTTTGCATCCAATTTGTCCTGTAAAACACGAGCCAGAATCATAGCAGAGCCTCCTATAGCAAGCTAAGAAAAACGCTTTCCAAAATCAGATGTGTTACCAGCTTTTTAACCAAAGGCCTCGATTCTTAAGTTTATTTCGGCACATTACATGAAATTCCAAGAATCATAAAGGGGAGGGAATTCCCTTTTATCTGGGTGAAAGATCTAGACAAATATCAGACTTGAAATTACCCTAGATAAATCGAAACCAGAAGGGTGGTGACACAATGGGAAAGGCAATTCTTTATTGGTGGCCTAGCTGACAGTCCTGTCGTAAAGCAAGAGAGTTTCTCTTGCAGGATGGTATAGCTTTCTCTGAAAGGAATTTCTTTAAAAACCTCCTCTCGGAAGAGGAGATTCGTGAGCTAGCTGGATACGCTTCAGTTTCGGAGATTTTTTCCTGGCATAGTCCGGCCGTCAAGAAACTTGGCGCTGATCCAGCAAGCATGGGCGATGATGGCCTTATCGAACTGATGTTGAAGGAGCCCAGGCTTATTCGAAGGCCACTTTTTAGAGTTGGAGCAAAGCTAATTATTGGTGCGAGCCCAGATTCATTAGCTAATCTGTAATATTAAGTAGTAGCTCGGGATCATTCATGTTAGTGGCGGGGTCGGCAGGCGGCCCAGCACGTTCTCGCACCAAGCTCCTAATTGAAGAAGGCGGAAGTCTTCCTTAGGGGACGCCACAAACTGCAGACCAAGAGGCAATCCGTTCGGGGCAAGACCTCCGTTGATGGATATAGCCGGGTAGCCCATCAAGCTCCATGGGGAGAGGAGTGAAGGATCTCCAGTCGACTCTATCCCTTTAGGAGCGGGCCCGGGTGCTGCTGGCATAAGTAGTGCATCTACATTCTGGAAAACATCAATCAATTTCGTGCTCAACCAACTGCGGACGCGTTGTGCTTGCATGTAATATGTCGCTGGAATCAGCGAAGCGGGCCTTCGATCTTGTATGTTTGGTTTGTTGTCT
>Ga0114996_10008160_pt1 | contig 11703 bp, 10 predicted proteins | sample ArcticOcean_MG_C_4_FD_87039 | JGI IMG/M metagenome (GOLD analysis project Ga0114996, IMG submission 87039) | Marine microbial communities from western Arctic Ocean - ArcticOcean_MG_CB4_134 | ecosystem: Environmental > Aquatic > Marine > Oceanic | place: Arctic Ocean: Canada Basin | collected... | reverse complement strand
GAGCCGCTGGCGACGGCGGTACACGCTGTCCGCGGCTCCGGACTCAGGGTGGGGGACACGGTGGCTGTGCTGGGCGCAGGGCCCATCGGCCTGTTCACGATGCAGGTGGCCAGGGCTGGAGGCGCGTCAAAAGTGATCGCGGTCGAGCCCGCGCCCGCTCGTGCGAGAGCCGCGCTTGAGGTGGGCGCGTCCGACGTCATCGACCCCGCCAACGCCGATGTAGAGGCGTCCCTGGCAGAACTGACCGGCGGCCTGGGTCCGGACCTGGTTTTCGACTGCGCGGGTGTTAAAAGCTCTCTCCAGACAGCCCTGATTTCGGCGCGCCACGGCGGCAGGGTGGTGATAGTCGCCCTGGCCTGGGAGGACTCGCCGGTGCTGCCGGTCGACTGGATATCTCGCGACCTGACGATGACCACGTCACTGGCGTGGGCACCGGAGGACTGGAGTATCGGGCTGGACCTTATTAGCGACGGCAGGGTGTTGACTGACCCCCTGCTGCCGCCCGGCAGCATTATTGGACTGGACGGGTTACAGGCAGCTTTCGAGGCGCTCGTTAGCCCGAATGAGCAGATAAAGATAGTAGTCGAGCCCTGACCGGACCCCATTTGCCCGGCCCAGTGCGCGATGGGACGCGTGATGGGGTAAGCGCCCGGATGCGCAACAAGTGGCTGGTGTTGCTGGTGGCGGCACTGGGCAACCTTGTCCTGACACTCGATAGCGGCGTGATGGGGGTGTCGTACCCGGCGCTGGCAGATGCGTTCAATACCGACACTTCTACTGTGTTGTGGGTGTCGGTGGCCTTTTGGGTAACCGGGGTCGGGCTGGTCATGACCATGGGCTGGCTGGGAGATGTCGGCGGCCGTCGATTTTCTTACACGCTTGGTTTTGTTCTTTACTCGATAGCGCTGGGCCTGTCTGCGTTCACCACCGAGCTGTGGCAACTCATCGCCGCGCGCATATTCATGGGGTTCGGGTCTGCGATGATCCTGGCCGGAGTCAACGCGATAATCGTCGACCGGTTTGACCGCAGGGAGCGGGCCAAGGCCATAGGCATTGCCGGGGCGGTGGTTGGACTGGGGCTATCGATTGGGCCGTTAGCAGGCGGCTGGCTGCTGGACGAACTGGGTTGGCAAGCGCTGTTCTATACGAGAATTCCGTTGTCGATTCTCGCCGCCGGGCTGTCGTGGTGGGTGCTCGCCGGGCAGGACCGCAAGACGGGCAAGGGTTTCACCGTGGACAGGCTGGGGGCGGTAGCGCTGTTCGCGGTGCTGGCTTCGTTCTTGCTGGTGATCAACAGAGGGGCTGTAGACGGCTTCGCGTCGCCGCTGGTGCTGGCCATGGTCGGCCTGCTGGCTGTGGCCGCGCCGGTGCTGGTGGTGTCTCAACGGCGGTCCGTGCGGCCGATCTTGGATTTCGCTTTGTTCAAGCGTCCAGCCTACAGCTTCGGGCTGGGCATTCTCATTTTCCACTACACGTCGCTGGGGGCGATACTGCTGCTTGCGCCGTTCTTCTTTGTGGAGGCCCTCGGGTTCTCTGCGACGAAGATGGGAGTGTTCATCATGCTCTACACGCTGATGCGGGTCTTTTTAGCGCCCCTGAGCGGGATGCTTACCGAGCGCTTCGGTGCGTGGATGCTGTCGGGCGTGGGACTGGCGGCCATGGTCGGGTCGCTGGCATGGCTTGCGGCCCTCGCGGGTGGGTCGGGTTCTGAGGGTGCTATTTTGGGGGCGCTGCTGCTGGCAGGGGTCGGTTCCGGCCTCTACGAGCCGCCCAACACGGCGACCATCATGGGGTCGGTACCGCCGGACCGGTACGGCACGGCTTCTGCATCGATAGCGTCGGGGCGACAGCTTTCGTTCGCAGTCGGAGTGGCGATAGCGGGCGCGATATTCGCGGTGCGAGAGCGCGTCTACGTAGCTGCGGGCGACGCGGCGGACAGGGCCATCGCCTTCGGTTTCTCCGACGCGCTATTAGCAGGCGTGGCGCTGGCAGCGCTGGGCGTGCTGGTCAGCATCGTCGCCATCGCCGTGGCGCGGCGAGCACGCTAAAACGCCCCGACACAGGTCGGGGCGTTTTTATTTCGCTATCGGCCGGACTTCAGAATCTTCGGTTCGCCTACACCTCCAATTGCGAAAGCGATGAGGCGATAAGCCGAAGAAGCCCTGACGAGCGAGGCTTTGCCTCGCGGAGCGCCTATGCGCCGAAGCGGACGGCGGCGTTGGGGTCGGAGTACTCGACTCCCTTACTCGCCCAGAAGATGGTGGACACTGCATCGACGGCTGCCACTAGCTGCTTTGCGGCGTCGAGGTCGACGTTCTGCTTGCACTTACCAGCCAGCTTAAGGGTGTTCCATACCGTCTCGTGCAGGTCGGGGTACTTCTCTAGATGTTCGGGCTTGAAGTAGTCGGACCACAGCATGCCGATTTCGTCTTTGACGATCTGGGCGTGCTCTTCTTTAACCGTTACGTAGCGGGTAAAAGAGTTGCCGATGGACAGGTCCATCACGTTCGGGTCGATGGCCTCAATGCGCATGACCATTTTCTGCACGGTCTGGGCGGCGATTTTGGCGGCGATGGGGTCGTAGATGCCGCAGGGGACGTCGCAGTGGGCGTGTACCTCGGCGACGGGCGACAGGCGTTTGATAAGGGAAATGACGTTCATGGGGGTGATCCTCCTCAGGTTTGTTTAGGTGTCAGAGGCACCGGGGTTACTTCAGCCGGGCCACAGCCAGAGGGAACAACGTTATCAGGGTCTTTCGCTTAGGGCCACGCTCCCGCTAGAATCGTCGCTACCCCATGAAGACGATGATCGCCCGACCATTCCTCGCCGTTATTGGCCGCTTAATGAGCGGGCATGTGGTCGTGCATGGGGATTCGATGCTGCCGACGCTGCGGCCAGGGGACTACTTGATGATCAACCGCCTGGCGTACTGGGTATCGGCCCCGCAAAAGGGCGACGTGGTGGTGGTAAGAGGCCGAGCCGGGGCACCGGCGCGGCAGATTAAACGGGTGGCCGACCTGCCGGGTGAAGGGGTGCACGTTCTGGGAGACAACCCCGATGGCAGCACCGACAGTCGGGACTACGGCCCGGTCGCGCGATCGAGCATCGAGGGCAAGGCCTGGCTACGCTACTGGCCGCCCGGCCGGTTCGGCCTGATTAGCTAGCTGTTGCCGTTCTCCGAGAGCCAGACTGCGGCGTCTTTGGCGTGGTAGGTGATGATCATGTCGGCACCGGCTCGCTTGATCGAGGTGAGGATTTCCAGGGCCACGCGGCGCTCGTCTATCCACCCGTTTTCGGCCGCCGCCTTCACCATGGAGTACTCGCCGCTGACGTTGTAGGCGGCTAGGGGCAAGTCGAAGCGCTGCCTGGCGCGGGTCAGGACGTCGAGGTAGGCGAGGGCGGGCTTGACCATGATCATGTCGGCACCTTCTTCGATGTCCAACTCGATTTCGCGCATGGCCTGGCGCACGTTTGCCCCGTCCATTTGATAGCCGCGCCGGTCCCCGAACTGGGGCGTGGACTCGGCCGCCTCACGGAAGGGGCCGTAGAAGGACGAAGCGTACTTGGCGGAGTACCCCATGATGGGGGTTTCGCTGTGGCCAGCGGCGTTCAGGGCTGTGCGGATGGCCCCGACCTGACCGTCCATCATGGCTGACGGCGCGACGATGTCCGCACCTGCCTCTGCCTGACAAACGGCCGCCCGTGCCAGTAGTTCCAGGGAGCGGTCGTTGTCTATGGTGTCGCCGTCTACGACGCCGCAGTGACCATGATCGGTGTACTCGCACAGGCACACGTCTGTAATAACAGCCATGTCCGGCGCGGTTTGTTTGACGATGCGTATGGCCTCTTGCACGATCCCCTGGGGGTCGTAGGCCTCTTCGCCGAACGGGTCTTTTTTGGTAGGTATGCCGAATAGGAGGACCGCCGGTATGCCCAGCTCGTTGGCCTCGCTTACTTCGGTTATCACATGGTCCAGGGATAGTTGCGAGATGCCGGGCATTGACCCGATTTCGTTGCGTATGTCCCGGCCGTGGGTGACGAACATCGGGTAGATGAAGTCGGCCGGGGAGAGGGTTGTCTCCCGGGTCATCCGCCGAATTGCGGCGCTGTCCCTGAGCCTGCGCATTCTTATGATTGGGAAGCCGGTCATCCCGGAATCTCCTTGCAAAACTAGCCCGTCTGGGCGACTAGGTAGTCGGGTTGAAGTGCGCCACGAGGGCGTCCACGAGCCCGTCAACGGTGGACTCAGAGGCCACTATATCAACTGACAGTCTGTGCTCTCCAGCCGTCTCGGCTGTGACAGGCCCGATGCAGGCGATGGTGACGCTGCGCAGTTGTTTTCGATTGTCAATAAGCGCCATGAGGTTTGTGACGGTGGAAGAGCTGGTGAATGTGGCGATGTCTATGCCGTCAGAAAGCGCCCGTTCGAGCAGTTCGGCCGAGTTCGCCGGGGTCACGGTGCGGTATGTCGGCACGTCGTCTACGGTGGCCCCCAGCGCGGTGAGGCTGGTCACTACCGCGTCGCGACCGTCGGCCGCCCTGGGAAGCAGCACTCTTTTGCCGGAGATGTCGTGTTCGGCCAGAGCTTCTCCCAGTGCTTCACCTACGTAGTTGGTAGGCACCGCGTCGGCGATGATGCCTCGGAGTTTTATCGCAGCGACCGTCGCCGGGCCGATTGCCGCGATCTTTAGCTGGCCCAGCGCCCGGGCGTCGTGGCCGAGTTCGGTGAGGCGGTCGAAGAATATCTCCGCGGCGTTGGCACTGGTGAACGCGACCCAGTCATAGGTCGCAATGCCGTCTATCGCACGGTCGAGCGCCTCGGAGGGAAGCGACTCTATCTCGATGGTCGGCACCTCTATTGGCAGTGCGCCCAGCGCGGCAAGACGGGCCGACAGGACTCCGGCTTGTTGTCGGGTGCGGGTGATGAGCACTCGCTTGCCGAATAGGGGCAGGCTTTCGAACCAGTTCAGGCTGGGCCGCAGCTTGACGACGTCTCCTATTACCAGCACCACCGGAGGTGGAAGCGCCGCGTCGTCTGCCCGGGCGGCTATGTCGTAGAGCGTGCCGGTCAGCGTGCGTTGCGCGGGCTCCGAGCCCCATCGCACCAGCGCCGCCGGGGTGTCTGCAGATCGACCGGCCTGTATGAAGCGGTTGGTGATCCGGTGCAGGTTGTCGCGGCCCATGAGCACGACCACGGTGCCGCCGGTGTTGGCGACGGCGTCCCAGTTGACGGTGGAGTGCGCCTTGGTCGGGTCTTCGTTGCCGGTGACAAACGTGACGGACGTGGCCAGGCCCCGATGGGTGACCGGGATACCGGCGTACGCCGGGGCGACGATGGCGGAGCTGGGGGCGGGGACTTCTTGGAACAGTTGGCCCTCGGCAACCAGACCCAGGGCCTCTTCGCCCCCGCGACCGAAGACGTATGGGTCGCCGCCTTTGAGGCGAACGACGTTCTTACCCTCTTTCGCCCTGGCGATGAGAATGGCCGTAATGTCTTCCTGGCGGTTCTTCGGATCGCCGGGGACCTTGCCCACGTCAATCATCTCGGCGTCCGGCCGGGCGAGGGCGAGGGTGCGCGCGTCGACAAGCCGGTCAAAGACGACTACTTCCGCAGCCTGTAATAGACGCTTGCCTTTCAGGGTCAGTAATTCCGGGTCGCCGGGCCCTGCGCCAACGAGGTAGACGATGCCCTTGGTGGTCATTGACTATCTTCCGATATGGCCAATATGGCCGCTGCCCCGGACGCCAGTAACTTTTCGGCCAGGGCCGTCCCGGTCGCTTCCGGGTCGGAGATATCGCTTTCGCCAAACTCCCGGTACACTCGGCCGCCGTCGGGACTGGCCGCCATGGCGCTTATGGTCAGGTGGCCGTCGGCAACTTTCGCGTAGGCGGCCACAGGTACGACGCACCCGCCGCCGATCGTCCGCAGGAACGCGCGCTCGGCCAGCACGGCGGCGCGGGTTTCGGGGTGGTTCGCGGTCGCCGTTATTTCGGCCGCCACCGGGTCGTTGGCGCGCACCTGCAAGATGAGCGCGCCCTGTCCGACGTCGGGGGTGAAGACGTCTGGATCGAGGTACTCGTTTATCTGATCTGCCAGGCCCAGGCGAAGCAGGCCGGCGGCCGCGACGACCACGCCGTCGTACCCGTCGGAGCCGACCTTGGAGAGCCTGGTGCCGACGTTGCCCCTTATCGGCACTGCCTTAACGTCCGGGCGGAGGTTGCCGAGCAGGGCGACGCGGCGCGGGCTACCGGTGCCGAGGCGCGCCCCGGCGGGCAGGTCGGCGAGGGTAGCTTGCCAGCGATTAATCAGCACGTCGCGCGGGTCTCGCCGTTTGAAAATTGCGCCTATCGTCAGGCCATCGACGGGGTCGGCGGGCAGGTCTTTGGCGCTGTGCACGGCGGCATCGACCTGGCCGTCCAGAAGTGCCTGGTCGATTTCGCGCACGAACATGCCGCGTTCCATGCTGGAAAGGGGAGACAGTTTGTCCCGGTCGCCCTGGGTGCCGAACATGACCAGTTCGGGCACTACGTCGGGGGCTTTCTCACGTACCGTCGCAACGACCTCGGCGGCCTGAGCCCTGGCGAGGGGGCTGGACCGGGTGCCGATGCGGAAGGGGCGATGCCGGGTTCCGGCGTCGCTCATTGCTAACTCAGACCTAGGAAGAGCTGGCCTGGTTCGAGGCCATCTCCATCCACATTTTGCAGGTGCCGGGCTCGCAGTCGCAGTCCGTGCCCTTGAGCAGGTCGGCCATGAGGATGTCTCGCGCCTCGGCCTCTTTTCCGGACTGAACAAGATCGACGAGTTCGTCGGTAATGCAGGCCTGGAAGTGGTCCAGCGTCAGCTTTATCCCCTTGGATCGTAGCTCCTGCCTGGTGTCTGCCAGGATGCTCCCGAGGTCGGCAAATTCCATGGCGGGGTGCCGATTGGTTACCGGGCTGGTGCCCGATAGCATCTCTCGGAACTTGCGGGCAAGGGCCGGGCTCGCGCCGCCGGTAGAAACGGCGACAGTTACGTCTCCGCGCCGTATTACCGCGGGGTAGATGTAGGTGCACAGGTGCGTAACGTCTTCGACGTTGCACACGATGTTGCGGCGGGCCGCGTCGTCATGAACGGCCTGGTTAATGGCTTCGTCGGACGTGTCTGCGACGACGACGACGAAAGCGTCCTCGAGGTCTCCATCCTGGTAGCCCCTGTGGAGCTGGGTGACCTTGCCTTCTGCGACCAGCGCGGCGACAGAGGGCTCGACTTGTTCAGAGATGACGATGATGTTGGCGCCGGTCGGGAGAAGGCCTGCGACCTTTTTTTCTCCGTTGCCACCGCCACCAACCACGACGGCCTTACGGCCGCGCATATCGAGATAGATCGGGAAGTAAACGGGTGCTGCCATGTGGGTTATACGAAGTACCGTACGCGGGTCTTTTTATACTCGCGCGTGCTGTACAGCATCTTGTAGTCGTCGATTCCGGTGGCTTTGGAAATCTCGCCCACGACCTGCTCACACTGCTCATCGGAGGTGGCGTGGATCATGGAAAAGTGCGTGTAAGGCCAGTCTGGGAAGGTCGGGCGCTCGTAACAGTGGGTCACCCATTTGGAGGAGGCCATAATGTTGCCAACCTCGGTAGATCGCTCTTCCGGCACTCGCCATACGGCCATGGCGTTGCTGCCGAACCCGGCTCTGCGGTGGTGCAGGACGGCGCTGTAGCGCCTCATCAAGCCGCGATCAACCAGCTCGGCCGCCTTGGCGAACAGTCCGTCGACCGTCATGCCAAGTCGCTCCGCCATAGGAGTGAATGGCTCTTCGATCAGCGGCAGGTCTTCCTGCAACTCTCGGATCGCCGCCCGGTCGTCTTCAGTGATGACCTGAGCCTTGTTCCACTCGGGGTTCTTGTCGGGCTCGGCTTTCTTTTCGGTGGGCCCAGCGTCGCCGGCCTTGGCGGCTTTTATGCCATCGGGGCTGAAGTAGTCGGTCGCGGCGCCCTCTTCCTTGACCATGTCGAAGTTGACGCCGATTTTGAAGAACTTGATGGTGGGCATTACCCGGACCGACAGTGCGCCGGTTTCTTTAGCCATTCGCTCGACTGTTTCCTCAATGGTCTCTTCCGGCGGCACGGCGACGGTGAACCAGAGGTTGAACTGGCCGACCCTAGCGTAGTTGTGGCTGACGCCGGGGTGCTCGTTGATTTTTTGAGCGGCAGCGTCCAACGTGTCGGCAGGGAAGTTCATGGCGATAAGCGAGGTCTTGTAACCCAGCCGCCGGGTGTCGAAGATGGCGCCTATCTGACGAACAACATTGCGTCGTTTCAGGGAGTTGACCCTGTCGATTGTCTCGGGCTCTGGGAGACCAACTGCGTCTCCAATGTGGGCGAATGGCCGCTCAACGAGCGGGAATTCGGACTGGAGAAGGTTGAGGATCTGCCTGTCCAACAGGTCGAGATCGGAGCCCGGTTTTGTTTGCGGTTGAGTTTGAGTCATTATTTCACCTGAGCAATCGATACGCTAACATCGTACCAAAAGTACGGTCAAAGGCGTAGGCACGGCATGGAGAGCCCGTGGAGACACCTAGTCATCAGAACAAAAACTAGCTCGGAAATAGTATGAAAAAGAGAGATAGCCAGACCATTTGAAAGACGGATTGGGGAGTGGTTTTAGAGGTCTTAAAGATCGCCTTTTTGAGCAAATTAGAGACGAGGTGGACGACGAACGTGTGATACGTGCTATGAAGCGGGTTTCGCGGGAGAATTTCGTGCCCGCCGAGTTACATGACCAGGCGTACGACGATGCAGCACTGCCTATTGGCCAGCGTCAGACCATTTCACAGCCTTTGATGGTCGCGATGATGGTGTCGGCGCTCAGGGTTCGCCGGTCAGACAAGGTGCTGGAAGTGGGCACCGGCAGTGGCTACCAGGCAGCAGTGTTGGCGGAATTGGCCGGTCAAGTGGTCACCGTCGAGAGGGTGCCAGGGCTTTGCGATAGCGCTGCTGCGAGGCTGGCAGAACTCGGGTACTCAAATATCACCGTTTACGAAGCAGGCCCTGAGCTGGGGCGACGTGCAGATGGACCATACGACGCCATTGTCGTGGCCGCTGCCGCGCCCCGATTGCCCAGGGCCCTGATGGATCAGTTGGCCATGGGCGGTCGTCTGGTGGTACCGGTTGGCTCGGCGGACACACAGGAGCTAATGAGGGTAATCAGGGGCCCACGCGACTTTTCTATTCACACGCTCGGCGGCTGCCGTTTCGTGCCTTTGATAGGCGACGGGGCCTGGGCCGAGGACGACCCCGATTTATTGGAGCATACAGGTGACCCTCAACTGTGAAGTTGATTTGGTCTAAAACACCCCGTTTGTTAGCGTGCTTAAAGAGGGGTTTCGACGGCTGTATTACCTTGTTAGCCGGTTAAATTTGCCATATTCTGGCTTCATCTCAGCGGGCTTTTAGCCCGGCTTAAAAATGAGCGGACAAATATTGGAATATGAGGCAGTAATCGGACTGGAGGTCCACGCCCAGCTGCGGATCAAGAGCAAGATGTTCTGCAGCTGTAGCGCCGCCTACCAGGAACTTGAGCCCAACACCGATGTGTGCCCGGTCTGTATGGGCATGCCCGGCGTCTTGCCAGTACCCAACCGCAAGGCGGTGGAGTACGTGGTGCGGACCGGCCTGGCCCTGGGGTGCACGATCGCGGACGTTTCCAAGTTCGACCGCAAGAACTACCCGTACCCCGACCTGATGAAGGGGTACCAGATTTCCCAGTTCGACCGGCCCATCGCCTCTAACGGGCATCTTGACGTGGAGACAGAGGCTGGCGCGCGAACGATTCGCGTTGAGCGCGTCCACTTAGAAGAGGACGTCTCCAAGCTCATGCACCGGTCCGACGGCACTGGTTCTTATAGCTTGCTCGACATAAACCGCGCCGGTGTGCCGCTAATGGAGGTCGTAAGCCACCCCGATATGAGGTCGGCAGATGAGGCCCGCGACTATCTCACCAAGCTGCGGTCCATCTTCCGTTACATTGGCGTCAGTACCGCCAACATGGAGGAGGGCAGCTTCCGCTGCGATGCCAACATAAGCATCCGGCCCGTTGGCGATGAAGAGCTTGGGCCGAAGGTCGAAGTCAAGAACATGAACAGCTTCCGGGGCGTGCACGGGGCCCTGCTCTACGAAATAGAAAGGCAGAACAAGGCGGTCCGGGTGGGCGAACGGATCGTGCAAGAAACCAGGGGTTGGGCGGACGAAAAGGGAACGACTTTCTCCCAGCGGAGCAAGGAGGAGGCAAACGACTACCGTTACTTCTCTGAGCCCGATATTCCACCCTTCGCCATCTCCCGTACCTGGGTTGAGGAGGTCGGCAGCTCTCTTCCAGAGCTACCGGTTGCCCGAAAGCTGCGCTACGAAAGCGACTACGGTCTGTCGCCGTACGACGCTGGCCTGTTAACTGGTTCGCGCGACCTGGCCGACTATTTTGAAAAAGCACTCGGGGATGGGACTGGCTCGCAGGGTGAGCGCGCGAAAGCCGCCAAGTCGGTGAGCAACTGGCTGCTTGGAGAGTTCACCCGGCTGTTAAGTGAGTCCGATACCGCCGTGACCGAGACGAAGGTTCAACCGGGCCAGATTCTGAAGTTGCAGACTCTGGTTGACGGGGGCACGCTCTCTTCGAGCATGGCCAAGACTGTGTTCATCGACATGTTCGAGACGGGTCGCCCCGCCGCAGAGTCCGCCAGCGCCCTGGGCATGGAGCAAATTAGCGACACGAGCGCTGTTCAGGCGGCCGTAGACGAGGCCATAGCAGCGAACTCCAAGGCGGTCGCCGACTACCGCGCTGGCAAGGACTCGGCCGTTAAGTTCCTCGTCGGCCAGGTAATGAGGGTGACGAGGGGGAAAGCGAACCCGAAGCTGGCCACCGAGCTTGTGCGAAAGCGACTGGACTCAGGACCCGACGCATGAATCGCAGTCGTCGGAGGCAAAACGGCTCGTCGTCAGACCTTGCGGCCGACACGAACACGGCTGCCCTGATTACTACCCTGCGCAAGTTGCTGCCGCTCGGCCTCGGTGTAAAACGCTGGCTGGTTATTGGCAGCGCAGGGTTCTTCATCAGCGCCACCGGCATGGCCTACGTCCTGGGCCGGGTATTCGACCTGCGCCCCCCTTCGTTCCTGCCGATAGCCGTAGAGGCGATAATCCTGATGGCCGTGGGCGTGATTGTCCTGCTACTGAGTGTCTATGGCCTGCTTCGGTCGCTGGGCCCCCAGATGTTCGCTTCCCGCGATGTTGGTCATCTGCTGGAGAACATCGGGTCGAGGCGCACGCGCGAGCGTGGACCGAAGATTGTGGTGATAGGCGGCGGGACCGGCCTTTCGGTGCTGCTCCGGGGCATAAAGCAGCACACCGACAACATTACAGCGGTTGTGACGGTGGCTGACGACGGCGGCAGTTCGGGTCGGCTGCGAAGAGAAATGGGAGTGCCCCCACCCGGCGATTTCCGAAACTGCATCGTCGCCCTTTCCGACTCCGAAAAGCTCGTCACCGACCTGTTCCAGTACCGCTTCAGCCAGGGCGAGGGCCTGGAAGGTCACAACTTTGGCAACCTGTTCATTGTGGCCATGGTGGAGGTGACGGGCAGCTTCGATAAAGCGCTGTCGGAGTCGGGCAAGGTACTGGCAGTGCGCGGCCAGATTGTGCCAGCAACTGTCGCGAACGTCCGCCTCT
>Ga0114996_10008159_pt1 | contig 11703 bp, 12 predicted proteins | sample ArcticOcean_MG_C_4_FD_87039 | JGI IMG/M metagenome (GOLD analysis project Ga0114996, IMG submission 87039) | Marine microbial communities from western Arctic Ocean - ArcticOcean_MG_CB4_134 | ecosystem: Environmental > Aquatic > Marine > Oceanic | place: Arctic Ocean: Canada Basin | collected... | reverse complement strand
TGGTGTGCCTTTCTTTAAGGAACCATATTCCGAGCGGTACTGAGAATACAGGGGTACTACTTATCAAAATAGCAGTAAGACCTACTCCTGACCAGTCTAATGCTGACATTGCGGTTATAAGTCCTATGCTATTTAGTAGGCCTCCCATGAAAAGTTTCCAGGCATATCGGCGTTCAACTGGAAATGGTCGTAATCTTGAGTAAAATATGCATGCCAAAACAAAGAAGCAATTTGGAATGACCCCGGATATTGCCACTCCAGTTATTGGATCTGTTTCAGTTAATCCTTGATTCCAGAAAATAATCCCCAGTGACCATAGAAATCCTGTTAATATCGCAAATTTAAAAGCTGATTCCTTCAGTGGATTTATAGACCTTGTGTTTAGCGTCAATGAATGAATGGAAAGCTTCACATTTGCAATAAAGATACCAATGATAATCGTTATTCCTCCAGATATTTGGAGGATAGAAATAGATTCGTTTAGGAAAATCATACCTACAACAGTGGTTGTAAAAATAAAAACACTGGTAAGGACAGTTACTGTATAACCTACTCCGCCTCCTATGGAATATGCTTTAAATACACTAAAATTACCGGCGAAAATAAAGATTGATCCTAAAGTTAAATAACCTATAGTATCAAAGGGTAGTTTGAATATTCCCCCCAGTCTTCCCATAAAAAATGCCACGACTAAAGCCAATAACGTGTAAATCAATGCGTAGGCTATTACAATCCTCATTGTACTCAGTCGATACGTGACTTGTTTAGTATATATATTGCTTATGGACCATGCCCAGGCAGTTGTTAGACCGAATAGTTCTCCATACATAAATTAATTCCTGACATTATCGAATTTCCTGTTTATATCAAGGTGATTAACCCGGGCTTGGTAATATTTGTGAGTCAGCTGACTCCTTGAAGCTGGCTGCATTTCTATGTCCTCCTCCTCCTCTTAATTTTGCTATTTTACTAACATCAAAATCCCCTTCCGATCGTAAACTCCATATCTTGAGTCCATCACCTTGTACATGGAAACAGGCTCCAAATGGATAACGTTTATCCTTGGCAAGTTCACCAGCTACTTCACTAATATGTTGAGTCTCATTTACTGCAAGTAGAACGTAGGGGTCAATTTTTACTTCGAACGCTTTTGATACGCTTCGCTGAACCTGAATTTTTACAGAGCGCAATATCGCCTCGCCTACCTTCTTCCAGTTGTCATCACGAGATAAGGCTAGCTCCATTTCTACCCAATTACTGAATGTCCGCTTGTAGGAACCTCTCCAGACCTTATTCTCTTCTGTATGTTCGAGCTTTTTAGTCCACAGGTCATAATCCTGTACGTATTGCAATAAAATGGGGACAGGTTTATTTGGATGGAAATATTCCCAGGCCAAGACAGCTCCAGATTTATTCATGTCAAAATGTGCGAATGGTAAATCTGCCAAATCTTCCATTGCAGTTTTATGATGGTCAAGTACAACCAGATTGCACTTATCATTAATACTCTGGAGGATATTTCGCGGATATGAAAAGTCGACTACATAAACAGATTCACCAGATGAGACCTTTGGGAAAGGCGCTCCGTACTGGACTGGAATATATTCGGCTTCGTTTCCATGTTTAAGCCAGATCGCGTAAGCGGCTCCGAATCCATCATCGCATCCAGCATGGTATAGAACCTTCATATTTTAATCTCCTTTGATCAAAATGATCCACGTAATGATCTATATAATTTGTCCTGATAATAGACAGGAATATAAGGATTATCTTTTACCTTGTTTTATAAAATCAGCTATCATCTCTGCCATAACCATAACAGTTACGTTAATGTTAGCTCTCACACAGTCAGGCATTATAGAGGCATCAACTATTCTTAACCCTTCTGTTCCATACAATCTCCCATACTGATTTACAACCGCCATTGTATCTGATTCAGGTCCCATTTTAGCTGTGCAGGAAACGTGATGCCCTGTTTTAACAGTTCTCTTCATCCATATATCTATTGCTTGATCAGAGGCTAATTCTGAATCAGTTGGAGATAGTCTCCTTTTTACGATTTTCTGGAATTCTGGATCCTTCTCAAATCCAACAAGCATTCTTATACCATCCCTGCATCTTCTGAGATCTTCTTTATTGTTTAATAAGTTGTAATCTAGATATGGCGGATCGTGATAATTGTTTGAATTCAGTCTGATCTGCCCTTTAGATAAAGCAAGATTCAGCCCTAGTATAGATGTCATTCCGCTCGGTATTATACCGCCTTCATTCTGAGGAATTCCGGTTCTGGCAGCAAACCAAACTATCATATCGTTATTCAATGGAGATCCTTCAGATGTATATCTTAGTAAAACCTGGTGACGTGCCAGGAAATATTGATTGTCTGGTCCTTCGCCATAATGATTTACATCAGGTTTGGTGTTCCAAAATACCTCTAGGAGAGGATGATCTCTTAAGTTTTGCCCTACTCCTAAAGAATCAAGTATCACGTCTATATTATGGTCTCTCAGATGATCTCCCGGCCCTATTCCAGAAAGCATTAGTATATGTGGGGATCCTATAGCTCCTGCGCTAAGTATTATCTCTTCTCCCTCTACAATAAATTCTTCTTCATCCGATACTGCCTCTACTCCAGTAGCTTTTGGTTTCCCCCCGTTTTGATCAAATAAAATCCTCTTTACGAAAACGTTATCTCTTATTGTCAGATTAAGGCGATGTCTGGATAAACTAAGGTAGCCAATAGCAGTAGACCATCGGATCCCATTAGGATTGTTCAATGGCATAGGGCTAACACCAGTAGCGTCTGGAGCATTTGCATCTTCGGTCAGAATGAATCCGGCGTTTATACAAGCTTTCTCAAAAGCTTTAGCAGCTGGAGTCCACTGATCTCTTGGAAATCTATGTAAAACTATTGGACCATCTGATCCATGAAAATCGCCTGGGTTATCCTTATATGTGGTATCAGTCTCTATCCTGTTAAAGTATGGAACAAGATTCTTATATTCCCACTTATCATTGCCCCATTTAGCCCAGTTGTCATAATCTTCAGGTATACCCCTGAGGAACATCTGGGAGTTTATGGCACTGGATCCTCCGGTTATTTTGCCTCTTGGAACGTTTATTTCAGATGTTTCTGTCGCTCTTGCTTTAAAACTCCAGTTATGTTCGTTACCTGGTTCTGAAGCAATGTGGTATAAATTTCTTGCATCATCCGGGGAATACACAGTCTGGAATCCATATTTAACCAGGTCCGGAATATTATTGAATTCAGGGTAATCTGGTCCAGCTTCAAGCAGTAAGACCGATGTTTTAGGATTTTCACTAAGCCTTGTGGCCAGTATTGATCCTGCGGAACCTGCTCCAATAATTATGAAGTCATATTTCATCGATACAAGTGTATCATCAGAACCTTTCAATTATAAGATAACCCCCCCCATAATTTACGGTTAGTGTAGTATAGGTCATATGATAATCGATGTGTTTTGTATAGATAGTTAGATGAAGACATGAGCCAATCCGGATTTGTAGAAATTAATGGTATAAGAATGCACTACAAAGAATGGGGGAATACCGATAACCCTGATGTTCTTCTTATACATGGCTGGACCAGTAATTCAGCAAGTTGGAACTATATCGCTGAAAACATCCAGGATAAATATCACCTGATCGCTCCCGACCATAGAGGGCATGGAGCATCTGGCAAACCAGCTACCGGATATTATCTAAGAAATTTCGTAGACGATATATGCATGTTAATGGATGTACTCGAACTCGATAAACCATTAATAGCTGGAAATTCATGGGGGGGCTGCATAGGAACTATTCTTGCAGCTGATTATTCAGATCAGATATCCAGAGCGTTTCTTGGTGATCCACCATACTGGAAAATGCTTGATGCTTTTGTAACAAGATTACCCGACATTATCAACCGCCGTAAACTTACTGATGAAGAAGTAACTAAAGATTTACAAAATCAGGGTAAGTCTACCGAGCAAATTAAGGCTAAACTTGAGGGGGATGACAATTTCTCTTTAAATGCAGTCACTCGGCTAATTTCTGACAACAGGGATTTTGCAATTAAATGTGAGGATTACATCAGGCGGATACAGGTACCAACTATGATAATAGCAGGAGAAGCCAATGCGGGCGGATATATCCTTGATAAAGAGCTCGAACATTACCGGGAAATTGCCTCGCCTATGGTTAGGTTCACACAATGGCATGGAGCAGGACATTTGCTCTATTCAGAGGAGCCGGATAGATATATCAAAGAGATGCTAAATTTCTTTGAAGATTAGGCATCTCATATTCATAATTTAAGGAGTTGCAAGAATGCTTTTAGATAGAAGACCACTACAAAGGTGGCTTGAAGATCCTGGCTGGCGTGGCAAAGTAGGATTTATAGGAACTCCGGTAGGATTTTCAAGTACTCCAGGGGATTTTTTAAGTATTGCACCGGAAGGGATAGCAATCTGCCATACCTTTCCATATATGAAAAACTTTGAGGTGCGGGCAAAAAATCTTTCAGAAGCAGTGAAGAAATTAGAGGAATGTGCTGATGCTCTGGCTGAAATTGGGTCGAATATTATAGCCCAAATTGGCACACCATTCTCATTTGCCTCTGAAGGGGGACTAAATTTCACGCAAAAATTACATGCAGAACTTGAAAGAAAAACCAAGACTACTGTCGTAATGCAGGGGCTTTCAGTAATTAATGCGATTAAAGCACAAGGCTATAAATCTGTAGCAGTTGCCTGTACATATTATGATGATGAACTTACGGCAAAATATACCGACTTTCTTGAACAGGCTGGAATAAATGTATTGGCTATGCAAAACTGGACAACACAAGGTTTATTCTCATCACAGAGAAACCTTGAGGAGCTGAGTTCCCGCTACCCAATGAGTTATACATATCAGGCTGCAAAGTTAGTAGCTCAGGAAGCTCCTGGTGCTGAATGCATAGTAGTATCTGGTGGTGGCGTAAGGACTGCTGATCTCGTTGAGCCGTTAGAATATGACCTTCAGAGACCTGTAATAGCAAGTAATGAAGCTCTGTTTTGGGATATTTTCAATAACTTAGGGATACATGAACCTATCCGGGGCAGAGGAAGTCTTCTGGCTACTTTATAATTTTATATTATTGATATTTCATTAGCCTGGTAAATAAGGGGTAAATTATGGCATATATTAAGATAATAAATCCAGACGAGGCTCATGGAGAGCTAAAACAGATATATGATGATTTGGAGATGCAACCAGGAAGTGAACTGGCAGAGATTAATGGTGTCTTCAGTTTGGAGCCAACACTGCTAAAGGCACGGATGCTTACCAGTTCTGCTGTGGGCGGAGTGTATGGTACCACAGATTTTGACTCAAGAAAGGCTGAGCTTATCGCTACTGTTGTTTCATCGATTAACCGATGCAGATACTGACAGGAGGCCCACGCCCGGAGTCTCCGCGCGTTAACCAATGATGATGCTTTTGTTGAACAAATTATAGATGACTATAAAAAGGCAGATCTGGATGAAAAAGAAATGCGTATGCTTGAATTTGCTGAGAAGATGACTGTATCTCCAAAAACAATGACAAAGGATGATGTGGATGGCCTGCATAAGGTTGGGTTCTCTGATAAAGAGATCCTGGATATCACTCATATTGCCGCTTTGTTTAACTATCTGGACAGAGTGGCAGATGCACTAGGAACTCAATTAGATACCTGGAAGAAATAATGCTAAACTCAAAAGGCTAAATATTTTAAAATTATAAGGTTAAAACATGCTGCTCAATGAATCTTTTAAAGTTGATATATCTAAATATGTTTTAGATGATATTCATAGTAGAGTCGCTGGATTTCCATGGGATATGATGACTGAAGACGATGGGTGGAAGTATGGGACTAATCTGGCCTACATGAAGGAATTGTGCAAATATTGGCTGGAAGAGTTTGACTGGAGAGCACAGGAACACAGACTGAACAAATTTCCACATTTTAAATCCTCAGTTGATGGGATGAACATTCATTTTATACATGAAAAAGGTAGTGGGGAAAACCCTACGCCTCTTATGATTCTTCATGGATGGCCTGGTTCGATCGTAGAATTTCTAAAGATCATAGAGCCGCTTGCTCATCCGGAGAGGTTCGGGGGAAATATAGAAGATGCATTTGATGTGATTGCTCCATCCTTGCCAGGGTTTGGCTTTTCAGACCCACCTCCCCATCCTTATGGAGCCCGCAAGATTGCCGGAATCATGAATAAATTAATGACAGATAATCTTGGGTACAAAAAATATGTAACTCAGGGTGGTGACTGGGGTGGTGGAACAGCTTCATGCTTAGGTTTAGATTATCCTGACTCCTGTATAGCTATACATTTGAATAGTGGGGTTTATAATTTAGTTGCCATCCATTCACATGTCCCCAGTACTCCTGAAGAAATAGAATGGGCTTCGTCATTTAATCGCGACCAGGAATTAGAAAACGGCTACAGAACTCAGCAGGCTACAAAACCACAAACGCTGGCATATGCGATGATGGATAGTCCTGTTGGAATAGCAGCATGGATTATAGAAAAATTTAAATCATGGTCACACCTTACAAACGATGACATTGAAAGCGTATATACCAAAGATGAACTTCTCACTAATGTTATGGTTTATATCGTAACTGCTACCTTTAACACGGCATCTTGGGTTTACTACGGAAGAAGAGAAGAAAGAGGTGGATTGTTGCCAAGGTCAGGTAGGTATGTCGAAATCCCGACAGGTTGTGCAGTATTTCCAAGGGAATTACTTCCATGGCCTCCCAGGAGCTATGTGAATAAGGCTTATAATGTCACTCACTGGACCGAATTTGAACATGGTGGACATTTTGCGGCCATGGAACATCCGAATATACTTGTAAATGATATTCGTAAATTCGTTAGAAGCCTAAAGATTTAATTCGGTTTAAATCCTGGAGCAACTAAAAAATTCTGCCCTTAGTATTGAAGATATATAATTATTAACCTATGATAGACTAATATCTGTAGAGTAAGGTGACTTATTAAGTGACCTAAAGGTATGACCTGCTGGAGGTTTTATGGCAAATTCTTATGAAGACTATTCTAGACTCTCAATACCTCTTGAAGGCTTTTACCAGGCAACAGATATCGAAGTAGTACGCCTGATAAAAGGTAATTCCGAGCATTTTATCCTAAGAGGAGGGACTCCGCAAACTATTGTAATACCCGAAGTAGATTGGGATAAACTCGATCCTGAGGATATGTTAAAGCCTAAATTTAAACGAATTGAAACAGATTATTCCTATGCTGTTCAACCTGAAATGCATATTGTTGAATCAGATGAAATCAATAAGATCAGAGATAAATTTTTAAAACTTGCATTCTCAAGTGCTGAAGATGTAGCCAGATTTGCCTCAATATATGGATTAATCACATTTTGTAATAAACATCGAAAACCATTGCCACACTTCAATAGTTCCAAAACGTGCAAACCACTAAATGAAACTCCGATAAAGTATTGGCAAATTCTCGCCAAAAAAATGAAAGCCATATTAGATATTTCTAATGAATTTCAGATAAATAATCCAAATAACCTTGGGGATCGTAGTCAATGGTTGATACTCTATCCAGAAGTGGGTGGAACTTTTACCTTACCTAAAAATTTGCCAGAAGCCAAAGAATGGCTCCGTTATTATATTATGGATTATTTAGAAACTACCGGTATAAAACTATCGGTTAACTGGAACTCAGCAGGCCCTGCAATTGATGTAATTGGTACCCGACCCTTGTCTGACATCATATGTCAATTACTTGGTATTACTGGTGGCGGATTAGTTAGCTCAGTATGTAGTAGCCCGAGGTGCGGTAAGGTCTACATTCCCAAACATAAACCCAGATCTGATAAAATGAATTTTTGCCCTGAATGTAGTCGCAAAAATGGAAATGAAAGTCATAGACTTTACAATCAGCGTAAACGAAGGCGAACCAGCGGTGGAGTATTCCATGATAATGAGTTAATATCCTCAGAAATAATAACTGAATTGTTGGGGCAAAGAGATTTGTACTGGGGCTTGACTTAAATGCAGATTAAGGCGATAGGATGAGGAAACTTTTGTTAAAACCTGAGATAGTGATTAATTTTGCTGATCCTCCATGTCTTTAATTATTGAGAGCCAGTCTTCAGGTGTACCCTTTCCATAACCTTCTCTATATACGATTGTACCTGTTCTATCTATGGCAATTTTTGTTGATTGAATTGTTACTCCAAATGCTTTCAACATATCCGCACTAGCCTTTCCGACTTTCCATTTATAGTTTTCTGATTGGGAGAAATTTTTTAATTCAGTTAAACTTGAGTTATATCCTATATCAACAGGAACGAAAGTAATATTTCCTCCTGAATCCTGATCGATTTCCTTCATACGCTGTAACTCAGCGCGACATGTTCCTCAAAAGGGGCTAAAGAAAAATATAAATATTGGTGTTTTACTTTTGAGAAGACTTGAGGAGGAAAGTGTTTCTCCATTAGTTAGTGGAATTTCAAAGTTTGGGCTTAAGCCTCCTACCTGATGTCCAATGTGTTTCACAAAAGAATCATCAATTCCAGTGTTGGCAGATGTTTTATTAGGTTGGGTATCATTACAGGCAACCCCAACTAGCAATAATAACGAGATTAATATTACAAAGTAATTCATGGTAATACTCCAGCTTATTAGGATAATATAGTGATTTAGCAAGGTTTGTCTACATTAAACTGAGAGTATTATAGTATTAATTGACGATAGTATGTTAGCTATAGTTTTTGGAGATACAATTTGAAATATAACCAGTTAGGTGGTACAGGATTGTCAGTGTCGCAAATAGGATTTGGGTGTGGAAATGTTGGTGGATTGATGATAAGAGGGAACCGGAAAGAACGGGAGCACGCTGTTTCTTGTGCTATAGATCTTGGTATTAACTATTTTGATACGGCGCCTTCTTATGGGAATGGTCTTTCTGAAATCAACCTTGGTCAGGCTTTACGAGATTTGAAAAAAGAACCATATATTGGGACTAAATTTAGGATAGGTCTATCAGATATTAAAGACATAAAGAAATCTATTATTAGTTCAATAGAGCAAAGTCTTAAAAGGCTTGGCAGAGAACATATACAACTTATTCAGCTTCATAATAGGATCGCTGTCAAACAAGATGTTGTCCAAGATATTTTAAGTGTTCAGGACATATTAATTGATGTGAGAGAGTCTTTTAATATTCTCAAAAGACAAGGTAAAGTGTCATTTTGGGGTATTACTGCCTTGGGAGATACTGGTGCAGTTCATAAAGTCATTGAGTCCTGTAAAATGCACTCAATACAGACTGTATATAATCTTTTGAACCAAACAGCAGGAGGAGGAACAACACAGAAATTAGAAGATCAAGATTTTAAGAATTTGATAGATAAAGCTGCTCTTAGGAAAATCGGGGTTATTGTTATTCGGCCACTTGCTGGCGGGGCATTAACTGGATCAAATATCCGCCATCCAGTAGCTTCACCCGCACCGATGCCTATGGGTTCAAGTTTAAATTATTCTGATGATGTAGAGAGAACAAAAAAACTTGGATTTTTAGAACATGAAGGTCATTTGGAAAATTTAATTGAGGCCGCTATAAGATTACCTGTGGGTAATATAGGTGTCTCAACGATTCTGGTGGGATTTTCCAGTATTTCTCAAATCAAACAATCGGTGGATTATGCCTTAAAGGGGCGGTTGCCTTTTCATCTTATCAAACGATTGGAGTAAATTTTATATGCTATGGGGATTCAGTAGGCATTCTTGGATTATCAAGATATTGGAATAGACGACTATCAGAGTTCAGTACAACTGTAGTCTTTTGTGTCAGGAACTTTTCGTACGCTTCAAGGCTACGCTGAAATGAATAAAACTCCGGATCTTTTTCGAGAGCTTCAGCCAATATTTTTATTGCGCTTGCTTCTCCCTCTCCCTTAAGAATATTCCCCTGTTTATCAGCATTAGCTAGGATTATTGTCTTTTGCTTGTCTACATCTGCCATAATTTTAGAGGCTTCTTCAGAGCCTTCGGCTCGGAAACCTTTGGCTATACGATCTCGCTCGGCCTGCATTCTTGCAAAAATATTGGCCTCAATTGTATCGAGGAAATCTATTCTTTTCGTTCGTACATCAATTATTTCAATACCAAAACTGCGAGCCTTTTCGGAACTTATAAGATGAACCCTTCGCATAACTTCCTCGCGTTCAGTCTTAATAATATCTACCTGGTTGTCCCTTGCTATTTCTTCACGGAGAGCTGAATCTACAAGGTCTCCTACACGCCGATTAGCTCCTAGTTCGTCCCTGACTGTTTGAAAAAACAATAGAGGGTCAAAAATCTTGTATCTTGCATAAGCGTCTACATGGAGTGTCTTTTTATCTTTGGTTAACAAATCTGCTGGTAATGCGTCATATCGTAAAAGGCGTTTGTCAAATTTCGTGACTTTGTCTATAAATGGGGTCTTTAGTTTGAGCCCCGGGGTTAAGAGTGGTCCCCCTTTTGGTTCACCAAATCTGGTAACTATACCAATCTCTGTTTGGTCAATGGTAAATAACCACTGACCAAGTACTATAATTACTACTAACGCTATTATTCCGGGCACTATAAGTTTATTCATAATGAACTTCTCTCAAACTTCATTCTGTACCTGCCTCTGCTTGAACAGGTTGAGGTATTTGTACTGTTTCTGCTATGTGATTTTCTTGTAAATTGAGCATTTGAAGTAAATTTCCTCCAGTATTAGGGTCCACCAAAAACTTGGTTACACTCGGAAGTATTTTCTCCATAGCTTCTAGATAAAGTCTTATTCTTGTAACTTCCTGGGAATTCTTATATTCCGTAAGTATAGAAGTAAACTTGAGGCTTTCTCCCTCTGCATTAGCAATTCGTGCAGCCTTATAAGCTTCAGCAGCTTCGGTTATACGAGCCGCTTCACCTCTAGCTTTTGGAATGATATCTTCTTTATATGCATCTGCCAGGTTGATAGTTCGTTCCCGGTCCTCTTTAGCTCTAACAACGTCGTCAAAGGCATCACGAACTTCCATCGGAGGTCGTACGTTTTGTAATTTCACCTGAGTAATTTCTAGACCTGTTCCATAATCGTCCAAGAGTCTTTGTATTAACTGTTTCGTTTCTATTTCTATCAGTGCTTTTTCTGTAGTTAGAACATCATCTATATCTCTCTGTCCAACTACTTGCCTTAAAGATGCCTCTGATACATCTTTAAGTGTTCTTCCATCAGGTCTTCCTTCTTTAACGTCTCTAATTTGTTCACCAGGATCAGACACATTAAAAAGGTAATCTTTGAGGGTGTGTATTCTGTATTGAACTACCATCTGTACATCTACTATATTCTCATCCCCAGTGATCATTAATGCTTCAATAGGGACATCCGTTGTGCCTTGTACACTTTCTGAACTTCTGAATCCTAGCTCCATACGCCTAATCTCAGTGACGGATTCTACATTTTTTTGGCCAATTGGTGATGGCCAGTACCAGTGTAAACCTGGGCCAGTAGTAGTCTGATATGACCCAAATAATCGTAGGGCAGCTTGTTCAGAGGGACCTACAGAATAGAATGAAGAACCAAACCACCAAATGGCTAAAACTATTAATCCACCTAAGATAATAAACTTCTTTCTGTTACC
>Ga0114996_10008158_pt1 | contig 11703 bp, 12 predicted proteins | sample ArcticOcean_MG_C_4_FD_87039 | JGI IMG/M metagenome (GOLD analysis project Ga0114996, IMG submission 87039) | Marine microbial communities from western Arctic Ocean - ArcticOcean_MG_CB4_134 | ecosystem: Environmental > Aquatic > Marine > Oceanic | place: Arctic Ocean: Canada Basin | collected... | reverse complement strand
TGACGCACTGTTGTTTGACAATCAATGTTGCGACCCGTTGTATAGAAAATCAATACGCGTTTCAATGGGACATACACTTTCAATCCCATGGGCAATTGCAGATCATTGGTCTGCTACTTTGCAAAGGCTCAAATCAGAACTAGGCGTGACGATCATAGGTTGTGAAACTGGTGATCAAGCCATTCCACTTTGGAATGTGGCTGGAAGTCATCGCAGGGCACTTGTTATGGGTGAAGAAAAAGCTGGTTTGTCCCCGTCAACAATAAATCTCTGCGATTCAGTCGCAGAGATTCCAATGCAAAATGCTGTGCCGTCAATTAATGTTGCAGTCGCCTTAGCCGTTGCTTTGTATGACTTTTTTAGGCGAGACAGTTTCGATAAGGGGTAACCCATCTACGACTGTAGAGCCATCAATGCGTTCAATCTTTGCGCCAAGAGATGCAAGTATTTTTTCCATTGATGCATACCCACGATCAAGATGATAGACACGACTTATCGTTGTTTCACCTTCAGCAGCAAGGCCTGCAAGAACCAAACTTGCTGAGGCGCGAAGATCGCTTGCCATCACCGGCGCACCAACAAGGTGATCAACACCCTGTACGATGACTGTAGCGCCTTGCCTAACGAGTCTTGCGCCCATACGACTAAGTTCTGGTACATGCATAAAGCGTTCTGGGTAGATTTTTTCTGTAATGATGCTGTTGCCTCGTGAAAGGCAGAGTAGAGCCATCATTTGCGCTTGAAGATCTGTTGGAAACCCGGGAAATGGCTGGGTTGTAAACATTACAGGCTTCAGATAACGATCACTGATTACTTGTACTGTGCACGAACGAGGATCTTGTGAAGGATCAGTTTGATTAACATGTACACCGACTGTAGAAAGAATGTTTGTCACAGCAAGTAAGTGATCAAGTGGAAACCGTTCAATAGAAACATCACCATTTGTCATTGCTGTAGCGATTGCCCAAGTCCCAGCGACAATTCTGTCTGGCATGACACTGTGGGTTGTGCCACTAAGATCATCGACCCCATCAATAATAATACGTGGTGTACCTGCGCCAGAAATTTTTGCGCCCATGTTGTTAAGTAACAATGCAAGGTCAGAAATTTCAGGTTCGCATGCTGCGGACTCAATGATTGTTCTGCCTTCTGCAAGAGTTGCTGCACTCATCACATTTGCAGTTCCTAAGACTGTTGATCCAAATGGACCACCTAAGAAAATAGTCGATCCTTTTAATCGATCTGCAGTCGCGATAATATCACCACCATCAAGTTCGATTTTTGCTCCAAGCGCTTCAAGACCGCGAAGGTGCAAATCGATTGGGCGATCACCAAAGGCGCAACCTCCAGGCATAGAAACGCGAACTTTGCCTCGCCTAGCGAGTAGAGGACCAAGAACACAGACGCTCGCCCGCATTGTCCGAACAATGTCATACCGAGCATGTGAAGTTGATTCATCTTTCACCTGAACAGTGATTGAATTTTTATTTTGTTCGACGTTGCATCCAAGTTCCAATAGGAGATTAGACATGTTGGCAATATCCGAAAGATCTGGCATGCAATCGAATTGAATTGACTCAGTTGTAAGAAGCGATGCAGCAAGCAGGGGAAGCGCAGCGTTTTTAGACCCATCGACGGATATTTTGCCTGTTAATCGTTGCCCGCCTTGAATTTTGAACACATCCATGTGGCTGTTGGGTCCTTCCTTGCATTTTACGTAAAAGGGGCATTCCTTGCCCTCAGGGAGCGATACTATCAGATCAAAAGGAATATTGTTGATCATATGCATAAAATTTGGTGAATTTGGGATCAAGTAAGCCTCGAAAAACGAATAAATTTATTGACTCAGTACGTTTATTAGGACATACTGGGGCTACTCAGGTGTATATCTATCCTGTGATTTACTAGGAGACCTAAATGCGTACGACTACATTTTTTATTGGTGCCGTATCCCTTGTGTGTACGGGAACTACATTCTCAGAGATAATCAACGTTCCAAATGATTTTCCATTAATTCAAGATGCAATTTCTGCAGCTGAATCGGGGGATGAGATCCTTGTCGAAGCAGGAACGTACTCTGAGTCGATAGATTTTCTTGGGAAGACTATATCTATAACGGGTGTGAGTGGATCTTCAAACACAATTATTGATGGTGGAGGATCGGGGGTTGTTGTTTCATTTATCACTGGTGAAACGCAAAAATCATTGCTTGATGGATTCACCATTCAATTTGGATCAGGACTGCGTGGTGGTGGTGTATACATTAGTGCCGCTAGTCCTACTATCAAAAATTGTTTAATTAAGAGTAATCAAGCAACTCTAAGTGGCGGCGCAATGTATCTTATTGCTGGCAATGTAGAGTTGGAAAATGTCGTTTTCGAAGGAAACGTTGCTGGTGATGCAGGTGGTGCAATCTACTTACGAGAAAGTAGTGCAACAATCACAGGTGGTTCGATGTTGTCAAACTCTTCTACTAATGGTGGTGCAATGTATCTCAAAGACCGCGCTGGTCTCGTTTTGATGGATGGCGTGACATTTCGCCAAAACTCCGCAACTGGAAACGGTGGAGGAATCTATGTTAAAAATAGTGAAGTGATTGCTACGGATTGCATCTTTGATTTGAATAGCGCCAACGATGGTGGCGCGTGGTTTAGTTATTTAGGTGGTGATGCGACGATTACGAACGGAGTATTCAACGATAATAGCGCCTTGGGTTTTGGCGGGGCAGCAAATGTACGTTCAAACAGTACTGTCTCTTTTTTACAGTGCACCTTCGAGTCGAATGTCGCCGATAGTGATTGCGATACAATCGGTGGTGGTGCAGTCTTAAATATTGCTAATAGTATTGTTACGTTAGAAGATCCTTCTGTTTGCTACAACTTACTTTGTGATTCTGATGATTTGTTTTACGGTGATGCTCCAATCATCGTAGGAGATATTTTAGATTGCAGTTCAAGCGATGATCCCGGGGCGTGTTGTGGTGGTTCAGCATGTTGGGAGATGGAAGAAGCAGATTGCATTGATGGCGGAGGAGCATGGAATGGCAATGGCAGTGTATGCGGTGATGTGACATGTGATGGTGGCACAGGCTCAGCGACTGGTGCATGTTGTGTTGAAGATAACTGCGTGCAAGCAACCGAACTCTCTTGTGTTGATGCAGAAGGTGTGTTCTACGGAACTACTGTAACTTGCGTGGCAACAGAATGTCCTGCAACTTGCGATGCAGATGTCAACGGAGATGGTATTGTCGACGTTAGTGATTTACTTGCCCTGATTTCGGCCTGGGGTATGTGTCCATAACTCACTGTAGAAACTTGCATTAAAAGACCCCAATAGGCAATTTTTACATTTTGGAAGTCGCTAAAGCCTGTAGTTTTACCTCTTCTCTGAGAGTACTTGACCAACATGCCTCAAAAGCGGACAATATCAACTATGTCTATGACAGTTGACCTTCCAACGCTTTGGTTCCTCTGTGCCCGAACTATGGCGGTGGCAGGTGAAGATTTACCTACAGTTCAAGAAGCAGCGACTGGTTTATACGCCCAAGCGATCCTGGGATTTACCGAAGAGGAGTGCCGGAGGGCCAAAGACGCGGAACATATATCCAATAAAACGTTAATCGATTGCCTTGCAGGCGTACGTGCATTACCAAGCGAAGAATCGGAAAAATTATTAACTGGTGTCATGATGATCGCATATGCAGATCGTTCTATGAAACCACTTGAAGTTCGGTGGGCTTCGATGCTTGCTTCTGCAGTGAATGTCACACCTGATGTATTCCAACGATGTTGCGTGGATGCGAGAATCATTGCTTCTATGCTCAGACCAAGCGGTGGTGATTCATCATGAGTGACACGAATTTTGATTTTCTAGATAAGTTTGATAAACGTGTTGCACGCCTAGCAAAGCAAGCAGAACAGTATGTACATACAGATCCAGATTCGTGCATGTTTAAACTTCGTTTGATGGTTGAGACGATGGCAAAAAAATTAACTTCGTTGCAAATGCGCGGAGACATTTCGAAAGATCTTGGTGCAATGCTTGGCGCCCTTGAACGAGGTGGGATTGTCCCACGAAGGCAAGCAGATTGTATGCACGCAATTCGCCGTGACGGAAATGCTGCTGTGCATGGAAGCCCAACTCCTGTCCCAACTGCGATGCGTAGGTTACAAGAAGCGTACAAAATTTCTGGATGGTTTTGCAAGATCGTAGAGCGTGGGACAAATATCAAACTAAGAGAATTTCAAGCACCAGAACCACCAATGCCTGTAGATACTGACACAAAAACATTGCACAGCAAAATAGACGAATTGGAAGAATCAATCGAACAACGGCGAATTGCAACACGTGAATCACTCTTGATGTTTGGACCTCAAGAAGATGTCAAGGAAGTAACTCGTCGAATTATTGAGGAGTTAAAAGCGCTCGATAATGTCGCCGCAGCAGCTGGTGAGCCAATCATTGACGCAGATTTTGTTGCATTGGTTATGGCGATGGATCTTGAACAAATTGAAGAAGACCCACGTCATGGCGGCGATTCAAGGCGTGCACGAAGAGTAGCCGAAGATCAACTTGAAGGGATTAAAAGGCACTTAGCGGAACGCGAAAATGCATTTATAGCAGAACGTACTTTTCTACTTGAACAAAGGAATAACAAATGATAGGTGTTAGTGATTTAGAACTTATATTACGTCTAGTACTTGCCGTTGTCCTTGGAGGTGTGATCGGGTACAACCGCAGCCGCCACAATAAGCCAGCGGGACTGCGTACGATGGCTCTGATTAGTTTGGGATCTGCAGCATTTACCCTCATCGGGATTGAGGCTGTGATTCAACTTTCTGAACTACAAAATGGAGCGAAAAGTTTAACATCAGGCGTTTCTTCTTCGATCAACCTTGATTCAAGCAGAATCATCGCGGGTATTGTTGGCGGTGTTGGTTTTCTTGGTGCTGGTTCTATTATTCAATCTCGTGGAAGAGTGCAGGGCATGACAAGCGCCGCAAGCATTTGGGTGACTGCGACTATTGGTGTTTCAGTTGGATTAGGTTTGTATTTGTTAGCAACGACCATCACATTCACCGCATTTCTCGTATTGATTTTGTACTACTTCTTCGGTCATGATGACATCGAAGAGGGAAACTGACCGGGGGTCAGTTTATTTTCATTCCCATGGATTCACTACATGGCATGTGCGACCCGTCGTTTCGATGTAATCCTGGTGTTTTTCTTCTGCAAGATAAAAGGTTTTTGCAGGTTCGACATCAGTGACGATAGGTATGCGATATTTTTTTTCGCCTGTTAAATCTTGGATGACAGAGTTTGCAATTTTTGCTTGTTCTTGTGAAGTTGTCCAAATTCCTGATCGGTACTGCGTGCCAACATCTGGGCCTTGTCGGTTCATTTCAGTAGGATTGTGCATCTTGAAAAACGCCTCCACCAAAGTTTCATACGAAATGACTTTTGGGTCGAACATAACCTTCGCAGTCTCTGCATGACCAGTTGTGCCTGTACAGATGTCCCCGTAAGTCGGATTCTTCGTATTACCTTGCATATACCCACTTTCGACATTAATGACACCAATACCTTTTTGAAACCAATGTTCGACTCCCCAAAAGCATCCACCAGCAAAATAGGCAGTCTCCATTTCAATTGGTTTTGACTCAGTGGGAGCTTCTTCACCCTCTTCATAAAAATGAAGTGAAGCGGAGTTAAGACAATACCTTTTTCCAGTAGGCTTTGGTCCATCTTCAAAAACATGTCCAAGATGAGCGTCACATTTTGCACATGTGATTTCAACTCGGATCATATCAAATTTTTTGTCAGTTTTTGTGCCAACATGTTCAGGAGCAAAAGGGGAAAAGAAACTTGGCCAGCCAGTACCAGAAGTGAATTTGGAGGAACTTGAGAAGAGGGGTAAGCCACAAACAACACATGCGTAAAAACCGTCTTTCTTATTGTCCAACAGCGTGCCACAAAAAGGTTGTTCGGTTCCCGCCTTCTGCGTTATCCTAAAAGTTTCCTCGCTAAGTTCTTCAAGGAGTGGTTTCAATTGTTCCTGAGTCAACGGTGTAATGTCATATCCAGAGCGTGAGTAGGATGGCATAGTGATCTCCGATTGAGCTGGACCCAATACAGGTATTATGAGTAACAGGAGAGGAATGATCATCTACTTATACTACGGTATAAGGGGATTAATTTGCATGAATAATTTAATAAAAGGTCGAAATCAAGTGCTAAAAGGGGTATCATCCCCACTTTCTATCTCTATGCTATTCAAGCGTATTTGAATTTTGGAGTCCCTTTCATGTCCGATACCCACATGCCCAATGTACAACACCACTTCCGTGATATTGCACATCAACATGATGCAGCAAAGTTGGGCATTTGGTTATTTCTTGCAACAGAAATTCTCCTCTTTGGTGGTCTTTTCTGTGGGTATGCAGTTTTTCGTGCAAACCATCCATATCTCTTTGCATGGGGCGAACAATTTTTAGATGAACGCTATGGTGCTCTCAATACCGCAGTCTTGCTTATTAGTAGTTTGACTATGGCAATGGCGATTACGTTTGTGCAACGGGAACAAAAAAACCGTGCAATGGTCTCTTTATTCATCACATTTTTATGTGCGTGTGGCTTTATGTTCATCAAGTCTATTGAGTATGAGCATAAGTTCCACGATCATTTAGTTGGTGGCATTGGTTTTTACCAAGTTTCACACCATGAGGGAGGCGATGAAGGTGGTCACGTGGTTATTGGATCGCACGGTGACACAATAAAAGGCAAGAAACTTTGGGATGCAACATGCAGGTCATGTCACGGAGCATCAGGCGAAGGCGTGCCGGGGCAAGGGACAGTATTAAATTCTAGTACATATGTACATGACCATACAGATCATGAGCTCGTTGAATTCATTATGGTTGGACGTGAGGCAACTTCACCAGATACTGTCTTGTATTTGCAAATGCCTCCAAAGGGTGGCAACCCAATGTTGAAAGAGGCAGATATTCTTGACATTGTTGCGTATATGAGAACATTGGAGATTGCACCAGTTGCAGTTGATCAGGCAACACATGCTGTTGTTGAATCTATTCCGATTGCAGAAGATGAAGGGGATTTTCTTTCATCACTACCTCGCTCTACAGTTCCTCATGCAAATCCTTCTCCTCAAGGGTTAGCACCCCCAGGTGCTGCCGAAGCACAAAAAATGGCTGTGTTTGTACGACCCGAAGTTCCGCAAACAGATGAAAATCGCCCAGCGAATGCACACTTGTTCTTTGGTTTGTACTTTTTAATGACAGGTTTGCACGGTATCCACGTTCTTATTGGAATGGTTGTCATTGGGTGGCTGATGTGGCGGCTACAACGTGGTGATTTCAACAGGCAGTATTACGCACCCGTTGAATGCGGTGGTTTGTACTGGCACATCGTTGATGTCATTTGGATTTTCCTCTTCCCACTTTGGTACTTGATCGCTTGAGTCAGATTTCGAAGTCCTCGGCGGGTGTACTATTCGCTATCGGTGCCTACGTGTGGTGGGCGTTTGCCACGCCAATCTATTTTAAGATTTTCAAAGAAGTTCCAGTTGTTGAACTCGTCATTTGGCGAATTATGTCTGGATTACCGCTGCTCATATTGATTTTGTTTTTTAGGAAAAAACTTGGGACTTGTTATAAAGCGCTGAGTAATAAAAAAACCTGTTTTCTATTACTAGCTTCAACATTTTTTATCTCAGTGAATTGGATTGTATTTGTGATTTCGGTTGTGACAGATCGTCTACTCGATAGCAGTCTTGGGTATTACATCAACCCGCTAGTGACAGTCTCTCTTGGATTCTTTTTCTTGGGAGAGAGACTTGGGAAATTGCAAATGGTTGCAGTTTTGATTGCACTGATTGGTGTTGTTTATCTCACAATTTCGCAAGGTTCCTTACCGTGGATTGCCGTTACTCTTGCATGTACCTTTTCGATGTACGGATTGATGCGAAAATTACTTGGCGTTGGTTCGTTTGAAGGTTTGGCAGTTGAGATGACATTCGCATTACCAGTTTGTATTGTTTTGCAGTGGTGGTTGTTTTCTACCGAAAGTGCGGAGATACTCGGTGGAGACATGTTCATCACTACTGGTTTACTTTTGGGTGGTTTTGTCACGATCGTTCCACTTCTGTTATTTGCTAGCGCAACAACTCGATTGAAACTTTCTACTTTCGGGATCCTCCAATACATAGCGCCATCTGGACAATTCATCCTTGCGATACTTGTGTACAAAGAAGGCTTTGGCACAAATCAGGCAGTTGTATTTGGATTGATTTGGGTTGCAGTATTGTTGTACTCATTCGATTCGTGGCGATCATCAAAATCTAATCCGCAGTCAATTTGACCGAGGCGTCAGGCGAAAATCAGAGAAATCGAAATCAGCCAATCCATCGAGCCGATCTTTTTAACTTTGGCGATGAATCAAAAATTGGTTTAGGCTGGGATTACGCAACCATTTCAATGCAAAAATACCAAAAAATCCGCATCAAAACTACAAAAAATGGGGTTTAAACTTGAAATAAAGTTCTTTTATGGTACGTTTATATGATTCAAAAGGAGTTTTCATTATCAAAAATTCATACAAGGCTGGTGTTTTATCATCGATTCTTACAGGTTCAATCGTTTTCGCTATGCCCTACGGCATTGGGTGTGTCTCTGACATTAACTCTGATGGAATTGTGGGGGTAGGCGATGTACTGTCGGTGATTGATGCATGGGGAACATCAAACGAAGATGCAGATTGCAATGGCGACGGTATAGTTTCTGTTGGAGATTTATTAATGGTCATCAATGAATGGGAAGTTGATTGTGAATCGATCCACCCGTTTGTTGATAATACAGTTGTTACTTTTGATTATGCCAATGACTTTATCATTATTGAAACTAACGGAATTCCTAGCCACCCAACTGGTCCATTCGATGGTTCAGAGGGATGTTTCAACCCAAACACCGCAACACCACAAGACAGAACATACCGCATTCCGATTCATGCAACTCCAACAGATACTCCTGCTGTTGAATACTATGATCAGTTTGGCCCGGTTTCTGTTGCCGTCAATGGAGTGCCTTTATACAACCCATATGACGCTGGCGGTGTTGATGCACCAAGTTCAATCTGTTTTGACGCGTACAACGGTCACCCACAAATGACGGGTGAATATCATTACCACCAATGGTCGCCAGCACTTGATGCGATGGAGACAGATGGCCACAGCGGTGTCGTGGGTTATTCTTTTGATGGATATCCAATCTTTGGTCCTTGGGAATCCGATGGTGTTGATGCGCACAATGATATGCAACATCCCCTTGATGATTGTCACGGACATAGCGATGCAGTTCGTGGGTATCACTACCACACTTCACTCCCTTACAGCGAAGATGCCAATGGATTCCCATGGATCATGTCTTGCTATCACGGTGAACCAGAAATGTCTAACTTTGACGATGGTGGCGGCGGGGGTTGTGACGCATGTGCACAATTGATGATTCCACCAGCTGTTTGCAATTGTGTTCACACAACACCAGGTTATGAATACTGCTGCACAAATTGGGATGCAGCCTGCCAAGCATACGCAGTAGAATTTTGTAACGCTGGGATGGCACCTCCAAAAAAGCGATCTCATAAATAACTTTAGATGAAACCGTTTCTCATTACTCTGCTCTTCACAACCGCTCTATTGAGCGGTTGTGCTGTTAGTAACACGCACCGCGTATTAAGCGGAGTTAACGGTGAAGTTGATGTGATTGTATTCAGCAGTACAGATTGCCCAATTGCAAACGCAATGGCGCCAGAAATTGAGAGGATGCATAAAGATCTACAAGGGAGGGGCGGGCAACTCATTCTTGTACACGTCTGGAAGGGGAAAAAATATATTGACGCTTCTGACCATGCAAAAGAGTATGGATTGTCGATGCAAGTTCTTATTGATTCTAATCATGAACTTGTCAAGCAATTCAATGCGACTGTAACTCCTGAAGCAGTGGTGATTCGATATGATCGAAAAGGGATACCAATCGTTGTGTATCAAGGTCTCATAAACAATCTATTTGATTCGCCCGGAAATCGTCGTGATAAGGCAACTCAACATTATGTTCGCGATGCGATTGATGCCGCGTATGCAAACGCAAAAGTTAATCCTGCATATCGCCAACCAACGGGCTGTGTTATTGAGCAAATGCAATGATTGAACTATTTCTTGTCACGTTACTTGCTCAAGAAGAACCCCGCGTTCCAACGTGGAAGCAGGATATACAAGAAATTATTCTAAGTAACTGTATGCCTTGCCATGATGTAGGTGGTGCTGGAGCGTTTCAGTTATTAACGTTTGACGATGTCCAAGGGCGTGCTTCTTTTATAGTTGAACTCACAACTTCGGGGGTGATGCCCCCTTGGCTTCCAAGCGATGAAGGCTTGCAACTTCGACATAAGCGAGGTATTACAAAGGAAGATATAGCAACAATTCAACAATGGATTGAAGCGGGAAAACCTCAGGGCGAGGGATCGGGAATAGCAATTTGCGGCGGCGGTCTTCTAGTGCCACATGCAACGGGTCACACGAACTTAGAAACACCATGGATCATTCCAGCCGAGAGCGAAACGCGTTGGCATAAAGGTATTTTAGATAAGCAAACATTTGTGTTGCCAATTAACAATACTCAGCCAATGAAAGTGACCTCATTTGAATTCAAAACAACCGCACCCCGTGCAGTACAAATGGTTGGTTTTGTATTTGACCACCAAGGACGGGGTCGTACATTTGATGGGTGGGATCCCGACGAACCGGGCTATGAAATGATGGGCGACATTGGTTGGGTGCCTTCGGGGTCGCACGGCAAGATTGGCCCCGGATCTGGAATCGTTCAACTACCCCTTGGTTTTCATTGGGATGTTCCAGAAAATGTTGATTTGATTGCAGAGACACACTTTCGTCCTCGCGGAAAACAAGAAAAACTTTCTTGTTCAATTTCGATACAAACTAATCCAACGGAGGATTCGCGGGCAGTTCAAGGAGTAGTCACGATGGTGCGGCGAATTTACATCGAACCAGAAGACAATGACTACACAGTTGGTGAAACAGTTGAATTACCAGTTGCAGTTGACCTCATTGGAATCACACCTCGCGCTGGGGCAGAATGTGAATCGATGAAAATTGGAACTAGCAATACGACACTATTGTCTATTCCAAGTTGGGATCCTCATTATGGTGAAACTGTGTTTTTCAAAAAACCATTTAGACTTGAATTGGGTGACAAACTTGTTTCGCTGTGGAAATTCAACAACAGCGAATCAAATCCACGTAATCCATTCGTTCCATCACAACTTATCGATCTTGCACGAAAAACTGGGGTTGCCAACTTTGTTCTACACGTAGCACCGGTGAATCCGCAGGACGCTGAAGCACTCGCAAAGTGGAACTTGTCTATGCTTCGTACAAGGCAACGAACTCAAAAGTAAAAATTGATATCATGTGCAAATGATTACAACCCTCATCGTATGTGTTATTTCTGCTTCGCCGACTTCTGGTGGAGCAATTGCTCCGAACCTTGTTGAAACAGAGGGTGGGGCGTGGATGACGTGGATTGAACCCGTTGATGAAGAAAAAAACATTGTCGCCTTGAGATGTTCAAAATTTGATGATGAACACCAAGTATGGGGCGATGCATTGACAGT
>Ga0114996_10008157_pt1 | contig 11703 bp, 5 predicted proteins | sample ArcticOcean_MG_C_4_FD_87039 | JGI IMG/M metagenome (GOLD analysis project Ga0114996, IMG submission 87039) | Marine microbial communities from western Arctic Ocean - ArcticOcean_MG_CB4_134 | ecosystem: Environmental > Aquatic > Marine > Oceanic | place: Arctic Ocean: Canada Basin | collected... | reverse complement strand
GCCACGGCGTTCAATCAGGACATCGGTTCCTGGGACGTCAGCAGCGTCACGAACATGGGCTCCATGTTCAGCATTGCCACGGCATTCAATCAGGATTTGAGCGGTTGGTGTGTCTCTCTCATCACTAGCGAGCCCACTGATTTCGATACAGGGGCGACCTCTTGGATTGGGGGAACGCCACGAAATCGCCCGGTATGGGGGACGTGTCCCTAGTAGGGGCAGCCCCTAGCTCCCCTCAGTGGTAGCCACACCTAGCTATCCACTGTTCTGCGCGTCCTGAGTTGCGGGTATGAGTGGGGCGGAGCAGAATGAAGGCATGGCTCTAATCAAATGCTACGAATGCGAGAAGGAGATCAGCGACAAGGCACCCGCTTGTCCGCATTGTGGTGCCCCTAGATCATCTTCATGTTAGGAAACTTTTGCTGACGGCTCGTTCGAAAGGGAGTTCTCCCCGGCGGCAACTAGCCTCCGCGCAAATCACTACCGTGAGGTCAAGGATGAAGAAGGATCGTGTTGTTCTCGCCGCCGTGCTCTGCTCGCTGGGCACCATCTCCTCGCTGAGCGCGCAGTCGTTCGGCAACGCGGTCGTCGTCGGCGACGACCAGATCATCGTCGGCGAGCCGTCGTACGAGATGCGGTCCGGCGTAGCGTATGTGTTCGAGCGTGACGGGTCCGGGTCCTGGGTGGAGAAGCAGCGCCTCGAGCCCGAGTTGGGCGAGGCGGGCAACCGTTTCGGGATCCGCCTCGCTCGCCAGGATGGCACCCTGCTCGTCTCCGCGACTCGCGCGGACGAGGGCACGGGCGCGATCTACATCTTCACGAACGAGGAGGGCACCTGGACGGAGACGGGCCGCTTGGAGACGAGCGATCGGAGCCCGGCCGACAGCCTGGGCACCGGACTCGCGATCGACGGGGACTGGATCCTCGTGGGCACAATCGCCCAGAACGGGGCCCGTGGCGCGACCTATGCGTTCCGCCGTCAGGGCCAGGACTGGCTCGAGCACTCGAAGATCGTCCCGGAGGGGGTCGAACAAGAGGCGCGCTTCGGGAGCGAGATCGCGCTGAGCGATGGCCGTGCCCTGATCGCTGCGCCCTCCGGTGGCGGCGGCACGGGCACTGTTTACGCGTACCAGTACGACGCGGCCTCCGACCGCTGGCAGGCGCAGGGCCAGCTCCAGGCGCCGGCGCTCGAGGAGCAGGCCGGCTTCGGCACCGAGATTGAGCTCGTCGGCCCGCTGGCCCTCGTCGGCGCCCCGGGCGTCTTCCAGGGAACGGGCGTCGCGTTCGCGTATGCGAGCTTCGGCGGCCAGTGGCAGTTCGCATCGATCATGCAGCCGTTCGAGACGCAGGGGGGCGTGCAGTTCGGCTCCTCGATCTCCTTCGACGGCGAGACCGCCCTCATCGGCGCGCCAGGCGCGCAGCGTGGAGCAGGTCGACTTTACGAGTTCACGCTCGACGGTCGGACCGGGGAGTGGACGAGTGCGCGGAAGATCGGCTCGGGCGCGCCGGGCCGGGAGCTCTTCGCGGCATCGGTCGACCGCATGGGCGACGTCGTCGTGAGCGCGGCGCTGGGTGCGGATCGCCGCGCCGGCGCGGTGTACGTCCTGGAGCGCGAGATGGGCGTCGGTGACTGGATGGCCTCCGGGCGCCTCGTTGGCGACGTGCTGGGCATGGAGGCTGTGCTCGGCGAGGAGGTGCCGTGCTCGGACGACGGCGAGTCCGCCGGCTTCGAGTGTTCCTCGGTCGACCTCATCTCGTTCCTGCCGGTCCAGGAAATGGCCGCCAATCGTGGCGTGTCCACGAACGACGTCTGGGGCTGGACCGACCCCGAGTCGGGCAAGGAGATCGTGATCGTCGGCATGTCCGACCAAACCGCCTTCGTCGATATCTCGAACCCGGGCCAGCCGACCTACCTCGGCCGTCTACCGATGCACGAAGGCGCGAATCCCTCGACGTGGCGCGACATGAAGGTCTACGAGGACCATGTGTTCGTCGTGTCCGACGGTGCGGGCCAGCACGGTATGCAGGTCTTCGACCTCACGCGGCTCCGCGGCCTGGACGGCACCAACCCGCCGACCCTCGAAGAGGACGCGCACTACGACCAGATCGCGAGCGCGCACAACATCGTGATCAACGAGGAGACCGGTTTCGCCTACTCCGTCGGTTCGCGAGGCGGCGGTGAGACGTGCGGCGGCGGGCTCCACATGATCAACATCCAGGACCCGACGAACCCGACGTTCGCCGGCTGCTTCCAGGACATGACCACCGGTCGGCAGCGCACCGGCTACTCGCACGACGCGCAGTGTGTCGTCTACCGCGGCCCCGACGAGGACTACCGGGGTCGCGAGATCTGCCTCGGAGCGAACGAGACCGCGCTTTCGATCGCCGACGTGACCGATAAGGCGAATCCGGTCGCCGTTTCGATGGCATCGTACCCGAACGTCGGATACTCCCACCAGGGTTGGCTCTCGGAGGACCATTCCTACTTCTTCATGGGCGACGAGCTCGACGAAACCGGCGGCAACGTCGCGACGACGCGAACGCTGATCTGGGATCTCGCGGACCTGGACGATCCGGTGCTCGCCCGTGAGTTCATGGCGGAGACGAAGGCCACGGACCACAACCTATATATCCTCGGCAACACGATGTACCAGTCCAACTACAAGTCGGGTCTCGTGGTGTACGACGTCTCGGACCCGGAGAACCCGGTCAAGACGGGCCAGTTCGACACCGTGCCCTACGGTGGCGACGACGCCTCGATGGGGGGCTCCTGGTCGAACTATCCGTACTTCGAAAGTGGGGTCGTGGTCGTGACGAGCGGCCGCGAGGGTCTCTTCCTCGTCCGATACCGTCCGCAGACGATCTCCGAGTAGGAGCCATGATGGACAAACCCTCGAACGGGCGGGTGCACAGACGCGCCACGTCCCTCTTCACCGCCCTCCTGGCCGGCATCGCGCTCACGGCACCGGCCGGGGCGCAGGAGTTGCTGTACGTGGCCAGCCAGGAGGAGGTCACGGTCGCCATCATCGACATGGCGACGAACGAGTTGGTCGAGACGGTCGATCTCAAGGAATTCGGCTATCCCCAGGAAGCCAAGGCGCATCACACGGCTGTGGAGCCCGACGGCTCCTACTGGTACGTGTCGCTGATCGCGGCGGGAAAGGTGCTGAAGTTCGACCGGGACAACCGACTCGTTGGAGAGTCGGACTTCCAGGCCCCGGGCATGCTCAGCCTCGACCCCACGGCGGATCGGCTCTACGTCGGGCGCTCGATGGCCGCAGTGAACCCTCCGCAGCGGGTCGGGGTGATCACGCGGAGCACGATGGAGATCGAAGAGGTCGACGTCTTCTTTCCGCGTCCGCACGCGCTGGCGATCGATCCACTCGGGCGACGCTTCTTCTCGGGGAGCCTCGGCCAGAACAGCGTCGCGTACGCGCCACTTGGGGCCGAGGAGGTCGACCTTCTGAACCTGGCGGGCGACACGCACGCCCTGGTGCAGTTCGCGGTCTCGCCGGATGGGCGTTGGATGGTCGGCACCGGCCAGATGACGGGGGAGCTGCTCGTCTTCGACCTCTCGAGCGACGAACCGGAGCTCCTCCGATCGATCGACGTGGGCGGCCAGCCTTGGCACCCGAGCTTCACCCCCGATGGTAGGTCGGTCTGGGTGCCGAACCAGGCCGCGAACCGCGTGACCGTGGTCGACCCCCAGAGCTGGTCGGTCACCGACGTCATCGAACACCCTGCGCTGATCGAGCCGCACGGCTCGGCCGCCTCACCCGATGGCCGCACCGTGTACGTCTCGTCCCACAACGTCGCGGGCACATATCGCCCGGCGGACGGCAGCGACGGGCGCCCGGGTACGGTCGTCGCGATCGACGTCGCGAGCCGTGAGGTCGTGGCCGTGATCGAGGTCGGCCGCTACGCCGCGGGCATGTCGGCCACGTCCACCGCCTCCGTCCGCTGATGCGCCCGGCTCCGTCTCTCAGGGCGTCGGTGCTCCTCGGGACGGTCCTCGCTGCGGCGTGCGCGGGGACCGGGGGACCGGGATCTGCGTCGCCCGGTCCGCGTGACGGGGCCGTCCCGATCGCGGAGGCCCTGCTCGAGCGACACATTGCCCCCTTCCCCGTGACGGCCGAGGACGGGACACCCTTCGGCCAGCCCTTCCTGGGCGGCTTCAACATTCCCCGTCCGCAGCTCATCGACATCGACGGCGATGGCGACGACGATCTCTTCGTGCAGGACGTGTCGGGTAGCGTGATGTACTTCGAGCGCGTAGATGATCCGGACATACCCTTCGTCTGGCGGACCGATCGATACGAGGATCTGGAGATCGGCGAGTGGTACCGTTTCGTCGACCTCGACCGGGACGGCGATGCCGACCTGCTCGCCGAGGAGCCGTTCAGCTACGTTCGCTACTACCGCAACGAGGGCACACCGACCGCACCGGCCTTCGAGCTCGCCGCGGACACCCTCGAGGACACGGCGGGTGATCCGATCTTCTCCGACCGCCAGAACATCCCGAACGCGACCGACATCGACTGCGACGGCAATATCGACCTGATGATCGGCCGACTCGAGGGCACCTTGGCGCGGTACGAAGAGACCGGGCTCGACGCCAACGGCGTACCCCGCTTCGCGCACGTGACCGACCGCTTCGAGGACATCGAGATCGTGGCGCAGCTCGGGAGCAAGCACGGAGCGAACACGATGGCCTTCGGCGATATCGACTCGGACGGGGACGAGGACCTCTTCTGGGGGGACTTCTTCGAGCCCGGCATCCTGTTGCTGGAGAACACCGGTACGTGCCAGTCGCCGAACCTGAGGCGGGAACCGGAGTCCTTCCCGACCGAAGATCCGCTCCGGACCAGCGGGTACAACGCACCCACCGTTGGTGACGTCGACGGAGACGGCGACCAGGACCTGATCGTCGGAGTGCTCGGCGGCGCCTTCAACCCGAACACGACGACGGCGGACAACTTGCACTACATCGAGCAGGTCACCGCCGGCACCTTCGCGAAGCGGACGTCACGCTTCATCTCCACGATCGACGTAGGGAGCGAAAGCGTGCCCGTCTTCGTCGACCTCGACGGGGACGGCGACCAGGACATACTTCTTGGCAACAAGATCGAGCAGGACGACCCACAGAACGGGGCGCTCTACCGGTTCGTGAACGAGGGCCGGCCGGGCGCTCCCGACTACCGTATGGCGGGAGAGGTCGATCTCGGCGGCGGCTACCACCTCGTGCCGGCCTTCGGCGACCTCGACGGCGACGGCGACCTGGATGCGATCGTCGGGACATGGGGGGACGAGGTGCGGCTCCATGTGAACGAGGGCGCGGATGGCTCGATTGCGCTCACGCTCGCTGACTCCGCCGTCGTGACCCTCACGCGTGGCCGTAACGCCACCCCGACACTCGGAGACGTAGACGGGGATGGCGACCTCGACCTCTTCCTCGGTGAGTCGTCGGGAATGCTGAACTTCTACGAGAACACAGGGTCGGCCACCAACCTCGAGCTGACCTTGGTGAGCGACGAGTTCGGCGACTTCGACGTCGGCCGGCGGAGCCTCCCGGTCCTGTACGACATCGACGGGGACGGAGATCTCGACCTGGTCGTCGGGTCGGAGTCGGAGGGCTTGCGCCTCTTCCGGAACACGGGCACGCCGTCGGCTCCGAGTTTCGTCGACGAGGGGTCGTTGCCCATCCCGCACTTCGGATTCTCCGCGCCCGCGTTCGGGGACGTCGACGGCGACGGCGACCATGATCTCTTGCTCGGGGGGGGGAGCGGCGGGCTGCACATCTACCTGAATGGAGGCCACTGAGCCGTGAATCACTCTCCACCAACTCCTGACACGGCGATGAGAAAGCTGGCTCCTTCTCTGGCGTTCACGCTCCTCGCGATGGTTCTGCTCGGCTCCCCTGGCACCGCCCAGGAGCCGAATTTCGGGCGAGCCGTGGTTCTCTCGGGCGCCGACCTCCTGATCGGGCAACCCGTGAACTGGTACGGGCCCGGAGTCGTGCACGCGTATCGCGCCGCGCCCGACGGCGCATGGTCGGAGCCGATCCTACTCACGGCGCCGGATTCGACGACCCGGGACGACTTCGGTCGCGCCCTCGCTGTGGACGGCGACATGCTCGTGGTCGGAGCACCGCGGAAGCGCGACGGGTCGGGTGTGGCTTACGCGTTCCGCCGGAGCGCTGCGGACGCGGCGTGGGAGCTGGACGCTGTGATCGAGCCGCCCCAGAGCGGGGACCACCGGGAGTATGGCGTCGCGTTGGCGCTCGACGGCGACGAGCTCCTCGTCGGCTCGCCGGCGGTGGGCTCGACCGGGGTCGTGTACCGGTACGAGCGCGGAGGGAGCGGCTGGACGCTGCAGGGCTCGATCCGTCCGCCGTCGAACGACCGGGCTGCCGCGTTCGGTCGGTCGATCAGTCGGGACGGCGACCGCCTCGTGGTCGGAGCGCCGGCGACGGATTCACTCCGCGGTCGTGTCTATGTCGTGGATCGGGCGGGTATGGATTGGGGCACACCCCGGGCGGTGGAGCTGGCGGTAGCAACTGAGCGGGCCGGACTCGGCTCGTCCGTGTTCCTGAGTGGTGCACAGGGCTTCGTCGGTGCGCCGGGGCGGAGCGAGGTCCTCGTGATCGGCCCGGACGATTCGGGCGCGTGGCGAGCGACGGCGACATTGAGGTCCGGATCGGAAGCCCGGGGCTCGTCGTTTGGCTTCTCTCTCGCCTCGATCGATGACGGCGTGCTCATCGGGGCTCCGGGGGCCATGGGCCGGGACGGCCTCGTCTACTGGTTCGCCGCGGACGGGGCGGGCGGTTGGGACGAAGCGGTCCGCCTCGATCCGGACGACTCGGAGGGCGCCTCATGGCCGCTGGGCTTCGGTCACGCGGTAGCGGCGACGCCCGAGCGAGCCGTCGTCGGCATGCCCACGCGGGACTTCGGGGAGGGTCGCGCGCTCACGTTCGTTCGGAACGGCGACGACTGGACGTCGGGGGATTTGCTCGAGGGAAATATCTACCGCATCGGCTCGGAGCTGACCTCCGGCGATCGCTGCAACCAGGGCGCCATGCGCGAGTTCCCGTGCACGAACATCGAGCTCGTGGGCCACATGTCCGTGGACGATCTGGGCGGCGAGCGTGGCAGCTGGGTCAACGACGTGTGGGGGTGGGAGGATCCGGACACCGGCCGGCGGTACGCATTAGTCGCGCGCCGGGACGGCGCCTCCTTCGTCGACGTGTCCGATCTGTCTGCACCGCGCTTGATCGGCAACCTTCCCCGCACACAGGGTTCCCGTCCTACGGTATGGCGCGACATCAAGGTGATCGGAACGCACGCGTACATCGTCTCGGATGGCGCGGGCGCCCACGGCATGCAGGTCTTCGATCTCACGCGCCTGCGGGACGTCACAGATCCGCCTGAGGACTTCGCGCCGGACTTCACGTACGACGAGATCTTCAGCGCGCACAACGTGGTCGCGGACACCGCCTCCAAGTTTCTCTACGTGGTCGCCGCGAGTGGCGGCGGAACGACGTGCGGGGGCGGCCTGCACATGGTCGACGCGAGCGACCCCGAACGCCCCACGTTCGCTGGATGCTACCACGACAACAGCAGCGGCGGTCGGGGCTCCACACACGATGCTCAGTGCCTCGTGTACGAAGGACCCGACGAGGACTACGCCGGGCGTCAACTCTGCATCGGCTCGAACGAGTCCGAGCTGAACATCGCCGACGTAACCGACAAGTCGAACCCGGTTACAGTCGCTCGGGCCACGTATCCGAACGTCGCGTATGCGCATCAAGGCTGGCTCGACGAAGAGCAGCGCTACTTCTACATGAACGACGAGGGCGACGAGACCGCGGGCAACGTCGACCGGACGCGGACGCTCGTGTGGGACCTGACGGACCTGGACGACCCGATACTCGTGAGGGAGTACTTCGCGCCCGTGGCTGCCTCCGACCACAATCTCTACGTGGTCGGCGACCGCGTGTACCAGTCCAACTATGGAAGCGGGCTCCGTGTGCTCGACATCAGCGACCGCTCGAACCCGCGGGAAATCGCCTTCTTCGACAGCGCCCCCTACAACGACGACGGGCCGGGCTTCAGCTCCGCGCAGAGCGGCGCCTGGAGCAACTACCCGTTCTTCGCCGACGACCTCGTGATCTTCACGAGCGTGCGGGAGGGGCTGTTTATCGTGCGGGTGCAGCGGCCGATCAGCTGAGGCGCTCCATCCGACTCGACTCGACCGGCTCAGATCCCGGGTCCTGACGCGCTGGTGGCGAAGGCCGAGCACGCGATGGCAGCGCCTGCTACCTGGGCCAGGCCCTCTCTGCACGATTGTCGACAGCGCTCCGGAGCCTTAGGCTGTCGGAGTTGCCGCTTCGTCGTCTCCGGAGGTCCTATGGTATCGCTTCGCGCACTCGGTCTGTCCCTCATCGCGTTGGTTGTCCTCGCCGCGCCCGCCGTCGCCCAGTCGGGTTCGTTCGGCAACTCCGTCGTAATCGACGGGGACGCGCTGCTCATCGGTGAGCCGAACAACACGTTCCGACCCGGCACAGTCTACCTCTACAAGAAGGTCGGCGGTGAGTGGGTCGAGTCGGCTCGCATCACAGCGCCGGCCGCCGAGCGCGCTGACGGTTTCGGTGCCGTCCTCGCTCGGACCGACAACACGCTCTTCGTGGCCTCACGGAGCGGGCGCATCGACGCGTTCGAGCGGTCCGGAGCCACCTGGGCGCACTCCAGCACGCTCGTCGGAGAGGACATTGCCGGGCTCGATCCGCGCTGCAACTACAACGGGTATTGCGAAGTCGACTATGGGATCGCGCTGGCGGCAGCCGACGACTGGCTCCTCGTCGGTCAATCGCACACGGCGACGGACCAAAGCCGCTTCCGACCGCGGCGCCGGCAAACCACCGATGGCGCCCCGTCCGCGCCGCCGGGGGCGGTCCATGCCTTCCAACGCGGTCCGGACGGCCGATGGGTGGAACGACAGCAAATCAGTTCTCCGGAGGCCGCCGATGAGGATGCCTTCGGAGCCACGGTCTCGATCGTCGGTGACCGCGCGCTGATCGGGGCGCCCGGTGCGGCTGGCGATCCCGATCTGGCGAGGGCCGGTCGAGTGTACGAATACCGGCTGGTGGACGGGGCATGGCGCCCGCACGGCGAGCTGACCGTGACCCCGGAAGCCGAGGCGTCGTTTGGTGCGACGATCGCCGCGCGAGACGGACGCGCGATCGTGGGCGCGCCGTTCAGCACGCAGGGCGTCGGCACCGCTTACGTGTTCGACCTGGAGGGCGCCGACGGTAGCTGGGTGATGACCTCCCGACTCGACGCGCCGGGGGCCCTCGAGGGAGACGTGTTCGGCAGTGCCGTGGCCCTGGATGGAGACGATGTCTGGGTCGGCGCCCCGGTGACGCGGGGGCTCGAGAACGGCATGGCCTTCGTCTTCTCGGGGGGTGAGCCGAGTCACTGGAGCTTCACGGAAGAGGAGACCAACACGGAGGACTCGTTCGCCCACCGCGTGGTCGCGGATGGCGGCATCGCGGCTGTCACCGCCTCGGGCCTCGACCATCAGATGGGGGGTGTCTTCGTCTTCGAACGCGACGCAACAGGTGAGTGGCACCAGGAGGACGTGCTCGTGAGCGCGCCCGACATGCTCGGTGCCGTGTTCGGCGAGGAGAGACAGTGCGTGGACGGAGCGGTCGAGTCGTTCGACTGCCAGGATATCGAGTTGTACGCCTACGTCCCGAGCTCGCTGCTCACCACCCCGGAGCGTGCGCGAGGGGTGCGCGCGAACGACAACTGGGGGTGGACCGACACCGAGACGGGTCGCGAGTACGCGCTCGTTGGGCGGAACGATGGCACCTCCTTCATCGACATCACCGATCCGGCGAACCCCGTCCTTCTCGGCGACCTTCCCAAGACCCCTGCCACGCCCCGCTCCCAGCTCTGGCGGGACATCAAGACCTACGAAAACCACGCCTTCATCGTCGCGGATGGCGCGGGTGCCCACGGCATGCAGGTCTTCGATCTCACGCGGCTGCGGGACGTGCCCGACCCGCCGGCCCTGTTCGAGCCCGACGTGCTCTATCTCGGCGAAGGGCTCAACGTCGTCGAGAGCAGCCACAACGTCATCATCAACGAGGACACGGGCTTCGCGTACCTCACGAGCCGGGGGTGCTCGGGTATGCACATGGTCGACATCCGAGAGCCGATGAATCCGGCCTTCGTCGGCTGCTCCGATCCCGGCGGGACGCATGACGCTCAGTGCGTGATTTACCAGGGCCCGGACGCGGACTATCAGGGCCGTGAAATCTGCCTGCGCATGTCCGGCGACCGGTTCCAGATCTCCGACGTGACCGACAAATCGAATCCCGTCGAGCTCTCAGTCGCTTCTCACCCGAACCCCGCTTATATGCATCAGGGTTGGGTCACCGAGGACCACCGCTACTTCATCATGGATGACGAGAGCGACGTGATCGCCGGCAACGTCGAGACGACACGCACGCTGATCTGGGATCTCGACGACCTGGAAGATCCCATTCTCGCCAAGGAGTTCTTCGGTACGCTTCCCGCCAGTGCGCACAACCTTTACGTGAAGGGGGACTTCACGTACCAGGCCAACTACAAGTACGGCCTGCACATCCTCGACACCTCGGATCCGCTGAACCCGATCGAAGTCGGCATGTTCGATACGTCACCGTACGGGACCGGCCCCGGGTTCGGCGGTGCGTGGAGCACGTACCCCTTCTTCGAGAGCGGGACGATCCTGGTGACGAGCATGCAGGAGGGCCTGTTCATGCTCAAGAAGCGGACGCGTCCGATTTCGTGAGGAGAGACGACTGGATCGCCGGACGCCACCTCCGTGACACCCATCGTGCGCGCGAGACGCTGGGCTCTTTGTTCATGAAGGGCCTGCGTATGAGTACTCGCCCGCCTCAGTGCCAATAGCGGCGAATAACCATAGAAGCGGCGTACCTAAGCCATTAACGGCACGTCGCGCACTTCACGTAAGGGGTCTTATTTTGCCTTGAAGCTGACGGATGCCCCCCCCGTTGGGGCCCCACGGCCACCCGGCGGTCGTGGTGGTGGGTGACACACTGGTGAACCCCCGTCGGAAAAAAATGTGGGAACTTTTGGCGAGACCCTGACCTAAGCCCGCGCTCGCGGGCAGCTTGGACGCAGGGCACGAGGGCCACACCGCCAGACACTATCCACGCCTACGCGGACATCATATTCGAAGTCGAAAGGGATGAGTCCGGCGATGTGGATACTCAGGTTCAGCACATCGTAGAACACGGGGCCAAGGTCCAAGGCGGCGGCTCGGGATACTCTTTCTATCCACCACATCGGATCATGAACGTCACAGTCGGATCATGAAGGTGAGGATTAAGTCCAAGGACTGATCGACGAAGCTCTGGGACATGAATCCCCGCCCCCCTCTACCGCAGCACCACTCCTAGCGTACCTACCGACAGGGTTTTGCGCGTCCTGAGTTGCGGGCCTGAGTGGGGCCGGGCAGCAGAATGAGTGTGAAGCCCTCAGACCGGCAGAATCTGGTCGAACCGAGCCAACTCCGCCCTGTGTCTGGAATGTGTCCCGGGGGGTGGCGAAAGGTGGCGGAACGGGGGTAGGAGCGCGGCGGTACCCGGCGGAGATTTAGCGTAGATAGGCGAAGATCGATGGATAGGGACTTCTG
>Ga0114996_10008156_pt1 | contig 11703 bp, 6 predicted proteins | sample ArcticOcean_MG_C_4_FD_87039 | JGI IMG/M metagenome (GOLD analysis project Ga0114996, IMG submission 87039) | Marine microbial communities from western Arctic Ocean - ArcticOcean_MG_CB4_134 | ecosystem: Environmental > Aquatic > Marine > Oceanic | place: Arctic Ocean: Canada Basin | collected... | reverse complement strand
CGGTCTCGCGGACACCCGGATGCCCGTGTGTCAGGGCCTTTTCGATTGTCTCGCGGTCGATCGCGTGCAAGGCAGCCAGCAGCGCCAGAGCGATCGCGTGAGTTCGCGCAGCAGGATTCCTCGCGAGTAGCTGGCGAAGCCTGGTTCCGGTCGAAGCTCCCTGGCGTTCGAGGAGCAATCGCATCGCCGTGTCCCGCTGCCAACCATCGCGGTGCAGGAGCGCCGCGACGAGCTGCGCGCCCGTGGCCGATCCGAGATTCGGTTTGCGGTACGCCTTTTCGTTTGCGCCGGCGATTCGCCAGATGCGTCCGCGGTCACTCCCACTCATCAGGTCGAGATTCGATTTGATCTCGTCGGGGAGCGACCAGGGGTGTTCCACGACCTCGCGGTACATGTCGCACACATAGAGCGCGCCGTCCGGACCGTTCGCGAAGTTCACCGGGCGGAACCAGATGTCCGAGGACGCGAGGAGTTCGCAGTTGTTCTCCACCCGGGCCGCGCGGAACGTCACCCCGTTCGGCGTCAGCTTCTTGCGATGAATGAGGTTGCTGGCGACGTCGCCGACGATCAGGTTGCCGTAGCTCCCGGGGATTGAGTTGCCGCGGTAGACCGTGATTCCTGTCGCCGACGTGAAGTAGCCGGACACCGCCCCGCCGTGCTCGATCGGCCCACGTACCTGGCCGCCGATGCGCAATCGCGTTCGGACGATGCGCCAGGGTTCCGGCGGGCTGAGACGGAAGACCGGACCGGAGCCCCCTTCGACCGCTATCGACGCGATGGGCGACGGTGCGGCGAGAAGAGGGTTGCGGTTGACGTAACGTTGCTCGAGCACGATGTGCCGTGCGTGGTCCGAGTTGTTGCAGACGAAGCGCCGACCGAAGTCGTCGATGGTGTGCCCGAACTGCCCGCCACCCGTGAGTGATTCGAATCGCCCGTCCGGGTGGAACCGGAAGTCCCGCCCGCGGAGCAACACGGGCGCGAGGTTCGGCTTGCGCTTGGACACGATCTTGCCGCCGTTGCCGCCTCCGGCGCCGTAGAACCAGCCGTCGGGTTGCAGGACGAAGTTGTTCGCGAGCGTCTGCACGTTGTTGCGACCGAATCCGGAGAAGACGATCTCCCTGCGGTCAGCACGCCCGTCGCCGTTCTCGTCCTTCAGGTAGTAGATGTGGGGCGCGGAAGCGACGAAGACACCACCCTTCCAGCACGCGATCGCGGTTGGCCACGATAGCTTGTCGGCAAACACGCGGCTCTTGTCGACACGTCCGTCCCCGTCTATGTCCTCGAGCACTCTCACGCGACCCGTCGGCTCGTGGCCATCCCGCTCATCGAACGGGTAGTCGCGCATCTCGATCACCCAGATGTTGCCGTGCTCGTCGAACTCCATGTCGATCGGGTCGACGACGTCTGGTTCCGCGGCGACCAATTCAACCCGGATGCTGGGTGCGGTACGAAATGTCTGCAACGCCGCTTCAGGCGTCTTCGGGGGGATGCGTGGCAGTTCGCCTTGCAGCGTCTTCGCGACGGTTTGCTTGACCGCCGCCATGACGACGGTCTCGACGGACTCGGCCCAGCGAGAGGGCTGCCCGTAGTAGAGCATCGCGCCGCCGCCCTCGTAGCCGCCCTCGCGCCAGACTCGGTGCGAGGGGATGTAGCCCATCACGTCGTTACAGTAGGCGGCGACCCATGTCCGCTTGCCGCCAAAGATCTTCTTGATCGCGAGCGAGTAGTCGACCGTGACCTCGCCGCCGAGCGCGACCCACGTCAGCTCGTCGCCCAGTCGCCAGGCCTGAACGGGGTAGGGGTACTGTGTTGCGATCTTGCCGTCGCGCTCGAGTCTGTCGAGGAGGAGTTGGGCGTGGCGCCGCCTGTAGACGTTCTTGTCCTCCAGGCTCGCTTGCAGCTGTTTCTTCGTCGGCACCTTGTCGAACGGAATCGGTGTCAAGCCGAATGCAGTGTGGAGTGGACCTGTGAGCGCGGTCATCTTTCCCGTGAGTGCGGCATCGACGCTCTTCGCCAGTTCCGCGCCGTAGCGCTTCGCCAGCTTCACGTCGCGGCGCGGCAACGGGTTCTGGTCGCCGCCGCAACCGGCGACGAACATCGCGACGGCGCCCTCGTGCCGCTGCTCGAGTTCGCTCTGGGCGAAGCCCGCGTAGTCACCGCTCACGCGGCGGAAGCTCAGGACCGTGCAGTGGCAGGCGTAGCCGAACACCACTGCGCGGAGCTTGCCGTTCGGGTCCGTGACCCGGAGCACGGGTACGTCGTGGTCGAACGGGCCTTTCAGCTTGCCGGCGGCGCGCAGCTCGAGGACCTTGGCTTCGTTGTTGTTGCGTCGGTTGACGGCGAACCCACACTCACCGACCGCCCAGTGGAGTTTCGCGGGGGCGAGTCGCGCGAAGGCCTTCTTCGCGACGTCGACGAAGCGTTCTTCGACGAACTCCGTGTACCGATCGACGCGCACGCGTTCTTCTTCCGTGAAGTTGAACATCGGCGCGAGATGGCTCGTGAGAGCGGGGGCGGTGTGCGTGTGCGACGTCGCGATCATGATCGCCGAACGCGGCAGGCCGAGGTCCTTCCCCAGGCGTTGGCACACTGCGTCGGCGAGTGCTTTGGTCACGCCGAGGAGGTCGGCGGTGAGGAGGAGCGCTCGCTTGCCCGATGGGTCGACGAGCGCCAGTGCCTTCGCGTGGACGTCTTGCAGGACTCCGGAAGAGGGCTGCGTCCGGCTGGCGTAGCCGGCGAGACGCACGGGTTTCGTCGGCGTGAGTTTCACGACGGCGGTGCCGGCGCGGTAGGACCCTCCGCGTGGCATGAGAATCGACTGGATCCCGTCACGCAGTACGGTCTCCACTTCGGGCGCGACGCGGGACACCCGACCGGTCTCGTAGCCGCCCTGTGAGTAGGCGATCTTCGTGCCGATGTAGCCGGGGCCGTAGTCACCGTACGCCGCGGTGCACACTTCGAGATCCGACCGTAGCTTCGATGCGAAGATCTGATACTCGACGAACAACTCCCCGGGCAGATGGAGGATGCGGGCCTTGCCGACGGAAAGACACGCGAGCGTGATCTTGTGACCTCGCTTCGTGCGCCGGAACCACACGAGGTCACGGGCGGCGCGGACGCGTTCACGGGTGGCGAGCTTGGAGTCCGCGACTTGGGAAAGGAGAGCCTGCTCATCGAACCGGGTGGACGGTGGCAACGCGACAGCGACCGTGCGCCAGTCGAGTTTCGCGGTCCGGATCGGGAAGCGTTTCGCTTCGCGCCATGCCTTCGACATGCCGTCGGCGAGCCGCTGCGTGAGCTCGGCGCGGCGCGCGGGGTTGCCGTCGTTGTATTTGCCAGCCGCGACGTTGCCCCCGGCGCCGTTGAAGTGCACCCAGTGACCGCTGTGAATTTCCCCGTCGCATCGGTTGCGGGCCAGGCCGACGAAGTCACAACTGACGCCGCCACTCCCGTAGTAACTCTGTGGGTGCGTTGCGTAGTAGCTGAGCGCCGCGACGGCGTGCTCGCCACGGAAGAACCCCACGACGCGCACCCAAGGATCGATGACTCCCTCGGGCATCGCGCGGACCTTTGGATCCCCACACTTGCTGAAGCGGACGTGCGCGACCTTGCCGTTCTTGCCGAGGATGCGGCGGTTGGAAGCGACGTCTTCGACCTTGGCTTTGCCGATGGCGAAGTGCGTGATACGGATCCGTTTCTTGACAGCGGCCTTCAGTGCGTTCGCGGTGCGCGCGATCGCCGTGCGCGCGAACTCGACGGGGAACATCTTTCCGCCGAGACCGTGCTCGACGAGAAGTGCCTCCGACGCGAAGTCACAGCCAGGTGCGTCGTGCGGATGGAGTGCGTGCACGCATACGCGATCGACCGTGGTCTCGACCGCCGCCGCGAGCGCGCGCCGCCATTGGTCGTGACCCGTGTTGCCGATGCCGACCCAGTCCACTGCACACAACACGATTGGCTTGTCCTTCCCGAAGATCGCGATGCCGCGGGCGGACAACCGATCGACGATCTTCCGAGCGGGAAGGACGAGGCCGTCGCACAGCGGACTGCCGATCGGCGGCGTGACGTCGGCTGCAAACGTCGCGATGGAGATCTCCTGCGCGCAGATGCTGGTCGCGCAGTGTGAGATCAGCGCGAGACCGGGGAGGAGGATCTTGAGTCGCATTCGGGCAGGAAACTCGAGGGGGTGCCGGAGCGTAGCCGATGTTTTGGCCCGTTCCGCAATCGCCAATGGCCCGTATCACATGAGAAGGGGAGTGTACGAGCGATGACGGAGACAGAGCGAGACAAACCGATCGGGAACTGGGAGGCTTTCATGATTGGCGTCTTGATTCTCGCCATCCTACTCGGGCTGGGACTCGAGTTTGTTGCCCGGGAGTGAGTGGGGAGCAGGGTGGTGAAATATGGTCCTCGGCGGCGCGGAGTTCCGTCTCCAATCCGAGGCTCGCTCCAGTCATTCCAGGCCTGATCGATCGGCGTGTGCTCGTCAACTACCAGGTTGATCCTGACGTCCTGCAGCGTCAGTTGCCGCGACCGTTTCGCGTCAAGGTCTATCGCGGAGTGGGGATCGCCGGGGTCTGCTTGATTCGGCTAGCGCGGATGCGACCGCGTTTTCTACCGGCGTTTCTCGGTTTCGGGTCGGAGAACGCCGCGCACCGCATCGCGGTCGAATGGGACACGGATGCTGGCGTTCGGGAGGGGGTGTTCATTCCCCGGCGCGACACTTCGTCGGCTCTGAACACGATGGTCGGCGGGAGGTTGTTTCCGGGCAAGCACCACCGCGCGCGGTTCGATGTGTCTGAGAACGGGGATCACGTCGCTGTCGCTCTGCGGAGCCTTGACGGCGAGACGAACGTGATCGTCGAGGGGAGCGTCGCGTCTTCTCTACCCGAGTCATCGGTCTTTCCATCACTGGAAGCAGCGTCCAGTTTCTTCGAGGGTGGCGCGGTCGGATACTCGGCGACGGATCGTGAAGGCTGTTTCGAGTGCCTGGAACTCAACAGCTTTGGCTGGCGCGTCGAGCCCCTGGATGTCGAGAGGGTCGAGTCGAGTTTCTTTTCCGACCCGGATCGGTTTCCGGAGGGATCGACTACCTACGACTCAGCCCTGTTGATGCGAGGCATCGAGCACGAGTGGTTGGCGCATGAATCCCTTCGCGCGTAGTGGCCTGAACCCCGCGGGGTCAGTGCTGTCGGTGAAGTCCGCGCGGCTTGTACTTCCGCACATAGCCGATGAGGTCCCTGAAGACGTCGTGGTAGCCGAACACCTGCATCTCTTCGATCGCCTTCGTGTTGCTCCAGCCCTCGCGCTCGATTCGAAAGAGCGCCGCCATCATGCCGGTGCGGTCCTTGCCGTGCCGGCAGTGGAAGAAGACGGGTTGTTTCGCAGGGTCGTAGACGGTGTCGAAGAACCGTTTGACCTGGACATCGCTCGGTGGACTGGACCCTACACTCGCGTAGATCGGAATCGCGACGTAGTTCAGACCGGCTGCCTCAGCGACTTTTCGGCTCGTGTTGAACCGTCGGAAGCTGATAACGGTCTTGATGCCCATCTTCCTCAGCGTGTCGTAGCCGAGGTCCGTCGGTTGCGCTCCGCGGTAGATGTCCTCTGTGATCCGCGCGACGTGGGACAGGCCCCCGGCGTCCGGGAGGAGCTTGGCGAAGTCGGGATTCGAGGCAGGGGCGGTGGGAGGTGCCGAGCACGCGGCGAGGACCATGAGAGAGGCGGCGAAGATCAGCGTTCGCTTGCGGAGCATGCTGCCTGGAATGTACGGTGTGACGGCCCGACGCGGTAGCCGGGACGCCGTAGACATGGAATTCGACAACCGATGGGAGTCCCTGATCGATCCGGGGAAGGCGACCGACTTCTTCGCCTTGCCCGCGGGCTTGGCACCGTTCGATCCCGAAATTCGGGTGTTCGATGTCTGCCAGGCGTGGTGGATGGCGGAGTTCGCTCGAGTGATCTATCGGAGGGATGGCCGCCAAGAGATGCTCGCGCGCGCTGGCTTTCGCGAGGAGAAGTCCTTTCGCGGGGCGAGCACGCAGTGTGCCGTAGTGCGACCGGTCGACGGACCGGACTTCGCCGTGCTCGTGTTTCGTGGAACGGCGGATCTGCGCAATTGGTTGACGAGCGTCCGCGCGGTCCCAGTCCGTTGGTCCCGCGGTGGCAAGGTGCACCGGGGATTCCAGAGGGCCCTTCAGAAGGTGTGGGACGAGGTCGCGTTGCATCTCGATTCGATACAGGCCCCGATCTTCTACACGGGTCACAGTCTCGGTGGCGCGCTCGCGACACTCGCCGCTTCGCACCGTCCGCCTGAGGTCGCCTACACGTTTGGCTCGCCGCGAGTCGGTGATGACGAGTTCGTCGCGACGCTGACGGCGCCGCTCTTCCGCGTCATCAATCGTCGTGACATCGTGACGACGCTGCCTCCGGTCGTCCCCAAGCTCGGGTTCGTCCACGCTGGCGAGATGCATCATCTGGAGGCGCGGGATTCCAGCGCCGCGGATGCCGACCCTGATCTCGCCGAGCTCGCAGACCTTCGTCGGTGGTTCGACCCGCACGAATCCCTCGCTGACCACGCCCCGATCAACTACCTCGCCTGTCTCACACGCCTTCTCGGGTGAGCGCCCGCTCGCTGCAGCGTAATCACCGCCGCATCTGTAGCAAGGCCTCGACCCTCACCCGGTCCAAGAGCAGCCACTTCAGCGCCACGAAGCTGACGATGCCCACCGCGATCAGCAAGAGGTCGCCGCCGACCTTCGGAGCGACGGAGCCGCCGGCGAACATCCAGACCGTCACGGAGACATAAGATTCCATCGCCCCTGCATCGGTAACCAAAGGGCAAATCCCCACCTCTTGTCTCCTTTGCGGTGATTTGAGGCCAAAATGAGGTACGCCGAGCCCTGCTCCCACTGGCTCAAGATCGCTTTCCCAGGCAAGAAACCATGACCCGACCACTCGTCCTGATCGTGACCCTCGCACTCCTCGGTCTCCCCCAATTCGTGGTAGCGCAAGCCGCGCCGGATTTCTACGACGACACGGTCGTTCGTCGCATCGACCTGATCTTCTCGGGGACGAACTACTGGAGCACGTTGAAGACGAACTGGTCGACGAAGACGAACATGAAGTGCGATCTCAAGATCGATGGGGTCACCTTCAAGGACGTCGGCGTGAGGTTCCGTGGCAACTCGTCGTACTGGGGTCTGCCGAGTAGTTCACTCAAGCGCGCATTCAAGATCTCGATCGACGAGTACGTCCCAGACCGGAAGTTTCAGAACTACAAGACGCTGAACTTCAACAACAACTTCGCTGACCCTTCCTGGATGCGCGAGATCGTCTCGTACAGCATTTTCCAGAAGTTCATGCCGACGCCGAAGTCCAACTTCATCCATCTCTACATCAACGGCGTGAGTTGGGGCCCGTACTTCAATACGCAGCAGGTCAACAAGGCCATGCTCAAGGAGTGGTTCGACGACAACGACGGGAACCGTTACCGCGGTGAAAGGAAGAATCTCGGTGCGTATGCTTCCAGGACGGCGCTCACGTGGCTAGGTAGTTCCCCGGCGTCTTATCAGACCTACTACGAACTCAAGCTCAAGAACGCGCCGACGCCGTGGACCGATCTGATCAAGGTCTGCAACGTGCTCAACAACACGACGGCTGGCAGCCTGTACACAGAGTTGCCCAAGGTGCTCGACGTCGACAGCGCGATCTGGATGCACGCCAACGCGTCGGTCCTCATCTGGCTGGACAGCTACATCGGTCGCTACTGCCACAACTTCTACATCAACACCGACGAGACGAACGGGCGCATGGTCATGACGCCCTGGGACACGAATGGCTGCTTCGGGGGATACACCGACGGTCAGGCCTACGTCTACAGACTGTCGCCGTTCTACAACGAGAACCACAGTTCGCGACCGCTGTTCACAAGGGTGGTGAAGAACGCAAAGTGGCGCCAGCGCTACCTCGCGCACATCCGCACGATTCTCGATACGGAGTACGACTGGACCAAGATGGGGCCGCGCGTCGCGCGATACCGGGCGCTGATCGACACGCTCGTCAAGAATGACAACAAGGGCATCTACACCTACCAGAACTTCACCGACAACTGGGAGAAGGACGTGCGCATCCGGGCGTGGGGCTGGTCCTATCGGACGATTCCAGGCATCAAGTCTTTCGTCGCGCAGCGCGTGACGGCTCTTCGCGCGCACGCCGAGGTCAAGGTCACTTCGCCGACCATCACAAACCTCACGCTCAGCAATGCGAAACCGACGCACCTGCAGGACGTCTGGGTGACCGCGAAGGTCTCGAGCTCGGTCGCGATCGGCGGCGCCACCCTCTACTACCGCGAGCTAGGGCCGTACATCGAAACACCGATGTTCGACGACGGCAACCATGGCGATGGCGCTGCGAACGATGGCGTGTACGGAGCGAAGCTTCCGAAGCAGAAGGGTGGCAGCACGGTCGAATACTACGCGAGCGCTCGGAACACGTCGGCCAACTCGTCTGCGATCACCTTCCTGCCCCGCACCGCGTCCAACCGACCGCCTTCCTACAGAGTGGGCTACCCACGGTCAGTCGGTCCGATCGTGATCAACGAGTTCCTGGCCAAGAACGAAGCCGGACTCAAGGACGAGAAGGGTGAGTATGAGGATTGGCTTGAGCTCGCCAACACCTCGGGCTCGACAGTCAACGTCAGTGGGATGTACCTCTCCGACGAGTTTGACAACGCCACGAAGTGGAAGATCCCGAACGGGACATACATCCCGGCGAACGGCAAGATCATCGTCTGGTGCGACGAGGACCAACTAGACGGTCCTCTCCACGCGAACTTCAAGATCTCCGCTACCAACGGCGAACAGGTGATGCTGTTCAAGACCGACGGCCTCACCATGGCGGACGACATCGAGTTTGGTCCGCAGCTCGCGGACATCTCGGCTGGACGACTGGATGACGGAGGATTGCCCTGGGTGACCTTCCTCACGCCATCGCCCGTCACGGGCAATGTCATGGCATGCGGCGAGCGCGAATTCGACGCGTTCGATCCGTTCACGCACCGTTTCCGGCTGACCCTCGTCGGTGAACCCAAGGTCGGATCCTCTCCTGACTTGAAGCTGACCAATGGTCCGAAGAGCGGTATCGGTTTGCTGTTCCTCGGGATCGCTGGAGGCCACTTCCGACTCAGTCCAGACCTCGTGCTGTTGGTCGGTGGTCCGGTCCTCATCGGCCCGTTCCCGGTCCCGACGGATGCCATGGGTGCGTTCAGCTTGAAACTGCCCATTCCCAACACTCCGTCCACGGCAGGTACCTCGATCTTCCTGCAGGTTGGCGGCACTGACTCGAAGGGGTTCACGGCCTCGAACGCGGTGCACTTCATCGTCTGCAAGTAGTCACACCATGTCAGGAACTCACGAAGTACGCATGCGCGGATCGATTCGCTGCCTTTGTACGTGCGCCTTGCTGGCGCTCACGGTGCCTACTCGGTGCCAGTCCCCGGGGCTCTACGACGTGGACACGCTGCGGACGTTCTATTTCACGTTCGCGAGCTCGACTTGGTACAACGACTTGCGGACCGCGCGAAGCAGCAACACAAACGTCAAGGCAAACCTGGTGGTCGACAGCGTGCTCTACAAGGACGTCGGTGTCCGCTTCCGTGGCGTGTCGTCCTACCTCGGTGTAGGAACCAAGAAGTCCATCAACTTGACGATGGACGCGTTTGTGCCTGGTCAGGAGTTACTGGGGTACGACAGCCTGAATCTCAGCAACGGGTTCAACGATCCGACCCTCTGCCGCGAGGTTCTCGCCTACGGGCTGCTGCGCAAGTACATGCCCGCGCCGAAGGCGAACTACGCGAAGGTCTACATCAACGGCTCCTACTTCGGCCTGTACATCAACGTCCAGCAGCCGGACAAGAAGTTCATTGGACGGTGGTACAACGGCAACGACGGCAACCGCTACCGCTGCGACCCGCCGGCGAGCTCCGGTCGGGGAAATTCCGCGTTGCAGTGGCTCGGCACGACACTGCAGAACTACAAGGACGCCTACGAACTCAAGGCGAACCTGGCGAACTCGGTCAAACCCTGGGAGGACGTCCGCGATCTGTGCAACGTCCTGAACAACACGGCGAATGCCCAGCTCGAGACCGCACTTCCGAGGGTCTTCGACGTCGACCAGGCGCTCTGGTACCTGTCGCTCAACATCGTGCTGGTGAATCTCGACAGCTACGTCAATCGTGGCAACGACTACTACCTCTACCACGACAAGTATCACGATCACATCAGCATGCTGCCGTGGGACATGAACGAGAGCTTTGGCGGCTACGCGGCGGGGATGAGCATCACGGCGCGGCTGAACCTCACCCCATTCTACAACGTGCGTTCGTCGCGACCGCTGCTCGGCAAGATGTTCAACGTCGTTCCGGAGTGGCGAGCGCGATACATGCACCACGTCAAGACCTTGATCGACGAGGACTTCTCGTGGGCGAAGATCGGTCCGCTCGTCACGAAGTACCAGAAGCTCATCGACGCCGCGGTGCAAGCCGACACGAACAAGCTCTACTCGTACACGAAGTTCAAGGACAACGTCACGAAGCAGATGTACGTCAACTCGTCCTTCTTCAGGACGGAAATCCCTGGCGTCAAACAGCTCGTCGACGGGCGCGTCGCCGCGATCACGAAGCTGACCGAGTACAAGGCTGCGCGTCCGGCGATCACCAACGTGATGGTCACCCCGTCACAGGCCAGCATTGGCTCGCCGGTGGCCATCACGGCCAAGATCACGAACACCGTGGCGATGGGTGCAACCACGCTCTACTACCGCGAAGTGGGCGACTGGCTGAAGCTCACGATGTTCGACGACGGCAACCACGGCGATGGCGCTGCGAACGACGGGGTCTTCGGCGCGATCGTTCCGGCGACGATGCACACCGCGGGCGGCAAGTCGATCCGCTACTACGTCGGCGCGCTCAGCGCGACCGCGCAGGGCGGCGCTGCCAGCTACTCTCCGGATACAGCGGCGTTCGCTGCGCCGCGCTACCGCATCCGCTACAAGCCGGGCCTGTCCCCGATCACCATCAACGAGGTGCTCGCCAAGAACGCCTCCGTGATCAAGGACGAGAAGGGCGAGTTCGAGGATTACCTCGAGCTCTACAATTCGTCGACGAGCGCTGTCACGGTCAGTGGGATGTACCTCACCGACAGCTTCTCGAATCCCACGAAGTGGAAGATCCCCGCCGGGTACAGCATCCCGGCGCACGGTTCGCTCTTGATCTGGTGCGACGATGAACCCAACGACGGACCGTTGCACGCTACATTCAAGCTCGACGGCGATGGCGAGACGGTTTCGTTGTTCGACACCGATGGCACGACGAAGATCGACGAGTTGGACTTCGGCGAGCAGGCGGACGATATCTCGAACGGCTTGTCCGTAGACGGCAACATGACGTCATTCCTCGTGGCCTTCAAGACGCCGACTCCGGCAGCGGCGAACGCGCCGGAATGCGCCGCGCACGGTTTCTGGCCTCTCGACCACGCGGCACACCGATTGGTGCTCGGTTGGTCCGGCACGCCGAAGATCGCGACGACGAACTCGATCCTCGTCTCGAACGGGCCCGCGAGTTCTTCGGTCGCCCTCTATATGGCGGTGGGCCCGTCGATGATCCCGCTCGGTGGTGGGCTCCACATCCTCTTGGGCGTGGGGCTG
>Ga0114996_10008155_pt1 | contig 11704 bp, 13 predicted proteins | sample ArcticOcean_MG_C_4_FD_87039 | JGI IMG/M metagenome (GOLD analysis project Ga0114996, IMG submission 87039) | Marine microbial communities from western Arctic Ocean - ArcticOcean_MG_CB4_134 | ecosystem: Environmental > Aquatic > Marine > Oceanic | place: Arctic Ocean: Canada Basin | collected... | reverse complement strand
ATCAGTATTGGTGACCGGTGCGGCGCGCCGGATTGGCCGGGCCATCGCCCTCGATTTGGCCAAGACGGGCTGGTCCGTGGCAGTTCATTGCAACCGCTCGGGCGAAGAAGCCAGAGCCGTTGTCGAAGAGATATCTGCCTTAGGCGGCAAGGCCGCCGTGGTTCAGGGGGATTTGGCCGTTGAGGAAGCCGCCGCCGGGCTGGTGGCCAAGGCCATTGAGGCTATAGGTCCCCTTAGTTGCCTGATCAATAATGCTTCGGTGTTTGAGAAAGACACACCCGAAACGGCGACGAAGGAATCCTGGGAATCCCACATGCAGGTCAATCTGCGCGCGCCTTTTCAATTGATTCAGGCGTTCGTTCGCCAACGCCCGGCGGATGTGGAAGGCAATATCATCAACCTGATTGATCAACGGGTCTGGAACGTGACGCCGTTTTTCACCTCTTATACGGTAAGCAAGGTGGCCTTGTGGGGCCTGACGCAGAATCTGGCTTTGGCTCTGGCGCCGTCGGTTCGGGTCAACGCCATTGGCCCGGGACCGACGTTGCCCAGCATTCACCAGACGGAAGAACAGTTCGAACGCCAATGGTCCGCGCAACCGTTGTCGCGCCCAGTCTTGCCTGAAGAGATCTGCCGTGCGGTTCAGTTCGTCCTTGACGCCTCCTCCATGACAAGTCAAATGATCGTGCTCGATGGCGGCCAGCAACTCGGCTGGGCACCGGGAACGGCCAATGAAGGAAAGGCGGATTAAACTATGACGGCTAATTCGGTAAAATTGTTCGTCACCCCGAAGATCGCCGATGCGTCGCATTCAATACGCCATGTGTTTATCCGCGATCTGGTATTGACCTGTTCCATTGGTATCCATAGCCATGAAAAAGTCGCCGGTCAGCGCCTGCGCATAAACCTGGACTTGTCGGTTGATGAAAGTGGCCGGCCGATCGACGATAATATCAAAAACGTCGTCTGTTATGAGCAATTGGCCGACGGTGTGAGCGACATTATCGGGCGCGGGCATGTCAATTTGGTCGAAACTCTTGCCGAAGATGTCGCAGCCATGTGCCTTGAGGACAGACGAGTTTTGTCGGCTCGCGTTCGGGTAGAGAAATTGGACATACTGGAAGATGCACAAAGCGTCGGAGTCGAAATTGAACGGTTTAATTCCGAAGTATAGATTCGATTTTTAAAGCATCCACGTAGACGAATTCATAATACCCTTTGGCGATCCCTTCGCCGAGAGTTGTGCACAGGTCCCAACTTTGTTTCAGTATGTGTCTGCTTTATTACAAACAATGACTCATTTTGATTGTGTCTTAAGCGAAATAAAATTTTCCCAATGAAGTCAATCAAGTAAGACGTCGCCTAAAAAATAGGCAAATATAAAAAAATGACTATATGTTAAAGGCATGTCGTTAGAACACAGGCTTTTCAACAACCTTATCCACAGGTTTCGTGGATAGTTTCGAGTGTTTAAAATTATACTAAATTACTTTTGATTTAAATTGGTCCCGAGAGCGGACAAAGCGTCATCGGAGCGCATAAAGAGGTATGTCAAAAGCCCGAAATTCGAACTCCAAGGAAGAGGCGGTCGCGGCTGTTGACGAGGTCTCCGCCACCGGCGTCGGCGTCATTCAGGAGTACCTGAAAACTCTGCCCGGGGTGCCCGGCGTTTACCGCATGATCAACGCCAAAAGTGATGTTCTTTATGTCGGCAAGGCCAAGAGCTTAAAAAAACGGGTGACCAGCTACACCCGCCTGAACAACCAGCCAAACCGGACGCGCCGCATGATTATGGAAACGGCGGCCATGGAATTCGTCACCACCCATACGGAAGCCGAAGCGTTGCTTCTGGAAGCCGATCTGATCAAGCGCTACCGGCCGCGCTACAATATTCTGCTGCGCGACGACAAATCCTTTCCGTCTATCCTGCTAACCGGGGGCCACCCCTTTGCACAAGTTTTGAAACACCGGGGTGCGCAAAAGCGGCCAGGAGATTATTTTGGACCTTTTGCGTCAGTCTGGGCGGTCAACGAGGCGCTGGCTACCCTGCAACGGGCGTTTCTGTTGCGGTCTTGCACCGATGCGGTGTTCGCCAGCCGCACCCGGCCCTGTCTGTTGCATCAAATAAAGCGCTGTTCCGCACCCTGCGTGGATCGCATTAACGAGGCCGATTACCAGGTTTCCGTCGATCACGCACGGGCCTTCCTTACCGGTGGTTCGCGCCGGATCCAAAAGCAATTTTCTCAATTGATGCAGGACGCAAGCGACGCCGATGAATTCGAGCTAGCGGCAGCCTACCGGGATCGCATCCAGGCGCTGACCCGAATTCAGGCGCAATACGACATCAACTTGGCTGGCATCGGCGAGGCGGACGCGGTTGCCGTGCATCAAGCCGGCGGACAGACCTGTGTGCAGGTGTTTTTCTTCCGTGCCGGAGCCAGTTACGGCAATCGCGCCTATTTCCCCAGCCATGCCCGCGACGACAGCCCGGAAGTGGTGCTCGATGCCTTTCTGGGTCAGTTCTACGCCAAGGCGCAGCAACCCAAGACGGTCCTGCTCAGCCATACGCCGCCGAACCAGGCGTTGCTGGCCGAGGCATTGTCCGTGCGGGCCGGGCGAACGGTCCGTCTGGTGCGCCCGAAACGAGGGGCCAAACGTAACCTGATCAAGCACGCGTTGACCAACGCTATAGACGCGCTGGCCCGGCGCATGGCCGAAAGCGCCACCCAACGCCGCCTACTGGAAGGTTTGGCTCAGACCTTGGACCTGGATGGCGTAGCCGAAAGAATCGAAGTCTATGACAACAGCCACGTTTCCGGGACTAAGGCCGTCGGCGCGATGATCGTCGCCGGGCCGGAAGGTTTGATGAAAAAGGCCTACCGGAAATTCAATATCCGGGGGGCATCCGGTAAGGATAATTCCGAAGGGTTCACCCCCGGCGACGATTACGCGATGATGCGCGAAGTCCTAAACAGGCGGTTTTCCCGCGCCCTGAAGGAAGACCCGGAACGCACCGGCGGCCAGTGGCCGGATCTGGTGCTGATTGACGGCGGCCGTGGCCAATTGGCGGTGGCGCTGGAGGCCTTCGCCGAATTGGGCATCGACGGGGTAGACGTGGCGGCGATTGCCAAGGGTCCCGACCGCGATGCCGGGTGCGAACGCATTTACCGCGACGGACATGAACCTTTATCCCTGGCGCCGCGGGACCCGGTGCTGTTTTTTCTGCAACGGCTGCGTGACGAAGCGCACCGGTTTGCCATCGGCACGCACCGGGCAAGACGCTCCAAGGCTTTGGTGCAGTCTCTTTTGGATGAAGTTCCTGGTATTGGGCCGAAACGGAAAAAGGCGTTGTTGCATCATTTCGGCGCGGCCAAGGCGGTAAGCGAGGCCGGGCGCGCCGATCTGGAGGCCGTGGACGGCATCAACAAGGCTACGGCGAACCGGATTTATGAATGGTTTCAGGAAACCGAGCAGTAGGTCTAGAATGCCTTCGCGTCTAGACTTGGAACCGGACTATGTGGAACAACCTCCCGAATATACTCACCTTTTCGCGAATTCTGGCAATCCCGGTAATTATCGGGTTATTGCTGTTCGTTGATGACCCGTTGGGCAGTTGGTTGGCCTTCTCCGCCTATACTTATGCCTGCCTGACCGACTTCTTTGACGGCTACGTGGCTCGGGCCTGGCATCTGCAATCGGCCTTCGGGCGCTTTCTCGATCCCATCGCGGACAAACTTCTGATCGCTTCGGTGTTGCTGATGCTGGTCGGGATCGACCGCTTTTCCGGCCCCACGGTGCTGCCGGCTGCGGTTATCCTGTGCCGGGAAATTCTGGTCTCGGGCTTAAGGGAATTTCTCGCCCAGGTTCCGGTCAGCGTGCCGGTGACAGCCTTGGCGAAATGGAAAACCCTGATCCAGATGCTGGCCTTGGGCTTTCTGCTGGTCGGCCCGGTAGGACCTAATTTCGGGCCATTGACGACGACCGAGGTCGGTGTCTGGGGACTATGGGGGGCGGCGTTACTGACCCTGATTACCGGATATGACTATCTCAGGGCCGGACTACTCTACATTATCGAAACCGATGTGGGTCCGGGCGAAGAACCGGCAACCAGTTCCGGTGAGGACGGAGGGAGCCTGTGAAAATCTTCGGTCTCGTTGGCTGGAGCGGTTCCGGGAAGACGACACTGGTGGCTGCACTGCTGCCGGAACTGATCGGGCGCGGCTATACGGCATCGACCATGAAACACACGCACCACAATTTCGACATAGACAAGAAGGGCAAGGATTCCTTTGAGCACCGCGTCGCAGGGGCAACCGAAGTGTTGATTACGGGGACCAGCCGTTGGGCCCTTCTGCATGAAAACCGGGATGCCCCTGAGCCGCCCATCGAGGAGTTGCTGGACCGCATGGAGGATGTCGACCTGGTGTTGATAGAAGGCTTCAAATCGCACGGTCACCAAAAAATGGAAGTATTTCGCCCCGACGTCGGCAAGGCCCTGTTGGCGGCCGATGATCCGACCATCATCGCCGTCGCCAGCGATGCCAGCGACCTGCCGGAACTGGCGGACAAGGACGTGGCGCTCATCGATTTGGATGATGTTAAGGCCGTCGCCGATTTTATCGTCGGCCATACAGGACTAGAAGCCGGGGCTCGCAATGGCGCAGCTTAAGGACGACTGTTTTGCTTTCGGTGGCGACCTGATGCCGTTGGACGAGGCCCTGTCCAAGCTTATGGAAAACGTCGAAGTGGTGGTTGGCGCCGAAACCGTGCCCTTGCGCCAGGCCCAAGGGCGCATCCTGGCCGAAGACATCACCTCGGATCGTAATGTGCCACCCCACGACAACAGCGCCGTCGATGGCTATGCGGTCTTTTTCGACGATTTGAATACGGACGCCGATACGCGGCTTCCCGTAACCGGTCGCATCGCCGCCGGCCATCCCCTGGACCGTCCGGCCGTTCGGGGCCAGGCCTATCGGATATTTACCGGCGCGCCGATGCCGACCGGCGAGAACGGCGGCCCCGAGACCATATTCATGGAAGAAGATTGCGCCTGGGAGGAGACCGCGGACGGCGACGTGGTGGTGCTGCCGGCCGGGCTGAAACAGGGCGCCAACCGCCGCTTTGCCGGCGAAGACGTCAAGGCGGGCGAGACGATTATCCGGTCAGGCGTTCGGCTCAGGCCCCAGGAGGTAGGGCTGGCGGCTTCCATCGGATGCGACACCTTGGACGTCTACGCACGCCTGCGCGCGGCGGTGTTTTCGACCGGCGACGAAGTCCGCGACCCCGGCACCGAAGCCGCTGAAGGCTGCATTTACGATGCCAACCGCTATGCCGTGATGGCCCTTCTGGAAGACCTGGGCTGTGCCGTGACCGATCTCGGGATATTGCAGGACCACACGGACGCCATCACCGAAGCCCTTGCCAAGGCGGCCCTCGATCACGATCTATTGGTTACCTCGGGCGGCGTGTCCGGCGGCGAGGAAGACCACGTCAAGGACGCGGTGGAAAGTCTGGGCCAAATCCATTTTTGGCGGCTGGCCATCAAACCGGGCCGGCCCATTGCCTTGGGCCAGGTCGGCGATGTCGCCTTTCTGGGGCTGCCTGGCAATCCGGTCGCGGCCATGGTGACGTTCATGGTGATCGGCCGTCCCTTGGTGTTGATGTTGTCAGGCGCAACGGAGGGGGCAGCGAACTACTTCCCGGTTCAGGCCGGGTTCGACTACAAAAAGAAAAAGGGCCGGCGCGAATGGGCGCGGGTGAGGCTGGAAACCAATTCGGGCGGCCACCCCGTGGCTATGAAGCACCATTCGTCCGGGGCCGGAATTCTGACCTCCATGGTCGAGGCCGACGGTCTTGTGGAACTGGACGAAGATACGGAAAAATTGGAGAAGGGCGCTATGGTTCAATTTCTGCCGTTCAACGAAGTAACCGGAAGGTGAAGGAATGAAGCTGTTGTATTTTGCCTGGGTCAAGGAGAAGGCCGGGGTATCGCACGAAGACGTCATCCCGCCCGGTGGCGTCGCCACGGTGGCGGACCTGATCCAATGGCAGATCGGGCGCGGCGATGGTTATGCCGAAGCCTTTGCCGACGAGGCCATGATCCGCGTTGCCGTTAATCAGGAATACGTCGGCTTCGATCATCCCGTCGCCATTGGTGATGAGATCGCTTTTTTCCCGCCGGTGACGGGAGGATAAGTCCATGATCAGAGTGCAGGTCGAGGATTTTGATGTCGGCCGGGAACTGGAAAAGCTCTCGGACGGCAACTTGGATGTCGGCGGGGTCAGCTGTTTCGTCGGTCTGGTCCGGGACATGGCCGGAGACAAGACGGTCAAGACCATGACCCTGGAACATTACCCCGCAATGACCGAAAAGGCCCTGGCTGAAATCGAAGCCGAGGCCCTTGGACGCTGGCCCCTGGCCGATACTTTGATTATCCACCGCTATGGGCAACTCGCCCCCGGCGACCGCATCGTCATGGCGGCGGCGGCTTCGGCCCACCGCGAGGCGGCCATCGAAGCGGCGCATTTCCTGATCGACTGGCTGAAGACCAAGGCGCCGTTCTGGAAACTGGAAGAAACGCCTGACGGCGGCCAATGGGTGGATGCCAGGAGCACCGACGATAGCGCCGCCGAGCGCTGGATCAAGGACTAAAGCCATGGCCGGCAAACCCGATGATTCCGATTGGCCCAGGGAGGCTTACAAAAACACCAAGTTTTTGGAATCCCGGGAGGCCCGGCAACTCCGGATTTTATCCGAATACATCGAACCGGAAACCCGTTTCGAGGAATTTCAGGTCCGCGACACGGTGGTGTTTTTCGGCTCCGCCCGGATTCTGCCGCGAGAAGACGCCGAAAAGCAATTGGCCGCGGCAAAGACGGACGGCGGAGACGTTTAGACCGCCGAGCGGGACCTGGATATGTCGCGTTACTACGAAGACGCCCGCGAACTGGCGTTCAAGCTGACCGAATGGTCAAAGAACCTGGAGGGCGACGATAGCCGCCTTATCGTCTGTTCCGACGGCGGTCCCGGCATCATGGAAGCCGCCAACCGGGGCGCCTCGGAAGCCGCCGGTATCAACGCCGGGCTCAATATTTCGCTGCCGATGGAGCAATTCGACAATCCTTACATCACCCGAGAGTTGAATTTCGAGTTCCACTACTTCTTCATGCGCAAATTCTGGTTCCTCTATCTGGCCAAGACGATCATCGTTTTCCCCGGCGGTTTCGGAACCATGGACGAATTTTTCGAAGTGCTGACGCTGATGCAAACCGGGAAATTGAAAACCCATTCCTATTGTTTTGTACGGCACGGAATTCTGGTCCGATGCCCTGAACCTGGACGCGCTGGTCAAGCACGGCACCATTGGGGCTGATGATTTGGATTTGTTTTTTAAGACGGATACGGTGGATGAAGCTATCGACTTCATCACTAGGGAACTGATCGAAAAATCCCTCGGCACCCCGGGTGGGAGTTTGTAGGGGGAGGCTTTAAAAACGGAAGCATGCGACGCCAAAACGCCATGTTTCGCACATAACCTATTGAAACAGCTATCGGTTTCCAAATTACCCCTGAGAGAAAAAGCCGCAAAAATCGACACCTGTCGACATTTGTCTACATTTTTTAAAATTCGGCTTTCTTTTTAGACCTTTAGGCCAGCGCCAAACAGGTCCGCCACACAGCCGGTTGCGGGAATATCATGTCCGGTCCGGCCCAACCCGTTCGGATCGGCGCCAAACCCAATTCACAATGTCAAAGAGCGTTTTATAGGCTGTCAGAATATATGTCATATATAGGGTATATTTCTTCAAGAATCAAAAAAATAGGAACAATAATTACCCCCAAGGTGACCGCTCAGAGGACCCGGCCAGGAGAATAACGGGAACATGACCTTTTTCCTGGAAAAGACCTGACCCTATTCTTCATGCTCACGATCGCGAAAGGGAATCGTCTACCCAATCGCAAAACTCGCCCGACCGTCCTTTAACTGCGCAGAAAATAGGGGAAATAGGGGGATAGTTTACTTATTTCCTTCCAAATCGGGTTCATCCAAACGCTCAGCGAATTAAGTAAACTGTCCCCCTATTATCCAGTAACACGTGCATCAAGCTTAGGAATTTAATTGGAGCCCAGTATGCTACCCCTGCCGAGTGTGCTTATGAGTATGGCGGGCCTAGACCCCAAAACTGTTTTTTCCTCCCTGATGGATAGGAAGGGGAGTATCACAGGAAAAACATGGGGGAACTGGCTCGAAGGAAAGAGTAGACCTCGAAGAACTACAATTCGCCGGTTTTATGAATCTGTCGCCGCCAATTCCATCAGCGATGACTCAAGGAGTTTGATCGTTGATAAGATTGAGCAGCAGATGCAGAAAACTGAGGCAAAGGAAGAATATCCCTTTTTCCTTGAATGGGGACTATTTTTAATAGGAGTCAAACTAAACGCTCCTTCTCACCTTGAACTGTTTATTTGCGAGGCAGAGAGGCTTGTAGAACTGACACGGGCAATAATGCCGTATGTGGAAAATAAAAACCTAAAAGGACTCGCAAGGGCATTAAGGGACTCAAGTACCCCAAAAACTGATGTAACTATTCAGGCCATACGCCTGATAGAAGAATCAAACCAATTATCTGGTACATTATTGCAGAAAGCATTACTGCCAATAATACTGACAAACACGCTCTACTTGATTGCTTGTCTAGATACCAAGCAAGAGCTTCTGACAAATCTTTGCCCACAGTTCAGTGGGGCTAAAATTATCTTCCCCTTGGGGAGATAACTGGATCGCATAAGGGAAAATTTGGAATTTACGAGCGATAGGGCGCTGGAGGTATTCCTCCTCCCTAATCAAGACATTGATAGTTCTCATCGAGAAGTGAAAAAGTGGCGTGCTGGGAAAATGCCTACATGGAAAATGATCCAAGGGTTTTCAGGTAAAGACATTGAACAGCTAAATACGGGGTTTGCGGTGATCAACATCCTCCATGGAATTTTAAAGTTGATGAAAAGTGTTGATAGCGATGAATTTGGTTTTGATGCAGAATCATTGTTTAAAACATCGCCGCAACTGCAAGCACTAGCGAAAGAACGCGCCAGCAAGTCGCTTCTCGCCTCGTAATAATCCCTCAAACTCCGTTATGAGTGGAAAGGGGGCGCAATCAAGCCACGCCCCCTCGGGAAATCAGTCTTCCACATCTTCCCAGTCATCGGGGTGTTCATTATTTACTCGCGACTCCCAGTAAGCGTCGTTATTTTCATTGAGTTGATTGGCATGGTTATCCAACTCTTCCTTGGAATATTCGTGATCGTTTTTCGGGCCCATTTCCTTTTCCTTTTGTTAAAATTACGATGTTATTTAGTAATCACAGAAGGAATATGCCAAATAGGTGTTGGCGTCAGGTGGGTGAAATTGGAAAAATGAGGTGATGACCATCAAAAAAGGGGGCACGGTCCACGTGATGGGGTCAGGTCTTTTTTTTGTGATTTTGCTTAGATTGTAGAACTTTTGAGCCCCTCTACAGCTGAGTGAACTGCATCGCCAAGCAAAAGAAAGGACAAAAACAAGACCTGACCCCAATTTCACCGGACAGGCTCAGGATGAGGCGCGGTCCTCTTGGCCCGGGGCAAGACCCGCCCCCATTCCCCGGGCAACTGGCCGAATAACGGGGACGCAATCCTTTGTTCCCTGCGGGAAAAAGGTCATGTTCCCGTTATTTCTGTTGGAATAGTGGGTTTGCGGCAACAATCCTTCGAGACGCCGACCAAAGGCCGGCTCCTCAGGATGAGGCGTTGCATTTATACGATGCCTCATCCTGAGGAGGACCGAAGGTCCGTCTCGAAGGAAATTATGGGTTTTTCCGCAACCTGTTAAGGTAGGGGCGCGCTACTCCGCCGCCGGCTGCTTGCCGACGACCTTGTCGTAATCGTCCATCATCCATTTGCTGATGTCGCCGACGGTGAATGTATGCTCGTCGATGGAGCCCACCGGGGTGACTTCGGCCGCCGTGCCGGTGAGGAAAATTTCAGTCGCGTCTTTTAGCTCCTCGGGCATGACGGCGCGCTCAATAACTTCGATGCCGCGGTGTTTCGCAAGCTCGATCACCGTTTGCCGGGTGATGCCATTTAAGAAGCAGTCCGGTATCGGCGTGTGCAGCTTGCCGTCGCCGAACACTAGAAAGATATTGGCGCCCGTGGCCTCGGCTATCTGGCCGCGCCAGTCCAGCATCAGGCAGTCGTCATAGCCCTCCGACTCGGCGTCGTGTTTGGACAGCGTGCAAATCATGTACAGCCCGGCGGCCTTGGCGTGGACCGGTTCGGTTTCCGGCGACGGGCGCCGCCATTTTGAGGTTTTCAGGCGGATGCCCTTCATGCGCGCCTCGGGCGAGAAGTAGGACGGCCAGTCCCAGGCAGCAATGGCGACATTGATGCGCGTGGCCTGTGCCGACACCCCCATCATTTCCGAACCGCGCCAGGCGACGGGGCGCACGTAGCCATCGACAATGCCGTTGGCCTTGCAGGTCTCGATGCAGGCGGCGCCGATTTTAGCGACCGAGTAGGGTAACTCAAAACCCAGCGTTTTGGCTGAGAAGGCGAGCCTTTCGGAATGTTGGGTCAGTTTGAAGATTTTTCCCGCGTAGGAACGCTCGCCTTCGAACACGGATGACGCGTAATGAAGGGCATGGCTGAGAACATGTAGTTTGGCATCGCGCCAGGGCACCAGTTCGCCGTTGAACCAGATCACGCCGTCGCGGTCGTCAAAGGGTACGGACTCCATGAAATTTTCTTTCAAAAAAGCCGTTATTTCAAAATGTTCTTGCGTTTGGTACCAGTCTTGGGCAAATATGTCAATAACACTGACTTAATATGCTGTCTTAAATAATAAAAGCGCCATTCAGATACGACTTTCAACGGGGTCCTATTATGGCCGATCCAAGTAGCGTCAAGCCGAAAACCGATCCGAATTTCCTCGACGACCGGGAATTGCGCCGCGCCATGGAATCGCTGTTTTTCGCTTATCGGGACTTTACCGGCATTGCCGATGCCCTGTTGGCGGATTTCGGGTTCGGCCGCGCCCATCACCGGGTGATTTATTTCGTCGGCGCCCATCCGGGCATGAGCGTCTCGGAATTGCTGGAAATCCTCAAAATCACCAAGCAAAGCCTGTCCCGGGTTCTCAGCCTGTTGATCAACGAAGGGTTTGTCCTGCAACGTACCGATGATGCGGACCGCCGCCGGCGGCGTCTTTACCTGACGGCTCGTGGCGCAGACCTCGAACACCGTTTGACCCAATGCCAAAGCCAGTGGATCGCGGCCGCCTACCGTGAGGCCGGCGCCGATGCGGTCGAAGGTTTCGGCGCCGTATTGCGGGGCATTATTAACGAAGAAGACCGCAAGCGGATTGCGCCCAGGCAGACGCCGCCAACGGCCGCCGAATGACCGTGGGCCGGATAAGGATACCGCGATGAACGATGAATTGCCGCACGTTCTTGTCGTCGACGACGATAACCGGCTGCGCGATCTTTTGGCCAAGTTTCTGGGCGAGAACGGGTTTATGGTGGTGACCGCGAAGGATGCCGCCGACGCGCGGGGCAAAATGACGTTGTTCGCGTTTGATATCATTGTCCTGGACCTGATGATGCCGGGTGAAAGCGGGCTGGATTTCGCCGAAGACCTACGCACCAGAAGCAAAATCCCGATCCTCATTCT
>Ga0114996_10008154_pt1 | contig 11704 bp, 8 predicted proteins | sample ArcticOcean_MG_C_4_FD_87039 | JGI IMG/M metagenome (GOLD analysis project Ga0114996, IMG submission 87039) | Marine microbial communities from western Arctic Ocean - ArcticOcean_MG_CB4_134 | ecosystem: Environmental > Aquatic > Marine > Oceanic | place: Arctic Ocean: Canada Basin | collected... | reverse complement strand
CTCACACCCCGCACAGTTGCGCTTCGATAGGTCCCCACGTGGGCCTTCGACAGAAACGTTGGATGCCGGGAATGGAGGATTGGATTGGGGGCGGGTTGGGTGGCCGCTCTCGGCTACCTGTGCTCAATCACGAACCTGTAGCTCGTGCCGAGCGTATAGTGGGGCATTGTGCCGCCCAGAATGTCGACCGCGGCGTAGGCCAGCTCGGCGTACTCCGTCACGAGCGAGATGCCCGGCATCCGCCGGTCCATCATGTCACCTCGGGATCACGAGGGTCCAAGTCGTATCCCGCACGAACGAGCGGCTGGTCCCGTAGTGCCTCAGCAGACCGGCGAGAAGTGCCGGGTCGCCCGAGTAGACCGTGACGCTGCCGATCTTTCGGAACCGTGTCTTGAGAAGCGAGGGAACGCTGCCTGGAGGCGAGTCTTGCGGTGCAGGCACTGAGCGGGCGGGCGCTGGGAATCCCGGCTCCGAACGCCCTTGGCGGTCGACAGTCTCCGATCGGTTCCATTCGAGCGAATAGTCGTCTGCTGCGAGGTCGTACTGTGCGGGGAACGTGGACACGAGCTCGGGCCGCGGCACGCCTGGCGGGCTAGGAGCTGGCCAATCGAGGCCCTGCTCTTCGAAATTGGAAGCGGCCACGCGAAGAGCTTCGATCGCGGACACCGCACCATCCAACTGCTGTGCGAACGCCCGTTCCTGCAATCTCGGAAAAGCTATCGCAAAGGCGAGCGTCAGGAGCGAGAGGAAGACCAGCATGTCCCCAGTACTCGCACCGGACCGTTGGGCATCCCCCCGGGAAAATGTCACGACCCGGGCTCGCCATCCCAAGCGTTGTCGATGCGTTCGAACTCAGGGCCCGGGTTCGCGGAATCGTAGACGAGGGCCCGTCCGTTAGGGCGCGCCGCGACCAGTTGGCAGACTCGGCCGTTCGAGCGCACAAAACGTATGTCTGGCACCCGACCTGGGACTTCGTCCAATGTGGCAGGTCAGCGACCGTGCCTGGCCTGAAACACCTCGATCTGTCGCGCTTGCAGTTGTATCGCCACTGCGACACCACGTCTGCGTTCCTCGATCGAGACCTCTGGGAGGGGACTCCTGGCGAGCCACGGCGGCGGTGCGAGCACGATGTAGCCAGCGATCACGAGTAGGGATAGCGCCAACGGCCCCTTCCAATGGCCGGTGCGTGGGTTTTCCGGCTGCCGGTAATACGCCTCGCGGGTCTCGGTCTCGGCCTCGGCGATTGCCTCAGCTGGGAGCCGACCTCGATCCTCTGGTGAACTGATGCCTTGAGTCGGCTCGTCCAGGTCTTCGATCTTCACAGCACGCCCCCGGGCGACCGTTTCTTAATCACAACACGGCCTAATAATACGCCTCCGCGCCGTCTGGGGTCAGTCTCGGACCAATTTGCGGTACTTCAACCGGTGCGGTTGTGCGGCCACTTCCCCGAATCGTTCACGACGATCGTCCTCATACGCGGTGTGGTTTCCTTCGAACCAGGTGGCTCGCGAGTCACCCTCGAACGCGAGGATATGCGTCGCGACCCGGTCCAGGAACCAGCGATCATGAGAGATGACGAGCACGCAACCCGCGAAGTCCAGGATGGCGTTCTCCAGTGCGCGCAGAGTATCGACATCCAAGTCGTTTGTGGGCTCGTCCAGAAGCAACACGTTGCCGCCCGACTTGAGCAGCTTGGCGAGGTGTAGGCGATTGCGTTCCCCGCCGGAGAGTACGCCGGCCTTCTTTTGTTGATCTGCACCACGAAAAGCGAACCAGGACAGATAGGCTCGAGCGTTCACTTCTGCGCGCCCGAAGTAGAGTACGTCGTGGCCTTCGCTCACTTCATCGAACACGCTCTTTTCCGGGTCGAGCTCGTCGCGGGACTGATCCACATAAGCGAGTTCCACGGTCTGGCCCACTTCGAGCGTTCCCGAGTCTGGTTGCTCTTCGCCAACGATCATCCGGAAGAGCGTCGTCTTACCAGCGCCATTACCACCGACGATTCCGACGATCGCGCCTGCTGGCACATCGAAGCAGAGGTCGTCGATGAGCAGCTGGTCTGCGAAGCCCTTTCGCAGGCCACTAGCCTTGATCACGGTACGCCCCAGTCGAGGGCCTTTGGGAATCAAGATCTCCGCAGTGCGTGCCTGCTCCCGTTCGTCGCGATCGAGTAGCTCCTCGTACGCACTCATGCGGGCCTTGCCCTTGGCCTGCCGCGCTCGAGGGGACATTCGCACCCACTCCAGCTCTCGCTCCAAGGTCTTTTGACGCGTCGACTCGCTCTTCTCCTCGAGGCGCAGACGCTCCCTCTTCTGTTCGAGCCAGGAGGTGTAGTTGCCCTCCCAGGGAATGCCCTGTCCGCGGTCCAGCTCCAAGATCCACTGGGCCACGTTGTCCAGGAAGTACCGGTCGTGCGTGATTGCCACGATCGTCCCAGGGAATGCCGCGAGATGGTGCTCGAGCCACGCGACCGATTCTGCATCCAGGTGATTGGTCGGCTCATCGAGCAACAACATGTCGGGCTGCTCGAGCAAGACGCGGCAGAGCGCCACCCGTCGGCGCTCACCGCCCGAGAGTGTGGTGACGTCCGCGTCGCCCGGAGGCAGGCGCAAAGCGTCCATCGCGATCTCGACCTTCCGATCCAACTCCCAGGCACCCACCGCCTCGATGCGATCCTGCAGCTTCGACTGCTCCTCGAGCAGGGCGTTCATCTCCTCGTCGGTCGAGATCTCACCAAACTTGAGGCTCACCTCCGCGAACTTCTTGAGGAGCTCTCGGGTCTCGGAGACTGCCAGCTCGACGTTTCCTCTTACGTCGAGGGACTCGTCGAGTTCTGGTTCCTGGGCCAGGTATCCGATGCGCGTGCCCTTCGCCGCCCATGCCTCCCCGAGGAAATCGGTATCGATGCCCGCCATGATGCGTAGCAGCGAGCTCTTTCCTGACCCGTTCGTACCGACGACGCCGATCTTCGCACCCGGATAGAACGAGAGGTTGATGTTCTTGAGGATCTCCCGTTTGGGCGGGACGATCTTTGAGAGTCGGTGCATGTGATAGACGAACTGCGGTCCGGACATACGACGGCGGGGTTTGAAGGGGGCCGGAAACTGGGGCGTCGGGCCGAGGAATGTAACGCTACATCACACCTCGAGACCGGCGTCATCTGCACCGTAGTTCTCTGTCCACCAGCGGCCCTGCACCTTCGGTGTCGTGATGACGCGCGACCAGCCCGGCAACGGCGTTTGCGAGCTCCCGCAGCCTGTTCCCCGGGACGCGAAGCGAATCGGAGCCTCGAGCGACAAGGGCACCGGCTTCGGGCACCGGCTAAGCACGTCTGCTCGGCCTCACGAATGATCCATAACGGTTTGGGCATTGGCTCTCTGGTCGTCTATCCCACCTTGGAAAGATGATGGGTCAAGCGCATCGGTGGTTGTTCCAACGTCCCCTTGGCATTTGGTAGCGCGTAGCGATTTGATAGGCTTTCGGTAGAGCTAGGCCAGGTCGATGTTACGGGATCCCCAGACAACTTCGTGATTCAAAAACGCCCGCAATAAGTCGGTATTGAGTTCTATGACGCCATTCACAGCCAACCAGATGCGGCTTCGCCTGGAGATGGTGTGACACCTAACCAGGTGGATGCGGCGGAAGAGGGGAGTGATTCGGCCCGGGGGTATAGCCGTCCGGGCGAGAAGGCCCGGCAACTACTCCTCATCGTGGATGACGACCCCTCAGTACTTCAGGCGGCTAGCAAGGTCCTGCAGCGGGGAGGGTACGAGGTCCTCGAGGCTGGCGGAGGCGGTTGACGCCCTGAATCTGGCAGAGGAGCATGAGGGGGAGATCTCACTGCTCCTAACGGACGTGGTGATGCCGGGCATGGGCGGACGGCAGCTCAGCGGGGCCTTCCGAGAGGGCTACCCGTCGGTGCGGGTCCTCTTCATGTCGGCCTATACTGAAGACGAGGTCATCCTTCAGGGTGTGCGGGTTGCAGAGGTGGACTTCATCCCCAAGCCCTTCACCGTGCAAGGCTTGAGGGATAAGGTCGGGCAGGTACTCGGACGGACCGAAGAGGGCTAGCCAACTAGCCGCCGCCTGGCCGCCCTCTGGCCAGGGCCCTGTAGTACTCCTCGACTAGCTCGCGATACCCGTCTGGCACTTCATCCGAGCCGGTCAGTGTCGCACCTTGTTCCGGCTCCCCTTGCATCTCTCGCCGCAGGCCGAACTCCAGCCGTTTCAGGCTGTTGAGGATGTCCTCGTTGAGCCCCGCCACCTGGCCGGGATCGGCGTAGACGCCCTCGCGCTCGAGTCTAGCCATGGCTTCTAACACCGCCTGTAGGTCCTGAGCCGACCCCTGGCCTGCTTCACGCAGCCGGTCCTGAAGCTCTCGGACTTGATCGCTGCGTTGGCCGAACTCGCCCCGCAACTGTCGGATCTCCTCGTCCGTGAACGGTTGCGGGTCCCCGCGCACGGCACCCCCGAAGTTCGAACCGCCCCTTCGGTCCGAGGCCAAACCGTCGGGCCCACCGCCACCGCGCTGGTTGTTCTGGCCGCCTTGGCCTTGGCCTTGTCCTTGGCCCTGCTGTCCTTCTTGGCCCTGGCCCTGCTCCTGGCCCTGGCCCTGCTGTTGGTTCTGCTCGAGGCGACGGTCCATCGCTTCCATGCCACGCACTAGTTCCCGCGCCGCGTCGAGTGCCTCCTCCAGCGGATTGGTCTCACGTTCACTCGATGCGGTGGAAGCGCGCTCGAGCTGATCGCGAAGCGACTGAAGGTCTGACTCGATATCGAGCTCCAAGGTGACCGCGGACTGCGGGTCCCACTGCTCGATGGTGCCTCGCGAGTACTGCAGCTTCTCCTTCAACTTGGACTCACGAATCTGGGTGGCTGCTTCCTGCAGCGTGCGTGCGGCAGCTGGATTGTCCGCACGACTGTTCGACGCGGCCTGGTCGAGCTCACGCTCGAGGTCTTGGACCGCCTCTGTCATCTGGTCCTTGCGCTCACGCAGTTGGCCGATGGTCTCTGTTCGCTCGGCTCCGCTCGCCGGAAGCTCGCGGACTTCACGCTGGACTTCCCGCTGTTGCTGTTGCAGCTCCGCGACCTTCTGAATCGCATCTTGCGCGTCGCGCCGGGCCCGATCGGCGCGCTCTTCTTCAAGCTGCTGACGGACGTCTTCCAGCCTTCGCTGCGCTTCCGCCGCCTGACCCTGTCCGGCGCTCCCACCCTGCGCTGCGGACTGCCGCATCGACTCTGCAGCCTGCTGCAACTCCCGTGCGTTCTGTTCGAGCTGGGCGTCGCCATTCTCACGTGCCAAACGTTGAAGCTGTCGTGCAGCTTCCTCGACCTGCTCCGCCAAGTCCCTCTGGGCCTGGCCGCCGCCGCTCGACGCGCCTTGCTGCGCTTGCGTCCGCCGACGTTGTCTCTCGGCCTCCTGTTCTTGCCGACGTGCGAGTTCCTTCAACTGCTCGATCAGCTCATCGACCTCATTGTCGGATTGTTGTTGCTCCCCGCGCTGGACGGTCTCGTATTGGTTCTTGAGCTTGTCGAGCTCCAGTTCGAACAGGTCGGCGAGATCCTCGGCTGCTTGCTGCCCACCACCACCACCTCCGCCACCGCCCTGCTGACTCTGTCCTTGTTGCACATACCGCTCGTATGTCTCCTCTGCCTGCTGAAGGAAGCGCAACGCAGTCTGTTCGTCGGGCAACGCGTCCCGCAACTCCTCCGCCGAAAGGTCGGCCTCGGCCTTGGTCATTGCTTCGACGGCCTGCGGGAGGATGGCAGATACGTCCCGGAAGCCGGGGTCGGTTTGCGTCAGTCCTCGGTTCTGCATCCGCTGCAGAAGCGTGCCGACTTGTTCCTTCAGCCGTCCCTGCGCAAGCGTGACGCTAACCACGTTTTCGCTGAACTCGCTTTCCCCGTAGCTGCCCTCTTGTCGGATGAGATTGAAGGTGGCTGAGATCACCTGCCGCTGCATCTCGGATAGCGCGGTCTCTTCCTGCTGTTCTCCACCACCACCACCACCACCCTGTTGCTCGGCCTGGCGATACGCGCGCTCGAACGGGCGCACGTTCAGGAAGAACATGTCGCTCGACACGAACTTGCTGCCATTACGCCCTCGGTTGTCGCGTACGAGAGCGTAGTAGGATACGAGGTCGCCGGGCTCTAGCTCCCACTCCTCGAGAAAGAGTGTGTGACCCGTCGAGACTTCCGGCAGTGGGGTCCCTGCTCCCTCGAAGATCGTCAACGTGTCTTCAGCCCCGCCGTTGACCGAGTATACGAGCTGGATATCCCCGATACCGTAGTCGTCGTCGGCGCGCACTTCGACGTACACTTCCTCGATCGGCGACGCCGTGATATCACGGCCTGGGTCGGAGAACTGGACCGACGGTTGCCGGTCCTCGAGAACGTCGATCGTGTACTCGGGCGACGCCGGGACCATCTCGCCGTTGTCCCGGGCGAGCTCGATGGAATAGAAGCCGCTCTCACCTACGGTGAACGAAGCGAGGAATGTGCCGTCTGCCTCCACCGCGAGTTCGTCGACCGGCTCTCCGTCCACGAGCAGTTGGCCCGAGGGCGTCTCGATCGTCGGGTGAATGCGCACCTCGACGAGGGTGCCTGGAAGCGCCGCGATGTCACCACCATCCTCTTGCGTGCGCGCATCGAGGCCAGTGTACCGCGGGAAGTGGTAGGTGAGGTCCAGTCGGTCTACGTAGGGAAGGTCGGCGACATCGATCGAGAAAGTGGCCGACCGGATGCCTGTCGATTCAACGAAGTATTCAGTGCGGTCATCTACGGCCAACAGCATGACTTCGAAGCCGTCAGCTTGGTCCGGCAACATGCTCAGACCTTGGAACGATTCCTCAGATCCGGAGCGTGTGAAGACCGAGACATCTGCGACGTCGAAGCCTTGCAGCGTCGCCGTGACCATCTGGTCGGAGCCTCGAGATATGGTCGTGTCCCCGGGCAGCACCGCGATGGAATACGGGTTGACCGAGGCTGCGTCGGTCATCGGGAACAACAGCGCGCTGAGCCCGGTCCGGAGGTGTGATGGGCCCATGACCGCCAAAGCCAAACCGAATACTGCGACCGCTGTCAGTGCCCCCCCGAATCGGTAGAGCGCGGACTGCTCCACGCGACGTCCGTACTCGACCTTGCGAGCTCGCTCGAGCGCGCTCTGCACCAATTGTTCTCCGAGGGCAGGTGAGAAGGTGGAGTTGCCTGCGTCGAGCGCTGACACCACCGCGTGCTCAAGGGCTGGTTCGTGCTCTTCGAGGTAGAGCGCGACCTGCTCGTCGGTCGCGCGCCGGAGCAGGGGACGCACGATGAACCAGGCAATGGTCAGGACGAAGGTTCCCCAGGTCAGCAGCCGCATCCAGACCACGGCTTCGGCCGTGTAGCGCATCTGCTCCAGGCCGATGGCAGAAAGGAAGAGGACCGCACCCGAAACGGCTCCCACCAACGAGAGCCCACGGAGAAAGATTCTCGTACGCCAGCGCCACCGAATACTGGCGACCAGTTCGAGAAGCCTGCGATTCGCCATCCGTTGTTTGGAGTCCTTCATCTGAACCTCCCTCTGCAGCCCATTTCACAGAGCCAATGTTCGACAAACTACGGGGGGCCTCAACCCGCGGCCACGCCACCAGCTCCTGCCTTTCTGGATACCCAATTCGAGAGCAGGGTCTCGGTCACGAACAGAGAGAAGGCAGCGATGAGGATCCATCGCCACAACGATTGGCGCCGTTCTAAATCCTGCATGCGCATATCGCTCGCCTGTTCGAAGTCCGTCCCACCGCTTGGCCCGACCGCCGTCGTGCCCACCTGTGCCACCAGTTCCTGCGCGTCGATCCTCGCTAGGTTCGACTCCTCTAACTCGACGTTGACTGCCATCACGAAAGGCCGGTCCGGATTCGATCCGGGAGGGCGCACCATGTAGAAGCCGCGCTCCTCGAGCCGCAGATAGCGGGGTCCCTCTCCGGCGGGAAGTCGTACCGATTGCCCGGAGGGGGTCAGAGCCATCTGATCGAGTCCATCCACCAGGCCGGCAGCCTCCGCCGATACCAGCCCGGCCGTTTCCAGTGCCTCCGGGTCGGCGAGATCCACGACCTGCCCGGCGACAAACCACGGCAGTGCCTCCGTCCGTCCTCCTACGTATTCGGCGATACTGTGCACAAACGGCAGGTACACTGGCTGCAGCGCGAGATCATTCCAGAAATTGTCTAAGGCCGACGTCCAGACGAGTACGGTGCCCCGACCGTATCGCAACTCGGCGAGCGCGACCGAACCATCATCGAAGCGAGCGAGCACGGTGGCGGAGTCTGCAGGTGTGAAGTCTCTGGCGCGGAAGAACTGTGCGCCCGTGAAGTCACCGCTACGAGGGCCCGAAAACGCCTCGAAGATCGGGTGCCCGTACTCGAGAAATCCGAGTCTGCCGCCGCGACCCTGCAGACGATCCTGAACCGGTCCGATGCTACCGGGCAGCATGTCCGCAGCCGAGGCCGGCCAGCCTGATGACGGTCCCAGCACGAGCATCAGGCCACCACCGTCCTCGACGAAGCTGCGCAGGCGTTCCGCTGACGCTCCGTCGACATTCGCGTCATTCATGATGACTCCGGCGGTCCCGTCGAGGTCCTGCGGTCGAACCGCGTTTGTGCGACGGAATGCGATGTCGAAGCGCCTGCCCTCGGAGATCGCCAATGCGCGCTGTAGGTACAGGCTGGCGTCGCGTGCGGCGGAGCCACCTTCCACGACGAGCATTAAGAGCGCCGTGCCAGGAGAGACGACGAAGTGGCGCGCATCATCTGCCGACAAGTCGTCGTCCGGTACTCGCACTGACCCGCGGGTGTGTGGTTGGGACAGCGTGAACGGCTGGAAGGCTACGGTTGCGGACCCGTTGGGAGGAATCGTCACTGGGCGTGACTGAAGCTCCTGTCCGTCGATGTCGAGCGAGACCATCACCTCGGTCGACTGCTCCCCTCCGCGGCGAGCGAGGCGCGCTGTGGGAGTGACTCTCTCACGGCCTGAGACCGCTTCGCGTGCGAGAGCGACATCGGTGACCTGGATGTTGTCCGACATCTCCTCACCGACCTCGATGGGGGTGACCTTCGAGCCCGCTGGCAGACGGATACCCTCGCCGCCTGTCCATCCGGTGCGCTGGAAGTCCGTGAGTAGAAAGACTTCGCCCCCAGGGAGTCCAGACTCCTCTAGGATCGTTTGTGCGACCTTGAGCGCGGGACCGAACCGCGTCACCGATGAGCCCACCCGGACCGTGTCGAGCGCACGGGTGAGCTGAGAGCGGTCCGCGGTCGAGCGGGTGACGACGCGCGCGCCCTGACCAAACATCACGAGGCTGGCGCGATCCAACGGACCGAGTTCGTTGAAAATTGCACGTGCTTCATCGAGTGCTCGGTCGAAGTGATCCCCGATCTCCATGCTGTAGGATTGGTCGATGAGGACGACGACCTCACGTGGGCCGGAGTTCTCTCCCAGGCCGAGCGTGTCTTGCTCGAAGAATGGGCGCGCGAAGGCGATAGCCACGAGCGCGAGCGCGAGCGCGCGCAGGGAGAGCAAGAACCAATAGTGAATCCGCCTCCTTCGCTGCTCTTGGTAGGGGATGCGCTCGAGGAACATGAGCGACGGGAAAGGCACCACGTTCCGCCGCTGGCGGCGCGTGAGGTGCAGCACGAAGGGCACCGCAACGCCGGCAAGCCCGAGCAGGAAAAGCGGGACGAGGAGACTCATCGTTTCCTCCTCAACCGTTCACGAGCCAATAGGTACTGAAAGAGTGCCAAGTCCAATGGCTTCGAAGTGTCGAGTAGCTTGTAGTCGATTCGGTGGTCCGTGAACCGACGCTCGATCTCTTCGAGGTGACTCGTCATCAGGCGGATGTAGTCTTCCTTCAATTTGCTTGGGATCACTGGGATTTGCTCTCCTGTCTCGAGGTCCTCGAAACCAGATGCCTCTTCGAACGGGAACGCCAACTCGGCCGGGTCCAGTACCTGGAAGACGATCACGTCGTGGCCTCGAGCCCTTAGTGGCCCGATCGACTTGATGATGGTGTCGGGCTCCTCGTAGAAGTCCGAGATCACCACAAGGATGCCCTTACGGCCGAGCAATTCAGCGATCTGGATCGAAGGTTCGTAAAGGCTGCCCTCTCGTCCAGCTTCGGCCCGGTCGAGTACGTGCAGAATCGTGTCCATGTGCTTCATGGACGGGGGAACGTACTCCACGATCTCGTGATCGAATGTGACCATTCCCACACGGTCACGTTGTCGGTGCGAGAAGAACGTCAGGCATGCTGCCAAGTACCGAGCGTAGTCGAGCTTGCTGACCCCGTGGCTGCCGTAGCTCATCGACTTCGAGACGTCGAGCAACACCGCGAAGTTCGTGTTGGTATCGGCCTCGAAGAGCTTGATGTAGTGCCGATCGGACCGTGCGAAGAGCTTCCAGTCGATCCTTCGGATGTCGTCGCCCGGCATGTACTGCCGGTGCTCGGCGAAGTCCATGCTGAAGCCCAGGTAGGGGGAGCGATGTAGCCCGGTCAAGAAGCCGTCGACAACGGTTCGCGCCAGCAATTCGAGATTGCTGATGCGAGCCAGGACCGCCGGATCGAGGAACTGACCCCCGCCCTTGGCTGCTGCGGGAGCGCGCGCGTGCGATGTCACGTGCGCCTCCTACATCCCTGAGCTTGGGACTGGCACGGCCTCGAGCAACATGTCGACCAGCTGGCTGGCAGCTTTGCCTTCCGACTCTGCGTGGAAGTTCGTGAGCACGCGGTGGCGCATCACCGGCTGAGCGAGCGCCCTGATATCCTCGAACGATACATTGTAGCGTCCCTGCGTGATCGCGCGTGCTTTCGAGCCGAGCACTAGGTACTGCGCCGCTCGCACCGAAGCACCATAGGCGACCCACTTGTTCACGAAATCGGCAGCGTCGGCACCGGGGCGGCTCGCCCGCGTTAGCGCCACCGCGTATCTGAGTACTGACTCAGAAACGGGAACACGCCGGACGAGCTCCTGGAACGCGACGAGGTCCGCGCCCGTCACCGCGTGGTTGAACTCGGGCTTGAGGATACTGGTCGTGGTGCGCACGACCTCCATCTCCTCATCTTCGGGCATGTGATCGATGATGATTTGGAACATGAATCGGTCGAGCTGCGCTTCCGGAAGCGGGTAGGTGCCCTCCAGCTCGATGGGGTTCTGGGTCGCGAACACGTAGAACGGCTCTTCCAGCGTGTAGGTCCGGCCCTGCACCGTGACCTGGTGCTCCTGCATCGCCTCGAGCAGTGCGGCCTGCGTCTTAGGTGGCGTGCGGTTGATCTCGTCGGCAAGCAGGATGTTCGAGAAGATCGGCCCCGGCGAAAAGACCATCTCGCGGCGTCCGGTCTCCGCGTCCTCTTGGATGATGTCGGTACCCGTGATGTCCGACGGCATCAAGTCTGGCGTGAACTGAATGCGAGAGAACTTGAGATCCACGACCTGCGCTATCGTGTGGATCAGAAGCGTCTTTGCGAGACCAGGCACGCCCACGATGAGGCTGTTGCCGCCGACGAAGAGCGTGAGCAGGACCTCCTCGATCACGTCCTGTTGCCCGATGATCAACTTGTGGAGCTCGCTGATAATCTGCTCGCGGCCGTTCTTCATTCTATCCGCGAGTGCTACGTCGTCTGGGCTGTCGAGGACAACCGTTCCGATCGCGTCCGCCAAGGTGTTCTCCGGGT
>Ga0114996_10008153_pt1 | contig 11704 bp, 8 predicted proteins | sample ArcticOcean_MG_C_4_FD_87039 | JGI IMG/M metagenome (GOLD analysis project Ga0114996, IMG submission 87039) | Marine microbial communities from western Arctic Ocean - ArcticOcean_MG_CB4_134 | ecosystem: Environmental > Aquatic > Marine > Oceanic | place: Arctic Ocean: Canada Basin | collected... | reverse complement strand
GGCCAAAGCAACCGGGCGTCGTCAGTCGATGACGCGCCTGGCGATGATGTCGCGCATTATCTCGGAGCTACCCGCCGCGATGGTCCACACCCTGTAGTCGCGAGCGAAGCGTTCGACCGGCGTCTCCCGCATGTAGCCGTAGCCGCCGTGAAGCTGGACGGCGTCGTAGCCAATTTGGACGGCCGTTTCTGAAGCAAACAACTTGGCCATAGACACCTGCTTGGCGCACTCTTTGCCGCTCGCGAACAGATCGGCGGCGTTGTACGTCAGGCTCCGGGCCGCCTCGATGCGTGTGGCCATGTCGGCGATTTTGTGTTGCAGGCCCTGCAGCGCACTGAGAGGTCGACCGAAGGCTTCCCGGCCCTTCAGATACGTCCGGGTATCTTCCAGCGCCTGCTGGGATGCCGACACGCTCATTACTGCCACCATCAAACGCTCGCGTTGTAGGCCCGCCGCGAGTTGCTGGAACCCCCTGCCCTCCTCGCCGAGCAAGTTGGCCGCGGGCACCCGGACGTTGTCGAAGGACAGTTCGGCGGTGTCTGACGAGAGCATGCCGGTCTTGGCGAGCTTGCGAGAAACCGTGATGCCGGGACTCTCCCGCTCGACGAGGAACTGGGAGATGCCTCTGTAACGCTGGTCTTCGTCAGAGGTCCGGGCGGCGACGAAGTACAGGTCACCGTACACGCCGTTGGTGGTGAAGGTCTTGTTGCCGGTAATGACCCAGTCGCCCCCGTCACGCTCGGCACGGGTGGTCACCCCCGCCATGTCGGAGCCAGCGCCCGGCTCGGTGATGGCCAGCGCGCACACCGTCTCGCCGCGGATGATGCCGGGCAGGTAGCGAGCCTTCTGGGCCTGTGTGCCTATTGACGCGAGCCAGGGCGACGACATGTCGGTGTGCACAATGACGGAGAACGTCACCCCACCGGCGCGGCAGCGGGCGAGCTCTTCGGCGAACACTACGGTCATCCAGAAGTCGGCGTCGCCGCCTCCAAATTCAGATGGATATTCGATGCCCAAAAAACCCAGCTCGCCCATCTGGCGAAACAGCGAGCGGGGTATCTCGCCCGCCTCTTCCCAGCCGTCTACGTTGGGCACTATCTCCTCGCGCACGAAACGGCGCATGGCTTCCCTAAAGATTTGGTGCTGGACTGCAAAGCTCATCAGGGCTCGCGCTCCCGGCGGCGCAGTTCGTTGCGGCGTATCTTGCCGCTCGCCGTCTTGGGCAGGTCAGCGACGAACTCTATCTCCCTGGGGTACTTGTACGGTGCCGTAACGCTGCGCACGTGGGCCTGCAACTCAGTCGCCAGTTTGTCAGATGTCACGGTGCCAGAGACGACAGCCACAAAGGCTTTGACGATCTGGCCGCGAACCGGGTCGGGCTTGGCCACGACGGCGGCCTCGGCAACGGCCGGGTGCTCCATGAGCGCCGACTCTACCTCGAATGGCCCAATGCGGTACGAGGCGCTAATAATCAGGTCGTCGCCACGGCCGAGAAACCAGAAGTAGCCGTCCTCGTCGCGGGTGGCCAGGTCGCCGGTGTAGTACCAATCGCCCCGGAACGCCTTCGCGTTCGCCCCCGGGTCGCGCCAGTAGCCGGGGAAAAGGCCGACGGGGCGATTCGGCGCTGTCCTGACCGCGATCTCGCCGACGGTTCCGTCGGGAAGCTCATTGCCCTCGTCATCGACAATCGCCAGGTCGAAGCCGGGGCACACCACGCCCATTGAGCCGGGTTTGTGGGGCATGCCGGGGAACGTCGCTGCCATGAGAGTCGATTCGGTCTGCCCGTAGCCCTCCCAGATGTGCAGGCCCGTGCCCGCGCGCCAGGCGTCTATCACCTCGCCATCGACGGCCTCGCCTGCAGCTACCGTGTGCCGTAGGGCTCGTGGCTTAAAGCGAGACAGGTCTTGCTGCACCATCATGCGGTAGGCCGTGGGAGGGGCGAAGAACGTGGTTATGGGAAATCGCGCCAGAACGTCCAGGACCCGGCCGCCGTCGAAGCGGTCTCGCTGATCCCAAATGAAGATGGCTGCCCCCATGTTCCAGGGCGCGAAAAAGCTGGTCCACGCCGCCTGGGCCCAGCCGGTGTCGGCCAGGGTCCAGTGCAGGTCGGAGGGCCTGTTGTCGAGCCAGAACCTGCCGGTGGCAATATGGCCAATCGGGTAGCTGGCGTGCGTGTTCAACACCATTTTCGGGTTGCCGGTGGTTCCGGACGTGAAGTAGATCATGAGCGGGTCGGACGACGGGTTGTTCGGGTGCGGAAGCTCCAGCGATGCCGCGCCCAGCAGGCTCTCGTAGTCGTTGGGGCAGCGCCCGTCGCCGTCACCGGCCACTACCACAGTCTCTTGCAGGCTGGGGCATTCACCTCGTACCGACTCCAACTTGGCCAGGTTGTCGGCGTCGGTTACGGCTATGGACGCCTCGGACACCCCGACGCGATAGGAGATGTCCTTGGTCGTCAGCAGCGTCGTGCCCGGCACCGGGACGAGGCCCGCCCGCATGCACCCCAGCACGACCTCCCACCACTCAACGACCCTGTGCAGCATTACAAAGACACGGTCGCCCTTTTTCGCACCCAGGCCGGTGAGGGCGTTGGCGACGCGCTTCGAGCGTTCGGACAGTTCCCGGTACGTTATTTCACGCAAGCCCACGCCGTCGGGCGCGAGCCACATCATTGCGACCTTGTCGGGGTCGTCGCCCCAACGGTCGAACACCTCGTAGGCCCAGTTGAAGCGCTCCGGCACGTCCTGGCTGAACGTGCGGTAGGTCTCGGCGTAGTCACCGACCAGGTAGCCGTTGCCGGCGTTGGCTGTGCTCATCCTGCAACTCCCGGATCGGCCTGGCCGAGCGCACCGGACCGGCGCAGGTCGCCCACTTCTGCGGCGTCGTAGCCGTGTTCGGCGAGCAGCGCATCGGCATGCTCTCCAAGCCCTGGAGCGCCCCGCGTCGGCCTGATCGATTCGCCCGAAATCTTGAAGGGCTGGGCCAGGAATCGGGATGCGCCGATCTCAGGAAACATGCCTCGTGCCCGAAATTGGGGCGAATCGATCAGGTCGGCCAGTGCGGTGACGGGCGCGGCCGGGACGTCGGCCTCTCGCAAAATCGACTCCCACTCGGTCGCAGGCCGCGTCATGAACGCCTCGGCAACTGCCTCGGTGATGGCTGTGCCGCCCTCGACGCGCTCAGCGTATGTCAGGCCTGCCAGGTCTCCGAGACCGGCCGCTTTGCAATAGCGCCGCCAGAAGTGGTCTTCATCGACGATGCCCAGGCTGAACCAGCGGTCGTCGGCACACTGGAAGACGCCGTAGTGAGGGATGAACGTTACGTTGGGCTTCCCGGCAGCCTCGTGTGCATCCACTGGGGCGGCCTCGTCGGTGCCGACACGGCCAACTTCGGGCGCGAGCAGGGCCAGCGTCGAATCGGCCATCGACAGGTCGATGTAGCTGCCCCTGCCCGTGCTGGCGCGCTGAACCAGTGCCGCGAGGACGGCGATGGCGGCGTAGTGGGCGGACGCTAGGTCGGAGATGAGTACGGGGGGCGCCCAGGGTCGGCCTTCTATTTGCGACTGGGCATCGAGATATCCCGCTAGGGCGAGGAAGTCCACGTCGTGCGCCGGTCTATCGGCCCACGGCCCGTCCTGGCCGAAGCCGGAGATCGCGCAGTAGACGAGGCCCCTGCTGTCGCCAATAAGCGTCTCGTAGTCGGCGGCCAGCCGTTTGGCCACGCCCGGTCGCCAGCCTTCCAGCACCACGTTTGCCTTACTGGCGAGCCGATGAAGCACCTCCCGGCCGCCGTCGGTCTTGAGGTCGAGCGCGATGCTCTGCTTCCCTCGATTTAGGCTCGCCCACATGGCGGGGCTGGGTCGCAGCGGGTCGCCGTTGGGTGGCTCGACCTTGATAACCCGCGCGCCGAGGTCGGAAAGTATGGAGGAGCAGAACGGCCCCGGTACGTTCACGGTCAGGTCAATTGCCGTGAGGCCTTGTAAGGGCAGGTTGGACTCGGCCTGGTTCACTTTCGGTATATCTGGCTGCACATTGCCGTTACGCCGCAGGTCCGGCGGCGCACACCTCACGCTCGTCGTCCGTCAGCTCAGTTTCAAGCGCCGACAGCGCACCGTCGAGTTGCTCGGAGTTGCGCATGCCAACGATGGTGGCATCGAGCCGGGGCTGGGTCAGCAGCCAGGCGAGCGCGGTCTGGGTGAGCGTATGACCGGCCGCGTCGGAGGCCGTCTTCAGACGGTCGACGAAGTCCTGGGCTCGCTCATGCCAGTAGAGCCGCCGGTAGTTGAGGCCGCTGTTTAGCTTGTCGCCTTCTACGGGCTCGTGTCGGTCCAGGTACTTGCCGGTGAGCATGCCCCCGGCCAGCGCGCCGTAAGGGTAAATGCTTATGTCGTCGTCCACGCAGAAGGGCACTACCTCTGCCTCGATGTCGCGCTCCAAAAGGTTGTACCGGGGCTGAATGCACTCGAAGCGGGCCAACCTCCTCACGTCGGCGGTCCATTGGGCTTTGGCGATCTGCCAGGCGGGGAAATTCGAACACCCAAGGTAGCGGACCTTCCCCTGGCGAACGAGGTCGCCGAAGGCTTCCATGGTCTCTTCAATGGGCGTGACCGGGTCGGGCTTGTGGGCGTAGAGGATGTCGACGTAGTCGGTGCCCAGGCGGCGTAGCGTGCCCTCGATTTCGTGCATGATGTGCTTGCGGCTCAGGGTGGCGATGTTCAGGCCCATAGGCCCGGCCCCGACCTTAGAGGCCACTATGGTTTCGTAACGTCTATTTTTTATCGCCTTGCCCAGGATCTCCTCGGTACGGCCCGCGTTGTACGAGTTGGCGGTGTCGAAGAAGTTGACGCCCTCCCCTACTGCTCTGTCGATCAAGGCAAGCGAGTCAGGTTCGTCCAGCCGCTCACCGAACGCGACGGAGCCGAAGCAGATGCGGGAAACAAACAGACCCGTGCGACCTACCCTGCGATGTTCCATGGAGATATTTCCTTCAGCCCGGCCTAGTTGCACCTGTAATTGCCAAGCGATGAGCGCTTGCGCGAATAGCCCAAGTTCTAGCCAAAAGCTAGGGCCTTCGCCGGGTTTCCGATTAGTGCCTTGTCCAGCAGATCTTGCGTGAACCCGCGCTTTCTCATGCGGGGAACGATGTTCTCCAGTATGTGGGCATAGCCGGGACCGCCATATTGCTCTAGGTGGATGAGCGAACAGCGGTCCTGGGCTACCAGTAGCTGGTCTTCGTAGCCGTGTTCGACGAGGTGCTCCAACCGTTCGATGCGCTTAGCATCGGAGATTTGTCCGCCTGTGCGACCGAGGTACTCGTGGTTTGTGCTTTCGTAGCCGAACAGGTCGTGCTCTATGTAACAGCCGGAAGATGCCAGGTCGCGCAGGGCACCGAGGTCCTTTACGACGGGTCCGATGTGGCCCATGATGATCTGCTTCGGGTCGGCGCCTGCCTCGATGAGAACGTCGAGAATTTCGGCCGGGCTGTACTCCTCGAAGCCGGGGTGGATGGTGATGGGCGCGCCGGTGCGGACCGACGCCCGCGCCGATGCCCGCAGCACCTTGGCAATGGTGTCGTCCATAGGAGCCATGCAGCCGATCTCGCCGATGACGCCGGAGCGCACGCCGGTGTCACCGACGCCGACGGTGACATCGCGGACGATCTCCTCTTCGATGGCGCCCTCCTCACGTTCGTCCATGTCGTCGGGGTGGAACATGGGTATGTAGTAGCTGCCGCCCATAACCACGTTAAGGCCGGTGGCACGGGAGATACGGGTGAGTGCGAGCGGGTCACGAGCGATGCCAATACCGGTCGTATCGACCATCGAATTGCCACCGGCGTGCTTGAAGCGCAGGGCCTCTTTTATCGCCAGGCGCTCGTCGAGCAGCCTCAGATTGGCGTGGTTTCGGAACCATAATTTACCCATCTTGCCCAGCATGTCGATGGTCACTGGCTGGTCCGCGTAAAAGCGCGTCGACGCTTCGTCTGCCTCTGCGAAGTAGCCGTCCAGGTCGATCAGCAAGTGCTCGTGGGTGAGAGTGACGCCCATTTGCTCGGGCTCTATCAGCCCCAGCACCGTCTGGATTTTGCCTTTCATTTCGCTATCAGCCACCCGAACCTCCTCATTGCTATTGCGCGTCCGCGCAAGTTGGACCGCACATCGACGCGCGTCGGGCGAGTTTATCACCCGTTCGTCGTCCGTTTTGCCGCCCCTATCGCAAATCGGACCGCCCTATAATGACCGCGTAATGACGGCTTCTAACATGGCCAAATCACCGATCAGTAGCAACCTTAGAGACATGGACGGCAAGGTAGCGCTGGTGACCGGCGCGAGTACCGGCCTCGGCGAGTCGGCGGCGCGCTCGTTTGCCCGCAGGGGGGCGGCCGTCATCACCGTCGCCCGACGCGAGGCGAAGGGCGAGGCGGTTGCCCGGCGCATACGCGACGAGGGTGGCCGAGCGCTGTTCGTGCGCGGCGACGTGTCCGTCTCAGGGGACATGACCGCGGCTGTGAGCGCGGCGACAAGCGAGTACGGGCGACTCGACTACGCCATCAACAACGCGGGCGTCACCGGCGAGGCCGCGCTTACGGCGGACGCCACGGTCGAGAACTGGGACGCGGTGATGGCGGTAAACGTACGCGGCGTGTTCCTGTCACTGAAGGCCGAGATTCCGGCCATGCTGGAGGCCGGGGGCGGCGCGATAGTGAACGTGTCGTCGGGGGTCGGCATCTACGCGGTGCCGACGATTCCGGCCTACGTCGCCAGCCGACACGCAGTCGTCGGCCTGACCAAGTCGGCCGCGCTAGAGTACGCGCCGCTGGGCATACGAGTCAACTCGATCTGCCCCGGCTCCATAGCCACGCCCATGCATTACCGGCTGTGGGGCGAGGGCCGACCGCCCGAAGAAACCGACGAGTACATCGCCGACATGCACCCGGCGGGCCGCATCGCCAGCCCCGAGGAGATCGCCAACACCTGCGTGTGGGTATGCTCGGACGCGGCGTCTTACGTGACCGGCCCGCCTCTGGTTAACGACGGTGGCTGGGCAGCCCGCTAGACGGCTCTCCGCTCACGGGGTTCGCCCTAGGGCTCTTCGGCTCATGGCCTCATCGGCTTGGCCTTGGGCCGACGGGCTACCCGGATACGGCTTTGACGATGGATTGGGGGTTCATCGGTAGCTGACGCAGACGTGAGCCGGTGGCGCTCTTGATGGCGTTTGCCAGCGCCGCCAGTGGCGCTGAAATGCTGGCCTCGCCCACGCCCTTCACCCCATAAGGGTGGTTGGGGTTGGGCACCTCAATTATGACCGCCTCGATCATAGGCAGGTCGAGGGTGGTCGGCATGCGGTAGTCGAGCAGAGACGCGTTCTGCATGGCTCCGTCGTCGCCCAGGTAGTACTCCTCGTTCAGTGCCCAGCCGATGCCCTGGGTGATGCCGCCCTGTATCTGCCCCTCGACATAGGCCGGGTGAACCGCGGTGCCCACGTCTTGAAACGCCGTGGCCCGGAGAATGTCGGTCTTGCCGGTCTCCGGGTCGACTCTCACGTCCACTAGCAGGGCAGAGTAGGAACCAACGGCCCCGGGAGGATTGAGGTTGGCCCGTCCCACTATCGGCCCGCCGGTATTGTTGGCGTCCGCCGCAATCTCCTTGAAGCTCATCTTCAGCGCGGTGTCCGAGAGGTGTCGGGCCTCACCGTCCACGTACTCGACGTCCTCGACTTTCGCGTCCCAGACACGGGCGGCTCGTTCAATGACCTGGCGCTTTACGTCGTTGGCGGCTTCGAACGCCGCCCAACCCGACTTGTAGGTCACGCCGCTGCCGCCTGTGACGGACGTGTAGCCAATGGCCTCGGTATCGCCGACGCTGGGCAATACGTCCTCCACCGGTAGCGAGAGCACCTCGGCGAACATCTGGGCGACGGCCGTACGGCTACCGCCGATGTCCATAGACCCTTCGACCAGGGACACCCGGCCGTCGGCCAGCACGTTGCCAATGGCACATGCAGGCCCCGCGTTGTTGCGGCAGAAGCCGAGGCCGACACCCCGTCCGACGCCTTCACCCTCAATAGGTGCCGAGTAGTGCGGGTGGGCCTTGATCGCCTCCATGACCTCCAACGCGCCGATGGGGCCGTTCATGACACCGTCCGCCCGCCTGTCGCCCTTTTTGGCGGCGTTGGTAATGCGCAGGGCGATGGGGTCCATGCCCAGCTTTTCCGCCAGTTCGTCCATCACCGACTCGGTGGCGAACGCCACTATCGGCGCGCCCGGTGCCCTGTAGGGGGCGACCTTGGGTTTGTTGTCGAGCACGTCGTAGCAGTCGATGCGCACGTTGTCGATTTTGTAGGGCGCGAAAATGGCCGCCGCCGCCCCGGTAATGGGCGAGGGAGGGTATGCCCCCGCCTCGAATGCGAGCATAGCGTCGGCGGCGGTGATGTGGCCGTCGCTGGTCGCGCCAATCTTCAGCGTCACATAGCTACCGGAGGTAGGCCCGGTAGCCTCGAACACTTCGGCCCGGGACATGGTCAGCTTGACCGGCTGGCCGGTTTTGCGAGAAAGCACGGCGGCCAGTGGCTCAAGATAGATCGGCAGCTTGCCACCGAACCCGCCGCCGATCTCCATCGGTACGACTTTTACGTCCGATACCGGGATGCCGAGCGTCACGCCCAGCTGGTCTCGGATGCCGAAGTGGCCCTGGCTGGAGCACCACACGGTCAGTTTGCCGTCCTGCGACCAGGACGCCGTGCCGTTCTGCGGCTCAATGTAGCCCTGGTGTACCGAGGTCGTCCTGAACTCGCGCTCAACCGTGACGTCGGCTGCTTCGAAACCGGCCGTCAGATCACCCAGCACGTACTGCTCCCGGCCCACCACGTTGGGCGGAAAGTCATCTGCCGGGCCGAGGCTATAGGGCACCATGTCCTCGTGCACTATGGGCGCGCCCGGCTTCATAGCCGACTCCACATCAAGCACTGCGGGTAGCTTTTCGTACTCGACCTTGATTAGGTCGAGAGCCTCTTGCGCTGCGTGCACGCTGGTGGCCGCAATGGCGGCAACAGCGTGGCCCTTGTACAGCGCCTTGCTCCGTGCCATGACGTTGCCGGGGTGGTTCTGGCCCGGCAAAATGCCGGTGCCAACGGGCGCACCGGGCTGCAGGTCGGCCGCGGTCATCACCCCGCGCACGTCGGGATGGGCCTCAGCACCAGATGTGTCTATCGATAGGATTCGGGCATGCGAATGAGGGCTGCGCAGCACGGCACCGTGGAGCATTCCTGGCAGCGTTATGTCGGCCCCAAATCGGGCTCTGCCGGTCACTTTGTCGGCGCCGTCATGTCTTATCGGACGGGTGCCAACAACTTTGTATTTCTGCTTGGTCATTCTCTTATTTTGCCTTTTACTTCAGTTGCCTGAGGCTCTGTCGATTTTGGTGTTAGTCGATGCTGCGCCAGTCGGCGCCCACGTCGTCGTACCGGCGTTGCAGTTCGTTGACCACGCCAGTATGAATGGGTAGACGCTCATTAACGATATCGATATTTGACTGCATATGATCGGGGTTGCGAGTGCCGACTATCGCGGTGTGAACATCGGGGTGGGACAGCACGAACCCCAGCGCGGTCTCAATGCGGTTGTCGGGCTCTCCCGCAATTGGGCCAGCCGCCTGCATCTTCTGGGAGCGCTGACCGAGTCGCCTGGCGACGGTGTCTTCGTAGTGGTCTTCTGAGCGGAACTCCCTGCCCCACATGCCGTTGCCGATGGGTCGCTTGGCGATGATGCCCAGGTTGGCCGCCTTCGCCGCCTGGAAGATGCCGTGGCGGGCCCGCTGGTCCATTATGGAAAAGGCTGTCTGGAGCGTGTCGAACATGCCGCTCTCGATGGCCCACATGGCCTCTTCGTTCTCCTGGCTGTAGCCCACGAACCGTGTCAGGCCCTCTTTCTTGGCGTCCATGACGGCCTGCACCACGTCGTCGGGCGGCTCACCGAAAACGTCGTAGGCGTGCACCTGAAGCAGGTCTACGTAATCGGTCTTGAGGCGCTTGAGGCTGCGCTCGATACTCTTTCGCACCGTGTCCCCAGTAAACCGGGGAGCGTCAGTACCGAAGCTGGGGTGACCGGCCTTTGTGGCCAGTATGAAATCATCTCGACGATGAGAGATTGTCGCGCCGATGAGGTCTTCGCTGATGCCGTAGCACTCGGCCGTGTCGAAGAAATTGATGCCGCCGTCCAGGGCGATGTTCAGGAGCCGGCCAGCCAGGTCGACCTCACCTTCGCTGAGTTGGAAGCCGATCTCTACCAGCCCCACGCCCAATCGGCTCACCTTAAGCCCGGTCCTGCCGAGCGTCGCCATCTCCATCGTTATCTCCTAAGCTGGGCTTGGCTATCTCCCAATCGGGGCTTACCCGGGGCCAATTTTATAGCGAGCTGCTGCCCCCGGCAATGCGTCGAGCCTGGCCTGGCACTAGGCTCGGCTATGGGCTCGCCAATGTGTCTAACGGAACGCCCGGTCCTGCCCCGGTATGATGCGGTCTATGCCCCTCAAAGCTTGGAACGCAGTCTCTATTTTATTCGCCCTATCTATCGCACTGCTGGCCGCCACTGGCTGTATTGAGCCGCCGTCGAGCGCCGCAACCACCCTGGCCGATGAAAACAGACTGTCAGGGGTGGAGTGGTCGGACGAAATGGCTAACGGCACCGGAGTGACCGCGCTCGCCCTCGGACCGGACGGGTCTCTGTATACCGCCGGATGGACGACCGAAGCAATCGAGACCGGCGCTGGCTCCGGTGGTAGGGACGCGTTCGTGCGTCGCTACGACGCGGACGGTGAGGTGGTCTGGACCCGGCAGTTCGGTGCCAGCGGAGACGACAACGCCGAAGACCTTGCGGTGGATTCTTCAGGCAATGTGTACGTCGCCGCACGGGTGGACGGGCCGGTCGGCCAGAACCCGGGCGGTAGCGGGAGAGACGGCTACGTCGCCGCCTACGACCCCGACGGAACGGAGATGTGGTCACTACAAATCAGCACACCCGAGGTCGACTGGGCCGACTCGGTTGCCGTGGCTGACGACGGGACAGTGTTCGTCTCCGGCTCGACGACCGGCTCCTTCGAGGGCTTTACCAACGAGGGCATCACCGACAACTTCGTCGCCCGTATAGCGCCCGGCTTCGAGTCGGTCTCGGTCATCCAATTTGGCTCCGGGGAGGGCATGGGCGCGACCGCTCTGGCGGTTTCGCAGGGACGGCTCTACATCACCGGCTCCACCCTTGGCCCTCTCTCTGACACTCCCACGGGCAACGAGCATGCCGGGTCGGCAGACGTGTACCTGCGCATTTACGAGCCCGATGGCACAGAACTACGGACCTGGACCTTCGGGTCCAACGATGCCGACACGGCGCTTGACCTGGCGGTCGACCCGGATGGGTCCGTGTTTCTGGTCGGCACGACCAGAGCCACCTTGCCCAACCCGGTGGTGGGGATTGGCAGCCGGGTGGGCGGGTTTCTTGACGCCTTCGCCATCGGGCTGAACCCCGAAGGGGACATCGACTGGGTTGAGCAGTTTGGCACGGACGAATGGGATGTCGCCTCGGGAGTTGCCCGAGGCCCCGACGGCGTCCTGTACGTGACCGGTAGAACCGACGGTGCCTTCACGGGCTACTCTGGGGCGGGTGAGTTCGACGTTTTCGTCCGGGCGTACAGCGCCGATGGACGGGCCCTGTG
>Ga0114996_10008148_pt1 | contig 11708 bp, 14 predicted proteins | sample ArcticOcean_MG_C_4_FD_87039 | JGI IMG/M metagenome (GOLD analysis project Ga0114996, IMG submission 87039) | Marine microbial communities from western Arctic Ocean - ArcticOcean_MG_CB4_134 | ecosystem: Environmental > Aquatic > Marine > Oceanic | place: Arctic Ocean: Canada Basin | collected... | reverse complement strand
GGCTTCGCGGCTACCGCGTCAAGGTCGTGATGCCCGAGAATGTCAGCAACGAGCGACGTCAGCTCCTCCACTCCTACGGCGCAGAGATCATCCTTTCCGACGGCGACCGGGGCACCAACGGCTCCATCGAGGTCGCCCAGGAGTTGGCCACCAACGACGAAACCTACTACATGCCGTATCAGTACGGTAATCTCGCCAACGTTCTGGCCCACTACGAGACCACCGGCCCGGAGATCCTGCGCGACCTGCCCGACGTCGACGTCTTCGTCGCCGGCCTCGGCACCGGCGGTACTCTCACGGGCGTGGGACGCAGACTGAAGGAGCACAACCCGGATATCCGGGTCATCGCCGTGGCCCCGCATCCCGACGAGTTGATCCAGGGGCTTCGTAGCCTCGAAGACGGCTTCATCCCGCCTATCCTCGACATGTCGGCCCTCCATGGACGGATCATTGTCCGCAGCAAAGAGGCCATCGAGATGACCCGGCAGCTCACCGAGCGAGAGGGCATCTTCGCAGGCATCTCTTCCGGAGCGGTCCTTGCCTGCGGCCTGCGCGTTGCATCCCAGATGACCTCCGGCAACGTCGTCTGCCTCCTGGCCGACGGCGGGTGGAAATATCTCAGCACCCAGCTTTGGACCAGGGAGTACTACGAGATAGAGAAGAGCATGGAGGGGAAGATCTGGTGGTGAGCCTCGGCAACCGGGGCGTCGGACGATCGACAACCAGGCCGCCTCTCGGGGCGGTCTTTCCAACTCTTGGGCGGCATCACGCCCGCATGTAGCCGTTCCACCCTCCCAGTGCTATCCTGACGCCGGCACCAACGGAGGTATCTCGAATGCACGAACCCGATGTCATCGTCGTCGGCTCCGGCGCCGCCGGACTGACGGCGGCGTTGTCCGCGGCCTCGTGCGGCGCCCGGGTGACGGTGATCGAGCGCTCCGACAAGTTCGGCGGTACCTCCGCCATCTCCGGCGGCGGCATGTGGGTGGCGAATAATCGCTTCATGGCCGACCTCGGACTCGAGGACTCACGACAGGACGCGGTCAACTACCTGCGCGCCTACGCTCTCGGCCGGAGCCCTGGGCGTCTGATCGAGCGGTTCGTCGACGAGGTCAACAGCTTTTTATCTTCGCCCGCGAGTCTGCGGCACCAGTCGCTCGGGATAGATCGACCGTCATCCTCCAGCGGTTGCCGACGATCGCCTTCGGCCACCTGGTCGGCCGCCGCGTAACCGGCGCCGCCGACAGGAATCGTCGCGACGCTGGCCCCAGAAGACCATCCTTGTCTCGCCCGGAGCCCCTCCCGTATCATAGGAGTCCGATGTCTCGAATCCTTGTGATCGGCGGTGAAAGTCAGGAAAGCCAGGGGGCCCTCGCCGCGCTCTCGCTTCTTGGGGCCCAGCCGCTGCTTGCGCCTGACCTGTCCGAAGCCCAGTCGGCGCTGACCGACGACCCGCCGGACCTGATCGCCGTCAGCCTCGCCCTCCGTTCGCCCGACGACGAGCAGGTGGCGGGACTCCTCGAAGCCTGCCGGGGCGCCTCGCCGGCGGTGCCGGTCCTGGCCCTGATACCGAGCACCAGGCTCAAGGGCTACGAGGCGCTCGACGTCTTCGACGACTTCGCAGTCTCTCCGTACAATGCGCCCGAGCTTGCCGCCCGCATGCAGCGCCTGCTCCGCCTGGCCAAGCCCCGTGAAGAATCGACGGTCCTCGCCTTCGGAGACCTCCTCATCGACCTGGCTCGCTACGAGGTGACCCAGGAAGGGCGACGAATGGACCTCACCTTCAAGGAGTATGAGCTCCTGAAGTTTCTCGCGAGCAACCCCGGAAAAGTGTTCACCCGCGAGACCCTGCTCAATCGGGTGTGGGGCTACGACTACTACGGCGGCACTCGGACGGTCGATGTCCACATCCGACGGCTGCGGAGCAAGATCGAGAACGGCCCCCACCTCTTCATCGATACGGTGCGTAACGTCGGCTACCGGTTCCAAGAGCCGAGGTAGCGGTTTCAACCTGGTTAACTGGTCGATGTTTATCAGCTACCTAAAGCTGAAAGGACTAGACTTGGAAATGGCCAGCCGAACCGTTGCTCCTGGCGCATGGGGTGCCCAGCCTGGGCGGCTTGGAGGCCAAGTTGTTCGGCGCCGTCACACTCGAGGGAGATCACGTTCGACTTGAGCCCCTCTCGTTAAGGCACACACCTCTTTTGTGCGAGGCCGCAAATCGCTCTCGGAACACGTACGCCTTCACAGACGTTCCGGCTGATGAGCTCGCGATGCGGGGATATATTGAAGTTGCGTTGGCTGGCCGGGATTCCGGGACAATGCTCCCTTTCGCCACCATCGATCTCAGGACCAGACACGTTGTGGGCTCAACCAGGTTCGGCAACATTGGGCATTGGGACTGGCCTTCTGGGAGTCCTCTCCAGCGCGGGAGCCACCTTACCCGACGTTTGCGAGATTGGATGGACGTGGCTTGCGCCTGAGGCCCAGCGAACAGGGGTAAACACAGAGGCGAAGCTGCTCATGCTGACACTGGCCTTCGAGTCCCGGTTGGTTCATCGAGTAAACTTCCGAACTGATGCGCGAAACAAACGTTCACGAGCTGGAATTGAGCGGCTCGGCGCACACCTCGATGGCGTGCTCAGGACCGATAAGGTTGCGTCCGACGGCGCCATTCGCGATTCCGCATATTATTCGATCCTGGATTCAGAATGGCCGGCCGTTAAGCAAGTGCTCACCGCAGGTCTGAGGCCGAGGAGCGGCTAGGGCTGGCCACGAGGCCTGGGTGCGAATAAGCTTTCGCGCCTCACGAGAGCGGCCGAGGGACGGCCCTGTCGGTCAACTTCCCAGTAGCTTTCGTAACACGCTTGTTACATATCCAGCCCCCTCCTGTCGGAGGCTGGGCCTATAATAGGGCCACGCTGCTCTGGCGGGCTGAGCGAGTCCCCGCCCCGAAGGGCGGTTTTTCCGTAGAGGAGGAGACACAACCCTATGGCTGACCGAACCCCCAAAGAAGTTATCGACCTCTGCAAGACCAACGGGATCCGCATCGTCGACATCAAGTTCACCGACCTGCTGGGCGCCATGCAGCATTTCTCGGTGACCATCGACGAGTTCGACGAGAAGGTCTTCGAAAAGGGCCTGGGCTTCGACGGCTCCAGCATTCGCGGCTTCCAGCCCATTCATGAGAGCGACATGCTGTTGTTCCCAGACCCCAACACCGCCTTTATCGATCCGATCTACGAGATTCCAACGCTGAGCATCCTCAACGATGTGCGCGACCCGACCACGGGCGACCGCTACAGCAGAGACCCCCGCTACATCGCCACCAAAGCCGAGGAGTACCTCAAGGGCTCTGGGCTCGCCGACGTCAGCTTCTGGGGTCCCGAGCTCGAGTTCTTCATCTTCGACAGCATGCGCTTCGACCAGACCGCCAACTCCGGCTACTACTACATCGAATCCAAGGAAGGCGCCTGGGGCTCGGGCGCCGACGAAGAGGGCGGCAACCTGGCCTACAAGCCCCGCCACAAGCAAGGCTACTTCCCCGTGCCGCCCACCGACACGCAGCAGGACATCCGCTCCGAATGGATCCTCAAGCTGATGGACCTGGGCATCCACATGGAGGTCCACCACCACGAGGTGTCCACCGGGGGCCAGGGCGAGATGGACCTGAGATACACCACCATGCGGCAGCAGGCCGACAACGTCATGCTGCTCAAGTACGTGGGGCGAAACGTGGCCCGAGCCCACAACAAGGTCCTGACGTTCATGCCCAAGCCCCTCTTCGGAGACAACGGCACCGGCATGCACACCCACCAGAGCCTTTGGAAGGACGGTAAGAACCTCTTCTACGACCCCAACGGCTACGGGTTGGTCAGCCAGACCTGCCTCCACTACATCGGCGGCCTGCTCAAGCACGCAGCCTCGATCCTGGCCTTCGCCGCACCCACGACCAACTCCTACAAGCGCCTCGTTCCAGGGTTCGAGGCGCCCGTGAACCTCGCCTACTCGGCACGCAACCGCAGTGCTTGCATCCGTATCCCCACCTACTCCACGGAAGAGCCGACCAAGCGCATCGAGTTTCGCCCACCAGACGCTATCGCCAACCCCTACCTGGCCTTCCCGGCGATGCTCATGGCGGGGATCGACGGGATCATCAATAAGATCGATCCGGGCGACCCACTGGAAGCCGACATCTATGAGATGTCCCGCGAGGAGCTCGCGAAGGTCGCCACCGTCCCGGGGAGCCTCGAAGAGGCCATCAATGCGCTGGAGGACGACCACGAGTTCATGCTTCGCGGCGACGTCTTCACCAAGGACCTCATCGAGACCTGGATCAGCTATAAGCGGGAGAACGAGATCGACCCGATGCGGCTTCGCCCGCACCCCTACGAGTTCTCCCTGTACCACGACGCTTAGGTAACGCCGACGCTGGCCGTCGCGAACGCTCTATCGCCCGGAGCGCCTCGCGACGGCCAGCGTCTTCTTTTGACGATCGCCGGATTCGTTTCACGCCCCTGTCCCGCCCGCATATAATGCGATGATGGCCACCTTCGCTATCGGGCTTGGCGTGTTCGTCGTCTCCTACCTGGCGGGGTCCGTTCCGTCGGCCTATCTGCTCACGCGCTCGCTTCGTGGTGTCGACATCCGGACCCTCGGCAGCGGCAATCCCGGCGCCGTCAACGTCTACAAGCACGTCGGGCCCTGGGCCGGGGTTCTCGTCCTCGCCACCGACGCGCTCAAAGGAGCGGCGGTCGTGGTAGCCGTCCGGTCCCTGGACCTCGGCGACGGGGCATTTTTCCTCGCGGCCATGGGCGCCGTCATCGGGCACAACTGGCCGGTCTTCCTCGGCTTTCGGGGCGGCAAGGGCATCGCCGTGATCTTCGGTGTCTCTCTCAGCGTACTGCCTCTGTGGACAATCCTCACGCTGGCCATTGCGCTGTCCGCCGGAGTCGCCACACGGAGTGTCGTCTTCGGAATCGCGGCGGGCATCGTCGCCCTCAACGCGTTTGCCATCGCCACCGGCCAGGGAGCCGTGGAGATCAGTCTCTGCCTCACCCTTTCGGCCCTGGTCGTCGCCACCCACTATGCCCTTGGCTACCGGCAGGTCCTTGCGGCGGTCCGCCGCCGCGGCCTGTGGGGCCTTTTCGAGGTCGAGTAGCGTGCCAGGAATCGACGAGCTCGAAACGTTGAGCCGGGCCAACCTGGGCTTCTACGAAGCCTTCCAGACCCTCGATCCGGAAAAGATGGACGCCGTCTGGGCCGAGACAGAGGACGTGACCGCCGTGCACCCGGGGTGGGCGCTCATCAAAGGGCGGAGCGCCGTCATGGAAAGCTGGCGTCGTATCTTCGAGAACCCGTCGATGATGCAGTTTGCCGTCACGGGCGTGGAGCTCCGGGTCGAGGGCAACGTCGGCTGGGTGACCTGCACCGAAAACATCACGTCGCTGGTGGACGGGCAGGTCGGCGAGTCGAGGGTCCAGGGGACCAACGTCTACGTCCGGCGCGGCACAGAGTGGCGGATGGTCCACCACCACGGCTCGCCGGTGATGCGAAGGTAACGGGGCTAGGCGCCCTCGCTCCGCACCCAGACCTCACCCTCAGCCCAGACCTCTTTCTTCCAGACCGGGACGATCTCCTTGATTCGCTCAACGGCGTCGAGGCACGTCTCGAAGCCGAGACGCCGGTGGAGGGACGCCACGGCCACGATGAGGCTGGTCTCGCCAACGGAAAGCCGGCCGATGCGATGGACCACCGAGATATCCTCGATCTCGTCGCGGGACTTGAGCTCGTCGACGATCTGCTGCAGCTTCGCCTCCGCCATCTCCGGGTAGGCCTCGTAATCGAGGTACTCCACGGTACGGTCGTCCGTGTACTTCCGTACGGTCCCCATGAACGTGGTCACCGCGCCATGGATCGAGCGCTCCAGGCTGTCGATCACCACCTCGGGGCGAATCTCATCTTCGGTGACGCGGACCAGCATCACACCCCTCCGCTTACCGGCGGAATGAACGCCGCCTCGTCGCCGTCACGCAGCGGCTCGGTATGCTCAGCGTACTCGCGGTTGACCGCGACGACCAGCTTGGCGGGGTCAGGCGACAGGCCCGGATAGGCTTGCATCACCGACGCTACCAGGTCGGCGACCGTCGCGCCCTCCGCGAGGTCGAAGTCCACCGTAGACTGTCCGACACGCTCCCGGTACAGGGCGAAGAAACGAGCTTGAACTTTCAAGGAGCCTTCGATCTAGGCGCACCAGCGCTTCGCAGAGAGGGACCGACCGGAAGTATCGCCATGCCAAGTTTGCCGCAACAACTCATCTGAAAGAAGCTCGAGAGCCGTGTCAGTTGGACGAGCCGGGCTGTCCATCCGGGGGCGGGTTGTCGCGAAGGAACTGCTCGACGCCTTCGACCGCCGATTCCGGGGTGGGCAGCTCCTCGCCAGTCTCGCGCCCGTCGTACTGCCGCTCAAGGCGCTTGACGTAGGCGCTGACCTCGACGCTCGAGCGGATAGACTTGGTCACGTCCTCTTCAAAGGTCTTCGATAGCTCTTCAAGCTCCTCCAGGGAGACGTTGAGACTGAGCATCTCGTTGATCTGATGGACAATGGCTTTGCTGACCTTGTAGTTAGGCCCTCGCTGGACATAGTGCGAGGCGTGGCCCATCAGGCTCACGTAGTCCAATCCGGCCTTGGTGCACGCTTCCATGAATGCTGAAGTCACGCCCACCGGGCCCTGATAGGTGCTGCGCCGAATGCGCACTCCCTCAAGCTTGACCTTCAACTCTTCCTTGTTGGCCGAGCCGGTGAGGGTGGCGTCGCGAGTATGGGGTAGAGCGTCGAGAAGGCTCCCAGCATTGATCATCAGCTGCATGTCGTAGGGCTCAACGACCGAGAGCAACGTCTGCGTGTAGGTGCGCCACTTGAGGCTCGGCTCGGTCCCAAGGAACAGAATGAGTTCCCGCGACCCATCCTCGCTCGACCAGTAAAAGAACTCGTTCGAAGGCCACTTGAGTATTCGTTCGCCATCTTCGGTATACGAGACGTGGGGCCGGACGGCGGTGAAATCGTAAAACTCTTCAGGGTCAAGCTCAGCGAACTTGGTCGCCGGGAGGTGATCGATGAGGTAGCGCACGGCCTGGGAGCCACCCTCCTGGGCGTCGGCCCACCCCACGAAGGACCCAATCCACGTGGGCTTTCGAAGCTCGGGCCTTTCCAGGTAACGAAGGTATTCCACAGCGCGGCTTTCTTCAGGCCTGACGGCAAAAGTCTAGCATCCGTTTCGTCGGCCCACAAGCAGGAAAACCCCCGACAGCCAAGGGCGCAAGGGCTTCCTTGTTACCGACCTCCGGTTCTGGGACAATATTCCGGCTTTGAATGGAACCCTCAGGAGGGCCCCGATGGGCGAGCTCGACGGAAAAGTTGCTATCGTAACCGGCGCGGGACGCCTGCGCGGGATCGGCAGGGCAACGGCCATCGCCCTCGCCGAAATGGGGGCCGACATCGTGCCTACGGGCACCGGCCGGGCCCCCGACACCTTCCCCCCGGACGAGCAGGAGGCCGGCTGGCGCGACATCGAGAGTACCGCTGAGCAGGTTCGGGCCCTCGGCCGGCGAGCACTGCCCCTGGTCTGCGACGTCAGCCGAAGCGAAGACGTCGACCGCACTGTCCGAACTACTCTCGACGAGTTGGGCCGCGTCGACATCCTCATTAACAACGCCGCCTTCCGTCGCGGCGAGGACCGAGTCACGGTCGATGAGCTCCCCGAGGAGGTGTGGCGCCGGGTGATCGATATCAAGGTGACGGGTACGTTTCTGATGTCGAAAGCCGTCGGCAGCGTCCTGATCGAGCAGGGCCAGGGAGGCCGCATCATCAATCTCTCATCGACGGTCGGCAAGCAAGCCAGCGCCCGCGCCCCCGCCTACAGCACCGCCAACTTCGCCGTCCAGGGGTTCGCACAGGTGCTCGCCAAGTGGCTGGCGCCTCACGGGATTAGCTGTAACGCCGTCTGCCCCGGAGTCACTGACACCTCGAGAATGGACGACCTTGGCTATCCCCGCGGCGAGCGTTGGGACCAGTTCTTTGAGAACGTCCCGCTCAAGCGGGTGGCCAGCGACGACGAGATCGCAGGCGTGATCGCGTTCCTATGCACCCCCGCCGCCGACTACATCACTGGCCAGGCCATCAGTGTCGACGGCGGCATGACCATGGGGTGAATGGGTGTATACCTTATGGAAGCCATATGGTAAACTAAAAACGCATGGATCAGTCTCGTACATATGCGAATCAAATGGGGTCGGCCCGCGAGGGTGACGGCCCCATTTTCTTTGAGACGACCGGTCGGAAAGGACCCCAGCAATTTCAGAGCCTCCTAGCCCCCGTCCCGATCTAGCAGACCCCTCTCCCAACCCCCGCTCTCGCCATCACCGGCGTCGATCACAGAGCAATCCTCAGCAGGAACCCCAACCGCAGCGCAACGGAAGCGGCGAGCCGTCGACCATCGTGGGATCCCAGCCCCGAGACCACCGCTTTGGCGACATCCCTGTGTCGGAACCCGTGGCCCGGGCAATTGCCGAAATGGGCTATGTGACCCCGTCGCCCATCCAGAACGACGCTATCCCCGCCATGTACGCGGGCAACGACCTGGTAGGTCAGGCCCAGACCGGCACAGGGAAGACTGCCGGATTCGGCATCCCCATGGCCGAGCGGGTCGACGGCAACGTGAAGGCCGTCCAGGCCCTCGTACTTGTGCCCACTCGAGAGCTGGCCCAGCAGGTAACGGCTGAGATCAAGCTCATCGCCAAGTACCGCGGGATTCAAATCGTCTGCCTCTACGGCGGAGAGCCCATCCAGAAGCAGTTCGCCAAGCTCGATCTTGGCGCCCATATCATCGTCGGCACTCCCGGGCGGGTGATCGACCACCTCCACCGCGGCACGCTGGAGCTCGACGCCGTCCGCATCGCCGTGCTCGACGAGGCCGACCAGATGCTCGACATCGGCTTCTTTCCCGACATCCGCCGCATCCTGCGAGCGACGCCCCGCTCCCGTCAGACCGCCCTCTTCAGCGCCACCGTCCCCACGCAGATCAAGCGGCTCATCTACTCCTTCCTTCATGAGCCGGAATGGGTCCGCGTGGGCGAGGAATCGGAGCCGGTGGACGAGGTGCGCCAGGTCTACACGGAAGTCGCCGAGCGGGACAAAGGCCGGGCCCTCGAGAGGCTGCTCGTGGGCCACGAAGAGGACCAGTCGCTGATCTTCCGCCGCACCCAGATCGGCGTCGACAGGCTCGTCTCCAACATGACGCAGCGAGGCTACTCGATCGAGGGACTCCACGGTTCCCTGCCCCAGAGCAAGCGCGACTCCGTGATGCGCGCCTTCCGCGAAGGCAAGCTCAAGCTGCTAGTGGCCACCAACGTAGCCTCCCGCGGCCTCGATATTCCCGCCGTCGCCACCGTCATCAACTTCGACATGCCCGACAACGTGGAGGAGTACGTCCATCGTATCGGACGCACCGCCAGAATGGGCAAACACGGCACCGCATTCACGTTCCTGGCCGAGTGGGACTTCGAGACCTTCGACGCCATCAAGGCACACGTGGGCGAGGACGAGCTGGAGCACATAGACCTCGGCCTCTATCGCTAGAGGCCCGCTCGACCTCCTCCAGACGCTCTCTCGATAGGGATAGGGCAATGTGCATCAGACCGCCCGCCCCTTCCACGGCCTTGCGCCCCTGGAGGTGGGGGGAGTCGAAGATCGAGAGCCGAGTCCCACCGCCGATGTCCACGTCCACATGGGTCGACTCGGGCAGCTCCCGGTTCGCGGCGACGCTCACCAGAGGCATTCCGAGCACCTCGCGGTAGAACCGCACCGAGGCTTCCAGGTCCGCGCTAATCACCGCGATGTGGTTCACACCCGCGGTGGAGGTCGTCGAGCCTGTCACCACTAGCTCCTTGAGACGTGCTCGCCTGGCCTCGATCTTATCGGTCGTGCTCATCGTTAGCCCCCTTGCGCCGCCGGTAATCCACGGCCCAGAATACGTTCAGCGCGGGGCTTTGCCAACAGGAGGAGCGTCATGGAGCACTCTGGTCGGGACCGATTCGAGCGATACCTGGAGGACTTCCACAGCGGCAACACCTTCATCCACTGGCCGGGGCGCACCATCACGGAGGCCACCAACGCCTCCTTCTGCTACTGGACGATGAACAAGCAGCCCCTGCACCTGGACGCCGAGTACGCCAGGAGCGCCGGCTTCGGCCAGCCGCTGGTTAATGGCCTGCTCGTCCTCAGCATCGCCGTGGGCCTCAGCATCGACGGCATGAGCGGCGCCATCATCGCCAACCTCGGCTACGACCAGGTAGCCCACGACGGCCCCGTTTTCATCGGTGACACGGTCTACGCCGAGAGCACCGTCCTGGACGTACGTTCCTCGTCGAGCCGTCTGGACCGGGGCATCGTCCACGTCGAGACGCGGGCGAAAAACCAGCACGGGGACCGTGTCCTTACCTTCTCACGCCATTTCATGGTGCCCACGCGGGAGCGCGGGGCACCATAGATGTTCCCACCGGATAGCCCATACGATGCCCATGTTATGATTGACCTCGCGCGTTAACAGGTTTGCGAACGGAGCGCCGGCCCCACCGCAAGCGGGCCGGCGACGTCCAGAGGGATGCTTCCATGAAGCTCAAGCTGAACCAACAGGGCCTTATTCCCGCCATCGCCCAGGACGGTGAAACCGGGAAGGTTCTTATGCTGGCCTATATGAGCCCCGACTCCGTAAGCCGCACCGTCGAGAGCGGCGAGGCGTGGTTCTACAGCCGGAGCCGCAAAGCTCTGTGGCATAAGGGCGAGATCTCGGGCAACGTCATCAAGGTCGACCAGGTCCAGGTCGACTGCGATAACGACACGCTGCTCCTCCGGAGCGAGCCGACGGGGCCCGCCTGCCATACCGGAAACCTGACCTGCTTTTTTGAGGACCTCGATTCGAGCGACCTGGAGTACGAGCAACCGGAAGGCCAGGTCATCGACGAGCTCTTCGAGGTCATTGAGAGCCGGAAGGGCGACTCGCCCGAGGGAAGCTACGTGGCCAGACTCCTCCAGGAGGGCGTCGATCGCATCGGCAAGAAGGTCATCGAAGAGGCCGGCGAGACGGTGATCGCGGCGAAGAACGGCGTGCCCGAGGAGCTGGTCCATGAGGTCGCAGACCTCTGGTTCCACAGCCTGGTACTGCTCTCGTCGGCGGGACTCAAGCCCGAGGACATCTGGGCCGAACTGCGCTCGCGGCGGGAATAGCATGGTGAGAGACAAGTACCGGCTGGTCGAGGCGTGGCTGGGAACGGCCTCGCGGAACCTGCGGACCGCCAAAGAGCACGCCGGCTTTGAGAACTGGGGGGAATCGATCCAGCTCTCCTACGAGTGTATCGATCTCTCCGCCAGGTCGGCCCTCGTCTTGCTCGACGTCGACTTTCCCGAGGACCACCGCTGGACCTACAGCGGCATGTCAGGGATCGCCAAGCAGGTGCGGCAAGGGGGGTTGCTCACCCGCCTCGACGCCAACCTGGTCGATATCCCCAGGCTCCTTCTCCTGGCCAACTTCTGGGGCCAGTTCTACCTGCCAGTCAAATACGGCTACGACAACTATTCCCTCGCTCCGCCCCAGGACCTGTTCGGCGAGGCCGAGTCCAAGCTCGCGCAACAGCACGCGCTTGAGGCGTACG
>Ga0114996_10008146_pt1 | contig 11710 bp, 8 predicted proteins | sample ArcticOcean_MG_C_4_FD_87039 | JGI IMG/M metagenome (GOLD analysis project Ga0114996, IMG submission 87039) | Marine microbial communities from western Arctic Ocean - ArcticOcean_MG_CB4_134 | ecosystem: Environmental > Aquatic > Marine > Oceanic | place: Arctic Ocean: Canada Basin | collected... | reverse complement strand
GCGATATCGGCCGCGACAGCGCCGCCGGCATAACGGACCTTGCGGGCCTCGAGGTCAACCACCAACTCCTGCGCCGGATCCAACTCGACCGCGGCCATCAAAGTCTGCATATCCTCGGCCGATACCCGCAAGCAGGGCAGGCCCATGGCGATGCAGTTGCCATAGAAAATCTCGGCAAAAGACTCACCGACAAAAGCGTTGATGCCCCAACGCGTCAACGCCTGCGGCGCGTGCTCACGCGACGAACCACAACCAAAATTGGCGTTAGCCAGAAGAATCGATGCCCCTTGGTAACGTTCCTCGTCAAAGGGATGATCTCCTTGCGCACGATCGTCCTCAAAGACGTGCTCGCCGAGATTCTCGAAGGTCACCGTGCGCAAATAGCGCGCCGGGATGATCCGGTCTGTGTCGATATCACCACCACGCACCACCACCGCGCTGCCCGTTACATTCGCAATCACACTTGAGTTTTCCATGATCAACCTCTCAGTTTACCAGGCCGCGCACATCGGCGACCTCGCCAGAGACCGCCGCCGCCGCGACCATTGCCGGGCTCATCAACAACGTGCGGCCAGTCGGACTGCCCTGGCGGCCCTTGAAATTGCGGTTCGACGACGACGCACAAAGCTCACGTCCCTGGAGTTTGTCGGAATTCATCGCCAGGCACATCGAACAACCCGCGCCCCGCCACTCGAATCCCGCCTCCTCAAAAATCTCGTGCAAGCCCTCGGCTTCGGCCGCGGCCTTCACCTCTTGCGAACCGGGCACCACGAGCGCCCTAACACCGGCAGCGACCTTGCGCCCACGGGCAACTTTCGCCGCTTCGCGCAAATCCGAGAGCCGGCCATTGGTACATGAACCGATAAAGGCCACGTCAACCTTGGTGCCGGCGAGCTTCTGGCCCGGCTTGAAGTCCATATAGTCGAAGGCCTCCTGCACGACGACCCGCTCGGCATCCGTATAGTCCCCCAACTCGGGCAAGGCCTGGTCGATACCGACCGACTGGGCCGGCGTGATGCCCCAAGTCACCGTCGGGCCGATATCGGCGCCGTTGATCTCGACCACGTCGTCATAGTCGGCGTCGGCATCCGAAGCCATCGAATTCCACCACTCGACCGCGCGGTCAAAATCCTTCGGCGCATGCGGGCGGCCCTTTATATAATCGTAGGTCGTCTGGTCCGGGTTGACATAGCCGACCCGGGCGCCGCCCTCGATCGACATATTGCAAACCGTCATCCGCTCTTCGATCGACATCGCCTCGATGACCGAACCGGCGTATTCATAACCATAGCCGACCCCGCCATTGACCCCGAGCTGGCCGATGATATGCAGGATCACGTCCTTGGCATAGATTCCCTCGCTCAAGCTACCATTGACGACGATGCGCCGCACCTTGAGCTGGTCCATCGCCAAACACTGGGTGGCCAGCACGTCGCGGACCTGGCTGGTACCAATACCGAAGGCCACCGCACCGAAGGCTCCGTGCGTCGAAGTATGGCTATCGCCGCAGGCGATCGTCATACCCGGCTGGGTAAGCCCCAATTCCGGGCCTATAACGTGCACCACGCCCTGGCGCTTGTCGTCGATATTGTAGAGCGGAATTTCGAATTCGCTCGTATTCTGCTCAATAGCCACCATCATCTGCTCGGCCAAGTCGTCGATAAAAGGCCGTTCGGTCAAATCCGTGGGCACAATATGGTCCACCGTGGCGAATGTGCGCTCGGGCATGCGAACTTTGAGACCGCGTTCCCTGAGCATCTGGAAAGCCTGGGGGCTGGTCACTTCGTGTACCAGATGCAAACCGATGAAAAGTTGAGTCTGCCCCGAGGGCAACTGGCGCACCGTATGCTGGTCCCAAGCCTTGTGTAATAATGTCTTACCCATTTCTATTCTCTCCTCTACACCGTCTGATGTTCTTCTTTAACGCTCTTCAAAACCAAGCGGTTCAGCGCATCGACATAGGCCTTCGCGCTGGCCTCGATAATATCCGTCGACACCCCGCGCCCCCGTACCTTCTCCTCAGCCCTAGACAAATGCACTGTCACCTCGCCCAGAGCTTGGCTACCCGAGGTGATCGCGCGTATTGCGTAGTTCTCAACGCGGATATCCGTGCCGCAAGCCTGACAGATCGCTGCATAAGCCGCATCCACTGGTCCGTCGCCCCAGGCCGACTCCTGCACCGTCTGGTCACCAATGCGCAAACGCACCGTCGCCGTAGGCACCGTACCCGTGCCGCTAACCGAATGTAAATACTGCAACTCATAATGATCCGTCGGTTCACCTGGTTCGCCGCCGACAATCTCGATCAGATCCTCGTCGAAAACCTCCTTCTTTTTATCCGCCAGTTCCACGAAGATCTCGTAGACCCGGTTCAATTCTTCTTGCTCCAGCTCGTGCCCCAACACCTGCAATCGATGGCGCAAAGCCGCACGCCCCGAACGCGCCGTCAGCACGATCTCGGTATCGTCCAAACCGACGTCCTTCGGCTCCATAATCTCAAAGGTGTTGCGCTGCTTGATCACCCCGTCCTGGTGAATACCCGAACTGTGCGCGAAGGCGTTGGCACCGACGATGGCCTTGTTGGGCTGTACCGCGATCCCCATCAGCCGGCTGACCAAGCGGCTGGTGGAGATGATCTCCTGACTGACCACATCGGTCGTGTAGCCGAAATGATCCTGACGCGTCTTCAGCGCCATGACGATCTCCTCCAAGGAGGCGTTGCCGGCCCGCTCACCCAGACCATTGATCGTACATTCGGCCTGCCGCGCACCGCCCTTGATCGCCGCCAAGGTATTGATCACCGCCATACCCAAATCGTCGTGGCAATGCACACTGATGATCGCCTGGTCGCTATTGGGCACCTTGGCGATAATCTGCTCGATCAACCCCCCAAACTCCTCGGGCACCGCGTAGCCCACCGTATCGGGAATATTAATCGTCGTCGCCCCTGCCGCGATCGTCGCCTCGATTACCTCGAAGAGATAACCGGGGTCGGTGCGGGCCGCGTCCATCGGCGAGAACTCTACGTCGTCGCAATAAGACTTGGCCTGCTCCACCGCAGCCACCGCCATCTTCAGCACCTCCTCCTGGCCCTTGCGCATCTGGCCTTTGAGGTGGATCTCCGAAGTACCGACGAAGGTATGGATCCGCGGGTTCGGCGCGTCTTTCAGCGCCTCACCCGCTCGATCTATATCTTTGGCCACGGCGCGAGCCAGGCCGCAGATCACCGGACCTTCGACCTCCTGCCCGATCCTGCGCACCGCCTCGAAGTCCTCGTTCGAGGACACCGGGAAACCCGCTTCGATGATATCGACCTTCAGTCGCGCCAATTGCTGCGCAACTTCCAGTTTTTCTGCAACGTTCAACGAGGCGCCGGGCGTTTGCTCGGCGTCGCGCAAGGTGGTGTCGAAAATGAAAACGTGATTTGCATCCGTCATGATATTTTTCTCTCGTGCTCTGGCCAGAGAAATGAGAGTTGTTGCGGCAGACGATCCCCTCCAGCCGTGCAGAGATCGCCTACCGACCTAAGGTCGGATTCGGAGCTCAACTCGTTAAGTAGGGGTGTCATCCATCTCACTCCTTTCGGATTATTGCTGCTAATTGTGGTCCAGCCAGTTCATCATGTATCAGATACTGTTTATTTGTCGTCCAGCCAGCTCATCATACCGCGCAGCTTCGTGCCGACAGTCTCGATCAGGTGCTCGGAATCCCGGCGTTTGATCGCGGTGTAAACCGGACGGCCGACTTTATTCTCCGAGAGCCATTCCTTGGCGAATTTTCCATTCTGAATATCGGCGAGAATGCGCTTCATCTCCGCGCGGGTCTCGTCCGTGACCACGCGACGGCCACTGATCAAATCACCGTACTCTGCGGTATCGGAAATCGACGAACGCATATTGGCGATACCGCCCTCGTAGATCAGGTCGACTATCAACTTGACCTCGTGCAGGCACTCGAAATAGGCGACCTCGGGCTGGTAACCGGCCTCGACCAAGGTGTCAAAACCTGCGCGGATCAACTCGGTCAACCCGCCACAGAGCACCACCTGCTCGCCGAAGAGATCGGTCTCAGTCTCTTCGCGGAAGGTCGTCTCGATCACACCGGCACGACCGCAGCCAATGCCCTTGGCGTAGGCCAAACCGAATTCGTGCGCGCGACCAGTAGCATCTTGGTAAATAGCCAGCAAACCCGGCACGCCACCGCCTTGTTCGTAGACGCGACGCACCAAATGCCCCGGCCCCTTGGGCGCAACCATGAACACATCGACGTTCGCCGGCGGCACCACCTGCCCGAAGTGAATATTGAACCCATGCGCGAAAGCCAACGCATTACCCTCTTCGAGGTTGGGTTTGATATCAGCCTCGTAGACCGCACCCTGGACCTCGTCGTTGATCAGGATCATGACGATATCGCCCTTCTTGCTGGCCTCAGCCACCGTCGCGACCTCCAATCCGGCCGCTTCGGCCTCGGCGCGGCTCTTACTGCCCTCGCGCAAGCCAACCACCACCTTAACACCGCTCTCCTTGAGGTTGAGCGAATGGGCATGGCCCTGGCTGCCATAGCCGATCACAGCCACGGTCTTGTCCGAGAGCAGGTCGAGATTAGCATCGTTGTCGTAATACATTTGCATGGGGGAGTATCTCCTTAGTTAAGAATTGAGGAATTGAGGTTGTTTTATAGACATAGCTTGCTAGCGGCCTTTGAACTGTTGCAGAGGCTTCGTCCGTTGTTCAGTTGTTGAAAATGGATTGTGGAGCGAAGCCTACTTGAGCTGCTTATTAATGAGTAGATCAATAATAAGGAGGGGTCGAAGGAGTCCGCATACGAAGGCCCGGGGCAAAAAAGCGGCCTGGACGAAGGAGGGATCTACGGAAGGGATCTGCGTATTCATTCGATTAAATCCAAGTAACCCAAGCAGTTAGCTTCAATATAAGATGAGCAAATATATAATAGATAAAAGGGGATGTCAAGAGACGATGGAGATGTCAAAAATACCGCCTTGCCCAAAGCGCGAGCGAGTCGACCTGGGGCAAGGCGCTTATGGGCCCATATCCCTGCGATACGGGGTGCGTTGCTGCAACGCAGAGCCAAGATCGGTGCAGCCGCGCGACGATGTCGGTCGGTTTTTTTAAGATCGCTAAAAAACAAAGGGCATGGACCTCCCTGCGAGGTGGCAAGCCTCACAAGGAAGTCCATGCCCTGTGCTACACCCAAGCTGCAAGCGCCTGAGGAGCGTTGCAGCCTTATGGGTGCAACGCCGCCTCAATATCGCCCTCTGCCGATAAGGTATGATCAGCGCCGACACCCAATGCGCCTAGACGAGCCGCTCGATCCCTCCCTTATTGCACGATCGAGTAAACTCTTCTCGTATTTTACTACCACTTTTTCGTGTCAGCGATGCAAATGGAATTTAAAAAATTCCACAACCACATATGGCTATGAATCTTGCCCAAAAGCATTACCTGAAGAAATCGATAAAAATCGCCATATCGCATTTTTCAGACTCACCCTAACAAAAATCACCATTTTTTTGTAAACTTGACATATGCCCGACACTTACGAAATACACCTCGTTAGCGATTATGCCCTCTGGGATGCTTTCGTCCGACAAGCCCTAGGCGGTACTATTTTCTCTACGAGCGCTTGGCTCAACTGCGCTGCCCGTGCCACCGACGGCGAAGCCCACCGCATCGGATGTTTCCGCAATGGCAACCTTATCGCTGGCCTCTCCGGCCTCGCGCGCAAGCGCTCCGGCCTCAACCGCCTCGAAACGCCCGAACTCACGCCGCACACAGGTTTACTGCTCGCCCCAGTACAAAGCAAAGGCCCCGCTAAAGCCGAGGCCGAACAACATCGGGCCTGCGAATTATTGATCGACTATTTAGAAAAAAAATATGACCATGTCTTCTTGGTCCACCCACCCGCCATCACCGATATGCGCCCCTTTACCTGGCGCAATTGGGACGCGCGGTTACGCTACACCTATCAAATAGATCCCAGCGACAGCGAAGCCTTGTGGGACAAGATCGAACGCCGCACCCGCACCGTCATCCGCAAAGCGGAAAAACTCGGTTATGCGCTGCAACCCACCGATGACGTCGCGCTCTTCCGTCGTCTTTATGAGGCCCTCTATAACAAGCAATCTGACGGCGCACCCGTCGCCGCTGACACCGCCGAACGCTTCGTCGCCGCGGTCCTCAAAACGGGTTTGGGCCAAGCCTATAAAATCGAATCAGCCGATGGACAAGTCGCATCCGTCGTCGTCTTCGTCAACGGTTTCGACACCGCTTACGCCTGGGCTGCGGGAGCCGACCCGACGCTCAATAATACCGGCGCGACATCGCTGCTTTATTGGCAGTATCTCTGCAAAATCGAACACAAATACTTCGACTTCGTCGGCGCCAACATCCCCGCCGTGGCCTTTTTTAAACGCGGTTTCGGTGGGGACCTTACACCCTATTATGTGTCAGAAGGATATAAGAGCAAATGGATCAAACGCGCGCTCAGCGCCCGCCGCGCCCTGCGGCGATAAGCTCGTGATCGACGACCGTTTTGCCCCCCTGCGCGCCCAACTCCCTTACCAAGCCGACCTGACCTTTCTCAATACCAGCACTCTCGGCCTGTCACCGCAAGTCGTCGTCGATACGATCGTGCAAAGCATTAGGGCATTCGAAGGAAAAAACAGCAGTGGCCAACACGACGAACACTGGCTCGTCGTCAAAGGCCAAGCCGCCGAACTGCTCGGCTGCTTGGCCAACGAGATCGCCTTTACCCGCAATACCACCGAAGGCGCCAATATCGTCTGTAGTGGGTTGCCCTTTAGCTGGGGCGACGAGATCATTACCAGTAGCCACGAGCACGCCGGTAATATTTTCGCCTGGCTCGGCCGCGCGCAACGCGACGGCCTCCACATCAAAGTCTTTGAACCCGCACCGACCACAACTGAAACCCTAACGCGAATTGAAGCGTTATACACCCCACAGACCCGCGCCCTCAGCATCCCGCACGTCTCCTGCGCCAATGGCCAAGTCCTGCCCGTCCAGACCATCGGCGCTTGGGCGCGAGACCGTGGACTCTGGTATTTCGTCGACGGCGCGCAAGCCGTCGGCATGATCCCCGTCGACGTCGCATCAATCGGCTGTCACGCCTACGCCACCAGCGGCCACAAATGGCTGCTCGGCCCCAAGGGCACGGGGTTGCTTTATGTTCGCGAAGACGCGTTAGACCTGATCAGAGCGACCTATATCGGCGCCTATTCCAACGACGGCCCCTTCGACTTGGCCACCGGCCAATTTCAATTCCACCCCAGCGCGCAACGTTATGAATACGGCACGCTCAACGGAGCCTTCGTCGCCGGGCTCGGCGCCGCGTTGACCTGGTTAGAGGGCTTCGGTCTCGACGCGATTTATCACCATGACCGCGCCCTCGCCGATCTGCTCCGCGCAGGCCTCGAAAAACTCGACGTTGAAATTCTCTCGCCCGACGAGCCAGAATCCCGCAGCGCCATCGTTACTTTCCGGCTCGCTAATATGCCCTATACCGAGTTACAGTCTTTTATGATGAAAAACTACGGTTTGCGGGTGCGTGGGATCTATGAAGGCGGTCTCAACGCGATCCGCGTTTCGCTGCATTTGTACAATACGGCAGCGGATGTCGAGCGGGTGCTGGAAGCGGTAGAAGAAGTAAAGAAGATGTAGGCGGTTACGATAAAATAGCGTTGACGTGGAATCCTGCGGTAGAGAGAAAACAATGCCGAGGTCAGCTTGGGGGTATTTATCAGAGCCGATCGCTATCCCGCTTTTACACGAAGTGAAATCGGATAAGACCACCCCTCGGAGAACCACAGGACGTGGTCCGAGAATGAGCTCTGGGAAATGCCCCCTGGCTGACCGTCGAACGAAACGACCTTCTCAATACTGCAACTGCGTCACCGATTTAGAAATCAACGCAATCGCCACCGCCGACATGCCGATCAACCCCATCCCGCACGCATACCCCGCCAACAACACCGGCGCATACTGTCGCCAGCGCTGCACGCCAAATTTCTTCTCCAGCGAATAACGCGCGATCAATGCACCGACCATTTCCGGGATCAACATATGGGGCAAGCCCGACAAGCCGCGCACAAAACCATAGATCAGCGAAATGGGCAAACGCAGTAAAGACAATATTCCAAAAGCCCCGCCGGCAAAAGCAAAACCACCGACGATCCACCAAGCCTTGATCGCCTGATCAAAGAGCGTTTCGCCGCCCAACGTCGCCGAATACCACAAACACTGGCGCAATGCGATTAAATGCCAATAGGTCTGCGCATACTGGAAAGCCGGCGAGGGAATCGGCCCCATCTGCCAGATCAGTGACCAGAAGACAAAACCACAGACGATACTCAATGGCAAGAGCAATAGCTCAGCCTTGAGAATCGAGGAAAAACGCGTGCCCGTCAGTTCGACTTCGCGAAAGAGTTGTGCCCGACGGCCGTGATCGGCATAGGGAATCGGCGCGAACCAGATATCGATCCCCTTATAACCGCTAAGGATAAAAGCCCCCTCGCGGATCATTGGAAAGCTGACGGTTTGGCCCGTCAACCCCGCCATGCGTGCGTTGACATAACTTAGCATCGGCGTCAAGACAAAACCGAATAACAATAAGAAAATCAACGGAAAATCGTCATCCTCCAGCAGCAGCACGCACAAGCCGATCATCGCCAAGGTCGACAACGCATAACCACCGAGGGCCAACCACAACGGAAAGTCGCCGCGCCCCTCTGGCGTGTCCTGCAATCGGCCGCGTTCGCCTTTTTTTCGCGACGCGGCCAACGACCGCACGGCGTGCACTATACCGATCAGTCCCACCGCGGCACCGGCGCCGATATAAACGCTCATCCACACGTCGATATCGTTGGCAAAGTTGGTCAGGATCGTATCCATGCCGGGGCGCCAATGCGGCAACGCGCCGAGATGGTAGAGAATCGGGCTGCCCAAAGCGTGCACCATCGCCGCGGCGAAGGAGCCGACGACGACCCAAAAAGGCAGCACTGTTCCCAATAATACCAGCCCCAGATCAGTGCCGATGCCCAGCGGCGCGGCCGGTAGAAAGGACTCAGTAGTCGGGGTCAAGTCGATCCAAGGAATGGGCAATAACGAGATCGGGTCGCTGGCGATCAAACCGGTCAGGGCCGGTAGGCCCACATAGATCGAGCCGAAGAGCAGGCCGATCCCCATACCGATCGAAAAGACCCGCCAACGCCAGCTATCCTGCTCATCGTCGCCTTCGGCCAGTGCCGTAGCCCCTTGCGCCGCCACCGGAGCCAGGGGAAAGGGCAAGCGCTCGACATCGGAAGTGACGCGAAACAGGACATAACTCAACGTAAACCACTCGACCCGCGAAAGGACCTGAGAAGCGACCAACACCGCTATCGGTGGGATCCAGGCCTTGTGCAGGAAACTGCGTCCGGTGATCGCCTCGGAGTCGGCCGCCGGGGCCACCCAACTCGGGATGTGTTCAGTGATCCCGAAACCGGCTGCCGCCTGCGATTGCACTATATACTGGTGCCAGACCAACTGCCCGAAGGGACCACCCGCCAGCATCGTGCCACCGACAACGCCGGCCAAACCGCCGGCGATATAGTAGATCAGGTAGATCTCCTGGCGCGTCAAGGCCGAAAACGAGCGCCGAGCCAACTCGGAAAACAGGATGATCGTCACCCATTCGGCCGCCGCCCCCAACGAGACTCCGGCGATCAAGCCCATGTAGATCGCGCCAGGCATCATGATGAAACCGACAAAAAAGGCCCCGATCACGGTGCGTCCGGTAAAGCCCTCAGTAAATTTTTTGGGCGGCTCCATCAGGCCGCGATAGGACTCTAGGTCATCCGTCTCTTTACGCGTTTCAGCCATTAGATTCTATACCCTCCGCCCATTTCGCCCTGCCATAACGCCACCCCGGCCCACAATAGCCGCATGCATATTTCACCAAAAATGAGTCCGAGGAAAAATGGCATGACCCGCCGATAGGTCTGCGCGCCGCCATAGCGCACCGCCAGCCACTTGCAAAGCCAACCGCAAAAGACCGAACCCCAAACGATCCAACCAAAACCGGTGCCGAAGACAAAACCCATCGGATGCAGCGGCCAGCGCAAAAAGTGCTGCCGCATCAATGCCAAGATCCAGGTAAAACCGGCACCGGCGGCATGAAAGCCGAGCCGCACCCAATCGGTCGGGCCGTCAGTGCCACCCGCATCCTTCATCAGATAATTGTAATAACGGCCGATCCTCGCTTCAGACCGGGCGCCGCCCTGTTCTTGCAGCGCGAAAAGCCCGTGTTCGTAAATCGTCTCCAGCGAAAAAACATAACCGGCAGCAAGCCCCGCCAACAAACCCAAAACCATTCCGCAAACCATCCGTCGCGTCGACACGCCGTTGAGTTCGGCGAGCTTGAGCCCCTCGAACTGCAGCGCCGGCCAGAGACCGATCATCGTAAATCCGAAGACCGCCAAAAAACCGAAAGCCATATAGGTCGAATCCGTGAAAAGCCCCGCCCCCGTGCCCATCGCGACAAAAAATATATAACCGACGATTTGCGGCGTCCCCGCGATCGGCAGACCGCCATCGATCCTCAGCCTGGCGAAGGCCAAGCCCAATAGCAAAATAAGCACTAACGAACAAATCCCCATCAAGGGCGGCACGCCCAAAGCCGTGAGCCAAAACCAGAGGAAGGCCAACCCTAACACAAACCCCCAAGCAACCCCACTGCGCCAGGAAAATGCGGCGGCGAGCGAGCGTTTCGCCGTCCACAGGCTAAAGACCCCCAAAAACAACAATCCGCCGCGCGCTTGGTTCATAAAAAAAGGAAAGTGGCCAGGCCAATCGAGCCATGGCGAACCGTGCCCAGGAATAAAATCACCGCGGTATTCCTGACGACCGAGAAAATAGGTCAGCAGCAACTGCACGCGGGTGACGATATAAAAAAACCAAGTACTAAATGAGACTTCAACCGGTGCCAAAAAGGCGACCCCGACCAATAGCGGTACAAAATCGAAATAGAAAGGGGACTCAAAAGTCGCCATCGCTTTCCAAGGATCGTCGAGCAAGAAATCGGCCAGATTCAAACGCGTTGAAATCTCGGGCACCGACGGCGCGTAGTGGTGCAACCCATTAACGCCGAAGAGCACGCAAGGCACCAACATCCCCCACCAGAACATGCGCTGGGTAAATAGGTCGCCCGCAATCAACGCCCGCGGCATTTCGAGCAATGGGAAACCCAAACGCTCGGTGTGCAACCAGCGTTCGCGCAATAGGGAGACGAGGCAAAAAGTTGTCAGAAAAAAAGCGGCAAAAAAAGCCGTCCAAGCGGCCAAGGGCAACAACCACGCCCCCCAAGGCACTGTAGCACCCCCTTCAAAGGCGGCCACGGCCGGCGCCGAATTCAGCCCACCGGGCACCAGCCAATCGGGTACGATGCTCAAGAAGCGATAATAAGGTCCGGATTCGCGGGCAAAGCCTCCATAAAAACCAGTGAGCAAACCCGGCAAGAAACGGTGCATCATCCCCGAAGCCGTCACCGAGACACCGACCACCAGCGCCGCATAGAGCACTGCCCGGTCACCTGGACTGATAAAGCGGCGCAATAACGCCAGCGCGCCCAAAACCCCCAATGGCACGGCGAGAAAGACTTGTTCGCCGGGGAAGCTGCCGGCACCGGCCAGATACGG
>Ga0114996_10008145_pt1 | contig 11710 bp, 10 predicted proteins | sample ArcticOcean_MG_C_4_FD_87039 | JGI IMG/M metagenome (GOLD analysis project Ga0114996, IMG submission 87039) | Marine microbial communities from western Arctic Ocean - ArcticOcean_MG_CB4_134 | ecosystem: Environmental > Aquatic > Marine > Oceanic | place: Arctic Ocean: Canada Basin | collected... | reverse complement strand
TTACTTTTGGCCTATCCAAATCGTTGGGCAAATAGCGCAAGGCCGCTAACCAGCGGCGGCCAAGGCCTTTTCGACCTTTTCCAAACGCTCTGAGATATCCTGCAAAAATTGGATGATGACGGCGTGAGTATACGGCGCATCGATGCCTACGGGAGAATCGGGCGACCCCAATTTGGCAATTAATTCGGCGTAGTCCTCTCGCGTTTTATCTAGTGGCTTGGCACTCATTATTGTCCTCCTGTTGGGGGTTGCAAAACGACCAGTCCCTCCGGGCGCAGCGAGAGCTGGATTTGTTCTCCCAAACGCAAATCGAGTGGAGCGTAAGCGTAATCTGCAAAACGCATTTCCACTTCGTGGCCATTGGGCAGATCTATATGCAGGATGTGGCCTTCGGCGCGGCGCTGGTGTACCGCGATCGTACCGCTCACCTGGTTGCGCTGCACGGCGTCGCTCAGCGGGCGATCTGGATAGACGATCTTGATGTCCTCCGGGCGGATGTACAGAGCCACTACATCGTGAGATAACGACGGCTGCCTCGGTGCCAGCAACTGCAGGCCGTCCCAGTCTAACAATAGGCCCTCGGGGGTAGCCTCCACTACGCGGGCACGAAAGAAATTTCGAATGCCCATGATGCCGGCCACTTCCCGGTCCACCGGGTTGCGGAAGACCTCCTCCACCGGGCCAATCTGGCGCACCTGACCATCCTGCAAAACCGCCAGGCGGTGGCCCACGGCAAAAGCATCGTCTAAATTGTGAGTAACGTAGAGGATCACCAGGCCCATCTCCTCTTGGAGGCGACGCAAATCCTGTTGGAAACGCTGGCGCAGGGCCAAATCCAACGCCGAGAACGGCTCATCGAGCAACAGCACTTTGGGTTCGGCTGCCAAAGCGCGAGCAATAGCCACGCGCTGCTGCTGGCCGCCCGACAATTCGGCCGGGTAGCGATCGGCCAGGTGAGTCAGTGCCATTTTCTCGAGCAACTCGCTAGCTTTGTTCCTGCGGTTGCGCCGGTCGCGCAGCGGAAAGGCCACATTGTCGAGCGCCGTCAGATGCGGAAAGAGCGCGTAGTGCTGGAAAACGTACCCCACATTGCGGTGCCGAGCCGCCAGATAGCAACGCGGGCCCTCGCCGCCCTGGCGAAAAAAGACCTGCTCATCTAGACGAATCTCGCCGCTGTTAGGCCGCACCAGTCCGGCAATAGCGTTGAGCGTGGTGGTTTTGCCCGCGCCCGAGGCGCCAAAGAGCACCAGCGTCTCGCTACCAGCGACAAAACGAACCTGCAGGTGAAATTCGTTGAGGCGGTGTTCGATATCGACACTGAGCCGCACTTCATCCATGGCGTTTGCCCCCGCCGCCGGTGCGTCTAGGGACCTCTAGACGGCGCACCCACCACAGGCTGATCAGACCCAGCGCCGTCATCAACAGCACCATATAATGCGCCTGGCTGTAGCGACCACTCTGCACCGCGTCGAAAATAGCCAGGGGCAGGGTCTGCGTCTGGCCCGGAATATTGCCAGCTACCATCAAAGTGGCGCCAAATTCGCCCAAGGCGCGGGCAGCGCCCAACACCAATCCGGCCAGCACGCCGCGCCGCGCCAGAGGCAAGGTCACGCGCCACAATACCTCCAACTCCGAAGAGCCCAGGGTGCGCGCCGCCTGTTCCAGCGCCGAGTCAACCGAAGCGATGGCCGCGCGCGACGCCTGAAACATCAGCGGCAGCCCTACCACAGTGGCGGCAATGACGGCGGCCGACCAAGTAAAAAGCACATTGGTATGCAATAACGTCACTATGGGCCCGTCCTTGCCCAGGACAATCAATAAATAATACCCCACCACGCTAGGGGGCAGCACCAGAGGTAGGATAATCAAAGTCTCGACAATGGTCTGTCCTGGAAAATTGCGCCGCGCCAACATCAGGGCCAGGCCCAAACCCAAGACGAGGAGCAAAACCGTGGCCACGGCTGTCACCTGCAACGAGAGCACCAACGGCTGCCAGTTCATGAACCGGCCTCTGGGGCAAGAAATCCATAACGTTGCAGCACGGCGTGGGCCGATTCGCTGCGCAGGAAGGCACTAAAACGGTGCGCCGCCTCGAGGCGTGGGCTATCCTTAATCACCACCAAAACCTGGTAAATGGGATCGTAGAGTTTCTCGTCTACCCGAATCCACCTGCCCGCGCTCTGCTCGCCCAGCGACACCGCAACGAGGGCGGCGTCGACATTGCCGCTGGCCGCGTATTGCATCGTCTGCCGCACATTGGCGGCCAAAATCAAACGATCCTGCATCCTATCCCACAAACCGGCCCGCTGCAAAGCCTGGCGCGCTGCTACCCCATAGGGCGCGTAGGCCGGATTGGCGATAGCAAAACGTTTGGCCTGTAGCACGTCGCTTAACTCCGTCGCCGCCAGGGGACTGTCCTCCCGCATCCACAGCGCCAGCGCGCCGCGCGCAAAGCGGTGCCTGCTTTCCGGCACGATCAATGCCTGCTCTGCCAGGCGATCGACATAAGCGGCATTGGCCGAAGCAAAAACATCCACCGGGGCCCCTTCTTCGATCTGGTGCGCTAGCCGGCCGCTGGAGGCAAAATTGTACACCACTTTTAAATTCGTTTCTCGTTCGAAAAGGGGGGCTATTTCTTCAAAGGCAAAACTGAGACTAGCAGCGGCAGAAACTATCAGCGGGCCAGAGCCAGCACCCTCGCCGCCACAGGCGCTCAGCACCAAAAGCGCAAACAGAAACCCTAGGCAATTTCGTTGGGGGCGACGGGCAGAACCGTGATTCATAACAGATTAGGAAAGCTCAATCTTGCGCCGCGGCTCGGGCGCTACGCCCAGGCGGGCATCTTCCTGGCCGATCTGCGCAATGAGCGCGGCAACCACTTCTTCGAACTCCTCCATCTCCTCGGGCGCATAGAGCCACTTGCCAATCACCGGATGTACTTTGAGCGCGGGGAACTCCTCCAGCAGCGCTGCCTGATGAACGCGCTCGGTAGGAAAAAGCACACCCCGCCAAGCCGGCTGGGTACGCGCCGCCAGCACCACCACCAGCTTGTCGTGCAGGTAACAACCCCGACAACCAAACATCGCCCGCTCGCGGTAGGAAACCTCGTTCATCAGCGGTTCGATGACCCAGTGCAGGGGGTGGGGCTTGGGAGACATTTTTTTCCATCCTTTCCAAACGACAAAAAGACCACCGGCCGCCAAGAGCGCCAGACCACCCAGGTACAGGGGTCGCCACGAACCTTGCCTTATTTCTTTCTCAGTACTCCCAGTGCGCATAGTCCATCCACTGGGTTAATTCGCGCTGCGAGGGCGTAAAACGCCGCCGCAACTCGGGCGGAAAATAGAAGTGGTGGCAATTTTGCGGTTCGCGTGCCATCACATTATAGTGGGCGTGTACATAGTTGTAGTAGAGGTTGGTGCGCACCCCGTCGGTGCTCTTGGGCAGGCCGTTGTGGACCACCGTCTCGGAAAACATAAACACGTCCCCGGCTTGCCCCGTCACGGCCACGGCTCCGGGCATGTCCAACCCCCTGTACTGCCGCCATTGCAAATCAAAATTGCTCTTGTGCGCCCCGGGCAAAGCCGCGATGCAGCCATCCTGCGGGCCGTTGTCGGTGAGTAAGAACACCACATTAAACATGCGGGAGCGAATGCGGCCGTTGTTGTAAGCGTAGTCGTCTGTTGGCACGCCGCGGTGCCACCCGCCCTGGTCACAGCCATTCTCCTTAGAAATCGACCAAGTATTGATCAGCTGCGGCTCCCCCACAAATTCTTTCAAATAGGGCAAAACGCGCGTGTGATCGATAAGCCGGTCGAAGAGCGGATCGAGCCGCGGCAGGCCATTGAGGCGAGTCTGATAGGACACATTCGTTTCTTTGGTCGGCCGCCCAGAAAGAGCAACTGCCTGCTGCCACTGGTCTGCATACTCCCGTTCTTCCAGCTCGTATAACTTTTCTAGATACGCGGCACACTCGGCTTGTGAGAGCACGCCGCGCAAAAGCAAAAAACCCTGGAGGTCGAAGAGAAAACGGTCTTCAATGCAAACTTCGTTCATGGTCTGCCTCTTGGCGGTTTGAACTCAATAGGCAAAGATAAGCAGAAAAGGCAAGAGGGAAAACGCCCACCGATGACCTATAATAATTTGGTTTACTCTACTTTCTGTACTATATTATTAAACTCATTTTCTATTCTCCAACTGAATTACCGGGGTGCAATCCTTATTCTGCACTTCCAGAATCCGGTTAATCAGCAAACGCTCTACTACTCCAATAGCCAAAAAATGCAAGTTTTACTGCTGGAGGACGAACCCGAAGTAGGCCGTCTCCTCCTCACCTGCCTGGACAAATGGAATATGAACGGCCATCTCGCCCAAAACGGCGAAGAGGCATTGGCGGTCTTAAAGAAATCTCCAATAGACCTGCTCATCACCGACCTAGTCTTGCCCAAAATGACAGGTAATGAAGTGGTGCGCCAGTTGCGCCAACCCCCCCAATACGAAAACCTGCCAGTATTGATGATTTCGGGCAGGGCGCAAAAGGAAGACATCGTCGAAGCCGTCGAATTGGGCATCAGCGGTTTTATCGCCAAGCCCTTTAAGGCCGCCGAACTCAAAAGAAAAATACTGGAAGCCTACAAAACCCAGCGACAGCGCAACAACGACCAGCAGATTGCGCGCGTCTGGTCCGGCCGCCTCGACCTTATAGAGGCGGCCGGACCGCTCGTCATTTTCGGCGAGCCGGTCAACTCGGCCGCCCAACTACGCCAACCGGCCAACCGGCCAACCGGAAGCTGGTAACCTACCTGGCCTGTGCCCAGGAGACCATCGCCGAGTACAACGCCGAAAACCCCGATCTGCGGGCCGCCTATATTATCGAAAACGACACCACCAGCATCATGGTCCACCTCAAAAGGCACGCCAGCAAAAAGTGGGTGCGGCTAATCCTCCTGTCGACCCAATGCGGCGGCAATCCTGCCCTAATCGCGCGTTTGTTCACCATCAATCACAGAGACGACATTCCTGTTTTTCTGGTTTATAACCAGCCGGAAGACATCACTCCGGTCCACAGAAAAGGTTTAAAACAACTCGGCATAAGAGTTATAAAACGAGATACCCTCGACAAAACTAAAACCCGCCAGCTCATCGGTCGCCACATCGTCGACGCGCCGACGGCAACAGAAACGTCGAAAGAGGAAGAAGTCCTCACGCCCCAACAAGTCCACGGCCGCATCCTGGACGACCTCGAAACCATGAAATCCCTGCCGCCCTTGCCACAGGTCTACGAAAAAGTCTCCGCCCTAGCTCGCGACCCAAGCAGCCACCTGCGGGATTGGATCAAAGTCATCAAAGTAGATCCCATGACCTGCGCCACCATCCTGCGCCATACCAACTCCCTGTCCTACGGATTCAAGGGTGAGATCATCGAGATTGACCGAGCGATTATCCTACTGGGAAAAGACACGATCGAAGGCCTCGTCGCCAGCGAGGCGGTGCGACAGAGCTTCACCGCCATCCAGGAGCACGGTTTTGTCCTGGAAGATTTTTGGATGCACAATCTAGCCGTGGGATTCGCCGCCTACATTCTCTCCCTGCCCCCAAACGAAGCTGTGCCTGCAGGAGAAAAAAGCGCCCAATTCGCCGCTCTAGGACTCGATGACGAAAGCGTAGAACTGCTGCGCCAGATCGACCTGCCCAAACGGCTCGACCTCGACCTCACCAAAGAGAGTCCCTTTGTAGGGGGCATCATGCACGATATCGGCAAGGCGGTCATGGCCCACTCCTACCCGGGCCTCTTCCCGCTGCTAGTGACCGAGCTAAAAAACAAGCAGTGGAACTGCTCAATGTTAAGCGCCGAGCAAGAAGTAGCAGGCGGCCTGACCCATACGGTGGTAGGTGAAATCCTGATGCAAAAATGGGCCATAAGCGACGCCATATGCAATGGAGTACTCAACCACCACCACCCCGAAGAAGGCAACTCCTTCGCCTTCCTCATAGGCCTAGCCGACATCATCGGCCAGATTCTCTACCCCTTTCCCAAAGAAGCCGAGTACCCCTTAGCCGCTGCCCTCGAAGAAGGTTCTCTCGACCAAGTACAGCACTTCCTACCAGAAGGATTCTTCAACACTCCCCTCCTCCGCGTCGAAGAGTTCATCTCCCTAGCCCGCGCCATATCCCCCAGAGTAGAATTCCTCACCAAGAAAATGCGCCAATCCGTCCAATAATCCCATCTAAACGCGCCGCAGATCCACTAACCCTGCGTCCCGTCTCCCGCCGCAAACGTCAGCGACGCCGAGTTCATACAATAGCGCAATCCTGTGGGCGCTGGACCATCGTCAAATACGTGCCCCAAATGCGCATCGCAACGACTGCACAACGCCTCAGTGCGCACCATAAAGTGGCTGTTATCCGTCTCCGTGGCGACATTCTCCGCAGCGATAGGATCCCAAAAACTCGGCCAACCCGTCCCCGAATCAAATTTAGTCGCCGAACTAAACAACTCACTATCGCAACACACACAGCGATAAACCCCCTCGCCCTTAAAGTCGTTATACTCCCCCGTAAAAGCCCGCTCCGTCCCCTTCTGCCGCGCCACCTCATATTGCTCAGCCGTCAACTGACGCCGCCACTGCTCATCACTCTTAACCACTTTCTGCTCTTTTGATGTAGACAAAGTTTCTATCCCTCCTGAGTGATGTATTATTTTAGTATTTTGATATTATTTTTAAAATACTAGCTTTCTCGCCGATTTAAACGCCCCCGCCTTCAATTGGTAGAAGTACACCCCTGAAGCGACTTCCCGCCCCCCGTCATCTCGGCCATTCCAGCTCACCCGATAGATACCCCCTGGCTGCACCTGGTGTACGATATTTCGGACCTGCTGGCCCAGGATATCGTAGATGGCTAGATGCACCTCAGCTTCCTCGGGCAATTGATACCTTATGGTCGTCTCCGGGTTGAACGGATTGGGATAATTTGCCTCCAGCGCATAGCGAGCTGGCAGTACCAGCAGATCTCTAGCGGCGACTTCCATCGGTCGCACCCGGCCTTCCATATCGCGCAGCACCGCCCGACTCACTGCTAGCCGACCGCCTTCGGCCAGGATGCCGAAACTTAACTGCATTGGTGCCACATTGGAGGCTCCAGTCCAAGTCCGACCTACTACCAATTCTCCCGGTGTCGTCTTGCTGGCCAGCACCAGGCCACCGACCTCGGTTTCATCCGCCCGATGATATTGCAATTGGAGTGGATCATAGTGCAACACAAGACCATAGCCAAGGTGAGCCTCCGCCTCCATCAATTGCACATTGACCACAACCTCATCACCGGCCCTATGCATGGTCGCCTGCAGCGGCACCGTGGACGGTTCTACTAGGGCAAAAACGCGCTTTGCCGCTGGCAAACACACATTGCCAAAATTGTCGGCGAAGGCAAAGAAATCGCCGAAACCGATCTGTTTATCCCCATCTTTATCTATTATCGCAGGAGCCGGCGGCACCGGCTTGCCAAAGTTGTCCGAGAAGATGAAGAAATCGTTGAAGCCGACCTGGCCATCGCCATCGAAATCGCACGGACAACTACATCCTGGACAAATTCTACCGCCCGGAACAGAATCTTCTCCCCTCAACGTCCGCCGTTGGATGAAGTCAATGCTCACCTCCGCATCGGTGCGCAGCGCCTGGAATGTCAGATAGGCCAGCAAGCCGCCTTCATCCGGCGCAGTCGCTTCGTCCGCTCCCAGCAAGCCGCCGCCATATTCTAGTGTCTCTTCATCGATCACCCGTGTCAGAAACAATCCGAAACCGCCGTTGCGCTGCACCGCGTCGGGCTCGTCTGGTCCTTCCGGCGCTGCATCGATCAGTGCCACGGCCTCTGGATCAAACGACAGACGCACTACAAAACCGGTCAGATCTTCCACCGGATCTGTGCGGATGGGTACCACGAAAGTGGAATCGTCCAGCAATTGGGGCGTTTCATCGATCACCACGGCCTCTTCAATCGGCGTTACATCAAGGATTTGCTGTTGCACCGGCACGGAAATATCAATACTATCAGCAACCGTCGGCCCGGCACCGACCTGCACCCCCGCCTCACGGGCAAAACTCAACTCTGTCCCCTCTTCCTGCACAAAGAGATTGTAATACCCCACCGGAATGCCTCCAAATCCATACGAGCCATCCTGCCTCACTCGCGTCGAGCCCACCAATTGCCGCGCTTTATTGGCCAAAAAGACCGTGCCGACAAACGGTGCCCCGTCTTCAAATTGCACTGCGCCTGCCAACCCGCCGGTGGGTACCGGAGTCGTACCAGTAGAGAAACTCAACTCAAACGGCGCCGCCAGCCGCGCCCCGGTGTGGGTCCGAGCATTGACCACCACCAATCGGTACGTCTGCCCCTCTTCCAATTGCAACGGAATGCGTACCTCGCTGCCGACCACGGTCATCTCGCGTCGCCAATTGTTCAGCGGATTCGGGAAGATGCGCGCTTCCAAATTGACCAGTCCGCCTGTCGGCCGACCCGCCTGGCGCAGGTTCTGGTTGAAGATCAGATCTAGTGTGACATCCGTATCCACCTCTACTGCTCCATCGCCCGGCACCGCCGTGAGCAGTTCCAGCAGATTGGCCTCTGCTTCCCAGGGGATGACTACTTCGGGGTGGAGCGGATCATTGGTGGCCAGCCGGACGTCGCCACTACCACCGACGCCGCTATAGAATACCAGCGCGCGCGCCACTTCTCCCGAATCTAATTCAAAGCCCTCTTCGCCAAACCTCAGTTCGCCGGTATCGTCGAATAAGTCCACCACCAAGGGTGCATTGCCCCTGTTCTGCACAGCCAGGAGAGCGGATCGCTGGCCGCCTTCTTCGATGCCAAAGCGCAATTGCTGTGTCAGCAAGCTAGCCACCGGCACGGGCCGCTGATAACGCCAACGCCGGCGTATCTCCGGCCGATCGGGATCGTTGCTAAAAACGCGCACGATACCCACTGATTGCTCACCGGAATCCGGCTTTAGGTGCAGCGTCACCAGCCGGCTATCCCCCGTCACTACCACCAGCGACTCGGGATCAGCTTGGACCTGCATGCTGGTCGCTTCGACGCGTTCGACACGCAGCAGACCTGCGCCGCGATTCTGGATCAACAGCGTCTGCTCACCGGCCGCGCCGATGTCTAGCAGGCCAAAGTCGATATCGTCCTCACTGACGAAGATATCGGGGTCCAATTGCAGTACTTCAATACCCTGACCGTCCAAGGTGCGCACCAATTCGCTCTGCTCCGGATCGTTGCTGACAATCGTCAATCTACCCGGTGCTGCCCCCGCCTCAAGAGGGGTAAATTCCACTTCTATGGGCCGGTCCAATCCCGGCGCTACGGTCAGCGGCAAAGAATCTGCCTGCACCACGCGGTATTCCAGCCGATTGGCGACCAAGTCGAAAATGCGTAGCGGTCCCTGCCCCTCATTAATCACGGTTAAAGCGCCCCGGCCTACCTGGCCGACTTCTACTTCGCCAAAATCTCGCCCCGTGGCTGGCAGGATGCGGATACCGGGCCCGGCCACCCCGGTGCCCGCCAACTGCAACTCCTGGTCCTGGTCCCGTATCCGGATCAAGCCATCAAACTCCCCGACCCTCAACGGGCTGAAAGTTACTCGCGCCGATACTCGCTTGGAAACACGCAAGTAAAATGGAGCCAGAACATTGGGAAAGGCTGTGTGTGCCTGGATGAAGAAGATGGAGTAGTAGACACCACTATTTACTGTGGAATCTGCTAAGGTCGAAACTATGGCATTGTATTCGTCACTCTGGTTCGCTATAACTTTGTTGATAAAGTCCCATCGGCCCTCAGGGGTGCCGGTAGAGTCTGGCACTATCTTTGCCCTAACAGTAGGTAAGTCAGGATCCATCATTCTCCATACACTATATTCCGTAACTAATGTATCAGCTCCAAACGAGTCATTGAGGTGTTTGTTCCAGGTAACGCGAACCTGACGGCCTTGGTCATTGGGAACATCGATTATTGACCGAATCTGGTAATCTCGCTCAATAATCTCATTTAAAACCGCACCATTTATTATTAGTTTAGCCGACGGGATATCAGGATCGTTACTTGAGATGGTCAAGGTCGAATATTGGGTTCCAGCCGAAGTCGGATTGAACGTGATCGTTACATTCTGGCTACCGCTGGACGCTATTGCGAAGCTTGTTGGACTTATTGTAAATTGCCCATCACTCGACGTGATATTGCTAACCGACAACCCGCCCGCACCTCTATTCTTGATCGTCAACAACCGCGATACGGTGCCCCCTACCGAGACCACACCAATTTGACGCACTGCATCTGACCACGACAACCGACCATCAAAGGTCGAATTGTTCGTCAGCGCAGTCTGATTGCTCCCATCGGCATCCATCACGTAAATCTCATCGTCGCTCCCATCTCGACGTGTGCCAAACACAATCCGTTGCCCGTCTACCGACCACCGAGCACCAAAGTCTGAGACACTGTTATTGGTCAGACGAGTCGCGTTACTCCCATCCGCATCCATCACATAGATTTCCGTATTGCCATCTCGATCTGACTGAAACAGAATCTTCGTCCCATCCGGAGAATAACTCGCATCGCCATCCATTCCCGTCGTCGTCAACTGAACGATCCCCGTCCCATCCGGAGCTATCGTCTGGATATTAGCATTGCTGGCGTAGATAATCTTGCTGCCATCCGGCGACCAACTGGGAAAGGTATCCGACGCCAAGTTGGTCGTTAGCCGAGTCAGGTTGCTCCCATCGGCATCCATCAAGTAAAGCTCGTAGTTGCCGTCACGGAACGAAGTAAAAACAATCTTTGTGCCATCCGGCGACCAGGCCTGATAACTGTCAAACGTCGAGTTATTGGTCAACCGTACTACATTGCCGCCGTCTGAGTCCATCAACTGGATGTCCACGTGCGAACCCGTATTCTGGCCAAATGAAATCCGCTGAACAATCTCTAATGCCGGTATGCTTTCTGCAATCGTCAGCACCTGATTGGTTCCACCGGCATTCTTGAACAAACGGTCGGGCCCATCCACATTGCCGGCATACAGATCCAGATCGCCATCGCCATCGTAATCCGCCCAACTGGCACCCGTAATGCGCTCTACCTGCTCCATCCCCTCCTGCGAGGCAACCTCTTCGAAGGTACCGTCCCCCTTATTATGGATACAGCCGATTGGCATTGCTGCTGCCCGTGGTTACATACAAGTCGATAAAGCCGTCATTATCGTAATCGCCCCAAGCCATTTCTTGGCTTGCTACATTGCCGTCATTTACCCCAGCCGCGGCACCTACCTCCGTGAAGGTTCCATCGCCATTGCTGCGGAACAACTCGTTAGCGAAGCCAGGTTTGCTCATATACAAATCTAAATCGTGGTCGTTGTCATAATCGGCCCAACCTGGCGAAACCCCTGCCGATCCACTTACATTGGCGCTGCTGGCCACATCGGTGAAACTGCTCCCGTCATTGCGATACAGATGATGGACCGCACTCGCCGTGACTAGGTCAAGATCTCCATCGTAATCGTAATCACCCCACGCCGTCCCCCACGTGGTTCCGCTGTCATCCACCCCCCTACCTGACCGTCCCCACCCCAAGCAAAACGCCAAAAAATACACCCCTAACGCAACAACAACAACTTGCGCGCCACCCTCCGCTCCCCCGCCCTCAACCGATAAAAATAAAC
>Ga0114996_10008143_pt1 | contig 11712 bp, 10 predicted proteins | sample ArcticOcean_MG_C_4_FD_87039 | JGI IMG/M metagenome (GOLD analysis project Ga0114996, IMG submission 87039) | Marine microbial communities from western Arctic Ocean - ArcticOcean_MG_CB4_134 | ecosystem: Environmental > Aquatic > Marine > Oceanic | place: Arctic Ocean: Canada Basin | collected... | reverse complement strand
TGAAGCAAACAGTTTAGCCATGGATGCCTCGGTACTGTGGGGCTCTCCGGCGTCTTTGAGCTCCGCCGCCCGCATGGTCAGCAGACGAGCGGCGTCCACCTCAACGGCCATATCCGCGAGCATCCACTGGATGCCCTGGAACTCAGCCAGATTGCGATTGAACGCCTTGCGTTGTTTGGTGTAGGTGGCCGCGAGATGCAGCGCTTCGGCGGCAACGCCCACACCCTGGGCGGCAATGCTCACGCGGCTTGAGTCCAAAATGCTCATGGCAATCTTGAACCCGTCCTCCTCAGCGCCAATACGGTTCTCCGTCGGCACCGGGGTGTCCTGAAGGCTAACGTCAGCGGTGCTGGAGCCGTGCATACCCATCTTGCCAGGCATCAGCGTTGTCATCAGACCCGTCGCTTCTTCCCGGTCGACGACGATGCATACTGTGCCCTTGTGCCGCTCGGAGCCCGCCAAAGTGGTGAACACAACCAGTATGTCAGCGACATCACCATTGCTTATGAATGTCTTATTGCCGCTCACGACGTAGCCGTTGTCGTTGGGACGAAGGATGGTGTGGAAATTGGCCGCATCGGACCCGCTGCTGGGCTCCGACAGGCACCAAGCGCCAATCTTGTCGCCCTTGGCCATCGGAACAACCCAACGTTCCTTTTGGCTCTGTGTCCCAAACCTCTCTATGGTAGCCAGGGTCAGCGAAGTGTGGGCGATGTAGAGAAGGCTTGCCGCCGGGTCTCCCCGGGTCAATTCTTCGATAACGATGGCGAGTTGGCGGTAGTTTCCGCCTGTGCCTCCCAACTCCACGGGAGTCGTGATACCCATTAGGCCCATCTTCGCCATCGCCTTCCAGTAGTCCCAGGCGAAATCTTCCTGCTCACCCACCTCAGCGGCGCGGGGCGCCAACTCAGCCTGGGCAAACTCCCTCACCGACTGCTGGAGCATGCGCTCTTCTTCACTTAACAATAGCGAGCTCATTTAAAAACTCCTCAAATCAACAATAATCCCTGTTGTCCTGTGCCCCCATCGTCGTCCTAGAGCGGAGCGAAGGACATTACTCGCTCAGAAGCCTTGTGTGTTGCTACAGGTCTCCCATTTCCGCCTGCTCTCCGAAAACGCCACGGAGCAGGTCGCAGATTTCGCCCAGTGAAGCGTAGGCTTCCACGCATTCTAGCAGGGCCGGCATGGTGTTCTCGTTCCCCCGGGCGACCTCCCCAAGACGTTTGAGGGAAGCCTCAGTGACGCCGTTGTCCCGGCCCGCCTTTACCTTGGTCAGCCGCTCAACCTGAAGCTTGGCCTGGTCCGGGTCGATACGCATGATGCCCTCTAGCGGCGGTTCGTCGGTCTGGAAGCGATTGACACCAACGACGATTCGCTCCTCGGCCTCGATCTCACGCTGATACTGGTATGCCGCATCGTTGATTTCTTGCGCCTGGAACCCTTCTTCGATGGCGGCAATTGCACCGCCCATATCGTCGATGCGTTTCAAATAGTCCCAGGCCTCCTGTTCCAAACGGTCGGTCAGCGATTCTACGTAGTAGGAGCCGGCAAGGGGGTCTACCGTATCGGCAACGCCGCTTTCGTGGGCGAGGATCTGCTGAGTGCGCAGCGAGAGCCGGGCAGAGGCCTCTGTTGGCAGGGCCAACGCTTCGTCCCGAGAGTTGACGTGAAGTGACTGGGTACCACCGAGGACGGCGGCCAGCGCCTGCAACGTTGTTCGCACAATGTTGATGTCGGGCTGTTGGGCGGTCAGGGCAGCGCCTGCTGTCTGGGTGTGAAAGCGAAGCATCATGGACCGAGGGTCTTTGGCTCCGAACCGGTCCCGCATGATCGTAGCCCACATTCGGCGGGCCGCACGGAACTTGGCCGCTTCCTCGAACAGGTCGTTCTGAGCCACGAAGAAAAACGACAGCCGCGGACAGAAGTCGTCAACTTTCAGCCCGACTGCGACTGCAGCCTCAACGTAAGCGATTGCGTCAGCGAAGGTGAAGGCCAACTCCTGAACGGCGTTGGCTCCCGCCTCTCTCATGTGATAACCGCTGATGCTGATGGTGTTCCAGTTCGGAAGGCGCTCCGCGCAGTAGGCGAACACGTCCGTAACCAACCGCATTGACGGCCGGGGCGGAAAAATATATGTACCCCTGGCGAAGTATTCCTTGAGAATGTCGTTCTGCGTCGTGCCCCGAATGTCCTCCGAAGCGACACCCTGCTTGCGAGCCACAGCCTCGTACAACGCCAAGAGGATCGGCCCCGTGGCATTGATAGTCATGGAGGTGCTGACCTTGTCCAGCGGGATACCGCTGAATAGGGCCTCCATATCGTCCAGGGTGTCTATCGGCACACCCACCTTGCCGACCTCGCCCTTAGACAGGAGATGGTCAGAGTCGTAGCCGGTCTGGGTGGGCAGGTCAAACGCGACCGAGAGGCCGGTCTGTCCGTGATCTAGGAGGTACCGGTAGCGCAGGTTGCTCTCTTGCGGCGTGGCGTAACCAGCGTACTGGCGCATGGTCCAGAGCCGGCCCCGATACATGCTTGGGTACACCCCACGCGTGAAAGGGAATTCGCCGGGCTCGCCAACCTTATCTCCGTAGTCAGGTCCGTTTACGTCTTCCGGTGTGTAAACGGAATCTATGCCCAGGCCAGAGTCTGTGTGGAAATTGGGCGCTTGCTCAGATTGTTCGTTCATTAGTGGCCTTGAGGAGAGGTCGCTGTCGCCTTTTCGCGCCTGATAGGACATCGTGCGATCCCGGTGCGCAGCAATCGGAGGATGCGCACATTCTAGCCCTTGGCAGGGGGAGGCTCAACTTGAAAGGGACGAGGAGAGGCCCAAAGCTAGCAAAAGTCATGGCCAACGATTGGATGGGGTCGATACTCCGCCGCCAACCATCAAGGTCACACCCGCCATTGGCAGAACGGTGTCCCAGCGAACGCGTCTTCCTAGCCCTCAAACCTTCGCAAACAGGTCATCCACGTTGAAACGCGTCTTTATAAAACCCTGTTCGTGGGCGTATTGGACGATCTTCTCCACGGACTTTCGATTAGCTTCCAGGCCGTCCGTGTGGGGAAAGAAGCCCCTACGGCGCAACTCAGCAACTTCCAGTCCCATGTGTTCGTCGTCGTCAGCCGCGTCTTGGCTATACCTGGCCCACGCCTCGGCGAAAGCGTCGGCAACTGCCTTGGCCAGGCCTGGATTGGCTTTCAGAGTCTCTTCCTTGACCACCACGACGCTGTTCGTTGGCAAAATGCCAGTGGCATCGTAATAGGCTTGAATCTCCGACCAATAGTCGGGGAACAGGCGGTCCAGGGTGTCCGTTGGCGCGATGCCCCCGTCGGCCATGATCACGGCATCAATGTCGCCTTCGCTGACCATTTTCATGATGCCCTGCGTCCGCTCGACCTTGTAGCGGTCCGGGCGAGGAAAGTCGACGCCCGTCATGGAGTTGGGCTCGTTCTCGTAATACTGGAAGCTGTCGAAATCGACTCCATAGTGGTGTTGGAACATGCCGCGGAGCCATGTGGCGGGGTTGAACGCCAGGCCGAAGACCCCGATCTTTCGGCCCTCCAAGTCCTTGGCCCCTTTGATGCCCTTGCTCCGGTTGACCATCGGCCCCCGCAGAGGGTTGAACAGCGTTGGAAAAGCGGGAATGGCGATGACCGGCTTCCCCATGTCCTTTGCAATCAGGTAGTTGGTGAACGGCCAGTCGATGAGGTCGTAGGTGAGATTGTTGAACTGGTCGCTGAAGATGTCAGCGACGGTCTTGCCCTCAACGGCAGCATAGTCCACGTACTGGATATCGAACCCTTTCACCGGCACGGAACCGTTGACCAGGTATGCGGCGTCATAGCGCTCGTTGACTGCCATCGTTATGGCCATAATCACTCCTTTTTACTTTCCTTAGCTTAACCGCTGTGGTTGATATCCTGGCTGGCGGGCTCATTGTAGACGAACAGGATTTCTCGGCTTCGCTCGAAATGACAATAGTCGGGCGGGTTATTCCTACCCCTTGTCATTCTGAGCGGAGCGAAGAATCTTGTTTGCCATCAAAGACGTTCTTAGACTACGGAAGCCCCAACTCATCCGCAAACTTGAGGATGTGGCGCGCGGTCTCCTCAGGCTCAGTCTCCATGAAGTAGTGGTTGGCGCCAGGAATGCCCTCTCCCCTGACATCCGCTGCCAAGGGACGCCAGAGATCAAGCATGGACGACTCGCGGGCCGGGCCCGTTGCCCCCCAGAGGAGGTAGACCGGCACCTGAATCTTGCGGCCTGCTGCGTTGTCCTCCTCCCACTGCGGTCGATCGATATCAAAGCCTGTCCGGTAGTCGCCGAGAACGCCTTCGAAGGCGCCAGGCTGGGAGAACACATCAATGAAGTACTGCATCTCGTCCGGCTCTAGATGCGGGCGGCGTCCCAGGAAGAGGGAGAAGAAAACTTCGGGGTGCTCGCCCAACAGCTTGTCGGCGAAACCGCGCTGAAGGAAGAGGTACCAGTGCCAAATGTTGCGGGCGAAGCTGGAGTCCTGGGCGAAGGACCACTCAATGGGCAGGTTGTCCAGGATCATGCACCCGGGCATGGTTTCTGGATGGTCCATCGCCAGTCGCCTGGCCACCGACGCCCCGCGGTCGTGGCCAACGACCAGAAATTTATCCCAGCCTAAATGCCGCATTAACGCGAGGTGGTCTTCCGCCATTGTGCGCTTGTTATAGCTTGCCTCCTCGGGAGGACGCTCAGTCTCACCGTAGCCCCGCAAATCGGCGGCGATCACGGTGAAGCGCGAGGTGAGCAACGGCGCAACTTTTCGCCACAGCCATCGGGTGCGGGGAAAGCCGTGCACGAGTATCAGCGGGTATCCCTGCCCAGCAACTTCGTAGGCAACGCGGATGCCGTTCACCTGAGCAAACTGGGTTGGACCGAAGAGGGTACGGTACTCCATGACGACTCCCATGAAGGCATCGAGACGATTGGGACGATACGCACCGCCCATGGCAGTGTCAAGGCAACAGGCCCTGTCCGGCACGCAAGCCAGCCACGGCCAGATTGACACCTGCAGTGGCCGATGCAAGGATGGCCTCAGCCCTCATACCCGACACGGAACATGCCCCCAACCGACCTAACAATCGACCGCCGCGATGCCATCCTCGTTCTAACGTTGAACCGTCCAGAAGACGCCAACCGTATCAACGAGCATCTGGCATCGGCCCTGCGCGACGCCTTTCTTCAGGCCGATCAGGACGAGCGCGTCCGGGTCGTCGTTGTGACGGGAGTGGGGCCGGTCTTCAGCGAGGGCAGCAGCATCAGCTTGCCGGAGGCCGCCACTGCTGACCTAGAGGGCCTTCTGGATCGACACACCGTCGCCAGAGACTTGGCAAGGGTGACGAAACCAGTCATCGCCGCCATCAACGGCAGCGCCTTCGACCAGGGCCTGGAACTGGCCTTGGCCTGCGATATCAGGCTGGCATCTGAAGAAGCCAGCTTGGGCTTCCCCATGACCACCAAGGGAGAGCTTCCGTGGGACGGAGGCACCCAACGCCTGCCGAGAATTGCGGGTCGAGCGACTGCGATGGACCTGCTGCTCACGGGCCGGACCGTGGACGCCACCCAAGCTCTGCGCCTCGGCCTGGTACACCAAGTCTTGCCCACGGAACGAGTTTGGGAGGAAGCGCTCTCGCTGGCCGCCCGTATCGCCAGACAAGCGCCCATCGCCACCCGGTACGCCAAGGAAGCGGTCATAAAGGGCCTCGACATGCCTCTAGAGCCCGGCCTGCGTTTGGAAGCGGACCTCAGCTTCTTGCTCCATAACACCGGCGACCGCGCTGAGGGCCTACGCTCCTTCAGTGAGAAACGCGACCCGGAATTTCGGGGAGAGTAGCCTTTGGTCAGCAGCGCCTTCGAAACGGTCCTTCTGAATGTTGATCGAGGCGTAGCCCACGTCTTGCTGGACCGCCCGGATAAGCGGAACGCCTTCAACGTCCAGATGCGCGACGACCTCTTCCAAGTCCTTGAAGCCATTCGCGACGACCCTGAGGTCCGCGCTGTTCTGATTTCAGGAGCTGGGGAGCAAGCCTTTTGTGCCGGAGCGGACCTCTCAGAGTTCGGCACCGCGCCGTCGCAGGCCATCGCCCGGCAAGGGCGATGGGAGAGAGATGTTTGGGGCCTCTGGGCCAGCATTCACAAGCCCTTCGTGGCTGCAATGCACGGGTACGTGCTGGGGTCGGGCGTGGAAATGGCCATGCTCTGCGATCTGCGCATCGCCTCTGAAGACGCCGTTTTTGGCCTGCCGGAGGTGGGACTTGGCATGATTCCAGCCGCCGGAGGCACGCAAACACTTCCTCGAATCCTCGGCGTTGCTCCAGCCCTGGACCTACTCCTCACTGGGCGTCGCATAGCCGCCGGCGAAGCACTCGACCTCGGCCTGGTTCATCGGGTAGTAGCAAAAGAAAGGCTTTGGGAAACGGCCGGAGAGCTGGCGGAACAGTTGGCCGCGAGAGACCCTCAACTCATGAGCGCAGCCAAGACCGCCGTCAGCCAGGGAACGGACATCCCGCTGGAAGCGGGGTTGGCCCTTGAACGACGGCTGGCATTGCGGCTGGCTCTGAGAAGCTAAGCCGCAACGCCGCGGCGTCGAGACATGTCTTTGTTTGTACCAAGGCTTCCCTCTCCCTCAGGGAGAGGGGGAAACGAACCTCAGCCATCAAGCATACGCAGGCAAAGAAAACGGCTTCCCATTACTGGCCCTTGAACGCTGGGGCTCTCTTCTCCAGGAACGCCTGGATACCTTCTTTCGCGTCCTCCGAGTACCTGCATACTTCCTGGGCGTAGCTCTCGAAGAAAAGCTGCCTTTCAAGGTCATTGCCTAAACTGGCAAGAACCGCCTTCTTGGAAAACTCCACCGCCAACGGACCCGCTTCGGCTACGTCTTGAGCCAGCTTTACCGCCTCGTCCAGCACCTGTTCGTCCGGCACCACGCGGTTTGCCAGACCGATTCGCTCTGCTTCTTCAGCACCAACCATCCGCCCCGTGCAGGCGATCTCCAAGGCTCTCCCCTGCCCGATCAACCGGGGCAAAAAGTAACTGGTGCCGAAGTCCAATGAAAGGCCCCGCTTCACAAAGATCGCTGAGAACCGAGCGCTGGCCGCAGCCACTCGCATATCGCAGGCGGCTGCTAGACCCAGTCCTGCTCCGACACACGCCCCGTTCACCGCGGCGATGATTGGCCGCGGGAACTCGTTGAGATGCCTCACCCAGTTGCCCAACGGCCAGCGAGGACGCTGGGCGGTGTCCGGCAAGGCGCTGGTGTCAGTAGCATTAAATGCCCCTACGCTCCCCTCGCCTGAGAGGTCTGCGCCTGCGCAGAAGCCCCGCCCGGCACCCGTCAGCACAACGGCCCTGATCTCGGCGTCGTCACGCCATTCGTTCAGGGCGGCCAATAGCTCGTCGGCCATGCGCCTGTTGAGGGCATTCATCTTCTCGGGCCGGTTCAGCGTAATAACACCGACGCCAGGGTCTCTTTTCTCGACCAAGATATGTTCGTAAGCCATGGTTTCTCCTTAGCAGAGAGGGCTCGGAGGGAACTTTCCGGAAAGTTCCCTCCGAGCCCTCCAAACCTTCCTGTCTTAGTCGTGCAGCCCTGTACTACGGCTAACCTATGCCGCTTCAGGGGGTGAGATCTAGGTCGTCAGGACGCAGCAAGTCCCCTTTCGTAGGAGAGGCTTCCTGATCTCCCAGCCGGAAAGGCCATCCTAAACATCGTCTTGAAGTTGCCCGGCTCAACTAGAAAGGCTTGTTGGCCAGACCCACCCCGGTGATATCGATCATTATCCCCGCTCCCGTGATGTCGATGACGATACCGGATCCAGAGTTGCTGATGTTGATGTTGCCGGCGAACCCCGCTCCGGTGACATCGATGACGATCTGGTTGGTGGGCGACACCACCACTGGAGCCGGATTGTTCAATTCGTGGCCTGGGGGCGTGAATGGGGGGCCGCCGCCGGGGCACTGGGGGTCTTTGGGACTGCAGGGCCCGCCAGCACTCGCGGCGGACGCCAGCATCAGAGACATGCATGCAGCCAGTACAATCGCAACCACCAATCTCTTCATAGTGAACTCCTTTTCAAAAACATACCCGCTTCCTAGCCTGACACATTGCGCCATAGCTACAGGTTCCGAAGACAGTCCTCACGCCCCTCGCTCGGCCGCACCCTGCATATATAACTCGGCGACCACTTCCCTATTGGGACTGTAACGGCTCCAAGAGCCTTGGAGCAGCCGCCGGTAAGCATCACCGATGTGGTACTTGTTTCTCTCCTGTGGAAGCTCGATATACGAGTTCCCGGCGGGATCGCGGATGACGTTCATCGGGTCGCCGCCGTCTTCGTTGATGGCCATCTGTTCCATGAGCAGCCGTCGATAGAGAATGATACCTCGGTCAGACTCGCCCAGCGACTCCTTGGAGCGGTCGAGGATGCTCCCCTGAGTCACCCAGGTCATCATGTCCTGGCCCGTAGCGAAGTCGATGATGTACCCTCCTTCATCGTCGAACATGGGCACTTCGAAATATGGGGTCTGCTCCTGGGGCGGCACATCGATGCCGGGCCTATGGACGAGAACATACCACTGGACAGTGTTCTCGTCATCCACGGGCACCCTGATCTGAAACTCGGAACGGGAAGCATTGCCCATGCGCATGGTGTTAGGGAACACCATGGGATGCCCTACCTGCCAGTCCTCTTCCTCCTCAGACCCACCTTCCAGGACTCGCCGCTTAACGATGCCATGATCGAACACATCAAACCCGAGCTTGATGTGCTTCCGGGAAAAACCTCGCACTCTATTAGCGGCCTCCTCAGGAGGCACGCCCATGCGCTCAAGGACGTATTTGCCATAGGTCCAGTGCAGGTGCTCCAGATGTGAACCATCCATGGCGTTCTCCATAGTCTGGAGCCAGTTGCATGGGATGAAGCTGGAGGCAACCTCCCTGAACACATTGGGTTCGACAAGCAAGTCCCAGCGAGGCAGCAACGGTGCAGGATCCGGTCCAAGGTATGCCCAGATCAGCCCGCCCAGTTCCTGCACTGGATAGCCGGCCATCTTAATCTTGTCTTTGAACCGAGCCTCGGGGCGCACCGTCTCTTCAAAAGGTTGCTCGATGCACTGGCCTGTCTCGTCGTAGAGCCAGCCGTGATACATGCAGCGGAGGCCGTTCTTTTCGGGGATGCCGTATGCCAGGTTGACCCGCCGGTGGGCACAGTACCGGTCGATTAGGCCCAGGGTGCCGCTGCCGTCCCTATACAAGACCATATCTTCACCGAGAACCCGCACCTCCATGACAGGGGTGTCTTTCATTTGGGCGCTGGCAGCGACAGGGTGCCAATAGCGCCGCAACAGATCCCCCATTGGGGTTCCCGCGGCGACCCTCGTGAGTATCTCGTTATCTCTCGCTGGGAGCATAGCCTAGCCCTGTGATAGAGCCTCGAAAGGTGACTCATAGTACCACAGGCCCCTATTTTGCCAGGAGGTCTTTTCGGTCTGGACGGAGAAAGCCAGGGCGGGCATAATGAGCCCTCCATCACAGCAAGGCGGAGAGCAAATTACAGCGTTCGACCTGACAGGACGAGTGGCTATCGTAACGGGCGGCGGCCAGGGGCTCGGAAAGGCTATGGCCCTAGCCTTGGCGGAGGCTGGGTCGGACATCGCCGTCGTGGCCCGGCGTCCAGAAGCGGTAAGCGGCAGAGGGGCCAACCGTCCACATGAATCGGCTGGGCCGGCACTAGAAGAAATAAGGACTCTGGGCCGCCGCTGCATCGCTGTCACCGCTGACTTGAGGGAGCCCGATCAGGTGGACCGAATGGTGCAAGAAGTACTGGCGGAGTTCAACCGCATCGACATCTTGGTGAACAACGCTGGGGGAAGTTGGGGGGAGACCTTCCAAACCGGACCCCTACTTGAAGTAACAGCCCAAGACCTCGACGAGACCTTCCGCCTCAACGTGAAGAACGTATTCCTATGTTCCAAGGCAGTCGCCCTGGTGATGAAGGAGCAAGGAAAGGGTTCGATCATCAATATCTCGTCATCTGCGGGACGCCACCCCATTGCAGGCAGAGGGCTGTACGGTGCAGCGAAGGCCGCGGTCATCCACCTGACCCAGACCATGGCTTTAGAGTGGGGCCCTGAGGTGCGGGTAAACGCCGTAGTGCCTGGGTCGGTTGCCAATCTGCACCGGTCGCTGGCTCCTGGCACCGAGCAGCAGATCAACCAACAAATAGGGAACATCGCGCTGGGGCGCCTGGGCATGCCTGAGGAGTTCGCCGGAACGGTCGTTTACCTGGCCTCCGACGCTTCCAGCTTCACCAGCGGGGCCATCATCGACGTTAGCGGCGGTCCTATCGGGTAGCGCAACAATAAAAGGAGATACAGGAATGGACGCAAACGTACTCAACGCACTCCACACTGACCGAGTGGTGGACATCACAACGACCGGACGAAAGTCAGGCCAGCCGCGGCGCATCGAAATCGCCTTGATCTACGTGGACGAGGAGACCTACGTCCTCAGCGGCGCGCCGGGCCCGCGAAGCTGGCACGCCAACCTTTTGGCCAACCCAGAGCTGACAGTCCATGTAAAGAAGTCAGCCCAAGCCGACCTCAAAGCACGCGCCACAGAGGTCACCGATGAAGCCGCTCGCCGAGACCTGATCGCCCGTATGTCCGAGTGGGATATCAAGCGGGCAGACATTGATCAGGCGGCGTGGGTGAAGGCCGCTCCGCTGATGAAGGTTCAGGTGGTGGGGTAGCGGCGCATCTGGGGCACCAATCCACCCGCCTTTACGCTTCCAGCCGCTCTGCCAACGTGGCTACCAACTCGGAGATGGGCACCCGCACCTGCGTCATACTGTCACGGTCGCGGATGGTAACGGCGTTGTCTTGTTCCACCGTCTCGAAGTCCACCGTGACACACAGGGGCGTGCCGATCTCGTCCTGCCGGCGATAGCGGCGGCCGATGGACTGTGTGTCGTCATACTGAGTGGCCCAGCGACGACGCACCAACTCGTGCACCTCTTTGGCTTTGGGAGTCAGCTTGGCGTTGCGTGATAGCGGAAGGATGGCAACCTTTATGGGAGCCAGCGTAGGATGGAACTTGATCACCACCCGCGTTTCCTCAGCACCTGAGGCTGTGGTCACTGTTTCCTCGGTGTAGGCGTCCATGAGGAAGGCCAGAGACGCCCTATCCACTCCGCCTGAGGGCTCGATGACATAGGGCAGGTAGTGCTTGTCTTCTTCTTGATCGTAGTAGGTAAGGTCCCGGCCGCTGTGCTCCTGGTGCTGCTTCAGATCGAAGTCCGCCCGGTTGGCAATACCCTCCAATTCGCCCCAGCCCCAGGGAAACTCGTACTCAATGTCCCAGGTGTCCTTTGCATAGTGAGCCAGCTCGTCGGGGTCGTGACGCCTCAGCCGGAGCCGGTCGGGGTTCATCCCGAGGTCCTTGTACCACTGGAGTCTGGCGTTGAGCCATTGCTCGTGGTGCTCTTCGTCAGTCCCTGGCTTCACAAAGTACTCAATCTCCATTTGCTCAAACTCTCTGGTACGGAAGACGAAGTTGCCGGGCGTGATCTCGTTGCGAAAAGCCTTGCCAACCTGAGCGATACCAAAGGGCAATTTGCGGCGGGTGGCCGTGACTACGTTCTCGAAGTTCACGAAGATACCTTGGGCGGTCTCGGGGC
>Ga0114996_10008142_pt1 | contig 11712 bp, 7 predicted proteins | sample ArcticOcean_MG_C_4_FD_87039 | JGI IMG/M metagenome (GOLD analysis project Ga0114996, IMG submission 87039) | Marine microbial communities from western Arctic Ocean - ArcticOcean_MG_CB4_134 | ecosystem: Environmental > Aquatic > Marine > Oceanic | place: Arctic Ocean: Canada Basin | collected... | reverse complement strand
CCTCAGTAGTGCTACCGCCCTCTCTAGAAATAGCACTGGCTGCAACAGCAGCCCAAGACAAGGCTCCTGATGAATTTGTAGATAAAAAGGTTCCATTTGAACCATCAGCAGGGGGCCAAGTATAATTCACACTAGACGTTGTAGTAGCATGTGCAGCTAACGTAAAATTATGGCTACTATCACCGTCATTAAATTTAATAGTACCGCTATTACCACTAATAACAGCCATTTATGCTACCTCAGTTAAGTTAAATTTGTATTTCTTTCCTGTTTTATTATTTAGAATAAACAGGTTTTCTTCACCCTCTTGAATCGTCCAATCGCCCTTTGTTCCATCTATTGCGTTTCCTTCTTCCCGTAATGTGTTGTTCAAGTGAAAGTCTTGAGTATACATATTTCGCCATTGATAGCTAGTTGAGCCTAAATCATAGGTATTCTGAACCGATGGTAAAACATGTCCAGCAATAGAGCCACCAGTCATGAGGTCATTAACAACTGTTAAGGTGCTTCCAGCACCACCATCTGTAAGTGTGATTCCAGAGCCACCAGTTAATACTCTCTCAACCGATAATGTCCCATTAGTTGCCAATGTAATATATTGAGCATCAACAGGAGCAGAAGCGGATGCAGTACTGATTATCTCACCTCTGAAGTGAGATAATATCATTTCAGTAGATTGGTTTGTCACTATTGCAAAGGGCTTTGATACCTGTCCAGCAGTACTTGGTTCAGTGGCGGTGAGCGCACCAGAAGAGGATGCAGATAGGAACAAAACGGTTCCAGCAGCCACATTTGGTACAGCGGCAGCGGTATCTACTATTCCACCCCATGCTCCAGTGAATGTGTTTACATCAGCAACAGCAACAACTATCCCAATAGCCTCTGCATTTGCCGCAGTTGAAGCTAAAGCTTTCTGATATTGAGAATTTGTTCCCGATGACCGGATTACATCTCCGACAGCAAATCCATGAGAACTTTGAGTAATTGTAGACTGTAATTTTTCCGTTGTTATTGCATCTGCGCCAATCGTTTTTCCTCTTAGATTAACGAATAGCATAGAATCGTTAGCATTTGTAATAATCGCTACTGGTTTTGAAATTTGTCCTTCAGTGGTTGGTTCAGTAGTAGTTAATGCACCAGCCGTAGAAGGAGACAAGAACAAAACCGTTCCAGCAGTATTGTTAGGAACAGCGGCGGCAGTAGTAAGATGACCATTTGTTACCATCGTAAAATTATTGCTGTCAGTAACAGTCTTAACTATTCCTGTGACTTCTGCATTTGCGGCGGTTGTGGCTAAAGCTTTGGTATAAGAATCATCTGAACCAGATGACCTAATTACATCTCCTACACTTAATCCATGACTAGATTGTGCAACATCGACTTGGGTTTGGTCAGCAGAACCAGTAGCAGCATCAGCCCATTCGGGAGCGGTTGCTCCTGAATTCATCTTCAGTGCTTGACCAGCAGTTCCTTTAGCTAGTTTTGTTAAAGTGGTTCCAGAGGCGTAATAAACAATATCACCAGCAGTATAACTAGCTAGTCCAGTTCCACCATAAACGCTAGTTACAGCCGTACCTTGCCAAATACCTGTACCAATGGTTCCAACAGTTGCTAGATTCGCAGTAGATGTAATTGAGGCTTGAGTTCCACCAGTTACAGTAGCAGCCGTTCCAGAAGCATCACCTGTTACGTTACCAGTAACATTTCCTTCTATATTGGCTACTAAAGTTCCTGTAGTAATTGTGAGGTTACCAGTAGATGCTCCTGTATCAGTTGTAGTTCCAGCTATAAATTTATCCGCACTCTCATCCCATACAAAGATTGCATTATCACCAGTAGAACCACGTTCAATTACTATTCCTGAATCATTCGCATTGGAACCAGCACCATTATTCAACTCAATTAAATTATCTTCCACTACCATATTAGTTGTTGAAACTGTGGTAGTAGTCCCATTGACAGTTAAATTTCCCGAAATAGTTACATCATTGGGTAGACCAATAGTTACTGTTCCAGCACTTTCTGCAACTGTAGTCTCATTTGCCGTTGCAGCGAATGTTACTGTACCACCTAATGCAACAGCAGAAGTGTTAGAACCATCGGAAACAGTTATGGACGAATTAGCTAATTTACCATTTGCTATCGAACCAGCCAACATAGCGTTAGTGACACCCGATGCTTTGACATTCAAGGTATTCGATGCTAATTGAAGGGAACTATCATCCACAACGTTGGCATTAAGCATAGTTCCAGTTATTCCAGCAGCCTTAACATTAAGTGTGTTAGACGCTAATTGAATAGAACTATCATCAACCGTGTTGGCATTGAGCATAGTGCCTTCTACTGCCCCAGCAACAATAGTTAGCGCACCAGTGTCAGCCATCGTAGCATCGCCACTTATTACATTATCAATCCATTTTGCGGTAGCGGTATCGTAAATTAAGAGACTAGCATCCGCAGGAGATGTAACATTAGTATCGGTCATACTATCGATGGTATTTATGGTAGCCCCATCTAACCGAACAATTTCAAAGGAGGTTAATTCTTGGTCACCACCTATAAGATTGGTGGCTGAATCCCGTTGATGAGTCACATAAGCCGCAACCCAATCACTAGCAGAAAAATACGCTATGCTTGAAGCCGAAACAGTTACATAAGTAGAAGAAACTGTACCTTGAGTGGTATATTCTTCAGCTAATTCAACTCCACTACCATCCTTGATTCGTAATCTAACTTCATAATTTGAATCACCAGATGTACCAGCTAAAGTTGCCTTGGCTTTGACTAGATAGTAACCAGTGGTTGGAACGGTGAATCTATGATTATTCGTTGAATTATCATGATAAGTATTTGTATCTAGAACTTCCGCATTATAGCCAATGGCTGTTTCAGTATTATGAGCAATCGCTGTAGTAGCGGTTGAAAGTCGGGCCTTTGCCATACTAGCGGAAGAAATATTCGATGGAGAATCTAATCGAGAAATGGTTATTGCCGTATCTTCCTTAGTTCCCCCCTCTAAACTAACTGTTGCACCACTAGTTTGATATGCAGAGGCAGTTAGATAATCAGCCGTATTGCTGATATAAAGAACAGTACTCGCCGTACTATATGGAGTTGTAAACCCAACGTTAGAAATTCGGTCTACGAGAATATCACTAGTACTTCCACTAGAAGTATGTCTAACTTTAAATTCCCGGTATCCAGATGAATTAGTTCCCCAACGTTGAGTAATAGTAACTAGATAATATCCAAGAGATGGGAATGTAAATCTATCTGGATTAGTAGATGCATCATGCCATGTTCCTGCATCATAAATCTCAGTCCATGAACCATTGGAATCTCCTAATACAGTTGCGGTAGCTGTAGCTATATTCAGGTCTGCATTAAGATATGCTTTAGTACCATAGAAATTACCAGTTGCAGTTAAACCAGTTAATTGAGACTCTGCACCAGCATCATTAAGATAGTAAAGATTATTATCAGTTTTCGGATATATATGACCGTAACCAGAAACTGCGCTTGGAGCAGATTGTTCTTTAAGAGCCAGAGTATTGCTACGAACTTCTACATTAGATGCTCCACCAAAGGAACTAGAGTTATTGTATTGAACTTGGTAGTTTGAACCACCGGGAGTTCCACCACCACCAGTATTTTCAGCCCAACTAAGGGTTCCTGAACCATTCGTAGCTAAAACGTAATTTGCTGTACCATCCGATGCTGGTAAAGTCCAGAGAACACTACTAGAAACAGTACCGGGGGCTTGGAATCCTATATACTGACCACCAGTAGTATCTTGTAATCTAATATCGCCTTGAGCCGTAATATCAACCTGAGTAGCAACTACAGTAGAAGCACTAGTTGCTCCAATAGTTGTTCCATCTATAGCCCCTGAATCGATGTTTACATTAGTTAAGGATTGGCTACCAAAGTTAATAGCACCAGTCGCAGTAAAAGCATCTATTTGTGCTACAGATAGATTTGCTATCTGTAGATTGGCATAACTGGAAATGGTTACGTTACCAGCAGTAGTTCCAGTTTCCGATGTATTTATGAAGGAAAATTCATCAGCCGATTCATCCCAAATCAGACCAACATTTGCGGAAGTTCCTCTCTCTACTACAAAACCAGAGTCATGAGTAGGAGTACCAGTTTCATCAGAATTTAGTAAATAAAGAGCATCCCCGATTGTCAGAGTATTAGATGAAACAGTTGTGGTTGTCCCTGCAACTGTTAGATTTCCAGCAATATTTACGGTTGTTCCACTAGCACCAATTGTTAGTGTATTTGCCCCAACCGTGTCTAAAATTGTTATATCAGCAGCAGAAGCAACATCGAAATCTGTTAATGCTGTGAGAGCAGTAATAGATAATTGACCCGATGTATTCAACGAAACAGTAGTTCCAGATGCTCCGCTTAACGCCTTATTATCCCACGAGTTACTATTATCATAAACAAGAATATGACCTACAGTTCCAGAAGACGGTAGACTACTTAACGTAGTATCAGTTAACCCATCTAATGTTCCTACACCAGATGATGCAAAAGTAATCGTATCACTTCCAGCGGCGGTAGTAATCGTCATACCACTACCAGCAACTAATGTGAGAGTATCAGTAGTTGAATCAGCTACAACGTCTGATTGTCCTGAAACTGCAATAGTCTGAAAAAGATTTTGATTTCCACCAGCAGCGAATGTAATCGTGTCTGACCCTGCATTTGTAGTAATGGTCATATTTGACCCTGCAACGAAGGTTACAGCGTCAGTCGCAGAATCTGCTACAACGTTAGATTGACCTGAAACCGTGAAAGTTCCCCATGCATTTTGGTTAGTTTCACCACCAGACGCTTGGTTAGTGAGGTCTACTTCAGTACCAGCATCATTCTTAAAGTACAACTTACTATCGGATTTAGAATAAATAGCACCATATCCAGAAGAAGGTGTACTAGGAGCAGAAATTTCAGCTACAGTAATATGACTACTAAAGGTTTTATTCGCTAATGTTTCTGTACCCGTATTACTTGCAACTATATTCCAAGAATCCCCATCCCACGTATATACGTCATCTGTATCAGTTTCATGGAAATTGGTATAGTCAAGAATATTGGTAGTGGTAAGATTACCTCTATCATCAGCCGTTCCAGTTATTCGATTTCCAGAATAGTATTTAAGAGCCATTTACTGAACTCCAGTTCATGGGAACTTCAAAAGAATGTCCACACCAGAGGTCTAATATCATCACACTTCTGGCAAAATTATATGTTGGGTCTTTAGCTCCATCCTCACTTCCACAAACTCCACAAACAGCTTTTGGAGAAGTAATCTCTACTTCTTGTATAGACCCAGCTTTCTGAATCTTAACTGCTATAGCATTATTATTTGTATCTACATTTTTTAGGTACATTCGGGCTAGTTCAGCAGAAGGGTCTGCTGGAGTTGCCTTTGTATCAAATTCTAAAAATGCTCCATTTGCAGTAGCATTAGTTAGAGTTACACCGCTAGTCCCTTTTCCAGAAAGCTTTAGACTGACATTACTATCCCCACCTGAAGCAGATACGGAAGGAGCATTTCCAGTAGCAGCGTTGACTACTGTTATTTCATTAACTGCTGAACTTGTAGCCGTAACAGCTATTAACTCATTGCCATTGGTATCATTAAGTGATGTTATTAAGTTAGGGGTAGTAATTGCACAACCTGTTGCGATTGCATCTATATAACCCACTCCGTTTATATAAATATCTTTCCATTGATAGCTATTAGACCCTATATCACGGGTTCCATCAGCTTCAGGACAGAGCATACTGTCAATGTAACCAGTGAAGGTTATATAATCTGATGTTGCATTTCCAAGGTCTACGGCACCATTAAACGTTGCTGTTCCAGATGCTGATACGGTAGTTGCAACTACTGCACCAGTATGAGTTCCTTCTGTATCAGCAACTATAGTTCCAGCCGTACCAGAAAATATCTCTGAGCTATTTGTAGCGTCTGGAATAAATGTCATTTTTCCAGTAGAATCATCAAATCCAAAGAATCCTACTTTAGCAGCGGAACCATTATGCCACCTAAACTCAATTCCACGGTCTTTATTATCGTCAGAACTGGGAGCCGTATCACCACCCAGAGTAAATACTGGGTCATCTACAGTTACAGTAGTGCTATTAACAGTAGTTGTAGTTCCTGATACGGTTAAACTTCCAGCAATAGTTACATCGTTGGGTAGCCCTATAGTTACTGTTCCACCTGATTGAGCTATAGTAGTCTCATTAGCAGTAGCAGTAAAAGTTACTGTTCCACCAGTAGCTATATTTGAGGATGTTGTACCATCTGTGACTGCAAAAGCAGTACCCGTAAGAGCAGTTGTAGGAACAGCAGAAAATGTGTTATCACCACCACTTATGGTCTTATTTGTTAAGGTTTGAGTATGTGCTTCAAAAACAAGCGTATCGTTTCCAGTAAGAACTGGGAGTGTAACTGTCCTATCTGCGGCAAGATTTCCGACAGCAAAAACATATTGATGGTCAGCAGCCGAATCATTTATTTGAGGGGTAGTTAATACAGGACTGGTCAATATTTTATTAGTTAAAGTTTCGGAACCAGCTATTGCAGATAATGTCCCAGTTGTTGGAAGGGTTACGTTACTATTTCCTGTTTGAGTTAATGTTACAGCATAAGCCCCTGCTGTATTTAAATCTCCAGCAGTTGTAATATTCCCACCAAATGAGACAGTCCTTGTACTGTTATTTACATCTAAATTCAGAGTGCGATTTGCACCCATTGAAGCATCGTTTGATTTCACTAATAAATCATATGCTACGTTCTCATCTCTGAGACTCATACTAGTTAGACTATCCGCAGTTCCACCATTAATGTCTGGAGCAGTAATGGTTTTGCTAGAAAGAGTTTGAGCAACACTGTCACCAGACATGACATTCCAGCTATCCCCATCCCATTGCCACATGTCATCGGTATCTGATTCAAAAAAGCGTGTGCCAGTAACAAGATAAGTGGTTGTGAGGCCAGTCCTCTCATTATTAGTTCCGTAAGCTAAATTCCCTGCTCGATAAATAACAGCCATTATGCCAATCTCCTAACACTAGGGATATCCATTTCATATGTATGACCGCAATACAAATCAATAATCATTTTTTTATTTTGAAAATCGTATGTTGGGTCTTTTGCTCCATCAGTAGAACCACACTCACAAATACAACCGGGAGAAGTTAACTCTACCTCAACTATATTTGATGCCTTCTGTAATTTAACAGCAAGAGCATTATTTGCAGAATTTACTTCCTTTAAATACAATCTACCAACTTCAGTTGATGGGTCAGATGGAGCAGAAATTTTAGCGAAATCCACAAATGTTTGATTTATCCATCTACTGCTACTAGTGTCATACTGAAGAAAGTTGTTATCAGCAATGGATGAAATATTTACATCATTCATTTCTGATAATTCATTTTCAGCAGCTACAGAAGTATCAACATATGCCTTAATAGATTGTTGCGTAGCAAGATGAGCGGCAGAATTTGATGCCATATTATCTTCATCTTTAACCGCCGAACCAGAAACTCCAGTATTTAAAACTGGACTAGTCAATGTTTTATTCGTTAGTGTTTGAGTACCAGTTAACGTTGTAACAGTAGCGTCTATAGCAGTAGTAATAGTATTGTTGTTACCCACCGTAGTAATACCTGTACCACCAGCTATAGTAAGTGTTTCAGAATCTAAATCAATGGCTAATGCTCCACCACTATCCCCTTGGAAATCTAAGTCTTGAGCAGTAACTTGTGAATCCACGTATGCTTTAATTGATTGTTGTGAAGATACATGGGTTGCACTATTAGAAGCCATGTTATCTTCATCTTTAAGAATTGTTCCCGAAATAGTCCCATTAAGAACAGGACTAGTTAAAGTTTTATTAGTCAGGGTTTCAGTAACATTACTTAGAAGAACCCCATTAACATAAAAAGACTTCCCACTAGCTAAATTCAGATGTTCGCTTGAAGTCCAAGCACTAGTTGAATTTACCCAATTGAAAGTCTTATTACCTTGACTACTAACAAGAGTTATTCCCCCACCATCTACGGCAGCATTGTTTCCAACTGCTCCGCTAGGGGAATGTGCCAACTCAATGTTTTTATCATCGATTTGTACTGTTGTAGACTGAACATTAGAAGTTCCACCGTTAATGGCTAAGTTTCCATTAACAGTCAAATCTCCAGCAAGCGTCAAACCACCACTAGTATCAAAGTCAGTGCCAGCGTTTCCAATATTAGTGATTACTCGATTCTCAGCGGATAAATCAAGTATTCTAGATAAACGTAAAAAGTCTGCGCCCATTGTAGAACCTCTGGCACATAATATTTGATGAACTCTTACACTGTACTGCTCCTCACTAGGTTACTCTATCTAAATATATCCCTAATTATAGCTTTAATCACGATTAAAAACAATCTTTATTTAGAATGTCCTATCCTCACATAACTAGTACTACGAACCTGAACAATACTCTGAGATGTTCCATCGTTACTAGCTACCCCATGTATCAATCTAAAGCTTAATTGATTAGTTCCCTGATTTATTTAAGTAAGCCATTTACCAGTTCCAGCCCTAATGTGTGTAGTTAACGATGTAGCTGTATTTGTAAACGTATCGGTTAAATCTACCCATGTAGTTCCACTATTTCCCGATATTTGAATTTTACTTTGGGACGAGGTTCCACTACCACTATTGGCATTAAATCGGGACTGCCATTCAAATTCAGCAAATAAACTAACTATATTTAATAATGTTGCTTCTGAAACAGTAGCACTAACAGTCCATCCAACAGTATTAGACGATATATTCGCCGTTGTTGTATGAGAGGGAACGTAAGCAGGGCTAACACCGTCATCAGTAATAGCAGCCGTTCCTAGCGTTATCCCAGCAGGGTAGACAATTACTTCATTCAGTGGTTGAATGGATGGAAATGGTGTGCTTAACCCGTGAAATTTTAAAGACATTTGTTATCCTTCTTCCATGAATCCTTTATCATTATAGATTAAATACTCAACCTCGTTACTATCATTACCTAATTCTAGCCTTAACTGGACTGACTTAGCTTCATCTATAGTATCGAAAATTCCTACTTCAGAATCTGCTTCAAAAGGCTGAGAAAATTTATCTACCTCAATTACTTTAAATTGACCTTCGGGAGCCTTTAAACGTTCCTCTAAGCTCAACCAATTTTTAATAAATTCTTCTTCATCTTCACTAATTGGTTCTTCTTTAGCTATATTAACCATTTTAACTCTCCAAGCAAATCTTAAACTCATATTACTCACCTGTTTTAAGATTCTGGTACGTCTAGGCAACCAGCAAATTTACGTATTACTTCAACACAATCTGCTGGATATGTATTTTTCGCCCCTTCCACTCCATCATGATAAGCATATAATTCAGACATCTGTGTAACATATTTAAAGGCAGACCGTCTATCATTTGAAGTTAATATAGGTCGGTCACCACCCCCTTTATGCAATAAATCGTGCGCCCAATTAGATATTTTAGTTTGATTAACTGTACCTAATTGTAATTCCATTGTAACTGTTTTTCCATCTTCAGTATCTGTCTCTAGTAACATATGATACCGTTTATAGTAACCGCTAGGATGTTTATTATTTATCCAATCCTCATCCTCAGTTACCCTAAAACCTAATTTTTCAGCTTGCTCATGTATTTTTTTTACAGCGTCAGAAACTTGTTTAGCGTTATCAAAACTAACACGCCCACCAACGATATCTGTGAAATACTTATACTCCATCCCATCCCAATCTTCATCCTCTGTAATAAAACCTCGTTCAACTGCCTTTTCTTTAGTCATCCCCCTATATTTAGGTCGTTTTTCTTTTTCTAGAATGCTACCGATTTCTTTCATACGAGTAGATATTATATTTTCAGGGAATAATTCTTTTAGGGCAGCTTCAGCTTTTGATGCAATTTCTGCATAGCCACCATCTTCAACATAAGATTTGATTTCATCAAGCCTAGGTTGTTTTTTTTCTTCACGTATATCTTCATCTTCAGGACGTATCCAACGATGAGTTTCGGGTTTCCACACTAAACCTGGCCTTGGCGGTAAACCGGGAGGCATAGTCCCACCTCTACTGCGAGGATAGTTGGTTCCTTGCGGAGAGAATGGCATAATCTTTTCGAGCCATTCATTTAATAGTGGAAGCGTCATTACTTTCTGCCTAGTAGCATCTTCCATACTTTAGGTGTGTCTCTATTAAAGCCTTTTGCAGAAGGGTCAGGACGTTTTAAAGAAAATCCCTTCTTTCGTAAGTCAGGCATTTTATCCATTACAGACTCAATTTTTTTATTTAGGATTTCTTTTTCTATTTCCTTACGAGTAGAATCAATCCCACCTCCAAAACTCGTAAGTTCTGGATTCTCTTTAACTTGACGTTTTAATTCTTCTTCAGCTTCTTTCTTTATGGACGCTCTATCATCTGGAGTTAAGGGTAAAACCATTTTTCCAGACATGGGGCCACCCCACTCAAATCCATTCTCTTCTAGCCATTTTCTGGCTTGAGGATGAAAAGCACCTTTACCACTAATTTCTACTAAATTTTCAAGCCTCTGTATACTCCCACCATAACCAGTACTAGGTCTAATAATAATATTTCCAGAAGCTTGTTCAGTCATACCCTTTTTTTGCTTCTTGGCATTATCTTCAATTATCTGTAAATAATCTTCTTGTTTATCTGAAAGAGTTCCACCAGCTTTAATTTGGTTTGACATTGATTCAAATGCTTGAACATGCTTTTCGGGCATAAACTTCTTGAGTTTATCTAGTTTCTTAAATGTCGGAGGAAGTGGTTGTGCTTCAACAGCCCCAGATTCTATATCAGATTGTGTCTTAAATTTAGACTCAATCTTATCTACTATGGCCCACTGTTTATCGCTTAAATCCCCTCTCTTTGTTAGTTGGTCTTTAACGCTAGAAAGAAATTCTTTTTCCCAGGTAGATAGCTTATCCCCTAGTGCCTCTAATGCCACAAGTTTAGCTTCTTTTGGAGTAGATTTCGGTTTTTCGGGTTTTACAGGCGAACCAATAGACCCGAACCCCTGTTGTGCATAACGTGTTTGAGGAAGCTTGTGTTCCGATGTGATTTCAGGTTTTAGAATCCATCTATGTTTCTGTGGACTCCAAATCAATCCCCTAGCAGCCATGCGTGAGGCAACTTCAGGAGATTGCTTATTTAGAAATTCATATAACGAGGTTAACGGGGAAGAGGTCATAGAATCACCACTAGTAGATTTCTGTAGTTTATTTTTTTTCTGGTTCCAGAAAGAGGAATTGGTTAGCCATTTATTTTTGGAACTTTTAACCCATCTATGAGTTGAAGGTTTCCAATCGTAGCCCTTTCGTTTTTTCTTAGCCATTATTTTAACCTAGTATAATATATAAATGAGTACCCATACTCCGATAGCCATTACAATATCTGCTACCGCCGCTACATACATCCCGATTAGCATTAAGTTCGCTTTTTTCCAATCGCACCGAAATATAGATTTCATTTCACCCCTTCGTTAATGTAGCTAGAATTTAGTCTCCAAACCCGTAGTATCCTTAAAAACCTTAGCTAAATCTTTCGCATAAATCATATCGTACTGAGCTACTCTTTTTACGTCATCCCCAGCCAGTTTTCTACGCTGGATAGAAT
>Ga0114996_10008141_pt1 | contig 11713 bp, 7 predicted proteins | sample ArcticOcean_MG_C_4_FD_87039 | JGI IMG/M metagenome (GOLD analysis project Ga0114996, IMG submission 87039) | Marine microbial communities from western Arctic Ocean - ArcticOcean_MG_CB4_134 | ecosystem: Environmental > Aquatic > Marine > Oceanic | place: Arctic Ocean: Canada Basin | collected... | reverse complement strand
GTTGGCCCCCACCGATTGGGAATTGAAAATAGGAGTTCTGACAGCCTTGATCGGTTCTCCTTTCTTCCTCTTTCTTGTGATCAAAATGCGGCGGGAAATGCGATGAGTATTCTATGTACTGAGGAACTCTGCGTTTCTATGAAAGGTGTTCCGATCTTGAAAGATATCTCATGTGCGGTTAAGAAGGGCCACCTGACTGGTCTAATAGGGCCTAATGGCGCAGGGAAAACCACCTTGCTGCGGGCACTGTTGAGATTACAGCCTCTAGAACGAGGTCGTGTTCTGTGGAAAGGAGTAGATATAACTGATCGTTACTCTCACGAACTAAGTCATGAATTTGCCTATTTAGCTCAGGGCCAAACCGTTCATTGGCCCATTACGATCGATTCATTGGTGGCGTTGGGGCGTAGATCTTTCCTGAATCCCTTATCTCGGATGTCTGCAGGTGACCACAAAATAATCGACCGCGCCCTTCAGCAGACCGGACTTGAGTCGATGCGTGACCGTGTCATCACCACCCTTTCAGGTGGAGAGCGAGCTCGGGCTCTACTGGCCCGAGTATTAGCGAGTGAGGCGGAGGTTGTGTTGGCTGATGAGCCAGTGGCAGCCCTTGACCCATATCACCAACTTAGTATTTTGGAAATCCTCAAAGACTGGTCGACTAGGGGGCACACTGTTCTCATCGTTTTGCATGATCTGAGCCTCGCCCGACAGTTTTGCGACGATATCATTATTTTGCGTCAGGGGGAGGTGGAGGTCTCGGGCCCCAGCCCTGAAGTACTAACACAGTCCAACCTAGAATCCACTTATGGAGTCGATTTTCACCTCGGGAAAGGCGGATCGGTTGTGCCCCGATTACGGCTTAACAAGGATGTATAACTATGCCTCCCGTATTGGGGGGCTTAGGTTCTGTAGAATACTCTGGGTCTTATTTCAGAAGACAACCATAGGGAAATGCAGGCCTCAGTGATTGCCAAAAAGACCAATAACCATTAGTATCAGAGTTCTTGTGGAGACTGGTGCAATTTTGACAGACTACGAGCGCGGTCGAGATAGCCAAATTTGATACCAAATTGGGGGATAGAAACTCCTCCATTTCAACGAAGCCCCCTAGTTCAATTAGTATAGATGGACAGGAAAAAGAATAAATGAGTTCTGAGAAATTCGACTTTGCCTTTGCAATTGGAGGTGCTGCGGGACAAGGAATCGCAACCCCGGGTAATATCCTGGCGCGTTCCTTTGTTCGGCGAGGCCTTCATCTAAATGCTTATAACGCCTACCAATCCATCATCCGGGGTGGGCACATTTTTCTGACAGTCCGGATAAGTGATCGCCCCGTTGAAAATCACGGAGACAAGTTGGACCTGATAGTTTGCTTGAATCAGGATACAATGAACCGCCATATCTCGCTTATGGGGCCTGGTTCGAGGATCATTTATAACAGTGATGCTATAAAACCTGGAGAGGCGAACCAAGGTGCACACCTTTGCCCCCTTCCGGTTGTTGAAATCACTGACGGTAATCGTAACCGACTGATCCAGAACACTGTTTCTTTGGGGTCTATGGTCTCCCTGCTGGGACTTGATTTCCAAGTCTTGGAGGATGCTTTGCGGTTGCATTTTGGCCGAAAGGGAGAAGCTGTAGTTGAAGAGAATGTAAACGTTGCACGCGCAGCTTTTGAGTACACTGCGGCCAATTTTTTGCCATTTGAACGTCCTCTTCCCGAGGGTCCTAAGCCTCTTGCCGTGTGGACCGGAAATGATGCAATCGCTATGGGCGGGGCCGCCGCTGGAGTTAAGTTCTACTGTGCCTATCCGATGAGTCCCGCTACTGGAGTACTGCACTGGATGGCGCAAAACGGTCCCGATCTCGGGATTATGGTTCGTCAAATTGAGGATGAGATCGGAGTTTCAATGATGACCATTGGAGCCGCACATGCTGGTTGTCGAGCCATGTGTGCGACCTCAGGTGGTGGGTTCGCCCTGATGACAGAATCGGTAGGAGCAGCAGCAATGATGGAGATCCCCATGGTCTTTATCAATGTCCAGAGAGCGGGCCCTTCCACAGGTGTGCCTACAAAAACCGAACAGGGGGATCTGTGGCAGATGCTAGGTGCCAGCCAGGGAGACTTTGAAAAGTTCATAGTAGCTCCCAGGGATGCTCTGGATGCTTTCAATACCTTGCCTCAGCTGTTCAATCTTGTGGATAGGTGCCAATGTCCTGGTATAGTGCTTTCCGATCTCCTTATTTCTGAGGGGACGTTCAGTGTCGATCCGGATGTTATTGATATGCACCCACCAATTGACCGAGGGGAGCTCATTACTGACCCAGCGAATGGCGATGAGTACCTGCGGTACGAAGACACAAAGAGTGGTGTCTCGCCACGGGCGCTCCCCGGCATGCAAGGATACATACATGTGGTCTCGACCGATGAGCATGACGAGGATGGAATTCTACTTAGCGATGAGTTCACCAATCCCCATAAGCGGCGGAAAATGGTCGAGAAGAGAGCCCGGAAAATCCAGTATATTCTTGACGATGTCCCTCCACCAAAACTAGAGGGCCCTGAGGATGCTGAGATCACTCTAATTGGTTGGGGGTCGACATACGGGGTGATCCGTGAAGCAATAGAACAGCTAGAAGAGAAGGGGGTCATTGCAAACCACCTGTCATTCAAATGGATCGTCCCTTTCAAGGCCGAAGCAGTAGTCGAGATAATTGGTCGGTGCAAGCGGACCATCATGATTGAAAATAATTATTCGGGGCAATTTTTCAGGTTTATGAGAAGTGAGACAGGGCTTGATGTGGACGGGCATATTCGTAAGTATGATGGAGAGCCCTTCATGCCACATCACATCGTTCAGGCGGTTCTGGATCAGGTGTCTGGCCAGACCACTCATTCGGTACCTTTCCAAGAGATAATGGTTTAGTGAGGAGTAAAAATGAGCGTAATCATAGAAGACATTAACTCCGGACCACCACCGGCACCACTTAAAGCAAAGGACTTCAAAGGCAAGGTAGATCCAGACTGGTGTGCAGGCTGTGGTGATTTTGGAGTTCTGAAGGGCCTTCAGTCGGCCTGTGCCTCACTGGGGCTGCAGCCCCATGAAATAGTGACTGTGAGTGGCATAGGTTGCTCTTCTAACTTGCCGGGATATTTCAATGCCTACGGTATGCACACATTACATGGGAGATCACTCCCTGTGGCCACTGGCGTGAAGCTAGCAAATCACGAACTGACGGTGATCGCGACTGGCGGGGATGGAGACGGTTACGGTATAGGAGGTAATCATTTCACCCATCTTGCCCGTCGCAATGTCAATCTAACCTACGTTGTCATGAACAATCAGGTCTACGGTCTTACTACGGGACAAATATCTCCCACAAGCTGTCATGGGATGAAGACCAAAAGTACTCCTTTTGGAAATGTCGAGACGCCTATAAACCCCATTACATCCTCCATCATGAATGGAGCCACTTTTGTAGCCCGGGCTTTCAGCGGCGACCCAAAACATATGATTTCTTTGATGGAGAAAGCTATACAGCACAAAGGTTTTGCACACATTGATGTGTTTAGCCCATGTGTAACCTTCAATCATGACAATGACTATAAATTTTTTAAACCACGAATAAAACGGTTGGAAGATGAGGAGCACGATGTCAGTGATTGGAAAGCCGCCTGTGAAAAGGCAATGGAGTGGGGAGATACTATCTATACCGGACTTTTTCTGCATAGACAACAAGCCACTTTAGAAGATCAGGAAGCAGTCCTAGCTGAGGGTGGACCACTCAGTTTCCGGCCGATTGCTGTTACCAAAGAGAAAAGTCAGCAGATCATAAAGCGGATGATGTAAGTATAGATCGGCTGGATCTGTCTACCGTTCGATCTGTATTTCTCTCCGCCGAGTGGTTTTCCCATGAGGCTGGGAAGCCTTTTGGTCTAGGGTTGATAGGGGCCTGAAAGATCATAAGCTATCTTGGAAACTAAGGCCCTGGAGTGCCGATGAGCGACTCCCCACTCGATGTATGAACCCCTGGTAGGCTGACGCCAGCTAGTCTGAAGATCTTGAGGCTGAGTTGAGAGTAAGCGGTCATCCCGATAAATCTGGACGGCTGTATCGGGGCGGACAGCCAGCCGGTATGTGTGGATACCTGAGGCATTGTCGAGCCCAGTAGCTAGGGGTATTAAGCGTCCATCATACCAGTAGTAGACTCCATTTCCTGTAACTGAAATTCGGTAGTGATTTGCAGTCAAGGTGCCACCTCGTGCGTAGATTTCGAAGTCAATTCCTGTCCGGCCTTTGCCACCCCATACCTGCGTTTGTATTTCAGCGGTGAACCCCAGAGTTGGATCTGCAGCATAGAAGCCATCCAAACGTTCATTAGACCAACGGGGAAATGAGTCGCTCTCGGGTCTTATACTCAGACCTCTGGAAACGAGTCTGACCGCGCGCGATTGACTCTCGAGGGTCTCTCCTAGAAAGTGCCAAGGAGGCTTGGCTTGCGTGGGAACAGTGGAGGCGTTGTAGACTACAGAAAGCTCTCGGCGGGATTCGAGGACGCCGTTCTGCCTGCCAATCCGCATGGGGGGCGTGGACGATAACCAGGCCATGTTAAATGCATAATGATTGGCGCTGCTGAGGATGTGAATAACTCCGTCGGCGCTCTGGGTTCCTGAAAGATAGCCAAGAGGCTCAGAACTTTCGGGGCCGATACGGATAGGCGCGCTATCTAGTGTTGTCCCTGTCGAGTCCGATTGTTGGTCACTGAGGATTCTTCTAATAGGCCAAGTTTTCCCTTCATCGTGAGAGACGGAGGCGAAAAGGTTCGCATGATGTCGACGAGATTTTTCCCCAGGCTTCGGGTCCCATAGGTTGTCAGTAAACGACGCGAATAGAAGGCCTCTCTGTCGCAATCGAAATAGTACTGCGCGCTGGCCTCCACTAATGGGTGGGAATGAACTAGCTTCAACTTTCCAGGTGCGGCCCATATCCGAAGAAATGCTTTGCGGCATCATCCCGTCTATATTTTGATTGCGTCCTAGCGCAAGAATGCGGTTGTTTTTAAGCGGGGCGATCCCTGCATGAATTCCGTTAATTGTTCCTTTAGGGTCTTTCCAAGTGAGGCCTTCATCCTGGCTAACCCACAATGCCGATCCCGGGCCAGCGTCGGCTCCAAAAACGATAGCTCCGCTGGAAGTCCTGAAGACAGGTTCTCCAACCATTTGACGGTAGCCATGTTCCGGAACAATAAGGCGTCCTGGAGACCAGGTGGCGCCACTATCTCGAGAGGTTCTCATGACAATTGCGAGAGGTTCCCATTTCCCGGCGGTGGAAAGCCCGTTGAAGTGATAAATAGTCTCGTCGCCGTCGAACCAGAGAGCAGGGCAGTGATCATTCCGGTCCGGTGCATCCCAAAAAACCGAGGCCTCCTCCCATTCCTCCTGTCCGTGTCGTAGACGACTAGCGGCGACTGAAAGTTCCCGACCCCGTTCCTCGACGCAGGTATACCAGATTGCTAACAAATCTCCGTTGGGACATTCTGTGATAGCAGGGTCGTGATTGTGGTGTGAAAAAATTGGCCCAAGACTCCCTCTTGGAATCTTGATGTAGCTACGTGGTCCTTTGAAGAAAGGTTCTTCCTTATCCTCCATCAAGAAATTCGGTTTTTCCTGAACCACATTTTTCTGGTGACGAGGGAGGCTGACCCTTGGTAGTGATTTTCCCAGCGGTTCATCAGCGAGGATCACTCGGAAACCGATCATCATATGTTTATTCTCCGGCAGCGTTCCGGATCGATTAGCCGAACGCAAATAGTACAGGTTGGTGCCATGGCTTCCACCCCGCGTAACCCGGAAGTCCCCCGTTTCGTGGCCAACCGGATCCTTTTGCTCCCCTTCTTGGTAAGGCCCGTACCAGTCCAAGACCCACTCTTCGACATTGCCATGGACATCGAAGAGGCCCCAGGGGTTTGGAGGTGTCTGTCCAACCACCAGAGACACCACGTCGATCTCTGGCTCAGTAAAGGAGGTTCGACGTTGATTCTTATGGAACTCCTCAGGAAGACCCAATCCGGTAAAATAAGGTTCCTTGGTTCCTGCCCTGGCTGCATATTCCCACTCAGCCTCAGTAGGCAATCGATAGGGCAAGCCTTCTTTTTCAGAAAGCCACTCACAGAATTTCCTGGCCTCTGTCCAGCTCACAAAAACGACAGCTTCATCGTCCTCTGAGGAAAATCCCATCTTCCCTCTAAGCTGACGATGATAAGGGTCAAATTGCTCATACTGAACATTGGTAACCTCATAGACCCCTATAAAAAATGGCCTACTGATCCTAACCGAATGCATAGGTTTCTCGTCGAAATCTCCGTTACGTACGTGAGATTGTGTTATTGCAAACCGTTTTGGATCTCCCAATGGAAAGCGATCCTGAAGTTCTTCCAGTGTCGGATAGCTTAGTGGCGCCACTAATTCATCCGGCAGTGGGGCTGCACTCTCACCCATCTGAAACGTTCCCGGATCTATGCGGACGAACTGCATCCCTAGGGAATTAGTGTATGTTGATACCGAGGTGGGCACACGGGAGCACCCCATCAAAAGAAGTATCAGTAATGAGAGGCTCCATGGCCACTGGGTCTTCGTTATACCTATCAATTCAGGAGATTTCATCTGCGCACCTCAATAGTTGAAGTTCTGAAGCCATTTAGGGAATTTCCCAATGACGGGTTGGGAAATTCCAGGTTGGTATAGGAGTCAGGCTAACATGACGCCCCGTACCGCTTGCTGAAAAGGATAAGCCGCTTTAGACTGGTCTTCCACATAAAATAACACTCAGGGAAGGATTTACATGGCTCCTTATTCCACACGACGGTCATTTCTAAGAAATTCTTTGTTTATCTCTGCCGCCTCTGCTATCGGATGTGGGCAAGACCCTCAAGTAGGTAATCAGCCAGAACTAAAGGTGCTCTCTTCCCAGGGAGGTATGCAGCTTTCTTTGTCAGTTCGTGTAGCAGAATCCTTTCACAACAAGAAAGAATCGTCCATGACGATTGAAGAACTGATTGACCTGGCCCTAAAGCATGATTTTCGCGCACTTTGTATGCGTGCTTCCACGGCAGGGATACACACGGAATCCGAGGTTCTTAGGGCTATGGCCGATAAGATTCTGGATTCTGGTTTGAGAGTGGCGATGGTCACAGGAGATTTTGTGGTTCCCCAAAATGACGAGCACGGGCCAGATGGCCTCCGCAATATTAAGCCGTATCTTGACCTCGCTGAGACATTCGGAGCTGATTTGATCAGGGTCTGCATGAAAAGAGAAGAAGATATCGAATGGGCCGCTCGAGCTAGCGATGAAGCTAAAGAGCGTGGGATCCGATTGGCTCACCAGTCCCACAATTCCAGTCTCTTCGAAACGGTAAAGGGCTCATTAGATGTAATCAAAAAAGTAGACCGCAGTAATTTCGGGATAATCTATGAACCTGCCAATTGGATGATAGCAGGAGAAGATTATGGTCCGGAAACGATCAAAAGACTCGGCCAGTCGATCTTTAATGTATACGTTCAGAATCACAGGCTAAACCCAGAGGGAGAAACACAGGTGGGCACATGGGCTCATGGACCACGAGGTGTGGATCACATAGGTCTCTGGGAAGAGGGGGGAGTCGATTTCTCAGCAGTTTTTGAAGGTTTGCATGCGGTCGAATATTCGGGTTATTTGACGATACATCAATCCTTCCAAGGTGTCATGCCGGTTTCCGAAGCTGTTAGCCGCAGTAGCAAGTTTTTAGCCAGCATGACTAGCCTAGTCTAAAGGAAAAATCCTCGACAACAAGAGCTGGTTACTGGCTGCTTCCGCTCCGGAGAAACTCTCGTCACGAGGCCCCCCAGCGTTTCAGGGGATGGTCACGCCGGGACAAGGGGAACCGGACGGGCTGGCCACCCTGTATATGAGATTCAAAAACAGCTTGAGTCATCTCCAGAGCAGCTCGGCCATCCGCCAGGCTGGGCCGAGGCTCGCGGTTCATTTCTATTGCTTCAATCAAGTCGGTAACAATGGGAGCGTAATACCATACCTCAGAAGAACCGGGCTCGACGGTGGGTGCTCCTGGTAAGGGTCTCCAGGCTGGGCGATCCTTTCCGGTAGCCCAGGTAGGATCAGGTAACCAGGCGGCTCTGGCTACATGGTTAGTGCGGATCGTAACCATTCCCTGCGTTCCGTAGATATCCATCCCCCATCTTCCCTGATTGCCGTGGCTGTTTTTCTGGGAGGAGAAATAACCGTTGATCGAGCCTTCGAATCCAAAGGTTGCCTGGATCCGGTTACCGACAATAGGTCCGAGTGATTCCGTGGCTTCTCTTACGTCTTCGACGGAGGCAGGCCGCTCTCCCTCACTGATAGAGGATGAACACCAAAGAGGTGGTCCTAAGAAAGAAATCATTATGTCGAAAAGATGGCACCCCAATACGATCATGTCTTCTGCTCCCGCCCTACGATCTTCTTTGCCTCGAGCGCGGATTTCCAGGATCTCTCCAATTAGGCCATCTTCAATCACAACCTTGCGGGCGTGCTGAAGGATTGGAGATACTGCCTGATTGAAGGATATTGCCCACTTCAGATTTCGACTAGAGGTGGCTTTCAGCATCTGATCGGCCTCCGCCATATCTACGGCAAGGGGTTTTTCAATAATGCCATGAGCAGCCACTTCTGCACAGGCTACGACATAGTCTCGGTGATTTACTGTCCATCGCGGCCCGACGGCAACCAGATCTGGTTTTTCCCTGGTGAGCATTTCACGGAAGTCCGCATAGGTATTAGTGCTCCCAAGCGCGGCAGCATGTTCTTGGCGGCCTCTCGGGTCGGGGTCTGCCAGGCCGACTACCTTTACATTGGGATGAAGAGTCCAGAGGAGATGCTGGCTGTGTCCGTAGTTTCCATGACCAGTATCACCGATAATACAGGCCCGGTACATTGGCTTTTTAGAAGGTCTATCCCGTGAAATCCAGGAGGCTGTAGGAGTAACTGCGGCAAATTTCAAAAAATCTCTGCGGTACATCTAAATTTTCCCCGTCCAGAAATGAGCGAGACATTGCAAGATTTCGAGCTATTCTCCAGTTTATCAGTGGGCTGAGTCATCCACTTTGTTTACAAATGATACTGAAAGAGGTGAAATAAGGAAATGGGCAGGGGGATCAGTGGCAAAATCTCTACAGTAGTATTAGGAATAGTACTGTTGGCAGGAGTGATAGGATCGATGCAGATTATAGAATCTGCCCCTGTAGACTTCAACTCAATAATCTCGCCGATTATTTTCAGGGGTAATTCTCGACTGGCATTCCGTGATCCTGCAGTATTGTACTATGACGGAATATTCAGGCTTTTTTACACCTATATCACTACCGACGAAGTCGGTCGCCATTCCTGGGTTGTAGCCACCAGCAAAAGCACTGACCTGATTCAGTGGACCGACCCTCTCCCGATTACACCTCGTTCCCTGACCCTGAATTTTGCTAGCCCAGGTAATGTTGTTCGCTATGGGGACGAATGGCTCCTCTGCATGCAAACATATCCAACTCCTAATGGAGAAAAATACGGCAATGAGGATTGCCGTATTTGGGTTACTAAGAGTAAGGATCTAGAGAACTGGGGACCACCCGAACTTTTACGCGTCAAGGGCCCCGGAGTCCCCATTGAAGAAATGGGAAGGTTGATAGATGCGTTCCTTATCGAGGACAAGGATTTGCCTGGGAGGTGGTGGTGTTTTTTTGACGACAACGCAGCCAATATGTCGTACTCCTACGATCTGCAAAACTGGACCTACTTCAATCGTGTCGGAGCCGGAGAAAACGTATGTATATTGGTGGATGGGGAAGAGTATCTAATGTTTCATTCCCCTCAAAACGGGATCGGCATAAAACGGTCAACCGACATGAAAAGCTGGAGAGACTGGGGTTCAATAATTACTCTCGGCCAGGAGGAATGGGCGTGGGCGCAAGGCCGCCTCACTGCGGGTTTTGTTCTCGATCTACGAGACGAACCAGAAGTAGGTAGATTGCTAATGTTTTTCCATGGCAGTGGCCCAGAGGACGAACGAACAATGTTCAGCACCCATGCCAGTCTGGGATTAGCCTGGAGCAAGGATTTCCAAGACTGGGCTTGGGCACGATGAATTGATAAGGAAGTAGGATCTAAGCTTCAGCTTGGATATTCAAGCTGTTCTGAGTCCGTTAGGGAGATTTGTCATGACGGGTACCAACGCTCCAATAATTAGAGACAACGAAAAACTAGGCTCCATGAAAGTTAACGGTACAGATTTTGACTCTATGACTCGTGGTGCACAGATTCGCCAGCTGGAAATTGAAAGCTACCTTGTAATACCCAATGAGCTAGATCAGGACTAGTATCAGGTGCCTCCCCTGTAAACCACCCCACTGGCGCAGGTCTCATGTAGGACAACCTTGGAAAGAAGAGGTAGTGCTGGCGCAATAGCCTGCCAGATCCAGCGAGCGATGTTCTCGCTGGTTGGATTCTCTAGTCCTTCTATCTCATTTAGGTATTGGTGATCCAGGGTATTGTGGACCTGTTCAAAAGCCTTCTTGATATCCGAAAAGTCTACTATCCAACCGCTGTGTTCATTTACCGGTCCGGCCAGGTAAATGTCGACCCGAAAGGAATGGCCATGAAGGCGGGCGCACTTGTGACCATCGAGGACGTTTGGTAGTCGATGAGCAGCCTCAAAAGTAAAGCCCCTGAAAATTTCCATCATCCGGATGCCATTTCTCTAATATGCAGAGAGATCATTATCACAGAACTTTTATCACGACTAGGGGATACCAAGTAGTTTGTGTGTCTGTTGACTTAATCTCCACTGTGGGTGCTCGAGCACATATTTGAGAGCGAGTTGTGTATTCGTGGCTAATTCTGGGCCATCCATGGGCTGCAAAAAGTAGTGATCAAAATGCAGCCCAGTCAGTTGTTCGGGGCGTAAGCCATCCTGTGGGTAGACAAGCTTCAACTCGTTCCCTTCATGGAGAACAAAAGGTGCTGCCGATTTTGGACTCACACAGATCCAGTCAATTCCCCGTGGCGGGAGGATCGTACCATTAGTTTCAATGGCTATCTCAAAGTCTCGGTTGTGTAGTGCATCTATCGCAGGCTTATCCAATTGCAGAAGAGGTTCCCCTCCCGTACACACGACGAAAGGCCTGGCATGTTTATTGCGGCCATTATTCCAATGGAAAGCCACTTCTTCTGCCAGCTGTTCGGCTGTCTCAAACACCCCTCCTCCGTCACCATCTGTACCAACAAATTCTGTGTCACAAAATCTGCAAATGGCCCTGGCGCGATCCCTTTCATGGCCGGTCCATAGATTGCAGCGACTAAAACGGCAAAAGACTGCGGGGCGCCCGGTCTGGGCGCCTTCACCTTGAAGCGTGTAGAAGATTGCCTTGACAGCATAGCTCATGACTAAAGACTGATGTCCTTCTGATAAGGTGCAGGATCGGGAACTCCGCATTCGGCGAACCCCTTCAATCGTAGCTTGCAGGCATCGCAGATCCCACAGGCCCGGCCTTCCTGATCTGGATCGTAGCAAGAGTGGGTGAGTTTGTAGTTCACACCAAGTTCTAGGCCAGTATGAATAATCTGTGCTTTTGTTAGTCGGATGAGGGGTGTGTTTATAGTAATCTGTCTTTCTCCCTCTACGCCTGATTTTG
>Ga0114996_10008140_pt1 | contig 11713 bp, 9 predicted proteins | sample ArcticOcean_MG_C_4_FD_87039 | JGI IMG/M metagenome (GOLD analysis project Ga0114996, IMG submission 87039) | Marine microbial communities from western Arctic Ocean - ArcticOcean_MG_CB4_134 | ecosystem: Environmental > Aquatic > Marine > Oceanic | place: Arctic Ocean: Canada Basin | collected... | reverse complement strand
TCCATGGTCCGGTTGGTTGTCCAGGATAGGGACTCTCGGAGCACATGCCAACCCTTTCTCAACGATCACCTGAGCCACCGTCAGAAACCTTCGAGATCTCGACTAATTGCTCACGCTCCTAGCCCGCCAACAGCAGTCGTGAGGCCAATACCAGCCCATATCCAACGATTCATGACTGCCTCCCCTCATTCATGTGGATGTGGGCCGCATTGTAACAGGCCCTATCGGACTTTCAACGCCGGTAACAAGGTATACTAGCCGCGACTGACCGAGGAGTATTTTTTCTCCCATGCCTCAACCGAAAATGATGTTCTACAACGACGGGCGGCACCCGCTGATCTATCAGTACGAGCCGCCGATGTCCAAAGAGGAGTACGAGTCGGCGGTGGATGAGCTGGTCGGCACGCCTGTCGAAGCCCTCATGTTCTGCATCGGCGACGGGCGCACCCAGCTTTACGACACCAAGGTGGGGGAACTCTGGGGCCATAACCGCGATGTGTGGACGCACGCTGTCTTCCATCGAGCACACCGCAACGCCGTCGCGCTCATTGAGGGCGGTCACGACCCCCTCAAGGTCATCATCGACCGCGCTAACGAGAAAGGCCTGCTGCTGTATCCGACGCTGCTCGTGCAGGTTGCCAGCGGCGACCGCGAGACCGATGTGCGCGGCTCCGACTTCCGCTTCGACAACAAGCAGTTCGATATCGGCGCGGCAGGTGACCTCGACCCGAACTGGCCGCACTATGACTACGCCGACTTCAAGCATGAGGAGATTCGGGCAGAACGACTGTCCATCGTCAAAGAGGTCGTAGAAAACTACGATGTCGATGGCTTCGAGTTGAACCTGAATTATCACCCGCTCTATTTCCACCCGAACGAGGTGGATGCGGGCCGCCCGCTAATGACTGAATGGATTCGTGAGGCCTACGAGTTAGTCAAGGCAAGTGGGAGCGACCGCGAGCTCGTGGTTCGTGTGCCTGCAAGTGTGGATGGATGTAATTCCATCGGCCTCGACGTTCGCGAGTGGATCGATCAGGGCATCGTCGACGTAGTCGTCGGCAACACCTTCCAGGGGCCGGAAATCGTTGATCCCATGACCGACTATGGCCCTCTCGTCGAGGCGGCGCAGCGCACGAACGTGCGTGTCATCGCGGGAATCCACAGCCTGGTAAGCTCGGACCGCATGCGCCACGGCTCTGTCGAAGTCTTGCGCGGGGTGGCGACCAACTACTGGGCGCAGGGTGTTGACGGGTTATACGTCGCGTACTGGCACGGCATGTGGCCCTACAGCGACGACTTTTACGCCAAGCTCCGTGAGCTCCCGCACCCCGACGTGATGGCCACCAAGAGCAAGGTCTATTACGTCCCAACCCAGGCAGACAGAGTCGAACCTGACGGCCTAGAGCCTGGGCTAGTCATGCACTTACCCGCGGCCATGGAACTCAACGAGCCGGTCTCGGTCGACATTCGCATCAGCGACGACCTGCCACGGTGGGGCGACGCAGGACGTGTCGACGAGGTGCTGTTGCGAATCAGAGTCATCGATTCGACCGAACTCGATCAGTATACCGTCAAGCTAAACGGCATCGAGCTACCGGACTCGCTTTGCCGAACGATCAACACCCAGTACGGCAAGACCTCTCGCTATGGCAAACCCCGCGCCTACTTTTATATATACCGGCTCGACCGCGAGCATTGGCCGGTACGGGGGATGAACACGGTCGAAGTGACGCTTGTGGAACGTGATTCCGATGCCGCGCCTGGTCGGGTTCTCCACGATGTCGAAATCGAGACACGTTACTTGATGGGCAAAAGATTCTATCGGGACGTCGAAGACCCCGACCTCGGACCCTATACATAATCGATGAGTGGAAACGCAGTCAACGCTAAGATCGTAGTCAGCCAGGCCCGTTTTGAACGGACTATAGGAAAAATCTCCAGCGAGCCTCGTATCGGCATCGACCTGGAGTCCAACGGGTTCTTTCGCTACCCCGAACGCATCTGTCTAATCCAGATATCCACAGCCGACCAGGTATTTCTCGTAGATCCACTCTCCATCGAAGACATGACGCTCCTTGGCGGAGTGCTGGCTGATGAAAAGGTCGAGATCATTCTGCACTCCGGCGACTACGACATCCGCAGCCTCGACCGCGACTGGGATTTTCATATCAGCAAGCTGTTCGACACCAGCATTGCAGCGGCGTTCGTGGGCTTAGAGCGCCTCGGTCTCGGCTCAGTGTTAGAGGAAATGCTCGAAGTCATCATCCCAAAAGAAAAAAGTATGCAGCGTTCGGACTGGACAATACGGCCTTTGAGCGACGAGGCCCTTACCTACGCCGCAGAGGACGTGCGACACCTGTTCAGGTTACGAGACGCGCTTGGCGAGAAACTGCAAGAGCTAGGTCGTGTTGAGTGGGTAACTGAGGAGTGCGAACGGCTGACACAGATCCGCTACGAGCCGTCGGACCCGGAAATGACAGTCTTCAACTTTAAAGGGTCGCGGGATCTAGACGGCTATGAGCTGGCGGTGTTGAAATCGTTGCTCGAATACCGGGAATCCCATGCGCTTCGTGTGGGCAGGCCGCACTTCCGGGTCATTCCAGATATGGCCCTGCTCGCATTGGCCACGAAGCCGAAGTCCGACCTGGGCAAAGTGCGCGGCCTCGGCATGTACGGGCGCGGCAGGCTCGCCGCCGAACTTCGCGAAGCAATCGAGAGGGGCATGGCTGCCGATCCGCTTCGTCGGCCACCTCGTCCTCAGGGCCGTCGCCTGTCTCGTGACGAACGTGAGGCGGCAGGAACGAATCTCACGAAACTCAAGGCTTGGCGCGTCGAACAAGGGAAACGACTATCCCTCGACCCCGGCCTGCTCTGGCCGATGGTGAGCCTGCAGCGCCTCTCGCGCTTCCCAAACACTCTAGAAGCCGAGTTGGAATCGCCAGAGGTTAGACGCTGGCAGCGGGCGGAGTTTGCAGAGTCGTTGAAGCAGGTCTTGAGCTAGTGGACGCCTAATCGGGCATGCACACAAAAAAGGCCTGGCGTCGCCACAGGTCGGTACCGGTTAGCTTGAGCGTAACATTAGTGCCGGGCTCAACTGATTCGGGAAGCTCGGCGCGGGCCCTATATGGAAAATCGTCGAGGTCCAGCATCGCAAGTCGCCGAGGCTCGTTCTCAAGTACGTAGGCAGTGAACAGGTCAGTGGCGTCTGGGTCTTCGAGGCGTGTGAGCCTGAGATATTTCACGAACCAATACCGCCGCCGTCCTTCTTCAAGGCGAGATAGCTCACGAAGCTGCACATCAGCGCGCTGTGCGACCGACGCGATCTCCTCGGGCGTGTAGAATGGCTCGCCGCTACTCAAGTAATGGCTGATCTGCCGCTGCATCACGAGGTCCGGGTACCTGCGCAAGGGCGAGGTTGCCTGGATATACGCATCAACGCCGAGTCCAACATGGGGAGTTGGTACGATCCCGATGACCGCAGGTGAAAACCTTCTCATCAATTTGTGGCGCTGGAGGCGAGTCAGTTCGCGAAGGACACCGTCATCGTCGAATATGTCCAGGTCCGCCACATCCGGCGCGGACTGCGAGCGGTAGCTGGCGGGTATCTCGTGGGTCTTGCAATAGTCCGCCATGAGAGAGTTGCATAGAATCATCATCTCTGTGACCAGATCACGGGAGGGTGTGCTCCGCTCGACAACTCGCACGTCGATGTCGGTCGGCGACGACACCCTGATTACCATCTCCTGACGGTTCACGTTGATAGCGCCTGCTCGTTCCCGTTTGACGAGCAGGGCCTGTGCCAGTCCGCTCATCCTATTGAGGGTCTCGTTCCACGGGTTCGACTCGTCAGCTATGGCAGCATCGACTTCGTCGTATGAAATGGCTGCCCGGCTGCGTATGAGCGAGGGCTTAATCTCGTAGTCCTGCACTTCTCCCGCTTCGTTGATTTGTATCAGCAGGCTGATGACGAAGCGCGCCTTGTCTGGGTCAAGGCTGCCGACCTCATAGGTGAATTTCGGCGGCAGCATTTGTATCTGACGCTCGGGGAGATAGAGGGTCGCCATCCGGCGGTCGGCGTCGGTGTCGATTGGGCCCGCGGCTGGCACGAGCGTCCCCGCGTCGGTAATGTGGATACCTAGTCGGTAACCTCCATCGATCACTTCTAACGACAGGGCGTCGTCACGATCACGGGTCTCGGCGTCGTCGATGGTGAAAACTTCTAGATGCGTCAGGTCAGTACGCTTCCCAATGTCGATCTGGTGCTCACTCGCAATGACCTCAGCCTCGTCGAGAGCGTCCTGCGAGAACTGCTCGTCGATCTCCGTGCGGTGCAGTTCGAGAGCCTCGTCCTCTTCGAATACTGCTGCGTCCACGAGCAGGTCGAAGGCACGGCGCTGAAGGTCACGCTCGCCCGATGAGACACGTTCGAGAAGCGAGTGCGCGGCGTAGCTACGGGCGTAGTCATCACCGTGAATGGCGTAGCCGCGAATGTGCTGCAAAAGGTTTTCGTGAAGGTTCGATATTGGGTCTGGCAACGTCCCAGTGCCCAATGCAGCCATCAGCGTCTCAGCAGCCTCGGCGTTCTCGGCCTCCCGCTTGCGGCGTGCGCGAAGCTCGTCGAGGGCTTCTGTCGTGCGAGGGGTATAGGCAAGTTTGTCAGACTCGAAGTAGTCGGTGCCACGGTCGAGGTGGAGCGTGAGAGCGACCATCTCCGGCGGGCCAACATCGTCGTAGTAGTAGAGTTCGGCAATTTCCGTTGTCGTCATTGCCGCCTGCTCGTCGGCAACAACCTCCCACACTTCGGTCAGGTCGATAGCCTCAGCGGCGGCCTCGGCCTTGGCTCGAAACTCGACAACCTCTTCGGGATCGCCTGCGACGATGCCGGTAGCGTAAATGACGCGGTCGATGGGCAGCTTGGCCTGTTTGTTTCGCCCGAGCGCGAGCGTAACGCGGGACTTCGTCTCCTCGACGTAGCGGAGAACGGATGTGCCTTGATTCAGGCGCGCGACGACGATTTCGTCGGGTTGCATCCGTACAGGGTAACGGGTGTTGGGTGTCGCGTGCTAGGTTTGGGGGGATGAGGTGGTTACGGGAGGACGTACGCCACTCCTCTATCATCTACCGCTTATCCATCGACTCGGGTAAAACGACGCGTTAGGTGAACGGCTTTAGTGATCCGAGGGCAGAGTAAAGCGACTCCCTCCCAAACCGACTGAGATTTGGAAGACCGATGATCCTACATCCCTTTAGCTGGCCGCTGTTCACGACGCCTTCTTTCACACTACCTTTCGCGCCGATTTCAATTTGGTGCCTGCGCGAAATACTGAATTTCGTGTCAATGACCGACCAAGGCGATCCGTTCTCACCATTTCCGTTACAGATTATGAGTTTAGGATCAATATGCGTCAAAACATTCATAAACCAAGCAGTGCCTTCCCTCCATGCTCGGTCAGATAGATCGGCCGCATTTCTCGTGCGAAATGGAACGACGTTAAAGGAAGCGGTCAATCGTAACTTGCTCTCTGCTGAAGCTCCGTACATAGCTTCGAACGATCGTCGGACATTTCTTTGTCGCTTCTCGCCGCCTTCCCACCAGTCATCGTCAAGCCAAGAATTGTACCCTTTGCGGGTGTAGGGCCGCTCCAATCGGTCTCCGATGGAATCTTCCTTCTCGGATTCGGGTCCTCCACCTGGATTAATACCGATGAAGGCACGCTCAGCGTCATTACTGATCAATGCCGCATCACTGTACCAGCACTTCACACCGAATATCTTGGGGTCGTCTAACCTTTCCTCTAATCGTCGAGCTTCGTTTTCCCATTGTCTTGCCAATTCCACATTGGACATTAACTAACTCCTGTCCACATGTGATATGGCACACGATAGCACACAGTAATTACTGGTTTCAATGCCGTATTATCGAACCCTCGGCAAGACCTCTTCTTTGAGAAGCGTGATTGACCGCTCCCACTGGTCTCGCGGCTCCCACTCGTGGCCCATGGTCAGGAGGACGCCGAAGCCGCCGACGGTATCGTTCAACTCGTTCAGGCGCTCCGCAACGTGGTCGGGGCTGCCAACGATCCAGATGTTGTCGAGGAGGTAGTCAAGCGTCACGTCGGAGTCGGGCATGTCGGGGTCGTTCTTCATGAGATCCAGACGCCCGTCGCGCGCCAGCAATCGGAGGAAGTAGTCCTCGAAGTCGCGGGCAAGCGTGCCCTCCATCGCCTCCTTGCGGGCCTGCTCGGTCGTCTCGGCGACATAGACTTCGCGGGCGATACGCCACATCGAACGGTCGGCCGAGCGTCCTTTCCTCTGGGCACCTTCTTCCACGGCCTCCCAATGACTCGCCAGCATCGACGTTGGTACGAGGTTGATGCTCATGGGAATATAGCCGCGCTCGCCGGCCATCTTGAGGGTCTCCGACCTGGGTGTTACGCCAGCGACGCCAATAGGTGGGTGCGGCTTTTGATACGGCTTCATGTGGAGGTGGAGGCCGATGTTCTCCTCAACCTCCGGGACGTTGAAGTCCCAGAAATCGCTCTTGTAGCGGCCCGGCTTAGGGTCATCCCACAACTGCAGCACAAGTTCGAGGGCATCCCTCGTCATTCTACGATTGTCGCCAGAGTCGTCGCCGAATCCAAACACGTCGAGGTCGCCGGGGAAGCCGCCGGAGCCGACGCCCCAGTTGAAGCGGCCTTTGGCCATATGATCGAGTTGAGCGATGCGGTGCGCCAATATGAACGGGTTGTGGTTAGGCATGCACGTGACGCCGGTGCCGAGGACGATATTCTTGGTCATGGCGAGCGCCTGGGCAATGAACAGGTCGGGCGCGGGAATGTTCTCCCACTCAGCGGTAAAATGCTCGCCGATCCAGGCCTCTTTGTAACCCAGACGGTCGAGGGTGACCATCTGTTCCAGGTCGTGTTCGATTGTCTCGGTGAAGTTCGAGCCCGGCGGGTGCAGCGGCATCGTGAAATAGCCCAGTTCCATAGTCAACCTCCGAGGGTAGTCGTGGGCGTGATATTACCACGGGATACGAAAGGGTGTCAGACAGTTACGCCTGGAATTGAGACCGTCGCTTGAGTCTTGGTCAGAGCCGACGGTCGGTTGGTGGATTTCTCATCATATCTTCAGTCCAGCCTGCATTTAGCTCAACCGCTATCCCGTCTGGGTACAAAAAAGACCCGATCGACTCACTGCTGGTAGTGGGGACTTCCCGACGGGCCGCTTGAGGAAGAACTATGGTGAGAGGAGAATCTGTCGGTATCGGGTGCATACCCCTACTTTTACCAACCGACACGCCCAGGCTTTCCAAATCCGTGAATACGAACTCCTGTCCCTCAACGACCTCTTCGCGAGTCGAATTGGCGTCGATGCGTTCGAAGGGCTCATAGTAGGTGCTCATGAATTCTTCGGGCGACAATGGAAGATCGTAACGCTCTTTATGTTCCGGCGGATCGGAGAGTCGGATTTCAAGATTCGGCGAAAAATATGATTGACTCGCTACCCGAAGTTGAGGAACCATCCCCCCAATCGAGGTAATCTGTCCAGCTTGAATTTTTGCCTTATCCATGGCAGCTTGTTCATACGCATTGGTCCGTCCTTTGGCCTCAACGACAATCCAATCACCGTTCGAAGTCATACCAATCAGATCGGGGCGCGATCGTCCAGGTAGGACGATAGGAAGCACCAGTCGTAGTTTCTCGAAATGAATCAACCACGGTGCGTCGAGGAGACGTGACCCGACCACTTTGGCGAAGATCATTCCAAAGAAAAAGGAAATTGCGCTCTTCTCGCTTGGATCCAAGCTAAGATATGCAGGTGAGCGTCTAAGATCGGTTCCGCTTTGAAAGAGGTTCGCATAAACCATTGAGGTACGAAAGAGCAATTCGTTAAGGCTAAACGGGCCATATGCCACCACGTCCGCGAGGCTTGTCTTCCCAACAGTGATCGCCGCCCAAACAATGTCGAACCAGTCTATTCGTAGTGACCCCTGGCCGTTGAGGTCTGGCCCCATATACGACGGAAAGTCCTCGGCGTAGTAATCTATTCGAAGCATCCAAAATCCCTTCTAAGCTGGCGAAAGTTTAGGTCTTGCTTGTGCTCCTGGACTTTATCACGCCGTCGTACCACTCGTGGGCGTGATGGTACCACGGGATACGAAAGGGTGTCAGGGGCGTCCCGACAACGCTGTTCGTATAGCCCTAGCGCCAGCACCCTCACCTCAGTCCTCTCCCTTCAAGGGAGAGGAGGGAAATCCTATGGAAAATTCTCGTAGGCGTGGAAGGAGAACGAGTAGACGGAAATACCGGGCTTGTTGGCGCGAAGCTGCAGCTCGTGAGTACCGAAGTCTTCTAGCTCGACGAGCTGGTACAGGTCGGGGTGGTCGATGAGGACGTAGCTATTGCCATCGGCGTCGAAGCGGATGTCCTTGCCGGCCTGGTCGGGGGCGAGCGGGCCGCCGTCCATGGTAATTCGTACCTCACGGGGCTCGTCTTTGTTACCCATGACGACGTTCACACCCTTCGCAAAGAACACGAACGCGAGGTAGTCGTCGTAGTCCGGTGAGTCGACCTGATGGTCCAGGCTTTCGACGTTGTTGTACCAAAGCCCATTCATATACAAGTATTGGTTGATATGCTCGCCGGGGCTATCTTCATATTCGTTGTTGGAATCTTGAATCTGGTAATAGTCGCGAAGTTGAATGTATGGCGGCGGCGCGCGAGTATCTCCGGTCATAACAGCGGTGATAGCGGGATAGTTCACGTTAATTCCGGTGTACAGCCTGCGGGTCAGGCTGGTGTCTGAGTTTTCGTCGATAGCTCCTTCGACCAGCACTGGATCGGGCGCATCGCTGATAGGCACGGCACTGAGGTCGGCTCCTGTCGCAGCCAGCATCTCCCGAATCGCCGTCTCTATCTCCTGATACCCGCCGTCGCCGATCTGAATGCCGTTTAGTTTGCCATCCTTGTCGACGATGTACATAGTTGGCCGAACGAAGCCGGAAAACACCTTCCAAGATTCGAGATTGTTGTCGATGGCGATCGGGTAGTTTACACCATGCCTGGCGATGGCAGCGTCGAGGTTGGCTCGATCTTTCTCGAACTGGTACTCAGGTGAGTGTACGCCCAGAACTACGAGCCCGTGCGGCCCGTACTTTGCATGCCATTCGTTGAATTGCGGTAAGGTACGAAGCCACATATCGCTGGAGTAACTCCAGAACTGCACAAGCAGCGCCTTGCCGCGCACGCTCTGCAGCGTCAACGGTTCAGTGTTAATCCAGTCGGTGATGCCGACGAGTTCCGGCGCGAAGCCGATGTCCGAATCGAGGGGTGTGAGAGCTGGCACGAGGGCCTGAGGCGGCTGTTGGGCAGGTAGTGGCACGGCGGTAGGAGGCCCCGTCGAGGGAGATACTGCTGCGCTAGAACCGCTCGGTGTAGGCGTCGGTGTGACGATGGGGCCGCGAGTTGGGACAGGTGTTTCTTCGTCGCTTCCGCAAGCGATGGCCGCAAGTCCCAGCACGCCGATGACGATGGGCAGGAGCCACCGAACTTTGCTGATGGATATGTTCACGCAGATTCTCCAAGCAAACTCAATGTGGTGGTATTGTCGCTATTCGGACAGGCCGAATACAAGTGCTGAAGGCCCATCACGGGCGACTAAACCAACAAGGGCACTCGTAGACTGATACGTCTGAGCGCCCTACGGGTTAGCGACCGGCGTACACTTTGGTCTCTGGATAGAAGGCGGCCCAGGCGAACCAGAAGTGATTGCCGTGCGGAATAGGAGTGAGGCTCCGACCGAGCATGGGCCCGTCGATGGCCTGCCCCGAAATATTCCACGTGCTGCCGGTTTCCCCGTCTGTGAAACGATCTCCTGACAGGCCGAAGGTCAGTTTTTGCCCATCGAGTACCGATGAGAACACCCCTGTCGCTCCAACATCGCGGGACTGGGATATCGACTCGGCGTCAAGAGCGGACTGCGTACCAGGTTTGTAGAACACGACAATATCTTGCTCCGAAAGTCGATGCTCGACGACACGCTCTTGTTCGAGAATGGAGAATGGCAGCGCGAGAGTCTCTTTCCCAAGGTTGATGGCGACGACGCGCTCCTTGGGCATAAGTCGTCCATCCGGGTCGCCCTGGAACAGGTGTGGCGGACTATCGGCATCGTCGTATCCGACGTAGGGGTTGTCACCGTAAGGCCGGTCGAACCCTGTTTCCCTCGACAGAACGGTTGCCGATGGGTGCGCGGCCTTGAAGTCGGCGTATGACAAGATCGACGACAGCCGAAGCGTCAAATGTTCTCCTGACAATTGGCCCACAATGGCCTCGCCGGTCAACTGCTGCCACCAGGTCTCGGTCTGCCGATCCCACATGATGAGGTCGCTGTGTCGCAGGAAGCCCGACACGCCGAAGTCGTATACAACACCGTCGAGTCCACGGTCGAAGGTGACGGCAGAGTTGCAAAGGGGACAGAAAGTTACAACCACCGGCACGCCGCCGACCGTGTCATTAACGATCTCGTGCCAGATCATGATCTGGATGGGGTATGCCCTGGCTTCGCTGCCGACTTTGAGGACGATAACCGGCTCTCGGTCGCCCAGCCACTCGTCGGCATTGTTGATCGCGATGAACTTTGGGGAGTCGATGGTTGGGATGGAATCGCGCGTCCTTCCCACTTGCTGAATCTCCTCTGGCGGGACGGTGCGCTTGGAGAAGTCAGTCTTCCAGACTTGCTGGTCGTCATCGGCCAGAATGCCCACGAACGGCCCGCTGGCCCGCGACAGAACAACATCGCCGTCGAGACCGGTAGATGCGGCCTCGGTAGGCATCAAGAGAGAGGCGTCGGCGAATGTGGTGAAGGAGCCGGCGTCAGCGATGGGTGCAGGAAGAGTCGTGGATTGTTCGGCCAAGGGAGTCGGTTGCGACGGGAGCGCTTGTCGCTCGACAGTTCCGCACGCCGCGGCCAAGACGACGATAGTCGCAAGCGCAAGAACGGTAATCCGAGACGATGTGTTCATCGAGCACCAGCTTGGTCTCTTCGATGAAGTGACAAGACGCAGCGATGCACTACATCACAATCATGGGCGGAAAGTGTCTTGGGCGCTACGGCGGTTTGTTACGACGCGACAGCCCCTGCGTAGCCGTCGGCGCGGATGCAAGCCACGCCATGTGTGCCGTCCACATCACGCAGTTGCGGCATCGCGACTTTGCACTCGTCGATGGCTATCGGGCAGCGGTTGCTGAACACGCATCCCGGCGGCGGATTCATCGGGCTGGGCACATCGCCCGTGAGGGTGATTCGGGTCCGTCTGGCCTCGAGCGATGGGTCGGGCACAGGTATGGCCGAAAGAAGGGCCTGCGTGTAGGGATGCAGTGGATTATCGTATAAACTCGCGCTATCGGATATCTCGACGATGTGGCCGAGGTCCATGACGGCAATGCGGTCGCTCACCAGTCGAACGACGGACAGGTCGTGAGCGATGAAGAGGTATGTCAGGTCGAACTCGTCCTGGAGGTCCATGAGCAGGTTAATCACCTGGGCCTGGATGGACACGTCGAGTGCTGACACAGGCTCGTCAAGCACGATTGACCTGCCCCCCGAAATCCGATCCAGGCCAAATGTTAGGGTTGGACGGACACGAAAGGGGGCGAAATGCCAAGAAAGAAGCACACACCGGAGCAGATCATCATGAAGCTACGAGAGGCCG
>Ga0114996_10008139_pt1 | contig 11715 bp, 13 predicted proteins | sample ArcticOcean_MG_C_4_FD_87039 | JGI IMG/M metagenome (GOLD analysis project Ga0114996, IMG submission 87039) | Marine microbial communities from western Arctic Ocean - ArcticOcean_MG_CB4_134 | ecosystem: Environmental > Aquatic > Marine > Oceanic | place: Arctic Ocean: Canada Basin | collected... | reverse complement strand
CCTTTTGAGCCGACTAGTGTCTTAGGGCCGACGCTCGAAGGGCTTCAACTGCTTCGTGGCCTCCGAGAAGATATCACGGACAGCGATATTCAGCCGGCCGCCAGAGAGGATATGCTTTTTCTCCTGAACCACAAAGAGACGCATTATATAGACATCATTCAGTTGGCTTTGGGCCTTTCTCTTGAAGTGCTGGCAGACGATGAAGTCGTCGTCCCTGGCCATCCCTTTGGGGTCAACATGGCATTGTTGAACCGGAGTGCACGGCAGATTACCCCTTCGCGACTTTGGCTTGAAGTGCCTGAAGGATGGACGATGGCGTCAGATGCCGCTTCCCTTTCCCCCATCGGCTATAACGAATTCGCAAGGCGGGCCGTAACGGTGACGGTCGGGGTCCAGGCCCGTTTAAGTAAGCCATATTGGCAGCGAGAATCTTTGAGGGCTACACGGGCGAATGTTGAAGACGAGGCCTTGATCGGTTTGCCGTGGCAACCACCGGATGTGATCGGTTACGCCCGATTTACTATTGATGGGGTATCTGTCGATATTGCTCAGCCGGTACAATTCCGTTTTGCAAACCGTGCCTTCGGCGAGATACGCCGGGAAGTGCGTGTTTCCCCGGCGGTGGTTGTTACGCTGACGCCGAATGTGACGGTCGTCCCCGTGACTGGAAGCAACCAACCTAGGCCATTTAAAATCAGCATGCGCAATAATGTGAATGGAGAGATTACGGGTACCATGCGTCTGCAGGTCCCCGATGGTTGGGTCGTCACGCCTGCCGAGATCCCTTTCCAATTTGCCAGGGAGAACCAGGAAGGTTCCTTTTCTTTTTCCGTCTTGCTACCGGACAAGGCCGGACCAGGGGCCTATCCTATCCGTGGGATCGCCGAGGTGAATGGAAAAACGTATGCGGAAGGGTATCAGGAAATCGCCTATCCTCATATTGAGACCAGACATCTGTATCGGGATGCTTCGGCCACCGTCCAGGTTCTGGATCTACAGGTGGCAGAAGGCTTACAGGCAGGATACATTATGGGGGTGGGGGACGACATCCCACAGATTCTGGGCGAACTGGGTGTCGATGTACAGATGTTGACCGAAGAAGATCTAGCCTCTGCGGATCTCAATCAATTCGATGTGATCCTCACGGGGATTCGGGCCTATGAAGTCCGCAGTGATCTGGTGGCGATGAACCAGCGGCTTATGGATTATTTAAAAGCGGGTGGCACGTATATCGTACAATACAATAAATACGCCTTTAACAGGGCCCAATATGGTCCCTATCCGTTTCAGATCCATCGCCCCCATGACCGGGTAACACGCGAAGAAGCGCCGGTTAAAATTCTGGAACCAAACCATCCTGTGTTCAACACACCGAACAAAATCACGGAAGAAGATTTTAAAGGCTGGGTTCAGGAACGTGGGTTGTATTTTATGGGGGAATGGGATGAGCGCTATACCCCGTTAATGTCCTCGCAGGATCCCGGTGAAGAACCGAAAGCAGGTGGGCTGCTCGAAACGCGTTACGGTGAGGGTCGATATATTTATACCGGTTATGCCTGGTTCCGCCAATTGCCGGCCGGGGTTCCCGGGGCCCTTCGATTGTTCGGTAATCTCATCAGTCTGCCCAAAACAGCCTTAGTGCCGTAATCTCAATAATCGTAGTAAAACCCTGAGGGACCCTTTATGCAAATCCTACGTGCCAATCGAGAAGACGCTCGAAAAATTGATCATGTTCACGGGGGGGCTGGCTCCCTCCTCTTTACGAGCCTGATGGAAGGTGATCGCCTTGAAACCCCCTGGTGTTTTATGCACACGGCTGTGCTTTTACCAGGGAGTGGCATCGGATATCACCGGCATGATCACTGCGAAGAAATATTTGTCACCATCGACAATGCCGCACAGTATACGCACAATGGTCGAACAGCCGTGGTCAACGGTGGCGTTGCGGTGCCGTTACGTAAGGGAGAATCACACGCGATCTATAATCATACGGATCAGGAAACACGCTGGTTCAATTTCAATGTCACCGATCCCGGTGGTGTTGCTGATTCTACCGATCATAACGACAGTCGCGTGGATGCTCCGCTTGAATCTGTAGATCGACTCCCTATCGGGAAATTGGACCGAAACTTGTTGACCTACCATCGATCTCATGAGGGAAAAGGAAAAATCGGAGCCCGTATGATCTGGGAACATATGGACTTCCAGACCAACTTCGGTTTTCTGGGGCATGCACTGTTGCCGCCCGATACGTCTGTTGGCTATCATCGGCATGATACCATTGAGGAATGCTACATTATTATGCAGGGCAGTGGACGTATGACCGTAGATGACGAAACGCAGGAAGTCCACCCTGGCGACGCGGTGTTCAATCGTCTGGGGGGATCTCATGGCATCTACAATCACACCGACACCTCGCTGGAGATGTTTGTCGTGGCGGTATGTATGGAAAAAGGTGAAATGGATGCCACCAATTGGCACGATGACCTTTCAAAGCGGACCTGAGGGTTTGTCGAAAATCAAGTTCGCTGGTCCGAGTCGCAGCGAGACCGTACTGGCCAGGGCAGACGAAGCAGGCGAATCAATGGATTTGCCATAACACGACAACGGCGGTCAGTATCATTCCCCCAAGGCGACACCAGATAGAGATTTTTGGATAAACCCTGCGGAGATATTTTGCTGGAGACAACTATGAGTGACGTTTCTAACCGGGCAGCCATTTATTCCCGGGCATGGTATGGCGATGAACAGCGGGTGTTGAACTTTCCCGAAGGTTGGAAGGTCCATACCCTGGCACCGCCCGTGTATCCGGCCCTATCGGAAACCCAAATTGCCGAAGCCTTTGCCCATCCCATCGGAACGCCGCGTCTGGTTGACCTCGCCCGGGGTCGCCGCAGTGCCGTCATTATCATTGATGATCTGAGTCGGCCTACACCTGCCGCCACGGTCATCCCTCACATACTTCGTGAACTCGATGAAGCTGGTGTACCGAAGGGGCAAATACGCATTGTGGTGGGCGGCGGTTCTCATCGCCCACTGACCACCAGGGAAATAACTAAAAAAGTTGGGCCCGATATCGCCGCTCGGTACGACGTCGTCTGTCATAATTTTCTTGACGGGGACTGCGTAGGATACGGGAACCTAGCGGACGGTATGCCGGTGTATATCAACCGCGTGGTTGCAGAGTCCGACTTCAAACTGTGTCTCGGGGGGATCTATCCCCATAGTGCGGTGGGATTCGGTGGTGGGGCCAAGCTGATGGTGCCCGGTGTGGCGGGCGTCGCGACGATGTGGCATTTTCATGTTTGCCATCCAGGCCGGGGGCATGCGGTGATCGAAGGGCGTGATGGCGTTCTCGATAATCGGCATGTAGCGGAGGAAGCCGCCGCCATGGTCGGTCTTGATGCAGTCGTTAACACGGTCGTTAATGATCGCCGAGAAATTGCAGGTCTGTTCGTTGGAGATTTTATACAGGCCCACCGAAAAGGGGCTCAGTTTGCTCTGCAAGCTTATGGCACGGAGATCCCCGATGCGCTTCGCGCCGAAGCAAATCTCGTTGTGACCAACTGTTATCCTTTGGACGCGGACCCGCTACAGACCGGTAAAGCGGTCTGGATGCGTCAGTATTTTGAACGGGCCATACCGTCGCCATCAACCCGGCTACCGACGGTCAGTTTTACCACGGCCTGTTCCATCAACTCGACTACGAACGCTATCTCAAGCAACGGCAGGCTGAAGCCTCTGTAGATCTACCCGAACCGATGCTGAATGGTCCCAGGTCCTTGTTCGTCCAATCGGAACATTTTACGGTGAGTGAATTTGTGAAAAGACATCCGAAGGATGTGTTGTTTCGAGACTGGGCGTCCCTTATGGCCTTACTTTCAGATAAGCTATCGGCCCATGCGACCGTGGCGGTCTTCCCCTTCGGGGGCATCCAGGTCCTGGCGGAAACGCGATAGTTGAATTACCCCTTCTATGTCCTACTTTAATTCGTGATATCCTGGAGTCGATCAAAGAAATCAGGAAACGTTTTGGCCGTGCATCCAGGGTCCAGAATTGTAATGCCCGCCACACGTAATCCGATCAGGGCGAAACTCATCGCCATGCGATGATCGTCATAGGTTTCGACTTTGCCGCCTTTAGGGGTGCCCGGATGAATGACCATATGATCCGGGTATTCTTCTACCTGTATACCGAGGCCTCGTAATTCTGTTACGGGTGCGGCGATACGGTCTGTCTCCTTCCTTCTGACATGGCCGATGCCTCGAATGGTAACAGGGCTATCAGCAAACGGCGCAATCGCGGCCAGGGTAAGGGCCGTGTCGGAGATCGATTCCATATCTACATCAATCCCCTGAAGTCGTTTCGGGCCGAGGACCTCAACCGCATCGTCTCCCCAGAATACGGTACATCCCATTTTTTCAAGCACATCTAAAAAATGGATATCCCCCTGGACGCTTTGTCTCCCCAACCCGTTCATGCGGACCCGTCCCTCAGTAATAGCTGCCGCCGCAAAAAAATAGGATGCCGTGGACGCATCCGGCTCGACATCATATGTTTTTGCCTGATAAGTTTGTCCACCAGCAACATGAAGCCGCTGATACTTTTCATCATGGGTCATCGATACGCCGAACCGGTGTAATACGGATGCCGTCAGATCGATATAGGGGGTTGAAACCAAGTGCCCTTCCACTTCAATATGGATCCCCTGAGCCGTGCTGGCACCCGCCAGAAGAAGCGCAGAAAAAAACTGACTGCTCTGGTCTCCGTCCATCCGTACGTTTCCGCCTTCAATGCCTGTGGTTTCAATCACAACTGGCGGACAGCCGGTGTTCTGTTCAGACCGGGCCTTTACGCCTAACTGAGTAAGGCCATCAAGCAACGGTTGAATCGGTCGTTGACGCATACGTTCGATGCCATCGAGCCGATATCGTCCTCGGCCCAGCGCGACGAATGCCGCCAGAAACCGGATGGAGGTACCAGAATTCCCCAGGAATAAATCTGCATCCGATACCGGGATATGCCCATTGAGTCCCTGGATACTGATGGTGTTCAACGGTTCATTGGACGCTACCGAGAATCCCAACGTCCGTAAGGCGTCCATCATATAGCGGGTATCATCACTGAATAAAGCACCGCGTAATACCGATTGGCCATCCGCCAGTGCGGCGGCAATAAGCGCGCGATTGGTATCGCTCTTCGAACCAGGCACCGTTACTTCCGCCTGGATGGGTTCGGATACGGGCTGGATGTGAATTGAATCTGTCATCATCTCTCTAATTTTCTATTTCTATATTTGATCTTCCGGTGCTGAAGCCCCGGCTAACTCACCAACCCACAAATTTATCCCACTTCCGTACGCCATTCCGGATACCGCGTATCGATCCCTCGAATCAGGTCGTTGTAGGCCTGGCGAAGCTGTTGGGTGACCGCACCAATGCCGCCCTCCCCGATGGTGTAGTGATCGATGGACGATACCGGGGTGACCTCAGCCCCTGTACCACACAGAAAAATCTCATCGGCGGTATAGAGTTCTGTCCGGTCAATCTCACGTTCGACCACCGGCATGCCCAGCACGTCCCGGGCAATTTGAAGAATCGTGTTGCGGGTTACGCTGACCAGGATGTCACTGGTCACCGAGGGGGTAATTAACACCCCATCTGTGACCATGCCCAGACAAGCACCAGGCGCTTCGCAGACCTTGCCATGCGTGTTTAACATAATCGCTTCGTCAAATCCACTCAGCGTCGTATCGGTCCAGGCCATGGCACTGTTCCGGTAATTCGCCCAGCATTTAACCCGTGCAGGAAGCATATTATCCGTAATCCGCGTCCAGGAACTGACACTTGCCGTCGTCCCGTCTGGACGATCAAGTTTGGAGGCATGAGGAAAAGTCTGAATGTAGGTATGTGTCGGCCCGATCATCTTATTAAGTTGGACGTGGGATTGAAAATACACGGTGGGAAATACATATATATCTTCCCGATAGGTACTTTTCTGACATAGGGCTATGGATCCAGCCCTCAATTCGTCCAACGTGAAATCTGATTCCATACGCATGATTTTGATCGATCGGTATAGCCTTTCAAGATGTGCGTCAAGCTGAAAGACATACAACTTTTCCTGATCCTGATTCCAGTAGGCGCGGATGCCCTCGAAGATACTATGTGCGAACATATGGCCCTGTGTAACATGTATGGTCGCCTGATCCCAAGGCACAATTTTGCCGTCCAACCAGATATGGGCCGCACTTTCACCCCAGAATGATTTTGTATTACTCATATAAAAACTCCTTCAAGATTCGTATGTGAGTGAGTGGTTTAGCAGGTTTACTCACGCCCTGGCCCTTCGGCCTGGTATTTTACGTAGGACTTTGCCATCCTGACAAACAACGTTTATGAGACGCCGGGGATAATGATCTGAATCATAATACCCCACAGCGTATACCCGATAGGGCTTGCCGACAAATACCGGATTATACGCTTCAATGGCAATGACCCCGATGACAAATTGACTTTGATGCTGATGCACCCGTTTGAAATGTTGCATAACAAGGTCGGCATCTGCATTGACTTCAATTTGCGCCATGTGCGTTCGGTAGGTCCTCAGGTCGGACGCAAAGAAAACGCCACCATTTCGTAACAAACCGAACGTAAGGAGACCTGCGATAATGAGACCATAGAAAACACGGCGCAGGCTGACATGTTTGATCATATACAGAGTCCGGAAAATATATCAGGCCAGGAAATAAAAGGTCATATATCCTAAAGAAAACTTAATTGGAGAGCAAGGGAAAAGCAACTTTTAAAGACGGCAATTGCCTTGACAGTTTCTATAGGGTAATTTAGATTATCGAACCATTTAGTGGCAAAAATGCGGGTAATGTGGACCGACTCAGGTTCGTAAGTCCGTGTATGGTATACCATCCGAAAATAATCCACCGTAGACTTATGACCGAACAGCGCAGTCATTGGAAATCGTCCACCGGATTTATCATGGCCGCGGCAGGTTCAGCCGTTGGCGTGGGTAACCTGTGGAAGTTTCCCTATATCACCTGGGAAAATAATGGTGGTGCCTTTGTTTTAATCTATCTGTTGTGTGTGCCGTTGATCGGCCTGCCCATCATGATGGCTGAGTTTCTCATAGGGCGCCATACACAGAAAAGTGCCGTTCCCGCACTGGCGCAATTAGGACGCACCACGTTCGGCGGGGCCCGATGGAAAATTATCGGATGGGTCGGCATCATAGCCGCCGCTATCATTCTTTCCTATATGTCTGTGATCGCAGGGTGGGCGGTTGCCCTGTTTATCCAGTGCCTGGACTGGTCTATTTCTGGCTACACAGCGCCAGACCCTAATGCCTTCGACGATTTCTTAGCCAACACCAGCCTACAATTCTTATTTGCCTTTTTCTTCAGCGTTACCACCGTTGTTATCGTCTACAAAGGGGTCGTTGATGGGATTGAAATGGCCAATAAGATCCTGATGCCGGGCTTGTTTGTGATCGTCCTGTTCCTGGTGGGCTATGTCACCACGATGGACGGTTTCGGGGAGGCGATGGAATTTCTCTTCACGCCCCGATTCGAAGCCCTGACCGATCAGGCCATTTTAGCGGCCCTTGGTCAATCTTTTTTCTCTTTGTCTCTCGGTATGAGTATCATGGTAACCTATGGGTCATACATGCAAAAAACCGACTCGATACCCAGGGCAGCGATTATTACCGTAGGCCTGGATACGCTGGTGGCCATTTGTGCCTGTGTGATCATGTACAGTATCCTATTCACCTTTCCTGAGCTACAGGGGAGTGTCACCAAAAGTGCCATCGGCATGTTATTTACCACGCTTCCCACCCTGTTCTATACAGAAATGGCGGGCGGGGCCTGGGTCGGACCGATATTTTATCTCCTGGTCATGTGTGCGGGGGTTTCATCCTCCATCTCTTTGCTCGAAGTGGTGGTTGCGTTGTTGATAGATCGGTTTTCTTATACGCGTGCTAAAGCCACTGTAGTCTCGGGTATCCTGATTTTCATTGTAACGGCCCTGGTCGTGGTCTCCCTAAACCCGGCCAATAGCCTTTCTCGATTCCAATTATTCGGCGTGAGTGACTCCGGTCTGTTCTATCAACTCAATCAATTGTTTTTCCGGGGAAAAGTAGGCTTTTTTGATTTCCTGGACCATCTGGTCGCTAACTGGTTATTGCCTTTCGGCGGTTTATGTATTACGTTATTTACAGGATGGTTTTTGGAAAAAAAGCTTGTGCAGGAAGAACTTGGTTTCGTCAACAAGGACGGCAAACCCCAGATATGGTTTACTGGCTTTAGAATCGTTATTCGGTATGTCGTTCCGCTGGCGATTATATATGTGTTGTATACGGTCATTACCGGAGCGGCTGATTTTACGTAGAATAACCGCTACGCCGTGCGCATACGTAGAAGGAGCAGGTCATGTATATTAAAACTACCCCCTTGCCTGGCTTTGGGATGGAAATCTCGGGTGTCGATCTCTCTCAACCTTTCGATGACCGCATTATGCGGGAGATCCTCCAGGTATTTCACACCCATGGGCTTATTGTGATCGGAAACCAGAATCTGGATTTTGATCAGTACGACAACCTGACTATGCAATTCGGCAATCAGAGACCTCATTTTCTGGATCATCTCCGGCATGCGAATCATCCGGCCATCTTGAATCTGTCAAACATATTCGAAGACGGAAAACCTATCGGTGTCTTTGAAGGGGCCGCTTTCTGGCATACGGATGTCGCCTATGAAGATCCGCCTAACAGCTCTACCATCGTGTATGGGCGTCAGTGGCCGAAAGAGGGTTGCCATACTTATTTTGCGGATCAGATGGCTGCATATGATGGATTATCTGAATCAATCCAAAAGATCGTTGATGAATTGGTCGTCCTGCATCATTACGGCAACCGGGCAGACTTGAATGAGAATTCAAAGACGTCGGCTGAGAAGTTAACGGTAGATCAGAAGAATCGGGTTGCCAATGTGTACCATCCTCTGGTCAAACGCCATCCCGTGACCGGTCGTAAAGCCCTTTATGGCGTAGCAGGAAGTTCCTTCGGGATCATAGGTATGCCAAATGATGAGGCCTTTGATCTGTTGAATGAGCTGGCCGCTCATGCCATCAAACCGGCGTATGTCACCAGCTATGATTTCAGGGTTGGCGATGCTGGGGCCTGGGACACGTTTTCCACCTTGCACAAGGCGACCGTTCTGAAACCGGCTACCGGTCCCGAGGATAGCCGTCTGCTATGGCGCATCAGCGTCACTGGCCTACCACCCTCGATAGAGACAGAACTCGCCGCGAGCGCATAGACATTGGTGATTTAGTGATTTGTTTCATTTACCATTCACCATTCCCTAAATCACCATTTACCATTCACTAAATTATGACCTGTACCACCCACCCCGATGCGGAAGCCATTGACGGCTGTTGCATTTGCAACCAGGCCCTTTGTGCCCACTGCATATATTATGCAGATGGAGATCCTTACTGCCAGGCCTGTGTTAGCGAACTGGAGCGGGAGCATGTAATATTTCAGAAGCAGAATCGTCGACGGACTATGGTAGCCGGAATCGTTGGCGCGATCGTCAGTGTGGTGGGGGCTTTGGGATGGCAGCGGCTGATGTTCTACACAGAGTTCAGCCTGGCGATGTTTACACCGCTCGCCATGTTCAGCCTGGCTTTTGGCGTGGCGATGCTGATGATTCGAATCGCCGACTATAGAAGTAAGATCTTGTTCTTGATCGGGACGTTTTTTGCCATTGGTATCATGCTCGGCAGTGAACGTATCGACTATGATTTTTCGATACATCAGCAGGCCGCAAGCGGTTTGTCCGCGGAGAAATTATTGGAATTTACGCAACAGAATACGTATATTTCCTATCTGAATCGCATGGATCCGTTTGATTATGCGTTTATTCTGATGTGTGTGGTTATGATCTGGCGTCGCCTGTGGCCAGTCCGGTCGGATGAATTGATGATCCTGGCCCCTGAAGGTAAAACGGAATATGCCAAGAAGAACACGTCGTGAGGATCGGCAGACCTCGCGCAAGTGGACGCGGAACGTTGGCGGAAAAGGAAAATCGTCCCGAAACAAACAGGGGTTTCCGGCCACATCTCCTGAGCTAACCCATCCGGAGAATATGCATGCGTTTACGCAACCCAGTCCAATTGCCCTGGAAGGGCGCGTGCTTGGTATTGATTTTGGAGAAAAACGAATCGGCCTGGCGGTAAGCGATTCGATGGGATTGATCGCCCAGGGGTTAGAGACAAAAGAAACCAGTCAGATGGATCAATCGCTTCATATGATTGTTGCCGAAGTCGAGGCCTATCAGGTAAAACAAATTGTGGTCGGGCTACCCGTCAACATGGACGGGACGTCAGGTGAAATGGCTCAGCGGGTCTCTGTTTTCGTTGATCAGCTTCGTGAGCGGGTTCCCTGTACGGTCCATACATGGGATGAGCGTCTGACGAGTGCCGCCGCAGAGCGGGCGATGGCAGATATGGGATATACAACCAAAGGGAATAAGAATAAAATCGACCGTATTGCGGCGACCTTACTCCTGCAAAGTTATTTGGATCATCAGCGGCATGTCATCGATTGATGGGTCCGGAGGCGGAATGTCTATACTTAAAACCATTGGCATAATATGTCTGACAGGTGGATTACTGGTAGCAGCCGGCGCTATTGGTACGGGATATTATTTGCATGGTCCACCGGAAACGGACGGCCCGTCGGTCACGCTGTTTGTAGAGCCCGGCATGGCGTTCTCGCAAGTCGCCGATTTTTTGGCAAACGAAGAGATCATTCGTCATGCCGGTTGGTTCAGAGCGGTTGCCCGGTATAAAAACATGGACCATCAGATACGGGTGGGCCGATATCGTATTGAGCCAGGTACGTCGATAGAACATATTCTTGAGACGCTGGTTACTGGTAGAGGTGGCGCAGACCGGGTGACTATCCCGGAAGGGTTGACCATTCCTGAAATAGCCCATATTCTTAAAACAAAAACAGACATTGATTCCCTTGCTTTTGTCACCCTGGCCTACGATCCGGGTAGTGCCTGGGCTCGAGATATCACCGCCCCTTCCCTGGAAGGCTATCTATATCCCGACACCTACTATTTTTACCGGGGCATGCCAGCCGAGGCGGTCGTTCAAGAGATGGTCACACTCTATCAGAACACATTTACGGATGCCTACAAAGCCCAGGCGGAACAGTTAGGGTTTACCATTCATGAGATGATGACGCTGGCCTCGATCGTTGAGCAAGAAGCCCAAATCGATGAGGAACGAGAGATCATTTCCGGTGTGTTTCATAACCGGTTACGTATCGGTATTAAATTAGAAGCGGATCCAACCGTTCAGTACGGCATCGGTCGACCGAATATGAGGCTATACAAAAAACATCTTTCCGATCCGTCGCCCTACAACACCTATGTGCACAAAGGCTTGCCCCCGGGACCGATTTGCAGTCCGGGTAAAGCCTCTATCCACGCTACATTATACCCCAAGAAAGTCCCCTATCTCTTTTTCGTCGCCCGTGGTGACGGGAGTCATATCTTCTCCAGATCCAACCGTGAGCATAACAACGCACGCCGCAAGGTAAAAAGAAATCGGACATAGGGGAAACTACGAATCACGAAGAGATGGTGTTACACGATGTACACTTGTAATACCAGCAGCGTATGAATGG